>CETH01029446.1_pt1 | contig 40760 bp, 43 predicted proteins | sample 361461 | NCBI WGS metagenome assembly CETH01 (sample SAMEA2622695, study PRJEB7988) | marine metagenome | isolation source: saline water (ENVO:00002010), including
ACGTATGCGAGCGCGAAGGTGAACATCAGCTCTGCTGCGAGGGCAGGGGATGTGTCCATCGTCATGGTGGCGACATCTGCGTCGGGCATCAGGACGTTTGAAGCGACGAGGGCCGCCGCTACTCCTGCGGCAACCTGGGATGCGATGTACGGGGCGACATCTGACTTCTCGCATGCGCCCCTCATGTAGATCGAGACCGTCACGGCCGGGTTGTAGTGGGCACCCGAGACGTGGCCCCCCGCGTATATCATCACCATCAGGGTCGATGCTATGGCGAAAGGCGCGTGGCTCCCTGCGGTCCCGAACGCGGCAGCTGTGCAGATGGTGAGCGTCAGGAAGAATGTCCCGATGAACTCCGTTGTCAGTTTGGCTTGCATGCTGTACTCAGTCATGAGGTCTTGTCACGCCACTAGGCGCATCAACGTTGGGTGGGCCTCACAGGAACTCGTAGCTGCTGCTTGACGGCCCTGGCATAGGCAGCTCCTCCAGGTCTTCCGGAGCCTCCTGCTCGGGCAGTTCGACCCACTGGTGCAGCGTCATCTGCTCTCCATCGGGGCCCTCGAGTATTCCGTTCTCGACTGCCCAGGCAGTTGTCCTTAGGGGGAGTTCCGACGCCTTGATTGAGATCCTCTCTGGCAGGTCGATACGCGACCACGGTGGCCCGACCTGGATGAACTCAAGGGTGGATCCCTCCGGGTCGACGTATAGCGACCTGTCCCCCGAGTGGGAGCATGATGCAGCCATTGTGACTGCTGATTCGAATCCCCTCCAGCCCTCTTCGCCCAAGTCCCCGGAGCACATTTCGACTAGAAACCCTGATTCGAGTGCCTCCTCCACGAGGCCGGTAGCTTCGAGGGCCGAAATGAGGCCTGATGGCAGCCTCATGGCAGGGGAGTCATCGAGTTCTCCCGATTTCCTCCCGAACCTGAACTCGGCGTGCGATATCTTCTCTGTATCGCCCTGCTCGCCGTTTCTGATTATCGTTAGTGCCCACTTCATTCCCGTTCTCGCTGCTCTGCCCAATTCTACACCTCTGATGCCTCAGCTCGTGGCTGAGAAACTATGCATATTCACGGGGGTATTTGAACGGGTTGGAGGGGTGTCGCTAACGCTGGCAGTGAGGGCAGTAGAAGGTCGACCTGTTTGACTGCACAATCCTCTTGATGGTGCCCGAGCAACCGTCCTTGTTGCAGGGCTCGCCCTCCCTCCCGTACGCCCCGAAGTGATGGGGGAAGTAACCCAAGGCATCATCCCCATCCACACCCCTGAAGTCCTGCAGGGTTGAGCCTCCTGCGTCTATTGCCTCGATAATGACGGCATGCGTGTTGTAGGTAATCCTCTCTACCCTCTTTGAGACCCCGGACTTCCCTGCTACGCTGGAGGCCAGCCTCCTAGGGGAGACCCCGGAGCGGTGGAGTATCTCGCAGACGTAGATATTACCGAGCCCGGCGACTATCCTCTGATCTAGGAGCGCGGTCTTGATTGGCATTCTGCGACCCCTCAGTCGATCCGCTAGATCGGATGGCGTCAGGTGGCCGGGAGTGGGCTCTGGGCCTATGTGGGAGAGGAGCTTGTGGTCGGCCTCCTGCTCCGTCGGGAAGCAGTCCATGATTCCAAACCTCCTGTGATCGGAGTACACGGCCGTTCCACCGTCGTCTAGGTGGGCCACGACCCAGTCATGTGGGCCGTCCCCGCTTCCGACCGCTGCCCCATGGGAGAAGGCTCCTGGCCTGCCCTCGCGCCCGCCGCCGAGAAGCGTCCATCGGCCGCTCATCCCAAGGTGGCAGAGCCATGTCACATCGCCCTCCATCCTGATCAGCAGATACTTCGCCCTCCTGTCTATTCCCTCGACTTTCAGACCTGAGATTGTTTCCGAGAATCCCTCTGGGAAGGGGAACCTGAGGTCGGCCCTCCTGAGGTGGAGTTCCGTGACCCTTCGGCCTACTAGGTGCCTGATAAGGCCCTGACGAACCGTTTCGACCTCTGGAAGCTCTGGCACGAATTACGGAGTGGGAATAGCTCAAAGAGTATATCTGAGAGATATTGACGTGTGATTCGCCCTCAAGACTCATATCTCGGCATCCCTTGGACCGCGCATGGAAGAAGCGGGCGATCAGCCTATCGGTTCCGGCGAGGCACCTAAGACCGTGGTACTGACAGGTACTCCGAACGTGGGGGAGGCGGGGCAGTCCTCTACAGGGCCCTACGTCCAGCCGATGATGATGGTCCAGCCGAGCAATGACGAGGCTACCATCAGCATGGTCATGGGGCTCGTCACGTGGTTCTGCCACATCACTGCCGGACTCCTATGCATCACCGCCTGCCTGGCTCCGATAACCACGGTTGTCGGAGTGATTCTCGGCCACATCGGACTCAGGAAGGCGAATGAGATGAATGGTCTGAACAAGGGAATGGCGATAGCCGGACTAGTGATGAACTACCTCTCGATAGCTGCCTACATCGCTGTCGTGGCCGGAGTTGGTCTGCTTGGCGCCGGCGCACTGGGGATGTAGTCAGAGTCTGACATGGAAGACCGCGTGCTGCTCCTCCAGCCCCTTGAGGTCCATCCTCTCGACCAGTTCTAGTTTGGATTCTCTGATTACTTCCTCTGCATGGCTGAACTTCCCAATGTCCCCTTCTTCCGATGCCCTCTCGCTGGCGGCCTTTAGGCTCAGAAGGGCCGTCCCACCCTCTGATAGGAAGGCCTCGGCCATCTTGACGAAGTTCTCCGCCTGATCTGAGATAGATAGGTCCTGATGGATCCAGTCCGCCTTCGACCTTAGGTAGGGGGCGACCGTCGCAGGTTCCCTGGCGTCGCCAAGGACTGGGACTATCCCCGGTCTCGAATCTGCCAGAGGGACTAGTTCCCTCATCATCCTAGGTGATATCTCCACAGCGACGACCTGTCCGCCATGATGGTTCCCCGATCCGCAAACATGGTCGTGGATATGGCTAACGGTGCTTCCTGCGGACGCGCCTAGGTACAAGCATGTTGAGCCGGTCTGTGGAAGTAGGTCGGAAGGGTTTCCCTTGGTCCTGACGAGGGCGGCGGCGACCTTCGACTTGCTTGGCCTCCACTGCCTCCACTCGACTCTTCCGTCCCTCTTCCTCCTCTCGCCCCTTATGGAGACTCCACGGTTTGCGTTTCTGGTCCAGAGGGACCTTCCTTCCTTCCTGACGCCCCATCCCAGGAGAACGGGCTTACGGGACATTTCAGCCCCTCTTTGGCGGCTTGGGGAACTTGTCCCTTATCGCCTCCGCCTCTCTGTGTATCTCAGCGACCTGTTCCTCGCCCCATGGCTCTCCGTCGAAGTGGTCCACCCTGACTGCAATAGAGCATTTTCCAGCGAGGAACCGGGATACCTTTCCCCTCACCCACCTAGGGGAGCGGCTAACCAGCGGCATCGAGAATAAGACAGGGGAGTGCTTGGGAGGGGGTGCACCCCTGCGATGGGCCGCCATAGCGCCGGTGGCGCCAAGGACCTGTAGACTTCCGCTTGGCATTCTCGCAAGCCTCTCCCTACCTCCAGCGAGGACTACCAACCTCGCTGCGCCAAGAGGTCCGACTAGCATGCTCAGGGTGGGTATGTACTCCCTAGCCAGCTGCTTTGTTGCCTCCTCGTTTGATTCTAGCCTTGTGGAAATCTCCACCACCCCCATGGCTTGGGACCTCATTGCCTCCCACTCAGCTTCGGAGGGTTTGTGAGTCGGTTCGTTAACTCCCAGTGCCTCTGCAGCCGAGTCTATGCTCTCAGCGCTTGAGATGGCAGGCGGTATCTCAGACCTTGCGCCATCCAAGTCAAGATCGGGCAGGAAAAGGCCGGCCCACTCCACTGAGCGTGCCTCCTGGGTTGTCCAAGCTGCGCGTAGCTCCACAGAGGAGGATGAGAGCATGTCCAACCTCCTGTCCTTGTCGCCTGCTGATTCTGCAACCCCCCTTCGAGCGAGGATGGCTGATGCCTGAGAGAACATTTCCTGCTCTTCTGGTGTTTTTTCCGGCCAATCTGGATCTTCGATGGCACCAAGGGGATTTGCTTCCGCATCCGGGAATCTACCTTTGAGGGCTCTTCCCTCGGGACTCATCCTCCCAGATTGGAGGTCAGCGAGTCTAGAGGCGAGCGCGGAAGGGGACCTAGTAGGCCCCCAATCCATTTGATCGAGGACGGTCCCATCCTTGTCTACGACTCTCGCCACCCTCCAGTCGAACCGTATTTCCACGCCTCTCGCGTTGAGTCACCCCGCTTCAACGGTGCGGAAGAGGGAGGAGTTCGACGAAGGGATGAAAACCTCCGGTTTCTGAGTTCTTGCATGGACACAAAGCTACTGGCGTTAGTCGCACTTGGAGGAGCTGTCGGAGCCGTGCTCCGGTATGCCATACAGTCGATGGTTGGGCCTGACTCTGAACCTTATGCAACATTGGGGGTGAATCTAGTTGGTTCGCTGATGCTGGGAGTTCTGTTTGGCGTCATTGCAGCAGGGGCCGTTGTCAGTGAAGGCAGTGTTATTCTAGTAGGAACCGGTCTTCTAGGAGCGTTTACGACCATGTCGACATTTGCCATGGACTCGGTGAAATTTTCAGAGGACTCGGTGAGTACGGCTGCGACATATGTGATTTTGAGTGTCGCTGGAAGCTTGATTCTTGCTTGGATTGGTTACCGTGCAGCCCTTTCAGTTGCTTCGTGATGAAGGCCGAAATAGGCCCTTTTTGTAGAATAGTTGAATAGTCTGTTGACTCAGCCCTGCTATGTCTGTGCAAACTGACAGGTGATGTGAGAAATGTTCTGCCCCGATTGTGGTACCCTTGGATTCATGGAGCCAAATGGCAATATTAGGTGCACAAACTACACCTGCGGATACGAAGGTCCGCTCACTGGGTCCGATGGTAAAGGGGCCGAGTTCACTGACCCAATGACGGGTGAGACTATCGATCTTAGCACTGCTAGATCATCAGGCGAGTCGAAGGATCTCAAGCACTTGACCGAAGTAGTTGAGGACGAGGGAGGAAAAGGGGTTCTGCGTGTTGGGGACATCAGATGCCCTAAGTGTGACTTGAATGAGATATACGTAATTCTGATGCAGACAAGGAGTTCCGATGAGCCTGAGACCAAGGTTTGCACGTGCAAAAACTGTGGAAAGAAGTTCAGGGAGTATCAATGAGTGCCCCTCGACGTCTCCGAATGATGAATAACCCCCCATGCCCAGACCCGTTTGAGTGATGAGATGCTGAGAGTGACTGCCAACACCCAATTAATGAGGGAGATCGTCGATCTCCTGTCCGTTTTGGCCGAGGAGGCTAAACTGGTCTGGGGCGAGAATGGCCTACACACGACGGTCGTCGATGGCTCGCATGTAGCACTCCTATCTGCGACCATCGGCGATGCCTGTTTTGAGACATATGAGGTAGAGCCTGTTGAAATCGGAATCGAGCTCAGCAAGATGAGGGACCTTCTGGGACTTGCTGGCCCGGGGGACTTAGTGGAGATCGACTATGACGATGCAGTTGGTGCGATAAATGTCAGAGTGGGGGAGGTCCATCGGATACTCCGTGGCCTCGATGTAGGAACCATGAACTCTGCGAAGGAGCCGGGGATAACTTACGAGCATGGCGCTACAATGGGAGCGGACAAGCTCTCTAGGGCACTTAGAGCCTCGAAGATGGTTAATGAGCTGGTGAAACTCAGCATAGAGGAGAATAAGCTGACTGTTTCTGCGGATCAAGAAGCTGGGGAGAGCGTGACTGTTTCTTTCGAGTCGGGTGAGCTAAGCGAGTTGAATGCACCGAGCCCGACAAGCTCCACCTACTCACTTCAGTTTCTGGAGCCATTGGCGAAGAAACTAGCTACTGGCCTTACTGAGGATGTTTCTGTTGAATTCAAGGACAAGTTCCCATTCAAGATGTCATGGAACAGCAATGATGGAGGAGCTAGTTGGACCTACTTCCTTGCTCCAAGAGTGACCAATGACCCCTGACGGCTATGCGCTGTGTTGAAGGCAGATGGTGCGACGGCATAACATGAGCCGCTCTGTCTGCGTAATCGTGCCCAGCATTGGGAACGCGGAAGAATTGGGAGTCACCTTGGATGGTCTTCTTTCTCAGTCTTGTCCTGGCATGGACATAGTGGTGGTCGGCCCGGCGGGAGACCCTGGCAAGGAAGAGGCGGAGTCCCGTGGGATTAGGCATATTGACGACAGGGGATCGAAGACTCGTGCCGATGCATGCAACATTGCGTTAGGTGAAACCGAGTCTGAAATAGTCCTCTTCACAGATGACGATGTGATAGTTCCAGAGGACTGGGCGTCGAATCTGGTTAGGTGGTTCGAAAGAGAGGAAGTCGGTGGAGTTGGGGGGCCTAACTTCGCCCCAGTCGAGGAGTCGACCCTTGCGCAGAGAGTTATCGACGTGGCATTCAGCAGCACAATTTTCACAGCGGGTACCAACTATGGCAAGAGAGGGAGGGGGGAGCTCGAGGAGACCTCACAATTGCCGGGAGTGAACTCTGGATATCGTAGAGACATACTTACTGAGGTTGGTGGATTCGATGAGGGCGCAATTGGGGCCGAGGACGTGATGCTGGATCACAAAATCACCTCACTGGGGCACAAGCTCTGGACGGACAGAGAGGCGATTATCTGGCATCGAAGGAGGGGGCTTTCGAGGGTAAAGAAGCAGATTAGGAACTATGGGATGGTCAGGACTCTTGCCAGCAACAGGTATCCCGAACTCCATGCACCCACACACACAATGGTTGCTGCATTCCCCCTGATTGTAATTTCAGCCTTCGCATTCTTCTTCTGGGGAGTTTCGAACGGAGGGTTGGCTTGGCCCGAATTCTGGGACATCAGGCTGTCCACAGTTCCGATGGGGTGGCCAAGGGCGGGAGTCCACATACTTCCATCACTGATGGTCATTTACAACCTAATTGCATGGCTGGGTTCATCGAGAGGGAGTTCCCCTAGCAAAACCGGTTGGACCATTTTCCTATCCTCCATAGTTACATTCGTCCTTCATTGGAACTACGGAATTGGGGTCCTAAAGGGCAAGTGGAGGATAATTAGCGGGAGTCCCGGATTGCAAATCGACGATAGAGCCAGGTCGAATTAGGCGCGGCTACTTCCTTGGAGTCATTCTAGATCCCTCGGCCCACCATGTTTTCTGCCGTGGCCTCCAGAATATTGAGCTGAATACCCCTATGAAGACCCCTCCCATCACAAGATTGAGCCATCCGTCACTAATGTACCCGGGGCTAGCATTGAAATGCGCCCAAACGAAGGAGGGGATTACTCCGACAAACAAAGTGATCAGCGCCTCCTCGATCAGTATTGATTTCCTGTTTGGCGAAATACTGGGAAGCCGGGGGGCGAGGGGGCTAGGGTCATTTTCCCTCCTTACCAAGCGGACGAAATCAGGCCTCTTCGAGTTCTTATTCATGAACACTGACCTAGGCTTGCCTCCAAACCAACCCCTGCATGCTACTGCTATCCAGTCCTCCTCAAGCCACGGACGTCCATCGCAAATCTTTCCCCAATAGCTTCCCCTAATTCTGTCAGCTAATTCCTCGAGATCGCCGTTTTCTCCTGAAATTACGCCTCTGTCAAATGCCAGCTGCCATTCTGATTCTGAGGCAATCTGAGAGTCACCTTCATCGATCAGTGATTGGGCGATAGTACGACTGACCATTTCCCTTGAAATTTGGAATCGGTAGCTAATCCTGGATTCGTGCCGAGGCTGTGGGCCGCCTGACAACAAAGCCCTATTGTCCGAGCCGACATAGGTGGAGCCTGGTTCTACCCACGCCCATTCTATTTCACCCAAGGCATCACCCTTCGCCTAGATCTCCCGTCTGAATGGACCACTGTGATGCGTAAACATTCTCATTCGATAGGAGCTCTCCATGCTTTCCCCTCTCGACTATTGCTCCGTCCACCATTGCCACTATCTCATCGGCATTCCTGATAGTCGCTAGACGATGGGCGACGGCTATGGTGATCCTCTTCTTGCTTCCGTTGGACCCGCCGAAAAGGGACTGTTGTATCCTCTTCTCGGTTTCCGCATCTAGGGCGGCGCTGGCTTCGTCTAGGATGAGCAGGTCCGGATCGTTCAGTAGGGCTCTGGCAAGGCTAACCCTGGCCCTCTGTCCGCCTGAGAGCATGACTCCCCTGTCTCCGACCATGGTGTCTATCCCCTCAGATAATTCGGAGACGAAATCGAGGGCCCCGGCCGTATCAAGAGCGCGTCTAATCTCCTCCTCTGTGGACTCCCGGGCGTAGGCTACGTTCTCACGGATTGTACCATAGAAGAGGAATGGGTCCTGTGACACGAATCCTATCCTAGCTCTGACTGACTCTATTGAAAATTCATTGATATCGACTCCGTTGATTAGGATTCGTCCCCGTTGTGGCTCGTAGAACCTCTCGATTAGCTTCAGAATCGTGCTCTTTCCGGCCCCAGTGTGCCCCATTACCCCAAGGAAATCACCAGAGTTGACATTGAAGGAAATTCCATTCAGTACGTTGGATTCGGACGATGGATAAGCAAATGTGACGTCTTGGAATGACAACGAGCTAATTGGGCCATCCAATGGAATTGCGTCTTGGCGATCGAATATTGATGGTTCTAGATCTATGATGGCGAACACTCTCTTCGAGGCTGCCTCTCCTTTCTGAAGCTGGTTTAGAAGCATCCCCAGGATGAACATAGGCATAGTCATCCTAGTAGAAATTAGAAGGAATGTGACGAATTGCCCGATTGTAATGTCCCCTGATTGCAATACCCATCCGCCCGCTGAAACCAGAAGCCCGAATGATATTCCTGCCACGACGTAGATGCCGGGAATGAACCTGTTTCTCAGACTCGCCGCATGTATTGCTTGGTCGCGATAGTCGCCACTTTGCCTATCTATCCTTGAGGCCTCGAAACCCGTGGCGTTGTATGCCTGAACCACGGTAATTCCCGAAAGGACATTTTCCAGAATGGCGACGATTCCACCCGTACTCTCCCTCTGCTTCCTGTACCTCCTCTGAACCCTCGTGGAAAACCACACCACCATTGGCACTATGAGGACCAGTGGCATGAATAGAATCAATGCAAGTGTGGGAGACATCCAGAACATAATGCCAAAGGCCGTAGTGAATGTAATTGCGATTCTGATCATGCTTGTACTCGCGTCCGAAATAATATCTTCCAATTGTGCCACATCAGCAGAAAGGACTGACATCAGATTACCCGTTTGCCTGTTCTCGAAATAAGAGGCTTCCATGGACATAAGAGAGTTGGTGGCATCCATCCTGATGTCGTGCTGGGCCTTGTAGGCCGTTGACTGCCATAGTTGATTGCTCAGCCCCTGAAAAATCGCTAGGAATGTAAAGCACAATAGGATCAGAAGGCCGAAACCCAGTTCCACTGAGCTAACCACGCCTATCGAGGGAATTGACTCGGAGGTTACGAGGGACTGAACTCTGGAGTCGGTAAATGTCCCATCTCTGTAGAAATCGGCAGCCATTCCAATCGCGATGAATGGAATCAGGTCAAATGCCCTAGCTGCTCCATTGGCCAGTATCCCACCCAGTGCCCTTCTCCAGTACCTCTTGACATAGGGCAGTATTCTCCAAATTTTTCTTCCGACCAGCTGCTTCTGATCAGAGATATCAGAATGGTCCCTGCTGATTGCAGAAACGGGGGCCCCCTTTTCCTCCGGAGACCCATTCTCATCCGCCATGAGGCAAGGGGGAGACGGGTGCGTTTGAATGCTTCACTGGATAATCCGATTCTTGGTGCGCCCGCCGGGATTTGAACCCGGGACAAGAGGTTGGAAACCTCTTGTGATAACCCCTTCACTACAGGCGCTGTGGCTTCGCGAGCGCAGGGCCTCTCTAAATCGATTCGGTTTGCTGGAGATACTACTCCCTCCTTGAAATGTGATGTACTCTTCGGGTTGTCATGCTATGGAGACAGCGGCTTGGCATTGTAATGATGATTGTCTTCATGCCCGCCAACGGACCTTTCTGGACGATGTCTATCGATGCTCTCGGAATTGATATGGAATTCAGCGAGTCCAGTTTCTTCGCGTACTCCATCATACTATTCATAATTGGGGGAGTCTTTACATTCACCCCAAAGACAAAATTCGAGTAATCAGCCATAGAGTTCGTTTGGCCATATCTCATGTATGTTGAGCATCAGTGAGGTGACCTCGTCATTCTCCCACCCCAATTCCAACAGTGACGAACAGAGTTTCTGGGTCCTCTTCGGGACAGTCTTGGGACCAAGTACCGCTCCAGGCCTGTTTGGGTCATCCAGGAAGTCCGTCTCCATCCCCCATTTGGAGTTCGAAAGTGCCATAGTGTCAATCAGGCCCTCGATACTCTCCTTCCCCATATTGACTGTGGACGACAGGCCGCTGGTAAATTCCATGCTTATGTCGGGAGGGGAGTAGTGCCTGATGGCATTGCTTCTCAGTAGGCCCGAGGAGTCGCACATAGTGGCAAGTTCCCTGCATGTATCCGCCCCCGCATCCTCAACATGGAGTTGGATTGGTACCTTCTCTCCAGCGGCCAATGACATTATTTCCAAAAGAACCTCGTTTGCCGATTCCCACCTCTCTGGCTCTACACGATAGTGTGGGCGGCCCACCTCACCTAAGCACACGGCCTCACCTGAATCAATCATATCCAAGGCCAAACCCACAGCTTCAATGTGTAATTCTGTAGACTTCTCGATCCCCATTTGGTCGGCTTGAAAATCCCAAACTACCGGATGTGGGCCCAAGACTACACCTACATCGATCCCGATCTTTTTCCTTACGGTTTCTGCCATGGAAATGGTTTCTGAATAAGCGGATCTGTATCCATCCAAATCCAGAGGAAGGTTTCCCGAGAATCCAGGTTTGTGTACAAGCATTATTGCGGTTCCGCCGGATCGAGAGAACTCCTCTATGGCACCAAGGAATCTATTACTTCGGTCCAGATGGATGTGTTGATCCATTATTGGACCGGTCCAAATGCCATCTTCCAGCATTTTCTCACGCCAAAGCTCCCTCTTCATCTAGCTGCGCCGCCCAATGGCGGACGGCCATCTCAGCTATTCTCTTTGACGACTGGCCAATAACAACACCCCTTCCATTGTTGTACAGTATCAGCGTGGCGCGATGAAGGATCGCTTCTATCCTCAGTGCCCCTATCCTCTCATCCTTTGAGATGTCCTCAAACCTCCTAGTTGCGATTTCCTCGAAAACCGCCCTTCCCAATGAGAAGCTGACGAGCATCTCGCCTGATTCCATTGATAGCCCGTCGATGGTTTGTCCTAGGGTCAATAGCAACTCTTGGACGGCCAGCTCCGCTACTTCTGCCCTTGCTAGGCCATGAACTAGAATTGTGCCGTTAGGCTCTACAACGTAAGTTGCTCTGGGCTTCTCGTGTGAGATCACCACATAATCCCCGCTTCTAGATCCACCTGCTAGAGCCACTGCATCGTCCAGATCCACAGGATTTGAAGCGCTGAACCTGAACGTCTGAGTCTCAACTACGAATGATGGCGAGGTTGTCATTTCTCAGTCCCCCAGATGATGCTCTCGGCGGCTGGCCAAACAGATAATGCGGACTCGAGGGAGGGGAGTCTGGCTTGATGCACGGGTACCATCAGTGTTGGCTCCTGCGCTTTCTCGTCATCAATCCTACTATTCCTCAAGTCAGCCAGAGCGCCTCTTATTCGGGAAGCGAAACGCAGGTCCCTCTCAGAGTACAGTTCCTCGCCTAGAACTCCCTCCTCCTCTGACCACCAGGCTGCGCACGCTGCTGAGGCGGCCCCCAGCTCGACTCCTACCTCTGCATCTGGGACAATCCTAGAAACTGCTGAAGACGCGGTCCTTGACCACCTCCTACCCAGAGTTAGCGTCGAAAGAAGAGTGGCTACATTGACCTGTTTCTGCGCACTGCGTTCTAACCATTCAGACCATTCAATATCGTCTAGATCGGGCTCTATTGGGAATACCGGCAGGCCCCCTCTAGAATTCTCCGCGTGCAGCAGGAGCCTGATCTGCTCTGGGTCAGGAATTCTGGGGCCTTCAACATCAAGCTCCTCCAATTCCCTAACCAATCTTCCGAGGGTAGTTCCGGAAGCAATGGCAGCATCTTTGTGGACACCTGGGCTAGATCTATCCTGCTTCTCTTCTTCCCTCATTGAAGAAAGGTCATTGTGACTAAGTAGGAAAGCTACACCATCCCATACTCTCCTCGACCTCAGACCGGAGGGCATCCTGACGCACGGGAGGTGTGGCCAAAGCACTATGACTCCCCCTTCGGGATCTTCTAGAATTGACTCCCTCCAGCGAAGCTCCGGTACCTCCATGGCGTCGCGAGTAGCCTTTTTCGATTGAATTAAACGGTCGTTTTGGCCCATTAGGGGTAAATTCGTGTGATGGATTCAAGGGGGGCGGGCCTCGGCATCTGGTCGAGGAACATGGGTGAGCCACGCTCCACTGAGCCAGTAGTTCTGTTGAACGAGGTTTTTCCCGGAGACACCAATGCTCTTGATACCCTGTTTGGGGGACGGCTAATGTCGATAATGGACACAGCCGCAGGAATGGCTGCGAGTAAATTTGCTCACAGGGAGTTCGTTACGGTCTCCGTAGATGCTCTGAAGTTCAAGAGGCCTGCATACCAGGGGGATGTGATTAGGACCATAGGGCGTGTTGTATGGACTTCCCCCCGAACTGTTGGAGTCCTAGTTAGGTCCTGCAGAATGACTAGATCCGACTGGGAGCCTGAGGAAATTTGCTCTGGGTACTTTTTCATGGTTGCCATTGATGATTCGATGAAGCCCATCTCAGTTCCACAATTCACCCCGACCACCGAGGAGGAGAAAATTCTCTGGGACGGTGCGCAGAGTGCCCGTGACGCCATGCGTGGAACGCCTTGATCCGAAATCGACGGGTGATGTGGTGTCAGTACTGAACGTTGGATTCGTAGGTACCGATGAGTACGCTCGTACTATTGCGAAGAAGAGTGACTCGAGGGATGTTGATTCGTATGCCCACAAGGAAACGATTGAGGGTGAGAGTCGTGTTCTATCGATACTGAGGCCTCTAAAGCATCCCGATAGCATCAGGCCCCTACTTTCGGTACTTAATGTATCAAGAGTTGGGCTAATCGAGGTTACGAAAATTGACGCTGCCCTTGGTGAGTGCCTGGTGGCTTTTGGTTGTGCGGGCATAGAAAGAGGCATAGCTCTGATCAATCCCGAGGAAGGGGGATGGGTTGATCCTGAACAGGTGAGGATGCTGTTACCCCAAGCAGGGCTGGATTGGGAAATATTGGAGGAGCTTCCCGAGCCTCACGAAGTTAGGGAGGCGCTATTCGGAATGTCAGAGGCAGAATCTGCCGATCGCCCCCTGGTTGTTCCCCTTGATCAACACTTCAACGTACAGGGAATTGGAACTGTTGGAATTGGATACGTCCAATCGGGGACCATCAAGAAGCATGACGAGGTTGAGGAGTTACCAGGGAGAAACCCTGCCACAGTGAGAAGTCTGCAGGTAATGGATGACGATGTCGAGCAGGCCAACTCTGGGGACAGAGTGGGGATAGCATTCAGAGGGATGAAGGAGGGAGCCTTGGCGAAAGGAAGTTTGATTGTTCACAAGGGATCTGATTCTGTGACTGCTCACACGACTTCCAGAGGTTCACTTTCGAAGGCTCCATTTCAGAAGCGAGATCTCTCGGTCGGAGATGTCGTTCATGCATCGGTAGACATGCAATTTAGAGTAGGGAGAATAGAAGAAATCGCAGGGGAAATAATTCGAATAAACTGGGATAGCCCCTTACTTGTAAGGGGGGATGGCGAGAGCAGGGTCATCCTGGTGCAACTAGATGCGCTTCCCATGAGGATTATTGGAAGTCTATCTAATCCATCTCCGGCGTGATTTTTTTATTCCAATAAGAGGGGTTGGAAGGTGGACAGCGCCCCTAGAACTTATACCGGTAGAGATGCGCTCGACGACTGGGATGCACATAGCTGGGCTTAGGCCCGGCCGGACGGAAGGAGAAGCCGAATTAATCGGGAACCTTAGTTTGGTCGGGAGTAGAGGAAGATTCTGCGCAATTCTAACCGAGCGTCAGCTAACCCTCGAGAGGTTCGATGGATATGGCATCAGGATGGATTTAGAATCCATATCTAAGATGAGGCACATGAAAATCCCAAACCTGCCCGGAGGGACTCCGATTATTGGGGCCGTAGCTATGGGGGTGGGTTACTCCGTACTACTCCCACCCGTTGGTTGGGCGGTTTTCGTAGCTGGTGGAATTTCCATAATGTCATACCTTTCTCTCAGGAAATCCACGCTAGTTATCGAGAATGGTGACGAACGGCATATGATCGGTGGGAGCGATGGGGCCCTGATGCGACTGTGTCTGATGGTTGATCGTATTAGGAGCGGAGATAGCGTGGCTGATGCCAGAGTCGGGTTGGAGGATATAGAAACTGAGCTTCCCATTTTCCCGGCATACATGGACGCAGGGGGGACAGCTCCCCCGATGATGGCCCTTCCAATGCCAGCACCGCCCCCACTTGGTGATTTACCACCTCCGGAACTGAATGTTGGCATCGAAGAACCGATGCAGACGAAGATAGAGGATGAATCTGAGTTCAGTTGGAGGTCGTTCCAAGAAGAGCCTGTTCCACCCAAGGAAATGCCTAACTTCGAGACAAGCGAGCCAGAGAAGCCCTTGTCGGCTTACGAAAGAGCCTGGGGCAGGCAAGAGTCCCCGGACTGGTATAGGGAGAAGGACCCCGCCTCTCAGACGGAGAGCAGGATTGAGTCGGCCCTTTCTGGTGCGGCCGATATGTTTGGCTTTGGTGGTATGTTCGATGATGACGATGGCCCTGTTCATTCTAGTCCGTTAGAGGAGGAGGGTTCTATTTTCGGAGGGATTTTCGATGAGTCAAGTGAGTCTGTTTCCAGAGTCTCATCTAGCTCGGAAATGATCAAGGCCGCACATAACAGATTCGGAGAGCCGATTGCCCCATACAATCCCCATGCCCTGCCCGAACCCACAGTCGAAGCCGTGAGGGAGGAATGTAAGCCTGGCTTGGTTAGGATGGCCAAAGCGAGGCAGGCGCAGACAAGGAAGGCGCTTGCTGCCCCATCAATTGACAACGCAAGCCTGGATGACTATCCGGGAGTCTCGAAGTTGGCAACATCGATGAATGGTGGCCGTGTAGACACAAGAGGAATAGCTAGGTCGCGTAGCAAGCCAAGCTGGATTGTTTCCCTACTTAGGCCGAAGAGCAGGGCGAGTCGCAAGGAGAGGGGGGATTACTCGTCCCAGTATGGGGACTCGGATGGAGTTGAGCATTCTGAGGGTGAGAAATTCAGGACATCCCAAATTCTCAGACTACGAAGTGACCAAGATCACCAAGCAGATGTTGTTGGGAGAATGGACAGTAGGAGGGCTCTGACACCTCCATCTTCAGCTAAGGACGCTCTTAATCGCAAGGTCAGGAAGGTTCTGGAAGGTGAGGAGGGAGGGCCTGCTTCTCTGTCGGAAACTGGTTCCGGCCTCAGGTTCTCACAACTTCGAAGGTCGTCCCCCAGTAGCGAGAAGCACCACATCCCCGGGGTTCGTAGGCTCGAGTGATCATATTCCGACTATTCTCCGGTACCTGTCTGCACGGGCATGATAAGCCCCTCTGCCCAAGCCCCTCACCCCCTTAGTACCAAGGCGCTCAACGCAGTATGATGCGGTTACCGTAGCATGTACCAACGCGTTTCTCATGACTTCGGAGTCGTTCAGAGGGGATTCGTGGCCCACCAGGCAAGCGAAAAGTGCCCCGGCAAAGGTGTCTCCACATCCCGTTGGATCGACCATTTTCTCAGTGGGGTAGGAAGGGAGAGCTATGGTTCCGCAGGGCAAATGTGCCAGAACCCCGCTGCCGCCCCTCTTCACAATGAGGCTTCTAGGGCCAGGGCCAGCTTCCTTTCCCCCATGGAGTGATTCACCAGACATTACGGATGCAATGGCCCTCGTAAGTACCTGCTCGTCTGCGATAGAGCAGACTTCCTCCTCGTTGATTATGACCACATCCACATTCCTCATGGCTTCGGAGAGTAATTCAAATTCTTCTTCTATCCACAGCCTGAATGAGTCCAAGACAGTTATTCTGGCCCCGGGGCACTGATTGAGTGCCGCAAGCTGAATCCTTGGATGTGCGTTTGCGCAGAAAAGTACGTCTGGGTCTGACCAAGCGTCCGGAATCACCGGGGTGAAGTCTTCCAATACATTGAGATCTGTCGAAATTGTTGTCACTCTGTCCATTGAGTCATCATACTTCCCCGACCACCTGAACGTCCTTCCATCGCCTACCACAACACCAGCTAGATTCAGTCCTGCATCCTCGAGGACCATCTGGTGGTATGTGGAGAAATCCTCCCCGACTGCACTCACGATGCCGATCCTAGGGGGTTTTCCGGGAAGAGGCCTCATGTGGAAAGATGCTGCCAGTCCCGAGTGTGAAGCGGCCCCTCCTAGAATTCCACTTCCATTCTCCTCGGGCGTTTGAATATCATCGTAACCAATGCTCCCAACGATGACCATCTCCATATCAATTGCCTCCACCTACCAAATCGGGATGTTCCTCCAGATACCTTATTGTCACGTCCCCATTTAGGAAGTCTTCCTCCCTGAGAATCTCCTGATGCAGGGGGATTAGGGTGTCGACACCGAGGAGTATTGTTTCAGAAAGTGCGGCTTCCATCCTGGAGATGGCCTGTGTACGATCCGAGCCCCACGATATTATCTTTGACAGGAGTGAGTCGAAAACTGCGGGCATGTCATACCCGGTGTGTGCATGGGAGTCTATCCTGATCCCTGGCCCGCCTGGCCAGTGACACTCCCAGAGCCTCCCGGGAGAGGGAGCTAGGGTGGTGGGGTTCTCCGCGTTGACTCTGACTTGAATGGCGTGCCCACTAATGACTATCTCATCCTGGGAGAGCGGGATTGATTCTCCAGCAGCAATCCTGATTCCTAGGGAAACTAGATCGTGCCCTGTAATCATTTCAGTGACAGTGTGCTCAACCTGAACCCTCGGATTGACCTCTAAGAAGAAGAACTCTCCATCGGTGTCACGCAGGAATTCGAAAGTTGCGAGTCCCTTGTACCCGACCGCCTCCGCTCCAGCGACTACCCTGGAGCCGAGTTCTGACCTAATGTCTTCAGAAAGCCAAGGGCCCTCTTCCAATATCTTCTGATGTCTCCTCTGGATGGAGCAGAATCTCTCGCCGAAGTGGATGGCCTTTTCCCCATCTCCAAGTACTTGGAACTCTATGTGTTGAGCGCCCCTGATGAATTTCTCTAGGAAGACCCTATCATCGCCGAATGCAGAAAGAGCTCGACCTTGGCAGAGTCTCAAGGCCTTGTCGAAATCATCCGGGGAATCGACTACCTGCATCCCTATTCCGCCCCCTCCGGCAGCAGCCTTGATAATTACTGGGTAGCCTATTTCCGCAGCCTGCTTGGCGGCCTCTTTTGGATTCGAGATAGGTCCGTCTGAACCCCTTGCAACGGGTATTCCTGCCTTTGTCATTGCATCCCTAGCAGCTATCTTGTCTCCGAGTAACCTGAGGACCTCAGGACTGGGCCCGATGAAGGTGATTCCTTCGTCTTCGAGCCTCTGGGCAAAGACGGGGTTCTCGGCTAGGAACCCGTATCCAGGGTGCACTGCGTCGGCACCAACTTCCTTTGCGGCTTCCACGATTGCCTCGATGTCGAGATAAGAAGCCAGTGGGTCAGAACGTGGGATGTACACTCCCTCGTCAGCGAGTCTTACTGGGAGGGAAAGCCTGTCTTCTTTCCCATGGATTACGACAGCATCGATCCCCATTGACCTCAGGGATCTTAGTATCCTGAGAGCTATCTCCCCGCGATTCGCGATAAGCACCCTCCTGAACATCTGATGTGCTGCTGAGGAAAGAGCCCTATGATTAAATCGGCATTTGGTTGATTATTGGACGGGTCAGTATACATCCCTGAGATAGCGCTTCTCAGTTTTCATCAAACCGGTCTCTACGAAATCCTTAGCCTCATCTTCGCTCATATCTCCATACTTAGCGCAAATTGAAATGAGCGTCTTGTGAACATCCTTGGCCATGTAATTCTTGTCGCCGCAGACGTAGAAATAACCGCCGCCGTTAATCCATTCCCAAATCTCTTCACCGTTCTTCTCCATGAGGTGCTGGACGTACACTTTCTCAGAGCCCGCTCTGGACCACGCGAGATCGTGCCTGTCCAGAACCCCTCTATCTTTCCAGTCTTCCATCTCGTCCCTGTAGTAATACTCTCCTTCCTCGGTCCAATCTCCAAAGAATAGCCAATTCCTACCCTTGGCCCCATCCAAATCTCTCTGCTGCAGAAACGCCCTGAAGGGGGCTATCCCGGTTCCCGGGCCAACCATAATTGCATCAGTCGAACCATCTTCGGGAAGAACGAAGGAACGAGTCGGTGACATGAAGACACCAATCTCGGTATTGGTTACTTCGCACCTGTCGGCCAAATAGCCAGTGCAAAGTCCGGTTCTATCTCTTTCATGGTGACTGTATCTAACTATTCCGACCGTCAGATGAACGGTTCCGGGTTCAAAATCCGGGCTGCTTGCAATTGAATACAATCTTGGCTTCAGCCTGTCCATTCCCTCTACCATCTGCTGAGGGGTGAACCCAACATGGCCAAAGTCTGAAAGTGCATCTACGTAGTCTCGAGACCAGATATAGTCCTCCATGGAATCTGAATCTGAAGTCAATTCCCTCCACAGAGTCTCAGCAGGGTCGGTGAGTGTGCCAATCTCCACATAACCTTCTGGCAAATCACCTTCTTCCCCACTTCCTGACCAATCAACGATTACCGAACCGTCCCTGGTGGATGTGCGAGACCTGCTTACCATACGAATCTCTGATTCTGCGTCATCGGAAATCAACCTAGTTCCGAGTGCCTCGATCCATTTCTTCGATACCCTATGAATCTCATATTTGTCTGTCAGCGCCTCCCTAATTGGGAATTCTCCAACATGGGTTTCGACAACCTCTTCACCGGTGAAACCGCAGAGGCCAATCAATTCCTCAACTATTTCCGGGGGGCATCTAGGAATCACACCTAATGCGTCGCCTGCCTTGTAGCTCATCCCTGAATCTCCTAAATCGAAAACTATGTGCCTAGTCTCCTTGCCAGAGCCTTTTCCATTCAATACGTGATTGTCAGTGAGGGTGGATGAATACGGATTCTTCGCGCTCCAGTCAGACATGCTGTCACCTTCGGCCCGGCGAGCCTAGTTCTGTTTATGAAGAAATGCTGGGCAGGGTCAGCAATCCACTGATGATTGGAGCGATGGGGTCAAGTCATAGGCCGGACTTCGCGAGTCGTGGCGAGAGTCGACTTCCTGGGTACTGGCAATGCTTTCTCTCCTCACGGGAGAATGCATGCCCTTGCATTGATCGACAAAAAAATCCTGATTGACACCCCTCCAACACTACTTGCCCAACTGAGGAGATCGGGCTTATCGACCTCGGATGTTCGGCATCTTCTGATTACCCACTGGCACGCTGATCACACGTTCGGATTTCCATTCTTATTGTTGGACAGGAAATTCATCTCGGATTCATCGGGAAGTTCTGAACTTTCGGTCTACCTTAGGCCCGGAGGAAGGGAGTTTCTCTCCTCCTTATGTGAAATGGGCTTCCCAGGAAGCCTGGCCGATTCACTGGAGGAAAGGGCACGGTGGGATGAACGCGAGTCTGGGGTTCTCGAGGATACTGGATGGAGTTACGAGAGGTTTCCAGTTCTCCATACACCCGAAACCGACCCACATGGATACGAATTGACCCATGAATCTGGATTCCGCCTACTCCACTGCGGGGACTCTGGTCCCTGCGAGGAGATAGAGAAGAGGGCGGTGAGGGCAGATGTGGTGATACTTGAGATGGGCATGCCAGACATAGGGGAGTTCCCCCATCACCATAGGCCATCAGATGTGATTTCATTTGCAGAAAGGCATCCAAAGGCTAAGGTCCTGGTTACTCACAATTACTCCTCTGGCAGAGGTAATGATTCGGGATTCGCGATGCCATTACTGCCTGAATCTATACACCAACTGGAAGATGGTGACGTATTGGAAATTGATCGAAATGGCGATTTTATCATGATAGGAAAATCATAGAAAAAATATAGCATATTTATACTCACTATCTTGGACTGTCGAGTGTTGGAGATGATTCGCGTGCAACGGGGGAGTAATGCGGACGAAAACTAGCAAGTTGTTTTGTTCATTTTGCTGGGACACTGGAATATGTTGGAAAATAGAATATCTGATGCCTTCATAGGTCAATTGTGGTTCTCAATAAAACGCTATGCTGTGAGTCATTATTATTTCATGATCTTGGAGAAATGGAAAGAGAGGAAGATCGTTATTGGGGGTTGCCCAATAAGCATCTCATCCGGAAATCATCAGAGAGTCTTATTATCTCCTGCTCACTCGCTCAGAATCCGCGTAAGTCGGTTGCTAACTCAGAGGGGGAGTTAGCTACTACAATAGTGCGGAATGACAAGGAGTGAAAATAAATGGACGGGAATATTTTCGAAAAAATTCTCGGGCAGGAAAGCCTCTTCTTAGATAGAAGGGCTTTCGACCACGCTTTCGAACCAAATAGGCTCCCTCACAGAAAACACGAAATCGATTCTTTGGTTAGGAATCTTGTTGATGCTCTGAATGGCCATATCCCCTCGAACATGCTGCTATACGGGGTTCCTGGTTCTGGCAAAACAGTGGTAACCAGATTCGTTCTCTCTCAGCTACTTGACAAAGGCAAGGAGATGGGCGAGTCAGTCAGATGCTATGAGATAAATTGTAGAAATGTCGATACCAAGTACAGGGTTGTTCAGAACGTGGCGACTCAGCTTTCACAGAGGGGGGATGCCCCTATACCATTTACCGGGTGGCCCACGGACAGAGTTCTCGAGACATTAATTTCCAGGATGGACAGAGAGGGTGGAGTTCACATCATTGTTCTAGACGAGATTGATAATCTGGTCTCCAGATCAGGGGATGGACTATTGTACAATTTGACAAACATCAACACTGTCCTAAACAATTCCAGATGTTGCATCATTGGGATAAGTAACGACTTGCACTTCACCCAGCACCTAGACCCCCGCGTTAGCTCTAGGCTGAGTCAGGAAGACTTGGTTTTCCACCCATATAGCGCCTTGGAGATTCGAGATATCCTTGAAGAGAGGGTAGATGTCGGACTCAGAGAGGGCGCTTTGGACAATGGAGTTGTTCAGCTATGTGCTGCCCTTGCCGCGCAGGAGCACGGAGATGCCAGGAGGGCATTGGACCTCCTTAGGATCTCAATCCAGAAGGCCGAACAGGACGAGCACGCCCTAGTTGGTCCGGCTCATGTCAGGATGGCGCAGAGTCAGCTTGAGTATGACCAAGTGACCCCCGTTCTGAGAACTCTACCTCTGCACCAGAAGATAGTTTTGTTCTCCATCAGGCTGAATGAAGGGAATGGCCTCAGGAACATAAGCACGGGGGAAGTCTACAGAACATACTCCGAGGCATGCATCAAGGTAGGAGTGGAGCCACTAACTCCTAGAAGGATATCTTCCCTTCTGAATGAGTTGGACACACTCGGACTAATCATGGCCAGAAACGTCAGCAAGGGAAGGGGAGGGAGGAGCAAACAGGTCAACTCTGCCATACCAAAGGCGATAGATGCGATAGACGCCCTTAGTGAGTCTGAACCACTAATCGCACAGGCCGCAGCGGGCAAGTATGTATTGCAGAGTCATCTTTGATCTTCTCTCTGACTCTGACAATGGTTATACCGAACATCTAGGTCGCCCGCCCGTTAATATGAGCGAATCAGCGTGGATGGAGTCTCTTACTCGACCTAGCAAGACCCTTTCTGCATCGGCAGTTCTTCTCGGCACATGGCTCGCCATCCTTACGATTGTCAATCTAACTCAGGGGGCCTACTCAGAGGGGAGGAAGGTTCTGTGGCTCAAATTCCTAACTGGGGTCAAAGAATCTTCGACCACTGAAATGTCCTTTGTGATTGATGATGCCGTCTTCGGATTGGTCAGTGTTGTAATTTTCGCAGTTGGGGTCATGGGGCTGAATAAGTCTCATGAAGGGGGGTTCTCTTCATGGGCATCTGGGCTTCCTTCATGCATAATGTCGTGCCTTCTTACATTCGATGGTGGCTTCAAGAAGTTGGCCTCTAGCTGGTTGGTTGCATTGGGGGTCTTATTCTACGTTACTTGGAGCATTTCCGAGACGACTTGGGTCGACCCGGGGGTTTACTCGGTTGCAATAGTGTTGATTTCCTTCGGAGTCGGGATTGGGGTTCTGTCGGAGTCCGAGTCCTAATGCCCGGTAGTGAATAACTCCAGTAAATGTCGGCACCTTCCCTTCGACTCCTCGCCGCAGACTCTGACCACGACTCCCTTTCCGGGCTGCCCATAGATTACCACTGCCCCAAGGGGGGACAAGGGATGCAGCAAGAGGGGTGCCAGGTCTTCCTCGCCGTTGACGAAGATTATTGTTGAAGAGCGGTCCTTCATCCAGGAGTTGACTGCGTCCTCGCACGCTTCAAGCAAGGAGTTTGTCAGTCCACCAGGGGGGCTTGAACAGTTTAGCCTCTGATCATAGTGTGCCTGATCGATCCTGCTTGTCGACCCCCATTCCTCTCTCTTCGTCATTCCGTCAATTAGAGAAATGTCTGGGGCTTTTCCTAGTTGGTGCATGGTCAGAACGGTGACATCGCCAACTGCAATTATGGGACCTGCATTACCTTCTATGTGAGATAGTGCGTCACTCATTGCTAATGAGTGGTCTTCCTCCGGTCCAGAAAAAAGAATTCCAAAGGGATCTTTGAGATTTCGTTCTACCTCTGGAGTCATTGTGATATTTCCAGACCTGATGTTTTCGGGAATCCATGGCTTTCCTTCCCTGTCAATATCGCCATCCCTGATTCTTGAGCTTGAAATTGGCATTCCATCCCAAGCATCTTGCAACTCTAAAGTCACAATCTCTAATGGGCTCAATCCATTATTGATTCTTAATTCATTTATTTCTTCACAATTTTTCCTCGTATCTTCAGTAGAAAAGATTGCCTTTGCCGCTTCGTGGGTTGGAGCAGGGCCGTGATTATTCTCCAATTTACCGAATGAAATCCTAGACAGGTCTTCTTCACCCAGGGAATCCTTAACCCCTTGAAGACGATCTTCCCAATTTTGGACCCTAGGGTCCTTTTTCATGGCTAGATTGTCCGAAGTAATCCAGATTTCTAATTCGTTACAATATTCTAGAGACTTAGAAATTAGATGAAGGTGGCCTTTGTGGAATCGGTCGAATGTGCCTCCGATCAGACCAATTTCGAACATTTCCTCTTCACCGGTGAATTTTCATATTTTTCTATTTAGTTAAGTGTGCCCCGGGGCGTAACGGTAGCCTTCACAGCGATGCTCCAGCACCTGACCCACCCCGGGACGTCTGTCGGACTGGGTGGTAGTCCCTTGATTCATCCCCTCTCGGGTCCTCAGGGGACCTTGTCCCGGTCCGGCCACCTGTATTGCGCCGACAATCATCCTGCCTTGGGGGCAGTCAAGTCGGTCTTCGACAGATGGCTACCCATGCGTGGTACCGTGTTTCATCCTAAACCTCCGGCGAGGGGGTTTCGTCAACACGGTGTTGCCGCTGGGCAGCCCTTGGCCGGACGTATAGGTCAAGAACCCCTCGGTCAATAAGAAATGGCTATTTTCACTACTCCAAAGTAGGCAAGCTTGAGATCCCATCATGGAACCCTGACTCCCTGAGAAGTAATCTCTCCGCAATGTGAACATCTGCTGACAGGCATTCATTGGCACTAAATTCCGGCCATTTTTGCAACGGTTGCGCAAGCCATCCGACCAATGGATGTGTTCTTCCATTATTGGGCGATCTGCCATTGATTGCATAGTCAAGAGAATCGAGCAAGTCGAGCAAGTATGCCTCCCCTGGAAGATTCGCTTCGGATTCGACGCTGCTCCTCATTCGTCTGGACAAGAGTATCCGCAGCTCGGGGCTGCATCCCTTATGCTTCAAATCCTGTAGAGCGGGCGCCTTGCACTTATCGCCCGGTTTTCTCAGGATAGCTGCGGGCCAAGGCACTGGATTCTGTAGTAGCCAGTTGAATGCATCATCATCCTGGAGCATGTTGGATAGTAGTTCTGGAGAAATTGCCGACCACCAACTTAGAGGGAGGGAGTTTACGATAGCCCCTATTTGTTCGATATCTAATTCGGCTATTCTTTCGGAGCGATCTACGAGTGTGGACCATATCATTAACTCATTTCCAGACTCGAGTTTTCTTCCCCTTTCAATTACAGTTTTCAAGATGCTTTCAAGTTCTGCAGATTTTGACTTGTCACGTGAGAAAAGCCACATCACCCCCTCCAATGCTGCGAGTGATTTTTCCGGGGGACTCGAGAGCCACGCATCTACGGCCCACTTCATCAAATCCCCATGTAGGCTAACAGGTAGCCATGGGGCATTGGCTAACAATTGGGAGGCCACCCATGACGCACCTGAAGAGGCGTTCCTTGAGTCCATTGTTGGTCTAGCCCTCAAAGCCGAGTCGGGAGATTCCCTAAGCAGATCACTAAATTTTTCAGAAAATGTCTCCAGTACTTCTCCGGGAGCCACTTCGGCAGCCTCTGAGAGTCTCTCGAGAGGGAGGAAGGTAAAATCCATCATAACCAGCCACCTCGGGTCCAGTCTTTTTCCGAGCCTCTGCCACCTTGGCCATCTAGTTCTGGGAGGAGAGGCAATCCAAGCTGCCACGGGGTAGCTTGCTTCCATTCTATTTGACCACTCCTCGTTTCCCTCGGGGTATTGGGAAATGGCAGACCTAATCATTGAGATATACTCTACATCTTCTAATCCTTCCAACAAATATTGAACCTCTGGAGGGAGCTCATTATGGGATATTTCCTCCGTTGCAAAGCTGGCAGAATCAGGCGAGTGGGTGACCGGGTCGACGAGTTTCACGGGCAATGTTTTGCCTCCCTTGAGTTCTAGCATCATCCAGGGGAGAGGTCTGAGTGGATCTGGCGATAGTCGATCCAGATTTGAGAAATGGGGGGATTCAGAATTTAGTATTACCATCCTGAGGCTGGGATGAGAGGATAGGGAAATTGCGACATCGCTGGGGATATTGCTGGGAAAATCGATCACTAGAGGAGGTCTGTCCTGTTCCGAAGAAACCCACCTAATCAACGACTCTATAGCTGCATTTCCGATTCCCCTAGTATCTAGCAGTCCTGAAATGATCGGTTCTATGGTAAAATCTGACTGGCCCCAATCACGTCTGAATCTCCTCCAAGTGGAGTCTTCTGTCTTTGATCTACGATTGCCTAGTATCCTTTCTTTCAATGACTGACATCTCTTTCTTCTCTCTGATTCGGATAGCCTAGGATGGGCGACCTCGATCCAATAATCCAATGACTCTATTGGGTACTTACTACCATGAACATCGACCCCGCCAAGGTTTGCAATTACTATGGCTGATGACCTTGAGGCCTTCAGAAGCATCGAACGGGTTAGCCTGTCACTAGCTACGGCGGCTATTGCAGACTTTGGTCTGATATCGGGGGACATCTTGTGGCACGTTCCTAGAACCCAAGGCCCTCTGTGCATAGTGTTCTCTGGAAGAGGCGGCACGGGCCTGTGGACTGGGCCTGAAAACCATCTTCCAGGAGCCACAGCGATTGGGCGCTGTTCATCCAACAGCCTTGCTCTGACAATTCCAATTACAGAACGCCCCTGAGAAAAGGTATCTATCCTGCCCCTATCCATGGGCAATGGCGAATTTCTAGATTCCATGCTAGATAGGTCGAACCATCTTGGCCCCCTCTCCCTGATGGTCGCCCAACTCCAAGGTACCCCTTCTGTTCCACTGGAGGAATCGGTGCTATCGATTACTGTTGGAGGCTTGTCGGGTATTAGGATCAAAGGTGACTCAGATGGACCCATTATCCCAATCAGGAGATTAGGGCCGTCCCTTGAAAGAATGCAGATCTGGTTATCGTCATCCGGGAGAGGTAGTGCCTCCAAAGCTCGAGACCATTCGTCGGATCTTACTGTATCCCAGCCTTTCTCCGTCAGATGTAGCATTGCCCCCCTACTACCAGGAGGCATGTCACTGTCTACCAGTGCATCGTTTCTCATCTTCCTAACCTCTGCGGAGACGTGAGGAACTCGAATTCCTGAATCGGTGGCCATCTCGCTGACCGTGGCCCCTCCGTCGGCAAGACGGTTGAGGAGCCTCCTCCGGTTCCTACTACGGATCTTTCCAGAGGCGGTCTGAATTTTTTCTTCTGACTGAATTTTGGAATCATCGGACACCACAGAACACCTCTGTCCGTATCGACATAATATATTAGTAATAAAATAAACTGTTTAGTTACATTTAATTACACATTTCCTATGGAGAATAAGGTGGTTTCATTTCAACACCTGATAATGTAACTAAATCTACACCAATAATCGTCATGTTTGGTAACTAAATTGTGTTAATTCGTACAGAACGGTTATATCAGTGCCCGCTGTCCTGTGAATATCGGGCCGTCTGCGGTACCGGGACCAAGGAACGGCGAGTAATAATGGAGAACGACCAGATCCGCAATTTGATCAGGAAATTCATCTCAGAAAGGCCGAGAAACACAGCAGAGATTTCTGCATGGGTCAACTCCCAGGACAGTTCGCAGACTCCACGCTCCGATATTGCATCAATACTGGAAATGGACGCTGACATCGTCAGAATAGGGACGGTTAGGAGGAGCGGGATTGCAGGAAAGGAGTACCCCCTGTCGGAATGGGCGACCGATGAGTGGGTAGCTTATCATGAGCGAAAAGAGCCCAGAAAGGAGTAGATGAAATGAGAACAACGAGACTTAGACAGAAGATCAAGAAATACCTGCACAACAAGGGAGAGGCGAATACAACCGAGATACTAGAACACGTTAACACCACCATGAGACATGGGACTACTCCTCAACAACTAGGCAATGTCCTTTCGAAGGACAAGGACATCATGAAGGTCTCAACAACAAAGAGAGGCGGCGCTCTATCTGGGCGCTACGAAATCTGCGTCTGGCAGCTAAGGCCCGGAGTTCTCGACGGGGAAAACTGAATCTCAGATCAGGCTTCCATATCTTCAGACCAATCGCCACTTCTAGCTAGGCTGTTCATCGCGGCACGATGTGCGAAGGCATTCTGACTTTCTTCATTCGATCCACTTGCCCAAGTCTGCAGTGCGTGTGCGAGGAGTGCCCTGCCGTATGAGTAAGATAGCTGCCAAGGGTGTTCGACATCCATCGCATTCATGAGATTCAGGTGCGCCGTTGCATCTTCATCTGACTGGCCGCCTGAAAGGAAGACGATTCCCGGGAGATCGTGTGGCACGTGTGTGGCCAGACAGTCAACTGTCATCTGTGCTGCTTGCTCCCTGCTCCCTTGGTTGTGACAGCCTTTGCCTGGCAAGACCATGTTTGGTTTTAGCAAGGCACCGGGGATGTGGACTCCCTGAACATCACACTCAGCAAAGGTAGCATCTAGGATCCTTGCGGTTACATCGAAACATGTCTGAGCATCGTGGTCTCCATCCATCAGGACCTCCGGCTCGATTATCGGGACCAGCCCTTGCTCCTGGCAAATTGCAGCATAGCGAGCCAATGCATGAGCGTTGGTGGAGATGTTTGCGTCGCTTGGCATCCCATCGCCAATTCTGATTACGGCACGCCATTTAGCAAATCTTGCACCTATTGAGAAATATTCCTCGCAACGCTCACGCAAACCGTCGAGCCCCTCTGTTATCTTCTCTCCTTGGTGATGAGCGAGTTCCTTGGCCCCCGTATCTACCTTAATTCCTGGATGGATTCCCCGATTCGCGAGGTACTCTGGGATGGGGGTCCCATCATCCATTGTCTGTCTGATTGTTTCATCGAACAGGATTACCCCGCTAATGGCTGACTCATATCCGCCAGCTGTGGCAAAAATGTTTGATCTGTAGGACCTTCTAGCCTCGGGAGAAGGATCCACTCCCACGGCTTCAAGTCTGCTAGACATCGTTCCATTACTCTCGTCAGCTGCTAGAATTCCCTTCCCAGGTGCAACTAGCTCCCTTGCTGTTCTCTCAAGAAGCTCCCTATCCATAGCCATTACCGGAGTCGACGAGAAGGTACTGAGAAATGAAACCATCGTATGTATTCTTTAGTTTCGAACAAATGAAGTGTCGATACGATCAGAATTCTCTCTCAGAAGAAACGAACCTGTGGGCCTTGTTGGCGACGTCAATGATTTCAGAGTGGACTGACGCCCTTCCCTGCTTGAGAATCCTTACTCCCTCAGTCCTGCCACTGCAAACACCAGTACCAATGAAAAGAGAATCCTCTGAAGAGCAGAGTTCATCCCTGTCCCAGATCCTCTCTATGTCTCCATCTATCATTCTCTCCGCCCTCTCTCTGTGTCCTTCATTCTTGAACACCAGCCTACCCTCAAATGGGGCGTCCAGTCCCCTCAGAGCAGTGGCAGTGATGACTCCCTCGGGAGCTGCCCCTATCCCCATCAGCATGTCTATTTTCGACCCAGGGTCTGCAGCGTTAAGTGCTGCCGAAACATCCCCATCTCCAATGAGAATTACATTTACAGAGTGGGCCTTTAGATCCCTCACTAACTGATCGTGCCTAGGCCGGTCCATGGCAACTACATTCAGTTCATCGGGACTCTTGCCCAAGGCGACGCATGCTGCTTCTACGTTGTATGACACGTCGGCCTCCAAACTAATTTCCCCATTGAGTTCGGATGGTCCAGCTATCTTGTCCATGTAGCAGTCCGGGGCATGCAGTAGGGCCCCTCGAGGGGCTGCAGCGAGAACCGCCATCGCATTTGGAAGGTCCTTGGCTACATGATTTGTGCATTCAAGTGGGTCCACGGCTATGTCTATTCTTGGAGCGTTAGGATTCCCTTGCATTGATCCGAGGGGCTCTCCTATCCACAACATCGGGGCGTCGTCCCTCTCGCCTTCCCCTATAGCGACCCTACCGTCAAATGGGACTTTGTCGAACACTGCCCTCATCGCTTCAACGGCAGCCCCATCAGCGGCCTTGCCATCGCCCTTCCCCCTCCAAACGGATGCTGCTATTGCAGCAGATTCGGTCGCATCTAGGAAGTGGCTCTCCAATTCCGCGGTCGGCATGCTCGGGCGAGGGGGAGGGGGTTCTCAATCCTGCGCATCGCCTTTGCGTTTCTCCACCACTCGAATATTCCTGATTCTTGTTTCGGGATATTGTCCGGATTGGTCTTTCTCCATTGGTTTGACCATGTCCCATGCACAAAGTAGCCCCGTGGAAACGCCACATAGGGCCTCCATCTCCACGCCTGTCTTCCAATGGGCGCTGACTGATACAGTACACCTCAGGGAGTTTCCTTCCCAATCCCATGAAACGTTGCAGGACTCGATTGGGACTACGTGACAATGTGGAATCGTCCTGGGCGTCTCCTTTACTGATTGGATGGCTGCCACCGTACTAGCCTCCAGAACGTCTCCCTTGGTCACCTGACCATTCCTTATCGCATCGGCAGAATCTCCTGAGATATCGAGAATTCCAGTAGCCACAGCGTATCTCTGAACTATTGGTTTGTGACCTATGGGTACAATGGCGTCTGTCAACCTATTCCCCCCTTCCAGTGGACTCCATCAGAGCGTGCCTCTTTCTTCCACAGGGGGGCCTGCCCCTTGAGTTCATCGATTATCCACGAGCAAGCCTCGAAGCCTTCCTTCCTGTGCTTCGAGCCGACATGGATGCAAACAATTGTCTCACCAGGAAGAACGACGCCGGTTCTATGGGCGATGACTACTGACGAGACCCCGAAATCTGAAATCGCTTGATCGGCTATTGATTCAAGAACCGATGGTAGCTTCTCCCCCCAAGCATCGAACTCCAGACTGTGTACTTCGTTTTCACCATCTGACCCACGAGTAAGTCCTACGAAACTCACGACGCTTCCACAACCATCCTCGGCCAGTAATTCCCTCAAATTATCCGGATGAATTGAAAGATCGTCAATCACAACACGTACGGTCATGGCTCTCCGATGCGTGAGGAGCGCTTGAAGACGACGGAACTGACCCAACTGTTCAAGCGGCCATGTGATATCGGAGCCTCGTGTCTGATGGGCCCGTACACATACTCGGCGCTGGCCTCTCGGGGCTCTCTGCGGCCATAGTATTGGCCAAATCTGGCAGAGAAGTGCATGTCTACGAAATCAGAAAGGATAGCGGTGCTCGTTTCGATGGGGATTTCCAGGGGCTAGAAAACTGGACTAGTCGGAAGGACTTCTTTGATGAAATGAGGGATTGGGGCCTAGACCCCGACGAGTTCAAGTCTGATGCTTTCAGCATAGTAGACTTGGCCCATCCAGACGATGTGATTACCAATCCAATAACTGATGGCATTGCCTTCAGGGTAGTTGAGAGGGGGACCGACAGTCACTGTATCGATCAGGGATTCAGGAGGATGGCAGAGGACGCTGGAGTGGAGATCCACTATGGCGTAAAGAGAGCGCCGGAGGATTGCCAAATCATAGCTGCTGGTCCTAAGGACTCTAGTGCAATCGCCTTCGGTGAAGTTTTTCACACTGATCACCCGAACCATGTAACTTTCCAACTTAACGACAAGTTAGCGCCTGGTGCATATTCGTACTTGATAATAATCGATGGAGTTGGGCTAATTTGCACGTGCCTGTGGAGAAAACAGAGAAAGAGCGGTCGCTATCTAAACGAAACAATAGCTTGGTATGAAGAAAAATATGAATTGAATAGGAGGCCCATCAAGAGAGTTGGGGGTAAGGGCGATTTCTCAATACCGGAGAAATATGTGCATGAGGGGCGCTATTATGTCGGAGAAGCAGGAGGGCTCCAAGACTTCATGTGGGGCTTTGGAATGAGATATGCAATCACGAGTGGTGTACTCGCGGGGAAGGCAATTCTTGGTGAATGTGACTACGAAGAAGAAGTGAAAAGGCGCCTATTGCCGTTGATCAAAGTTAGCGCAACCAACAGATTCCTGATGAATAGGGTGGGAGACCGTGGTTTCAAGATGGTAGCCAATCATTGGATGAAGGACCAGAAAAAGAAAGGGGATGGGCTTGAATTCATGCGTTGGGTATACCGCCCCGGATTCTTCAGAAGGATGATCTGGCCAATTGCCAGATTCGGGATGCTAAGGAATAAGGTGATGTCTGATGGAAGGAGAGTGCTAAGGATGCCCTTCAGGGGCTCTCTAAAGAGGGATGACTGGGAACCAAGTGAAAGAGCGCTGGAAATTGGGGAGCAGTGGCGGTCAATTCAGAGAGGAGGAGGGGGCGTGTCCTTCTCAGATACCGACGCCTAACTCACCAGTAGCCTTCCGTTTCATTGATATGGCGCCACTCATTGGAAACAATATGACGTCATGGCCAGATATGGAGGCAATGCAGAACAACCTAGTAAACTACGGAGTTACTGATAACGGAATAGCGGTAATCGAGCTGTGCTCCGACTCAGCCGGTGAACCTCTCTCCGAGGGCAAAACTTCGGTTAACACATACACTCATGCAATGATGAGGGATATTGATGAAGCTGTCCTAAGGGCCAGGTTTGATGATGATGTTACTGTAATCATTCTAACTGGTCACGGAGAGAAATTCTTCTCCGCTGGGGCTAGCATTAGCATGCTTGACTCCGTCAGTCCAGGTTTCAAGTACTTCTTCTGCCTACATGCCAACGAAACACTAAGCAGACTTGAGCAGACCCCTAAGCTAGTCATAGCTGCACTAAATGGTCACGCAGTGGGAGGTGGTCTGGAGATAGCAATGGCCGCGGATATTCGAGTCGGAAGGAAGGATTCTGGACAGGTTGGCCTGCCCGAGGTGTCACTAGGGGTCCTTGCAGGAACGGGTGGGACTGCTCGTCTCTCGAGGCTGGTTGGCAAGGCGAAGTCTATGGAAATCATGGTAACAGGAAGGAAGTTCTCCTACGAGGAGGCGAAGGAGATGGATCTTGTCCACGATGTCTGGCCAGGTAGCCTCTCAGATTTCCGTCAAGACATACTAGACTATGCTGGGCAATTCACACTACCATATGCTGCCAGTAAGGCCATTGGCAACATTAAGCGTAGCGTACAGAGCGGCATGGAGATTCCATTGGAGTACCACCTCGCATTGGAGAGGGAATTGCAATCGGACCTCTTCCAAAGCGTTGATGCGAAGAAGGGGATTGCCGCGTATGTTAACAGGGAAGTCCCTGAATTTGAGGGCAACTAATCGAAGAGAGGATTTGTTTTACCTATTACACTGGAGGAGTGAAAGAATGGCAGATGCAGAAGTGGTAAAGAGCTACACAGAAAATTTTGAGACTTGGATCAATGACTTCAACGAATGGCAGACTAGGATTGGATTCGACCCATCATGGCTCGGGGATTACAGGTTCGACATCAAGTTCGACTGGGATACGGCTGGAGACACGATAGAATTTGGAGACTTCACAGGGAGGCCAAAATGGGATCGACGAATGCAGATCCCGCAACAGACGATTAGGGATGCCATCATCAGCATGGTCAGTGTGCAGGGAGACACGGAGTTTGCCTCGGTGGAGCAGCAGAACCACCTACTCGCCACGGCACCAACTGAATATGACAAAAAGTCAGCACTACGAATAATGTGCGAAGAGCAGCGTCACGGGTGGCAGATGGCATACTTGTTGTGCACATTCTTCGGGGAACAGGGAGTCAGGGAGGCATCTAAGTTGCTTGAAAGAAACGCCCAGGAGGGAACTAGGATTCTGGGTTCATTCAACGAGCCAATCGACCACTGGCTGGACTTCTTTATGTTCACCCACTTCATAGACAGGGATGGAAAGTACCAACTCAAGATGCTCAGTACATCTTCATTCAAGCCCCTTGCCGCTAGCATGGGCCCTATGCTGAAGGAGGAGTCATTCCACCTAGGGACGGGGGCCAATGGACTAAGGAGGGTCGTCAAACAGGGGGTAATTCCCTGTGCACTGATACAGAAGTACGTCAACAAGTGGGTAAGCACTGGGTTGGACCTCTTCGGAACAGACGACTCAACCAGTGCGCAATGGGCTTACGTCTATGGCATCAAGGGCAGATACGATGAGCGAGAAGCGGAGAGCCCTGCAGACAGGGAGCATCTGAATGAGGCGAGTAGGGAGCTCTACTTCCAGGAGTTGCGCGAAGAGATGCGTCGGATCAGCAAGTCCAGACACGAAGGGGAGCCCGAGCTATTCATCCCCTCTGATAAATTCAAGAGGGGGATTGGCAAGTATGCCGGGGAGAACTACACAGTACATGGCGAGCCTTTCGAGGGCAGCGACGAAGATTGGGAGGAGTACCTGAAGTCGGTACTGCCCACTGAAGAAGACGAGGAACGGCTTGTAAATGAATACATGAAACAAGAGTGGATCCAATACAGAGAGTGGAAAGGCTGAGCGGGAGGTTTTGCTTATGCAGTATCACCCACTATCATTTTTTGACAAGAAGAAATGTGACCACTTCTTTGAGTTCCTAACAGATTACTTCCACAAGCACCACCACTCAGATGATCAGGATGCTGACGGGTATGAGGGGCTACTTTACAGAGTCAGGAGGCCGTATACCCCCGAGATGCTAGACATGATTGATGGTTGGATGGGCCTATCCGATAGAGACTGGAGGGATGAGACGGAGAGGGAAGTGATGCTTTCCCTGTATGCAATCAGGTATCCAGACACCCTTTTGATCGAGAGTCTTACTGAGTCAGCTAGATCCGACATAGCAAGGCTGTCCGCTTATCTACACTTCACTCACCACACTTACTCAATTTGGGACGAGGATACCCTCAAGGGCCTGTCCAAGCTTGGAATCGAGATCCCAACGACTGAGGTCGCAGATCCATTCATCTATGGCGCCTATGTGTCGGCGATCGAGTTATTGAAAGACGTTGCACCGTTCACTTGCTTCTTAGAGCATGATGTGCCCCGGCAACGCCTTTTCCAGGCAGCTCTTGCAGCTTATGGCAGGGAGTGATTGAATGGATATCAGGACCGTCGCCGTGATCGGCGCCGGGACAATGGGCGCGGGAATAGCACAGATTTGCGCCCAAGCGGGATGGGAAACACGCCTCTACGACACATTTCCCGAGGGGCTTGCGAAGGGGATGAGTTCTATCGAGGGCTTTTGGAGCAGAGGAGTAGAAATCGGAAAAACTACTGAGGAACAGCGGGGTGAATGGTCGGCGAACTTGAGCGCATCCGGAGACATGTCCGAGGCGGTATCTGAGGCAGATCTAGTGATCGAGGCGGTTCCTGAAGTTATGGAGCTCAAGCAAGAGATATTCAGAAGTTTGGAGGAGCTGGCGCCCTCTCATGCGATACTGGCGACAAATACATCTGGCCTGAAGATCGGTCATATCGCGAATTCTACAAATTGCGGGGACAGGATAATCGGGATGCACTTCTTCAACCCTGTACCCTTGATGAAGCTATTAGAGATCGTACGTCATGATGGGTGCTCCGAAAAGACGGTTCAAGTGGCGCAAGCAGTAGGTGCTTACATGGGAAAGGAGTCGATTCTGGTGAACGACGTCCCTGGTTTTGCAACAAGCAGATTAGGCGTAGTGCTTGGAAACGAGGCGGTCCGGATGCTGGCCGATGGTGTGGCTAGCGCCTCCGATATCGACACAGCGATGCGACTTGGTTATCGGCATCCAATGGGGCCCTTGGAGCTCTCTGACCTTGTAGGACTAGATGTTAGGCGTGACATTCTAAACAGCTTGGCCGAGTCCTTTGGAGACGAGTCCTACAGGCCTCATGATTTACTCAACAGGCTAGTTTCCGAGGGGAGTCTTGGGAAGAAGTCCGGAAGGGGCATCTACAATTGGTCGGATGGTGGTAAGTCCGAACGAGATGACCTGCCGATGTGATGGTTTGGTGGTTGGAAGGTGATTCCAGCGTGGATTGAGGGAATCGGCGTCATTGCTGGATTTCTTGGCGTGATTGCTTGGTTCCCCCAGATAAAGAAGGTGTGGTCGGAGGGGAAACATGAGGGGATCTCGATTCCCACCTTCACCCTTGTTTCTACTTCCCTTGTTCTATGGCTTGCCTATGGAATACTAATTGGCTCGATGGCAATAATATTGGCGAACATAGCCGCATTGAGCTGTATAATTACGATAATTATCGGCGTTATTAGACTACGAGGGCAGTCAGATACTGGTGCGAACACCGGGAGTTGAACCCGGGTTAGCAGGTTGGGAACCTGCTGTCATAACCACTAGACCATGTCCGCTTATGTGAATTGGAAAGGGTGTTGGTAATTTAGCGCCACGGTACGAGTTATGGCCTGGAATCCGCCTTGCGCTTCTTAGATCCGGATCTTCGCCCTCTCTTCTTATTGCTACGATTCTGGTTTTTCCCCGCTTTGTTAGACTTGGATGGCGAATTACGATATATTCTACCATTTGCTTTTCCTCTGGACCTGTTGCCCTTTGCGCCCCTCCTTCTTCGATTGCCCTTTGGCTTTCCACCTGCCCCAGATTCCCTTCCATTTGGACGGTTTTTTTTGTTGTGCTCCTCCTTGGCAATCTTGAAATCGTTCTTCTTGAGGTCTTCGGGGCGAGGATTAGAAAATCTCTTCTTTATCCCTACTTGTTTTTGGATTCTGCCGTAAATCCTCTGCTCATTGCCCTTGATGAAAGAAATCACAACTCCTGTTTGTCCTGCCCTGGCCGTCCTTCCACTTCTGTGCTTGTACGCCTTTGCATCATCAGGTGGGTCATAGTGAATCACACAGTTTACCCCTTCAACATCTATCCCTCTAGCAGCAACATCTGTCGCGACAAGTACCATGCTTCTGCCAGTGCTGAATTTGTTCATGGCGCGATCCCGCTGCCTCTGATTCAGACCCCCATGTAGGGTGGAAAGTGGAATGCTGTCCAGTTTCATCTCACCACTTAGGCGATCTACTCCGGCACGGGTTCTGCAGAATATGATGCTCCTGCCCGTCCTTCTAACTGATTTGATTGCAATTTCAGTCTTTTTGTATGGCTTGACCTTCCAAAACAGGTGCTCCATGCTATCCATGCTTATTTCCTTAGGACCGACCTCTATCCTCACAGGATCGTCTTGATACAGTTTCACTAGTTTCGCAACATCATGGTCTAGTGTCGCACTGAAGAGTATCATTTGGGGGTTGCTTGTACACTTCTCAATGATAGAGCAAACTGGATCCATGAAGCCCATATCGGCCATCCTATCGGCCTCGTCCAGAACCACCATGCTGACGTCCTCGAGAGTCAATGCCTTTCTTTTCAGCAAGTCGATCAGCCTGCCTGGACACGCGACTAGGATCTCCACACCCTTGTCCAATCCCTTCAACTGTCTGCCATAGGAGGTTCCTCCGTATACTGAAAGTACCTTCATCCTTGAGTTCCAAGCTAGTGGATCGAGTACGTTCCTTATTTGCTCGGCGAGTTCCCTAGTTGGAGTCAGAATTAGAGCCGTTGGCCTCTTGGAATCAGCAGGCTTTGTTCTCTCTATCATTGGGAGTCCGAAAGCTAGAGTCTTTCCAGAGCCGGTTGGTGCCCTGCAACACAAGTCCCTCCCCTTCATCAGACTCGGGATAGATTCTATCTGTACCTCGAATGGCTCTGTAATGCCTTGAGTCGCTAGAGACTGAACTAGGCTGGGCCCGATTCCTAAATCTGAGAATCGAACCACTGAGAACCCTAGTCAGGGCGCGCATAGGTTCCCTATTTAGTATGGACAGTGTGAAGTGGGAGAATCCAGTGAATGGGTAATTACGATTCCGATGCGGGAACTATTGTGAATTGTGAATTTCCTTCCTTCGAACATATTCTGAATAATTCCCGGGCCATACCCATAGGCTGCCGTCCCCTGGAAGCTCCCATATTGTATCACAAATTTTGTCGAGGAAAAATCGGTCGTGGCTTACGGTGATTATCGCTCCATCATATTCCTGGAGGGCGTCCTCAAGGGCCTCCTTAGCATCAGTATCGAGATGGTTGGTCGGCTCATCCAACAGGAGCATGTTATTCTCACTGAGAAGGAGCTCTAGCAATGCTATTCTCGCCCTCTCACCACCGCTAAGCTTGCCCAATGGGACTGATACCATGTCCTTGGTGAACTGAAATTGTCCGAGAAGAGCCCTGATTGAGCCATATTCCATCCTTGGCCTTAGTGCCTGGACCTGCTCTACAGGGTTAAGGGAGAAATCCAATGATCTGTGGTCTTGGTGGAAATAGCCCAATTCGACCCCTGGGCGAATGTCCAAGGAGCCTGAGTCAAGTTCCAACTCCCCTTTGATAATCCTGAGGATTGTGGTCTTTCCTGCTCCATTGGGGCCCACTATCCCTATCTTCTGGCCCCTCCTTACTCCTACTTCTAAATCCTTGATGACGGGCCTCCCGAGTCCCTCGAAAGTGAGGTTAGCCTTGTGGAAATCAAGAACTTCGAGACTGCTCTTTTCCATAGATTGGAGATTGAAATTCAAGCTCTGTCGTTGCCTTGGCTTCAATGATTTTAACCACTTTAGCTCTCTCTGGGCCCTAGTGATCATTACGTGCTTCTGGGAAACTGACTTATCGAATTTGTTTGCCCTCTTCATGGATTGCATGGCTCCCAGTAGCCTCTTTATCTCCTTCTGAGTTTTCTCTATCCTGTCACCTAGGGTTTGCAGGAAGAGCTCCTTCTGCTGAAGATGAGAGGAGTAGTTCCCTGGATACCCCTTCAGGTGTGCATCTTGAATCTCCACTATATTGTTACAAACTCTGTCTAGGAAGTATCTATCATGGCTAACTATCATGAGGGCCCCGCTGAACTTATTCAGAAATCCCTCAAGCCAATTCAGAGTTTGAAAGTCGAGGTGGTTTGTTGGTTCGTCCAGGAAGAAAACTTCTATCTCGCCCAATCCTACTAGCTGCCTTGCTAGAGCGACCTTCGCCCTCTCCCCTCCTGACAAAGATGAAAGTTGGATGTCCATGGAGTGGTGAGCTAGGTCAAGGGCCTTCAGTATCTCTTGTGCATGGCCGGCAACATCACCCCCTCCAGAGCGGGCCATTAGGCTCTGAAGCTCCTGATATCGATCCATCGCTGGCTGCCAATCACTGTCATAGAATGAAGGGTCAGCCATCATTTTCTCCAGTTTTGCTATCTCCTCTTCCAGCTCCTGAAACTGCCTGCCTCTTCTGTTAAGTTCCTCGCCGAGAGTGGCTGCATCGTTGATATCCCTCACTTGGGTAAGAAAGGCCAGACGTAGCCCTGGAGCAAATGAAATATCTCCCAAATCTTGGTCCTGATTGCTAATGGTTCGCAGAAGGGTCGTCTTTCCTGCGCCGTTATGACCCACTACTCCGATTCGATCCCCCTCGTCTATCCTGATGTTCACGCCCTCTAGGACCGTGAGTGGGCCAAAGGCCCGGTGAACATCCTCTAGGCGTATTAGCTCCCTTGCCACGAGACTGCGCGTGGACATTGGTTGAAGTGCTCATCGGTCACAATTACAGAATACTGACGGCAATAATCATGAATTGCGATTATCCGCTTCAATTACATGACGACCCCCAGAGACTACTGGAAATCATTGAGCGGAAGGAAAAAACTGTTTTCAATTTCCACCGTTTTCTTGTTGATATTTTGTTCTGGATACATTGCGATAGGCTATGTGGTAGCTACACAGGCCATAGCAATAAATCCGGGATGCGGCATGTGGAGCGAGAACACTCCCTCGGAATGGGATACTGAGGATGATTGGGAAAGTTTTGAACCATGGCCTGATGCTGATGAACGTGTAGAGATCCGCCGTGATTTTGATGCGGCGCCGTATCAGATGTCATCGTATGAGGAAATTACATTCTCGCCCAGAGATAATTCTGGCATAGCCCTAAGCGGGTGGTATGTTGAGGTTGATCCAGATGCTCCAGTAGTCATACAAACACATGGGATGCCCATGAATGGGAAATGTAAACCAGAGATGCTCCTAATGCAGGGTTACTTAGCTGAAGGAGGAATAAACTCGCTTTCATTTGATCTTAGAAATTATGGAAACAGCGAGGTTGTTGATGACTATATTTCAGTAGGTCAAAAGGAATACAAGGATCTTCTTGGAGCTTATGACTGGCTAGTATCTGAGAAGGGGTACGAACCCGGCGAGGTCGGTATGACTGCCATATCAGCTGGAGGAGGTGCTGCTATCGCCTTCGCCGAAGAGCCCGGCATAGGGGCAATGTGGCTAGACAGCGCGGTTTTGGACTTCCCTTTGGTAGTGAAGAATGAACTCGGTAGGTTGGGATTCCCAACTATTTTCGCGGGTCCAGCAACCACCGTCGGAGGTTGGCTTGCTGGGGTGAGTCTGGATGAGCGTTCGCCCATGGAAGCAGCTGATAACGCAGGTGAAAGGGAAGTTTTCTTGACACATGCAATTGATGACCCAAGAGTATCGGTTGTTCATTCCGAGCGGTTTGAGGCGAGAATGATCGAGAATGGTGGAGATGTTACTACCTGGTACGTTCAGGACAGGGGTCACGTTGATGCGATTTGGGGTGAGTCGGATGAATACAAGACCAATTTGGTGACCTTCTTCAATGAGTCATTGGGGTCTTGATACTACTCTTCTTCTGACAACGAGAACACTGGCTCTCTCTTTTCTAAGAAGGCTGAGACTCCCTCAGCGAAGTCGGGGGTCAACGAAGAGGCTATCATAAGGGCCCTCTCAAATTCCAATTGGGTCTCAAAGAAAGTAGATGTCGAGGCATCCATTAGCTGCTTTGTCGATCTTCTGCTATTTACTGACCACTTTCCCCAATTCTTCGCTAATTGAACTGATCTTTCAATTAACTCATCATGCGGAACCACCTCGTCAACTGCCCCCTTCTCCAGAGAAGTATCCGCGGACCAAACTTGGTTTTCGAAGAAGAACTTCTTCGCCTGCTGAACCCCAACAAGCCTTGGAAGGAGCCAGGTGGTCCCCCCATCCGGGGACAGTCCCAATGCGAAGAATGCGGCTGCTAGCTTGGCATTCTCGGAGCACACTCGGTAGTCTGCCGATAGGGCCAGGCCGAGGCCTCCTCCTGCTGCGGCACCGTTAATTGCGGCAATGAAAACTGTCTCACTGCCCCTTATCTTCAATATCAGAGGATGCAGTGTCCCTGTCATCTCACTTGTCATCTGCCCTATTGTCCCATCGTCAATAGCATCTGCGAACTCACCTATAGGACCTCCCGCGCTGAAAAAATTACCAGAGCCGGTGATTACAACGGACCTGCATGTAGGATCCTCCATCAAGTCTTCCAGTGTCCCCACCAATGGGGTGAAATTTACTGGATTGAAGGTGTTTCTCGACGCCTCCGGGGAAAGAGTCACTATCGCGACTCCGCCCTCCTCCCTGTCTACACTTAATGGCATGATGCGCGAAGTAGGTCACCATTATTGAACTCCATGAAGGTGATAAGTCCCCCCTTACTGGGCGAACCATGCTCACACGCGACTGCATTTACATCGACGGGGAATGGGTTCCAGCCAAGGGAGAAGGAGTGATCAAAGTAGTAAACCCGGCTAATGAGAAGGAGATAGGCTCTGTCCCCGTGGGGGTTGCTAGTGATGTGAACGATGCTGTTGAGGCGG
>CETH01180328.1_pt1 | contig 40715 bp, 41 predicted proteins | sample 361461 | NCBI WGS metagenome assembly CETH01 (sample SAMEA2622695, study PRJEB7988) | marine metagenome | isolation source: saline water (ENVO:00002010), including
CTAAGGAACCACAATCCTTCGCTCTAACCGACTGAGCTACAGCCACCATAAAACATGTAACTATAAAACATCTGGCCAATTTAAAATTTCGACCTGATGTGTTAAAAAGCTATCTTTTTTTCCATCAATAAATTTAACAATAAAAGTAGTTGGATAATTTTGAATTTCTAATAATTCAACTTCCTCTTTTGTTTCTTTAATAATCATTTTTGTACCTACTGGCACATCATTCATAGAATTATACTTATTAGGCATATTTTTCAATTTTTATTATATTTATATTAAGCATCTTCTTCCCAATTACTACACATTATTTTCAATGAATCATCATCTAATAAATAAACTTTAACCGATTTATAAGAACAATTATTTTTTAGCATTATATTCTCTATGCTCATTATCACAATATGGTAAAACCTTACTTTTACCACAACTACAAATACTATATTTAGTATCTTTTTTAACCTTAATTATTTTGCCTTGATTCATACAAGTAAATATACTATTTCATTTATTTTTATTTAAGTATTTTATTATTAAAAATGGCATACAAAGAATGTATCCATAAATAAAAAATATTATTTCAAGAACGATTAAATAATAAGGCCACTCTCCGATTAATAAAGGGTTATCAACTGCAGGTGGCGTACATAAAAACATATAGTTAGAGCCTAAAAAATAATTTATAGTACCTACAAAAACAAGCATAACATTCGTAAATAAAAATGCTTGCAAAACACCTTTATGATTAAAAGTAAAACCATATGCAAAAATAAGCCACAATACATTCATAATTATAAATGAATGTTGTAAATGAAGTGCTAACATATCTGCAAGTGTATATATTCCAGTTAAATCAACTGTAATAATACCTTGTAATGCACCACTAAAACCAAGAAAGTAAGCACAATTAAAATAAAATTGTTTTCTATTACAATTATACAATTGACAGATTAAACAAATAACAGAAAACCAATATGCAAAATGACATAATTGAAGAGGTAAATCTGTTTGTATTTTTACAATATATAAATCGCTAAATAAAAATCTATTTAAATAATCAAAAAATTCTTGGATAAAACTAATACTGATAAAAAAAACAGTTATATTCTTCTTATATATATCATTTTTTAATTTATATCCTAATACGCATATAATAAGCCAAACAAAAAATAATATAAGTGTAATTAGATTATGAGAATCATATAACGCTTGTTCACTTAATGGAGTAATAAAATTATTCATTTTATCAGCTAATAATAATTTGTACTAATAAAATCACATCTAATATATTTACCTGAAAATCAAAATTCAAATCATACAAACCTAAATTTTGGTCTATAACATTATCCAATATATAATCAACTAATTGAACAATATCAATAACATTAATAAAACTATCACCATTTAAGTCTCCAAATAAATCAACTAGGGTGATAGTTTCTAAATGCAGGGAACTATACAAACCATAATTATTCATTACTCGAAGGGTTACATCATAACTTCCATAATCGCTATAAATATATTGAGGAGATGATTCATAAGAAAAATCACCTGTCCCAAAATCCCACTCCCAATGTACGATTTGATCCTCATTAATCATTTCCGATAAATCAATAAATTGAACTGATAAATCATCAACAATAAATTCATACAAAGCAAAAGGTTCTGTTAAATTATCAGGAATGATATTTAATAATGCAGCTTGATTATTAATAAAATTATATCCCCCAGCATTAAGATTATCAAAATAAAAATAACCATTAGAAGACCCTCCCCAACCCCAATTACAATGGTAATAATCATCTTCATAACCATCTATATTCCATGCATGACCTGCGTCATCAGAATAGCCTCTATAAACAATAGGCCAACCTCTATCTAATTGGTCTTCAATTAATATTTTCCACTCCTCATCTGTATAATTAATTTTAACTTCACACGTTATCATATCATTATATCCAAAATTTTCATCTAATGCATTTTGCGCTGATGGTCCCTCCCAACACACTGAAGCTCCTGATGACCATGGTGAATAATTCATATGTACAGCAACACCAGAATGGTATAATAATAATTGAGAATCTTCAGTAGGATAATCATCAAACATATTATTATAATTATAATTATAATCTTCAAAATTAACAGCAATGATACCATGATCAGGATCATAATATTGGCTATATCCATCGCCTTGATTAGGATGCCCCCAATAATACATAACTTGACCCATAGCTACAGCTACACAACCTACAACAGAATTATTTGGACAAAAATCATTCCATCCTCCACCTTGACTCCAATTAGCAGTAATTAAGGGAATCACATTTCTTGAATCATCTCTTGATATATTATTTTCATTTAAATAATAATTCAATAATTGTGAATTTGTTTGATCTATAATAATATTATTATCTACAATATACTCAATACCTTCAATATAACTATCTAGAATAGGACTTAATTGAACAGGTAAATTATTTAGTTCTATATAATTATTAAAACTATAACCTAATACTGGCATAGCTCTATCATCTCCTGATATAATTATAAACCCAACAGGATTTAAATGAACAATATAAATACCTACATAATCGTCTTTAGTATTAATAGAATTAATTGATTTAATTTGATAAAGTGAATTATTTTGAATTTTATTTTTAATAAAATTATTAGAAATAATCTGAACTTGGCTATAAGTTATTTCTGCTGCATTCAAGCATAGAATAAAAGGTATTATATAAAAAAATCTAATAAACATAATTATTAAATTACAAATTAAATATTTTTCCATCTTCTAAAATATTGTAACCGGAGGTAATAACTTTTTTATACTCTTGAGATCCAGAATTCAAAACTTTATTAGTATGATTCAAATGTGTAAAAAATATCTTATTCTTATCCTTTAATGAAATTTGATTTGTTAAATTCATACTCTGCATTATTGTTGGATGTGGAATTTTATTAATATTTCTACCAACAATTTCATTTTTAGAAAAAAAAGTGCCATCTATAATAACAATATCATTATCTTTAATAATATCAATCAAAGAAACATCCCAATCACTCCATGAATCTATATCAGGCAAATATATTACAGAATTATTTTCTCCAATTATTTTATATCCAACAGTCTCTGATAATTCATTCCTATGAGGAACAAAAAAAGGCTGCAATTCTAAAATCTCATTCAATTGAATTTTAGAATTATTTTTTAACTCTTTAATAATAATATTTTTACTTTCAATCATTTGATAAAACATTGAGTTTTGATATAAAAATTCTTTCATGCGAGGCAATACATAAATAGGAATATTTTTTAAGTTTAATGCTTCTAAACCAAAATATAGCAAACCCATATAATGACCAATATGAGCATGAGTTAAAAATACCCCCGATAAATAAGGATAGTTAAGATTAGGGATATACTCCATTAATATTGAAATCTGCTTAGCTATATCTGGACTTACATCAATAATCCAAGCATGGGAATTTATATTATCTAAGATTGATATAGAAGAAACTAGCCTGCTATGAATTGGATTTAATCTTACTCTATTACAACATTCAAGATTGCAACCAATATGCGGAAAACCTCCATCTTGAACAGTGCCTAATGTTAAAATTGAATGATTATTCATAAGCTAATTTTGTTCTAAAATAATATTAATAATTAATATTACATCTAATATATCTAGAACATCATCTAAATTCAAATCAACACTAGAATTATATTCTAAACTAAGAATCAAATTAATTAATGCAATAGCATCTAAAACATTAATGATATAATCATTATTAATATCACCTAAGATACTATTATTAATATAGAAAAGCATTTCTTGATATGTGGAATGATTACTAATAGGAGTAACTATTACTCTATATTGCTCGTCACCTATTATTAATTGATCTAAAGGTATTAAAATCAAGCCTGAGTTATCAGCTTCAATACTAATAGTATCATTATAAATAGGAATCTCTAACGAATTTAACAATGAATAAGAATATGATTGAGATTCCCAACCCTTATTATATATAATACCAGATAAAGTATCAGAATAATTAATATTATAACTTTGGTTAATATAATATCCATCTACATTATCCATCTCAAATGAAAAGAATAAAGGATAAAGATTTTCAACTCTTAATGCCCTGAAGGATGCTACATCTACCGCATTATCTACCATTTTTAAATGCCAAACAATATCATAATTACTATCAATTTCTATTAAATTTCCTGTTCTACCTACATTTATTAATGTATTCCCATTATTAAGCCTATCACAATCTCCTCTTGATCCTGTAAATAAAGAATCTGGCAAAGTATATTCCCAAATGAGATTAACTGAATCATTAACTTCATCATAGCTAAATTCAATACATTTAGATATTTCTGGTTCTAACAAACTATGATTATCAAAAAACAATATATTATTATCATCTAATACCTTAACAGAATGTTGACCAGAAAACTCTATATTATTATTAAAATAATTTTGACTCATAAAATTCTCATTCCCTAAATGCCAAATTATATCTTTTGTTTCATAATCTATCTTTATTATTCTTGATAAATTTCTAACGGATACAAAAATATTATTATTATCATAAAAAATAGAATTAGAATGTGTCCAATCCATTGCATCATCTTGTGGATAACTATTAGATAGCCTATCAAGATAAAGAGGATTATAATCTAATAAATCAATATGATCAAATGTATCCCATAACCAAATCAACTCTCCATTTGAATTAAGTTCAATAAACTGATCACCTTTCCAATAAATATTATCTGGAAGATTATCAGGGCAATCATCAGGGCAAGGGTGTAATTCTCTACTTGCATCAATTAAAAAATAAGTTGAATCGTTTTTAATAAAATGATGATGCACACCATAATTATCTGGAGTTTGAAAAATTATATTTCCATTAATATCAAATTCATAACCCTTCCCTAGCCCCATACCGATAAAATTTCCTGATAACAATAAATCTGTAACAAGTATTTTTGATGAAAAAACAGAATCACCAAAACTTTCTTTATCTACAAACCAAACAGGTTCACCCAATTGATTAATAGCGGCTGAAAATCCAATAGAATCAAAATCCAATATTGTAATACCATCATAATAACCATCTTCTAATACTAATAACTCCATGGCATCTGGATAATAATGAGGTAAATCATTTATTAAAAAACTTTGATCCTCATAACAATATACAACTTCATCTAAAGAATCTAATCCACATACATTCCAGTAATATTGATTACCCCAATTCAAAAAATTATCAATTAATATAGAATTAGTTAATGAACTGACTTCAATACTATCTTGTAAATCACTAGATAAATATAACTTATAATATTCGATATTAGATATTTGTGGCCATTTAAAAAGAACTTGATTATAATTTAAAGTACTATCATTAGATGGCATAAAATTTGAAGTATAAACAAATCCTATTAATAATATGTATATAATTTTAATCATAAATCATTTCTATTTAAAAAATATATTATATCTTGATAAATAAAAAACTTATAAAAATGTAAGATTATGTAATTAAGGAGCAATAAATAAAAATTTATTCTTACATACTTGAAACCTTATATGTCCATCATGATGCAACGCTAAAACATCTACAGAACGAATCATTAATTTTATAACTGAAAAATTATCATAACCTCTTTCACTATCAACCCTATCTGGGTCTTTTTTAGAATACTTATTAGGGATATTAGACTCCCAAAATTCTGTTACAGTACTCGGAGCATAATGCCCCATATAACACTTTCTACTTTGTAATGGAGTTTTACCCCATTTGGCTTTTGAAATTTTATCCATATAATGGATTACAGCTTCACAATTAAATCTTAATTGCATTTTACGAATATTATCATAAAATAAAGCTGTACAATTTTCATTAGCAATTAATTGTTTTGCTTTTGGACTTCTAAAATCTGCATTAAAAAAAATCTGAAAAGGGTTTTCTGAAAAATCCCTAATAACGACTGTTCTTGATTCTGGATAATTATCGCGGGACGTCGATAAACAAAAAAAATGATAAGGATTTTTGCTATTTAAAATACCATCTTTTAAATATTGTAATTCTCTATAATAAATATCTTTAATATGTTGTAGAGAAATTTCTTTCAAAAATTTAACAAAACTAATTAAAGAATAAGTTGAGATTTAAGCCAAATTCATTATTAGCATGTATTAAGTTTTCACTACCTAATAGACTCATCATAAAATATGGCATTAATTGGATATTATAATCTAAATTGCCAAAATCTGATTTAAATTGGAAGGCTCCCTCTAGCATTACAAAGCCCTCATATATATCTGAATCAGCTGTTTCAATACTATCATATTTTTTATAAGTAAAACTTGGTGCCAATGCTATATTATTCATTATATTCCAAATAAGTTTTGACTTAATAGAACATGGAGAAATATTATTGTTATCTTGATAGTCTATTACTAATTGATTAGACCATATTATTTTATCATGAACCATGAAATCCATTGCATTTAAAACATAAATAGCATTTAAATTTGATTCTTCACTATTTGAACCCTTAAAATATAAACCTGATAAAATTCGTGTTATTGGTGAAGTGTACTGATTAGTGTTTAATAAAGGATAATCTCCTTCAATTTCATTCCAAACGTAATAAACACCAAAATCATAATGAGTCCAATCTTGAGTAGGATCAAAAGCTAATGCATTATCATACCAAGGATGCTCTACCAAACCTCTATCTATAATATCAGTTAAAAAAGTATAATTACGTTTTTCTTGCAAAAAGTAAAAATCAAAACCAACACCATTCATACCATGATACATAGCACTAACTGTTATCCCATTTGATGTATATGCATTAAATCCATTAATCCCATCACCTTCACTACCATTTGCATCAGGACCAAACCAATTAGGATTTACAATTGATTCAATAGGAGCTGTAAATAAAATGTCATTACCATCAGATGCTATATCTTGATAAATAGTAGGACATTGACCATCAGTTCCACAATCAAGATAATCTATACCAAAAGAATTCCCATCTGAATGATAATAATTATTATATTCTTTACTATTGATTCCAAAACCTATTTTCATCTTACCTGGATTTGAAGTTGTTGTATATGATGGAATTGCTCCTTTTAATATATTATAATCTCCTATATCATTTTCATCACTAAATGGATTTATTGTATTTAATCCAAAAAATGTGGTTTCTTCAGTTTCCTCTACAACTAATTCAGTTACTTCTTCTTGTTTATCATCTTTAACAGAATCTTCAGAAAAAATTGGAGAAATAAAAACCAAAATAGAAATAATAAAATATTTGAACATAAAAAAATCCTTTTATATAGTTAAAATTATGATTATGAATTTACAACTATCTATTCAATTATAAAAATAATCTGATTATTTAATCCATTATTGTAATTTTTGCATTGGAATATTTTATTCTTAAATAAAGCCCAATACAAAATAATAATTCAATTCCAATATAAGTAAATAGATTAAATGCAACATTATCTGTAAAACCATAACTATGTAATCCAACACTTAATAAATTAACTCCAAACCAAGCCAATGCTACAATGATATTTACTAATGAAGCAAAAAATACAAAATCAATAGGTTTGGATAATCCTGATATTCTTAAATGCAATACCATTAAATGCCACATAACAATTAATAAGGCTCCATTTTCTTTAGGATCCCAGCCCCAAAATCGTCCCCAAGATTGATCTGCCCATATACCTCCTAATATTGTACCAAATAAAGTAAAAAATAATGCAATCAAAGTTAATCCATATACATTATTATAAATAGTTTTAAGAGATTTATCTTTAATACCAAACAAGAATGCTCTAATAAGATAAACATGGCCCATTAAACCTGCTACCAATGAGACTCCGTATCCAAAAGTAATAGTTGTAACATGAATTGATAACCAAAAATTAGAATTTAAAACAGCTACCAACATACCCAAAGTATCACCATCAGCAGCATACTTTAAGCCTATAAAATGTAAAACAATACCACCTACTGTACCCACAAAAAGCCCTAATGAATCTTTCTTAATTAATTCGAATACAATTGATATCAGCACTAATACAAATGCTACAAATATAATTGATTCATAAAGAGTGGAAACAGGAGGTCTTTGCATAATAATCATTCTATTTATAATCCCAAAAACATGAAAAGAAAATCCAATACACATAACACCAAGAGATAAAATTCTCAAAAAAGAATATCGTAATATCCAACTTGCACCTAGAATAATAAAAGAACATAAATAAAAAATTAAACTCTTAGAAAAAAAATTTATACGATTATTATTAACTTCTCTTTTCATTATTGAATAATCAATATCATTAGAATTATTTAAAACTGAAAAATATGAATTTAAATTATATTCATCATCTTTGGCTCTAACAATAGCCTCTAAGTGTGATAACAATTCTATTTGGCTTTGATTAATGCTATCTATTTCCATTAATTCCCATGGTGAAAACCATTCATTATTCTTATCATATGGAGGAATTATTTTCATAGAATGAGAAGATTGATATTGGGCAATACCATGTAATTCAAGAGCAATTTTATTTAGGCTTATTTGTTTTTCATTCCAATCCTCAGAATCAGTTTCTAATAACTCTGCCATTAAAGGACTAAATAAATAAATATTTTTAATAAAAAAATAGTAACTAACTGTCGTTGGTTTTTCTAATCCTAAAGCATTTAGGATATCTTTATTTTCAATACTAATCTCTGGTAAAAGACATTTAAAACTATGAGCTAAATCACCTAACAATACAATCTTAGAATATATATCTACAATTTGCTGCTCAACATTAGAATAAGAAGATTCAGGTTTAGATCTTAAATTATCAAGTAATTCCTGATTTTCTCTAAAACCATTAATTATTTCATAGAAACTATAGCGATGAGAATCTCTTCCATCAAGACCTAAGCTTATTTCAACCTCAGGAGAATTGCTCCAATTACTTATATAAAATATTTTTTGATTTAATTCTTCACCTGGATTTTTAAGCAATTTAATAAGCCAGTCAATTGCTTCAATTCTTTCATTATCTAAACTATGTTTTGCATCAATATGTTGTTTACCATAAAATAATAACAATTGATTCCTTGCATAAGTATCTAAAGGTTTAATTCTACCAGATTCTTGAACTGGAATATGACTTATATTTATATCTTGAGAAAACCAATTAGAAAATACAAAAGAAAAACAGATTATAAATTTCAATGATAAAATTCTAAAAATATTAATCATGATTTCTTAAACCTCCTTGAAACCATAACAAGCATATGGAATAAAATTCCAATACACATAATAATAGTTGAGATATAAGGAAATAACCTACCATAATTTTTAACTGTAGCTAATACTGTAGTCTCCATATTATTCTCTTCAATAAATGATGCCTGATAAAAAGTATAATCATAATGCCGAAGTGGCACGTTCATCTCTATTAAAGTCTTCCTAGAAATACCTTCTTCTATCAAATTAACATCAGAGCTATAACTTTTAGCTACATCTGTTCCGGGGTGCATTTCTTTTTTAAAATCAATAAGTTCTATTTCAAAAGGAAGATATGTTCTATAGGGTCTAAGCTTAATTTCAAAAGTTTGTTCAGTATTTTTATATTCATTACTATCAATAATAAACTCAGTTTGCAAGGCTGGGGGTTGACCTATAAATGATATATAAACACCATCTATATCAATATCTCCTGAAGCAAATATTTCATAAATAATACCCGATCTGTTCTTCTCATATTCTTTTTCAGATGGGATTTCTTGCAAATAAAAATGTTGGGCCATACCTTTATAAAAACTATTATTCATTTGATTATCTGGCTTCCTAATAGGATTACAATTAATATAATAATCAAGGATTTCTATTTTAAAAGGTAATTCTTCTGATTCTAAAAATGAATTTTTATCAAATAGTGGTTCATCAAAAATAATATATTCATCAAAATCAGAATTCGTTTTATCTATAATTACAAGCTCTTTAACATAATAATTCTCAAAAAAATTTGATTTTTCACCTTCATTAATAATCATACTTCCCTCAATACTAAATATAGAAGTTAAACCTGAGCCTACAAGCATAAGCATAATACCTAAATGAGTAATTGTTACTCCTATTTTATTTAAATTAAAAATATTAGGTCTGAAGAAAAAACCGGTTAAATTGATAAACATCGCTAACATTGTTAATTTAGCACTTGGTGTTGGAAATGGACCAAACCACTTAAACCAACTAGAAAAATAATCCATTTGGACTAAATATAAGCCTTGATCTTTTTGAGCTATTGTACCAAAAAAAACTAAGATCATTAACCATATAATTAAAAACACAAAAACTTTAGGGCTTCCTACTTTATGAATCATTATTTTCTTAAAATCATTCATTACTTTAATCAAGGGGCTTAAATGAAGAACAAAAATCTAAAAACTTTTTTTCTAATGAGTTAGCTATCATTACACTAGATTGCAACTTAACAAAAATAGTACTATTACCATAAGATAATATTGCACATAAAAAAGCATCGTCTGTATTATTATTTACTAATTTATAAGCAGAAAAACTACCAATCATTGATGAACCTATTATAGAGTTTTTATTAATTTGTTGCAGATTATGAGGTTCTAATCCAAGTTGCTTTCTCCAACGATTAACATTTGCAATAATACCTCCTGCATCACCCGGAAATTTAGTAATAGACAAATCTATGAGTTCCTCATTATATGGTATTTGATAATCTGCTACACTAAAATTATGTTTCTCAATACACTCCCAATTTTCAGGAGCATCCCAAGTAAAACCAACATTTGGCTTACAAGGCTCTATATTTATAGGATTCGGATTTTTAGCAAGTTTATACTTACGTGGTTGTTGCTTATTATTATCACAAGATATTAATAAAATTATACAAAAAAATAAATATGATCTGCCCATTTTGCTCCAATATGTGTATCATAAATTAGCAAAATTATTGAACATAAATGAAATACAAAAATATTTTTACATATATAAATACCTACCACTCATCATTTCCATCAAGATTATCAAATAAATGATCCATCATAAAATCTATTGAAAATTTAAATGATTTTTCTCTAGATTCTGGGTGCCCTCCATATTTAGGATTTCTAGAAGCGCACATACCAAAACCAATCATTTGGGTAAACCAATTTGTCATAGGGATACCAAAATAATTCATTAAAATTGCACCATCATCATTCATCTTAAATCTACAATCTTTAAAACTATAACCATTTTCTGCAATAGCTATATCTGAATCCCTATCAAAGGAATGATGAGCACCTTCATATACAGTAATATTAATATTTACGCCATTATCTTGCATAAGACTTACTAAATCTAGGCATGCATCAGCAGGAGTCCATTCATCTAATTCTCCTATTTGGATATGAATAGGAGAATCAGTAAAATCTAATATACTAGGTTCTGCAAAACATGGAGGATACATAGGCAAATGAGCTGCAAAAGTATACTCAGAGTTAATAGCATCCATTAAAGGTTTCCAACCTGAAAATAATGAAACACCACCACCTAAACTCCAACCTGTGATTGCGACATTTTCAATATCAATCATTGAATATTCGCTTAATTTTTCAAGTGCTCTATAACTATCAAGTATAACCATAGGTATAGTCACTGTATTCTGTGTACCAACAGTAGAGGTTACACCTCGACTTTTAAAACTTTGTAACTGAAAAGTAGCGATACCTGCATCTTGATACATTTTTAAATATTCAAAATGATGGCTGCCCCATCCTTTACTTCCTGCAACACCTATAACTAAAGGAATTTTATTACCTTTAACATTTTCAGGGATTGTTAAAACACCTGTTACAATTTGCTTATCTTGATTATCAAGATTTGCAATAATATCCTTTAATGAAAATGGATTAGCACTTTCAAATTCAACAACTTCAGAATATGAAGAAAATAAACAAGAAATTAAAACGATAAATACTAATAATCTAAAACTAAACATAAAAACACCTCTATTAAACTATAATAAAATTACTTAATACTAATCTAAAATTAAATATTTATTAAGTAGCAGACCGATGGCTAACATAGAAATTAATTGTTAATAAAAATGATAAAATAAAATAAAAAATAATATAACTGGTAAACTCATCACTGATTTGAAACCAATTGTAAGATTGAAAATAAATTAATGAAAAACCAAATATCATTTTTAAAAGATCAATTATAATTGAGTATTCTTTTTGATCAAGCATTGCAGTAAAAGAAAAAATATGAATAAAGATAAAAAATCCATATAAATAATCCATCAAGGTTGGGCTATTTATATTCATAACAGTAAATAAATGAAACATCATTATACCTGCAATAATATGCTGAAACCATGACCAAACTACCAACATAGGCGAATTTTTAGTTTTATACTTTATTTGTTCAAAAGGGTTATCAACCTGTTTTAATGGTTTTTTTTTCTTAACATCATCAGGTCTCCATCCTGTTGGCATAAACCATATTCTTAACTTATCCATAAAGTTCTCAGTATACCATGCATCTTTAATCAACTGCCACAAATGCTTAAAATTAATAATAATTGGATTCCAAGTTGATACAGGACGAAGGGTACCATAAACAGGGTCTACATTATCTATTTCTTCTTGAAAGGTATTAAATAACTTATCCCATATAATCAAAATTTGTCCATAATTTTTATCAAGATATTCAGGATTAATTGCATGATGAACTCTATGATGAGAAGGTGTTACAATTATATATTCTAAAAATCCCATTTTATCTATTATTCTGGTATGATACCAAAACTGCATAAATAAATGGATAGGACCTAATACCATAAATATTTTTACAGGTATACCAAAAAGTGCTGCTGGAATCATTAAAATTGCAGAAAATTTAAATGTTTCAGATATCGACTGCCTAAGTGCACAAGATAAATTAAACTCTTCACTACTATGATGAATAATATGCCTATTCCAAAAAATATTCACTCTATGATTAAGGCGATGCATCCAATAACCAGTAAAATCTTGTACTAGGAATGCAATAATAATTGATAACCATAAAGAATCTAATTTATAAATTACAATATTATCTAAAAGCCATGTATAACTAATAAGTACTATACCAATTTTAAATGCATCTTTAGTTGTATTAGTAATACCTGAACTCAAACTTGAAATCATATCTTCATGTTCATTAATCCTAATTCCTTTTATTTTTGCTACCATACTTTCTATAATAATTAAAATTATAAATGAAGGGATTGCAACAAATAATGACTGTACATAAAAATTCATATTTGAATTTAAGAAAATTTAAAATGCAATTAAACTAATTATTAGATGGGATCATAGAAATCAGATTTTGAAAAAGGATGGCATTTTATTAGACGTTTTATGGATAAATAAGAACCCTTTAAAGCACCATATTTTATTATTGCCTCATTAGCATATGCTGAGCACGTAGGATTAAATCTGCAATTTTTACCTAAAAATGGAGATAAAAAAAATTGATAAAATTTTATAACTAGAATAAAAAAGGATACAACTATCTTATTAAGATACTTCAACTATCTTTTTGAATTAAACTTCTTGTTTTAATTTCCTCATTGGTTTGCTTTATAAAAACATCAACTGATATGGAACCTAAATTTCCCTTAAATTTTCTACGAATTGAAATTGTATTATCATTAACTTCATTCTCACCTACTATTATCATAATAGGAATTCTATCTATTTCAGCATCTCTAATTTTTGCACCCATTTTTTCACTACGCGAATCAACCTTAACCCTAAAATCATTATCTATCAATTGATTATATACAGATAAAGCATAATCATTAAACTTATCTGAAATAGGAATAATAACCATCTGCATAGGAGATAGCCATAATGGGAAATTACCTGCAAAGTGCTCAATTAAAAAGCCAATAAATCTTTCATGTGTTCCAAGTGGAGCACGATGAATACATAAAGGTGTTTGTGAATCATTATTTTTATCAATATAGGTCAAATCAAATTTAGATGGAATCGCAAAATCAACTTGATTTGTAGCAAGTGTAAATTCTCTACCAATAGCACTCCAAACTTGTACATCTATCTTAGGGCCATAGAATGCAGCTTCTCCTGGAATTTCAACAAAATTCAATCCTCCATTTTCTAAAGCCTCACGAACAAGATTTTCTGTTTTAATCCAGAGTTTGGGTTCATCCACATATTTCTCGCCCAACTTATCTTTATCATGTAAACTTAAGCGCATTTCATATTTTTCAATACCAAATATCTCAAAATATTTAAGATACATTTTACATACTGCTAAAAATTCATCTTTAAACTGCTCTTCACTACAATAAATATGAGCATCATTCATTTGCATACTACGAACACGCATTAAACCAAATAATTGACCTGATTTTTCATATCTATAACAAGTTCCATATTCAGATAATCTTATAGGAAGTTCTTTATAGGTCCTTGGTAAACTTCCATAAATTTTATGATGATGAGGACAATTCATAGGCTTTAGATAATATTGATTACCATCAATATCCATAGCTGGGAACATACTATCTTTATAATGAGATAAATGTCCTGATTTTTCATATAAAGAACCTTTAGTAATATGAGGTGTTTTAACCCTATCATAACCTGCCTTTTGTTCTGTTTCTTTCGCAAGTTTTTCAAGCTCTTCTATAATTACTGAACCATTTGGAAGCCACAAAGGAAGACCCGGCCCTACCTCCTCATCAAAAGTAAAAAGTTTCATCTCCTTACCTATTTTTCTATGATCTCTTTTTTCTGCTTCTTTTAACATATTAAGATATGTGTTTAGTTCTTTTTCTGTCCTCCATGCTGTACCATATATACGAGTTAACATTTCATTTTTTTCATCACCTCTCCAATATGCACCAGCTATTTTCATTAATTTGAAAGCTTTACCAACATGACCTGTAGTTGGCATATGAGGCCCTCTACATAAATCAAGCCAACTACTATGCTTGTAAATCGTGAGTTCTTCATTTTCAGGTAAATCATTAATTAATTCAATTTTATAGGGTTCATCAATTTTTTTAAAGTAATCCAATGCATCTGACCTATTCCATACTTCTCTAGTAAGAGTTTCAGCCTTATCAATAATTTCATGCATTTTTTTCTCTATTAAAATAAGATCGTCATCAGTAAATGCTGTTTCTCTTAAAAAATCATAATAAAAGCCATATTCAATAGCAGGACCAATAGCAATCTTGGTTCCAGGAAACAGTTCCTGAACTGCTTCTGCCATAACATGCGCACAATCATGCCTAATAATTTCTAGAGCAATATCAGCATCTTTTTTTAATATTTTAATATTAGAATCATCATAAATAGGAAAGGATAAATCTCGCAGCTCTCCATTAAGTTCAACCAAAATAGACTGTTTAGCCAAACCACTTGAAATACCTTCAGCTATTTCCATCCCAGTTATCCCTGGAGGCTTTTCTAATATGGTACCATCAGGTAAAGTTATTTTAATCATTTGTTTTTTCATTATGTTGACTTTTCTAAATTAGTAAAAATCATCATTAAAGAACTTAAAGATTTTTCTAATTCTAATTCAAAAAATTTCACTCTTTTTTTATATTTTCTACTACCAATATCCTTTAATTTAATATATCTATCTTCTAAAATTTGCCATGATTCAATATTTTTAAAGGCTTTATTGGTAATTTTTAATATTTTTTTATTTAAAATATTATTAATTGTACTTTTATTGGAGAAGTTTTTAATTCTTAGGTTAATGGTTTCAATTTGTGCCTTAAATATTTGTGGATTTGATACTTTACGTAAATCATATGTTATATTTAAAAAAGATAAAGTCTTAATAATCCATTTACTAGGATCAAAGTTATACCATTTCACTCCATTTCTATAATCCCATTGAAATTTATGATGGTAATTATGATAACCCTCTCCAAAAGTTAAAAAAGCCATATACCAAGAATCTCGTGCAGTTGTATTTAAATCATACTTTCTATCACCAGCATAATGACATAATGAATTTATAAAAAAAGTAAAGTGATGAACAACAACAACTCTTACAATGCCACCCCATAGCAATCCACCAATAGGTCTATCAAATGTTAAACCTATTAAAAAAGGTAAAATAAAACATAAAAATATAGCTAAAATCCAATAGTATTTCGTCTGAAAATCAACAACATTTTTCTTTGATAAATCAGATACACCTTTTATCTCATAATTACTTTTTTTAAAAATCCATCCAATATGGGCATGAAAAAAACCTTCTTTAATACTATAAGGATCAGCAGAAGTATCTAATTTTTTATGATGTCTCCTATGATCAGAACACCAATTAATAATTTTATTTTGCAAACCCATTGTACCGCAAAACATAAAAATCCATTCCATAAAGGCATAAGTACGAAATGCTTTGTGAGAAAAATACCTATGATAACCAATAGTAATCCCCATACCTGCTAATATCCAACCAATAACAAAAATTAAAATTTCCTGCCAAATAATTCCATTATTATAAATATAATATGGGAAATATGTAACAGTTACAAGATTAAGTATTAATAATGAAAATAATATAGGAGTATCATATTTATCTAAAAATTTATTTTTAAACATAGTAAATATTAATAATACGCAAAATTATTTCCTATAATAAAGGTTATAAAAGCAGAAAGCCTCATAAAAGAGGCTTTCTAACTATGTGCTATTTAAAATATTATATAGCTTCTATTATTTTGGTACCACATTCTTTGCAGCAGGACCTTTTTCGCTTTCAGCTACTTCATATTCTACTTCCTGTCCATCCTTAAGAGTTTTATAACCTTCCATTTGGATATCACTCATATGACAGAACAAATCTTTGCCGCCTTCAGAAGGCTCTATAAATCCATATCCTTTTACATTATTAAACCACTTAACTGTACCTTTTTTTGCTTCACTCATTATTTTTTCCTTACTATTTTTTAACAAACTAATTAAGAGCATAACCCCTTAATTATACGAACGGCATAACTTACAATAACTTATAAATTAAAAAACATTTATTTTTAAATAAATTTATTTTATAAAACAAGAATAAATACACTTGCTATTTTTATTGTTTTACATTAAATTATATATGTTTTATATTAATTATTTAATGTTATAGTATAAAAATATAATAGTATGGCTATTATTACCAACATAGATATAATGCTAGCAAAGCGTAAAATGTCCGTTACTGAATTAGCAAATAAAGTCGGTATAACAATAGTTAATCTATCTAGAATAAAAAAAGGTAATGTTAAAGGAATTAGATATTCCACTCTTAGCAAAATTTGCGAAGCACTAGAATGCAAGCCTGGTGATATTTTAGACTATAAAGAAGAATAAAAAATACAAAACAATCATCCTATCCGCACATGAGTATAAACAAGTGATTAGGAATAGTTGGTGCTTCTCACACTATTCCTAATCACAAACCACTATTTTCTTAAACTAGACTTTAAAAATATAGATGAGTCCATATCAATATCAAACATAATATCTTCAATAATCCATTCAGTGCCTTTGCTGCCTCGCTTTAATTCATCCTTAAAAATAAAAATAGTAGGAAACCATCTATCTCCTATCCTTTTTATAGCTTTCATTGAAGTAGATTTCAAAAGCTGACCACTTTTTGCATACAATTCTTCTCTAATTGGTAAAAAATAATCAGCATCTACCCACGCTCTACGATTTGGATAGGCTAAACCTGATACCGATGCAGTTAAATATATCACATAACAGTTTCTACCATCAACTATTTCTTCTCGCTCTAATACAGCATTATAAATATCATTTAATGGTTTATCCTCTAATATATCATTATAAGACATATCTGAACCCATAACAGACTGCCTTAACATATGACCTGATATTTGAATTATGCGATCAGTTTGAGGTGAATAAGTATACAATTCATTATCTATTTTTAACATTTTAGTACCAGCTTCTCTTGCAGGATAAGTGTATTCAGTAAAAGCCTTATCAACTCCTATAATCCAACTTTTGGAAACAATTGTTCTACTACTTCTTCTACCATTAACGATCATCTTACTTTCTATAAATCTATTTTCTGAATTTAAATTAAAATCAATTTTTTTAACTATCTCATCTATTGACACATTTAATTCTGTACCAATTAAAATAGAAAAACAGAAAAATAATAATTTAATCATACTTCTAACTCCTTAAATAATTGCGACATTTCACGCTTATAAATTGCACGACCTGCAAGCATAGTTCCAAACACTGTCGCTAATATGCCTGGGAAGAATCCTATATAAAATAATTCTGGAGTAACTTGAGGATAAAAAACATTTGGCATTGCAAAATTTGATGAACTTAGACTATCAATTGCCTTTGAATAATCAATTCCAAATTTTTGAAAATAAATAGTTACAGTAATTCCTATAAAAGTACCTAAAAAACTACCTAAAAGACCAATTATAAAAGACTCTATAACCATTGATTTAAAAACATGACCTTTAGTTTCACCGATAGCTAAACGCATACCAATTTCTCCATATCTACGCAAACCACTCATAATACCCATATTCCATAATACCAATGTTACAACTATTAAAAAAACAACCAATATAATACCCATTATTGCATTACTAAAATCAATAAGACTATCCATTTGATTTGAATCTCTGAGAGCTAACATAACAGGCCTATAAACATCAGATGTATCTGAATAAATAATATTATATTTATTACGCATCATAACAGTTTCTTTATCATCAAAAAATAATTTTTTACTATAACCTAAAATTTCAGATGCTGAATTATTCATATCAAGAGCAACTCTAGCTCCTTCTAAATCAACAATCATCATATCCTTGTCTATAGGGCCCATATTTAAATCAAAAACACCTTTTACTATATAATTATACATAGTAAAACCTCCATGCATAGTAGATCCAATAAAAGTGACCTCACTACCAGGATATACTTTTAATCTATTTGACAATTTCTCACTTACAAGGATATCATAACTATTTTCTAACATCTTACCCTGTATTATCTTATCTTCTAATTTCCAAATATCATTTTGATTAGAATTACTTGATAAAAAATCAATACCTAAAGCTAAAACAGGACTCTGCGATAGAGTTTCGCCAATATCATTTGGAACGTCAAGCAAACCGGCAAATGTTATTCTTGGAGTCCATAAATAATCAACATAAATAGAATCTAATTGTTTTTTTATATCATTAACCTCTAATAACGCAAGATCATTTGGCAATAATTGATATTCTTCATTGTAAGCATGAGTCACCACTTTTATATGTCCTGAATTAATTAAAGCCGTATTGAAAAATAAAGAATTATAAATGCCATTTAAAAATCCAGAGAAAAATATAATAATAGCAACAATTGAAGTAATAATAATCACAGGGAAAAAACTTCTGGATTTATCTCTTATTAGACCTTTAAGTAAAAAATTAAACATAACTATTTTTACCTCTTATAGCATCTACCGGATGCATCTTAGCTATTTTTCTAGATGGGATATAACTAACAATTAACAATATTATAAATACAACAAAACCTGTTATTGCAAATAATGAAAATGAATAAATAGGAATCAATCTTTTTGCTACAATAAGACCCATATCAGAATAATCAATAGGCAAGGGGATACCATAAACACTAAAATAATATAATAAAGGGCCAAAAAGAATAAATGTAAGCAAAATAGCAAAAACAGCATTTAACGCTCCCTCTAAAGTAAATAATAAAACAACTTTTTTCTTATGCATCCCAAGAGCCATTAAAGTACCTATTTCTTTTTTCCTTCTAAATATTGATAATGTCTGAGCATTAAATATACCCATGGCTGCCAGCGAAAGGAGTATAATATAAATCATTATTGCATTAGGCCTATCTTGCTCAATAATAGCTTCCATATCTCGAATTAAATAATGCACATCCCTTTTAATCCAATTACCTATATCACCAATTTTATCAGAATTTTCTTTATAAACAACATAAGTACATTGATTTTTCGTAGATAACATCGTTTGTAAAACAGGCAATGGCATCCAAATATGCCCCATATCAATTTTAAAATTATCACAATCCATAATATGGATTATCTCACCCTGATTAGCATCATAGGTTCTATCTTGATCCATCCATCTAATCATAAATGTATCACCTATATTAAGCTTTGTATAATTTGACATTCCTCTACCAATTAAAACAGGTATATTATATCCATTATATTTAGAAAAAAAATCAGTGGGTAAATTCAGAATATCTTGCTGAGGAGTAATGCCTTTCATAATAACAGGCACAACTCTACCATCTGGGTATATAGATGCTTGACTAACAAGAATTTCTACAGCCTGTTCATTACTAACCAATTTATTTAACTCATAGGGAGTTGCTGCATGTGATTTTTCAAAGGTAATTGGATCATATGGATCATAATCAGGATGCCAATATGCTCCACCAGCTATTTCTGTATCAATAGAAACATTCAAAGCATGTTGTCGCATACCTGAATACATACCAGATGAAAAAATAATCATAAAAATAGAAACTGAAGTAACAAAAACATTAAGCCAAGTTCTAATACCAGCTCCAATTAGATTTTTAAATGCAATATTTAATAACATTATTTAGATGGGATGTTTTTCATCTTTAGATATTTGCCCATCCTCCAGATGAACAATCCTACTTAAATAACCCATGATTTTTTCATCATGCGTTGCAAAAATAAATGAAGTATTAAAATTTTTATTTAATTGTTTCATTATTTCCATAATATGGTGTGAATTTTCTGAATCTAAATTAGCTGTAGGTTCATCAGCTAAAACTAATGAAGGATTATGAACAATTGCTCTAGCAATCGCTGTTCTTTGACATTGCCCACCACTTAATTGATTTGGCTTAGATGTTACTTTATCAATTAAACCTACAGATTCTATAGCATCTAATACTTTTTGTCTTCTTTGACTTTTATTTACTTTATTTAAAATTAAAGGCAATTCTACATTTTCATATACAGTATATACAGGCAATAGATTATAGCTTTGAAAAATAAAACCCATATATTTTTTTCGAATTAAAGCCCTCTCATCATGAGATGTTTCACTCATATTTTTATCTAGAACTTTTAAAATTCCAGATGTTGGTGAATCCAATCCACCAATAATATTTAATAATGTAGTTTTCCCTGATCCAGATGGCCCAACCAAACCCGTGAACTCACTTTCCTTAATATTTAATGAAATATCATTTAAAGCAGTAAAATAACCTCCACCTATGGAAAATTTTTTTATAAGGTTTTCTATTTCAATAATCATATAATCTTCATATCCTAATAATTATAAACAAAGACAATTTGGAAAATATCGTTTAATTTTCCTGTTTTTAATGTAAACATATAATCTATAGAAAAACTATTATATACTGAAGACCAGCGTAATAAATTATCTGTGATGTTTGTATCTGAATGAGTATTGAAAGAACTAGCATTGGAAATCATACTAATAGAATAAAGAGCAAAGCTATGGATATGATTAATAGGCATTGATAAATGCAAAACAGAGTATTTATCATCCCTAGATAAATTCATTAATTGTTCACCAAAAGCTATACGTTCACTAGAATATCTAGTAAACATTGTTTCTGAACTAACCAATAAGCCATTTAAAATAGGTAATGTATAATCAGCACCAAAAGTCAATAGATTCAGATTACCATACTTATCAAAATCATTATAACAACCCTCTAACCAAAAACCAAAATCACCATCATATCTATAATCTAAACCGAATCTATTGTTTTGAGAAAATCCAATATCTGACTGAATATTTTGATTTGGCATAATGGTATTGAATATAGAGGGATATGGAAAGTGTGGATTAGATTCTGTATCTCTATAATACGTAAAGCCCCAATTGCCTTCTAATAAACCAACAGCAGCGACTTCCATTCTTCCACCATAAGATGCACCTGAAATATCATTTCCGACAATCCAAAACCAAAAAGCTAAACTATTAGATGGAGAAAGAATAAATCTCATAGACTCTACCCCATCAGTTTGACCGGTAGTATATCTAAAATCCAATGAATCAAACCATGCTAATGGCCTTAAAAATAAAGCAGACCCAAATGAAATTTTCTGTAAACCAATACGTAAATCTAAAATATTATTTGAAAAACGAATCCAGGAACGATATAAATTAGACTTTAATTCAATATCACTATTATAATTTTCTTGAAAAAAGAAAACATGTTCCAAATCAAATACTAATTCTTCATTAAGATTATAAGAGTAATAAGTTTTTGGCATATATCCAAAATCTATAAATGAACTTTTATTAATATTATTTACAACTGCTATGAATTGACCATTAAAGGATATATCATTTGATAGAATAATTGCCTTTAAGAAAAAAAGCGAAATAAAAAGTCTATATTTCATAATGATTTATATAATCTAATAAATGATAAAAAATGAAGATAACAAATTAGAATAATGTAAATAATTCAAAAATCTAATTATTTCATAGAACAAAAGAAATCCAAAAGATTCAACTAATACCCTTTCAATATTATTAATTGTTATATCCATTCTATAGCCTTTTTCAGATTTTTTAAATAGTAAAAAATTAGGTATAATTTTTGGAGTTTTATTATAATATTCAGTGTAATTATCTTTATGAATATTTAATAATTTTTCTTCTTCATGCTTAATTGTCATAGGATAAATTAAAATCCAAATTAATAATGATATGGCTACAATAATTACAGATTTAATTACACAACAATATCCTATTAATAAAATAAAACTAAAAAAATAAAGAGGATTCCTACTTAAAGCATAAATTCCTTTAGTAATAAGATTATTAGTTTTATTACCTTCAATATATAGTGAAGCCCAGATCCTACCAAAAACTCCTATTAAAACAAAAAAGAAGCCAGTCAATTCAAGAATATTATAAAGAGGAGTATCTGGATTAATATCATTTTCTGAAATAACCATTAAAACTATTATAGATAATAGTAATACTTTAGATAATAAAAGTCTATATTTTGCAAAAAGATGCTTCATAATACAAAATTAATTTAAAATATAATTATACAATTAACCAAAAGGATAAGGAAGTAATTCTTCAATACAATGCTGTTTATATTCTAATCCTTTTGAATCAGATATATAAATTGGGATATTACCTAAATACTCATAAATTATTTGACGACATGAACCACAAGGCTTAGCACCATTATTAGAAACAATAGCAATAGATTTAAATTTTACTATTCCTCTAGATAATGCTGAATAAATAGCAACTCTTTCAGCACAAAGAGTACTTGGATATACTGCTGATTCTATATTACACCCATATATAACCTCATTATCATAAGATAACAAAGCACATCCAACAGGAAAATTACTATATTTAGATTTAGAATATCCCTGCGCTTTAATAGCATGTTTTATTAATTTCAAAGGATCCATTTTAAAGTTCTATTTTTTCTATTTTTTTTGTATCTCCAATTTTAACTTCAATTTCAATATCACTAATTAAAAAAATAATTAATAAGACACTTATAACTCCTAGTATAAAACCTATCAAAATATTTTTAAAATCAAATTTCATTTAAAGTTAAAACATATCAATAATCACATTTACTATTTCAATAATATCTAAAACATTAACTATACCATCTTTATTAGTATCTCCGAATAAATACTCACAGCTTCCATCATCTACATTAGCAGTTTCATCAAAATTTATTGCATCTTCATATGTGCAACCAAAATTAATAAATGCTGAATACTGACAGGAAGAATTATCACCATCCCCCAGTACATCTGCAATTGGATTATAATTAAAAGCTATTGGATCAACACAATTTGAACCAGACATACAATGGTCTCCCATCCAATAACAACTATCACTAGACATACAATCAAGTTCATTCCCAAAGTCCATACAATTATCACTAGATTCCATACAATGATCACCCATCCACATACAACCTTCTATAGCCATACAGTCTAATTGATTAATAGCATCTTGACAAAAACTACAATCATCTCCATAGCTACAAGAACCATCATCATATACTGCTCCTATATCATAATTACAAGCTTCTGAATCAACACATCCATACATAGCATCAATTAAATTTGGGATATAAGTATACTGGAAATCATATAGATTAGGCATATCAAACTTATATCTTAGAACCATATTATGATCAATAAATGCATAAGCTGAATAAGTTGACCCTGCAAACATATTCCAAATATTATAATCAGGATCTCCATTTAAAATCAAAGGATTATTATCAAATTCACCAAGTTCTACATACAAATCTGCCCATTCACCACAAGAATAAAGATCTACTGGATTAGAACTATAATCAAGACTCACTAAAAATTGTAATTCATCATATTCTTCAATAACTTCAATTAATTCATCCATCAAACTGACGTAATCATAACAAGCAGGTCACCATGTTGCATTCATACTAATAAGAGTAATTTTATAATCACCTCCATTAGTACTTCCATTTAAATCAGAGAAAGATAAAGAATCACCCGTAAGATATTCACCAGAACCATTACAAATAGGGTACATTATATTTTGATCTTCAATAGAAATAGTATCACCAATACTATAAAATGATCTAAAGTTTTGATTAGTTTCAACTTGGCAATATTCATTTTGAGAAAATGAAAAATTGATTAAAAAGATCAATAATAGGAAAGCAATATTCACGATAAAAGTTTTAGATTAGTTTAATATAATATTAACAAGCTCTATAACATCCAATATATTAGACACGCCATCAGAATTAATATCTGCATTAGAGTCAAATTGACTACCTAGAATAATATTTACCAATCCTATAACATCCAATACATTAATAACACCATCTTCATTAACATCACCTAAAATAGATTGTTGATAATGGTCCTCTAAAATATCTCGTATATAATTTTTCACAGTATTAGTAAGACTGTTTGCATTAATACTACCCAAATAACTTCCATCATAATCTAAAATGACTATTGATTTATGTGCACCATAAGGGGAAAATTGTTCTCTAATTGGTAAACTAGGATATGGATCCATCACAAGTGGTAAATCAGAATTTGCACAAAAATTATTATTAAAACTACTAATATTAGATGTCCCAACAGCTATAAAAACAACATTTTCATAACCGTCTTCATCCCTTAATTCATTTTGAAAATCGGACAACTGCCCGAATGTGCTTGTTCATCCCGCTCAGCCCTGGGATGAAAAAAAATGCATCGTTATATAATCTGAATATTCTGGATTCCAAACATCTAAACCATATGTAGGTGATGTTGAATTATAATCTTGAAGAGAATAATCATAATTAGCATACATTAAAACAGGAAGTAATAATATGAGTAATATTTTTTTCATAACAAACTAATTTAAAAAACTAAATAAGTTATTTAAAAGGATAATTTGTAACAATACAATACATTTAAATTATTTTATTTTTTTATTTTGAGAAATTCGTTTATTAATATCTAATTCCATTTTCCTCATTCGTAAATTAATTGGAGTAACCTCAATTAATTCATCCTCAGCAATAAACTCAATACATTGATCAAGAGATAATTTTCTAGGTGGACGAAGAACAACTGTATTATCTTTTGAAGCTGACCTCATATTTGTTAATTTCTTTTCTCTAATAATATTAACGTCTAAATCTCCCACCTTATTTCTTTCTCCAACAATCATTCCTTTATATACTTCAGTATTAACATCTACAAACAATTCACCCCTATCTACCATAGCTAAAGAAGCATATTGCGTGACCTTTCCTGGTCTATCTGCAATAATAACCCCAGAATTTCTTTGAGGAATCGGTCCAAACCATGGAGCATAGGAATCAAATAAAGAGTTAAGAATCCCTGAGCCTTTTGTATCTGTTAAAAATTCACTCCTAAATCCAATCATTCCCCTTGATGGAACTTTGAATTCTAATGTTACTCTACCCATACCATTATTATGCAAATTAGTCATTTTACCTTTTCTAATAGATAATTTTTCTGTTATGATACCTGTATGATCCTCTTCTAAATCTAAAAAAATAGATTCAACAGGTTCTAAAATTGTTTCATTTTCTTCTTTGGTAATAACTTGAGGTTTAGAGACCATAAATTCATAACCTTCTCTTCTCATAGTTTCAATAAGAATTGCCATTTGAAGCTCCCCTCTTCCGCAAACTTCAAAAACATCCGTTTCATTTGTTTTTTTAACCTTAAGAGAAACATTACTCAATGTTTCTCTATATAATCTTTCGCTAATATTTCTTGATGTCAAAAATTTACCTTCCTTACCTGCAAATGGACTATTATTAACATGAAAAAACATTGAAACAGTTGGCTCATCGATTGTAATTCTTGGTAAAGGAAGGGGATTTTCATTATCTGAAATAGTATCACCAATTTGTATATTTTCAATTCCAGCTATTGCTATGATATCTCCTGCTTCCAATGAAGCTACTTTAATTCTTTCTAGACCTCTAAAAGTATAACAGGCTGATAATTTTAAGTTTTGCTTAATATCATCTATACCACATAAACTGTACTGCTTATTTCTATATATAGAACCGTTATTCAAACGTCCTATCGCCACTTGACCTACATATGAATCATAGTCAATATTTGTAATTAAAAATTGCGTACTAAATTCATCATCAGCTTCTGGGCCAGGGAAAGTATTTATTATGAGTTCAAAAAGAGAATTTAAATCATTTGACTTATCACCTATTTCTTTATGAGCTATTCCATCTTTAGCATTTGTATATATAATAGGGAACTCAATTTGACTATCATTAGCACCTAAATCAATAAACAAATCATAAACCTCATTAAGTACTTCTTTTATACGTGCATCAGGACGATCGATTTTATTAATTACTAATATAACAGGTAAATTTCTATTTAGAGCCTTCTGTAATACAAATCTAGTTTGAGGCAATGGTCCTTCACTAGAATCAACCAATAATAATACTCCATCAACAAGATTCAAACTTCTTTCAACTTCACCTCCGAAATCAGCATGACCTGGAGTATCTACAATATTAATTTTAATATCTTTATATAAAATTGCTGTATTCTTAGCTGTGATAGTTATACCGCGCTCTTTTTCTAAGTCCATAGAGTCCATCACTCTATCAGATACAGTTTCATGACTCTTAAAAGTACCACTCTGCTTTAATAGTCCATCAACCAACGTAGTTTTCCCATGATCAACATGAGCAATAATCGCAATATTTCTAAATTTATCTTTTATCATGCTAATAATTTACCAATGAAGAAACTGAGGAACTAAAGTTAAAAAATTAATTTAAAATAACATCAATAATAAGTACTACATCTAAAATATCAATCGAATCATCTTGATTCATATCTATTATAATATTATAATCATCATCTAAAATAATATTAATAGTTGCAACCACATCAACAATATTTATAAAACCATCTAAATTAATATCTCCTAATTCTTGACTATCTAATTGATTATATAAAAACATATAAGCTTCATTGATTATTTGGGTATAATTTTCATTAGGTCCTCCGAACCAATTACCATTTAGTGTCCCCCAATATTCATGTGGCTCACCAGATTCTATAAATGCATCATTTTCAATATTAAATAAATTCAATCTATCATGTATCTGATTAGAACCATATACAACTGGCAATGCTATATTAATCGTAAATGGAAGACCAGAATCATATGGCACAACCAAATCTGAAGTTCCATGAAACATAATAGCAGGAATATTATTTTCAGGATCAATCCAATTTAAATCTCCTATAGCACCCCAACAACTAACTATAGCATTAGGTTTACTACTATGTAAAAAATCATTCCCAACACAATCAATACAACCTAAATCAGGATCACTATTCCCACCAAATGTAGATTCTGGCCTTTCATCATCTTCAGAGTAAGCTAAATGTAAACCTATGAAAGATCCTGCACTACTTCCCCAAATAAAAATTTTATTAGGATTAATGTTATATAATTCATGATGTTCTCTAAAATATCTAATAGCTGCACTTGCATCTTGTACACCTCTGTAAACCGCACGCTCTCCACTATATGTACTTAATACGTTTAGCCCTAATCTATAATTTACACTAGCAGCAACATATCCTCTCTTTGCAGATGCAATAGATAAATCAACCATATCATCAAGTTCATTATTACCAGAAAAAAAAGCACCTGAATGGAAAAAAAGAATCAATGGCCTATTTGTTAATGTATCACCTTGAGGCTCATAAATATCCATATCTAAATCAATATCTTGAGTATTCCATTCAAATAAAAATATAAATGGTAGATCTGGAGAGTTTGCATAGATGACATCTTCAGTTTTAACGACATCACTAAAAACTTCATCTACATATCTTATATCTTGAGTATATGTAGTACTTAATAATAATATAACTAATATTAAAAAATTCATAGATTGAATCTACCAAAAAAAAAGTTTTTCAAGAATACTTTATATTTTTTTATTATTTATTCTTCTATAAATAAAAATCAATATAATACATATAACATTAAGGAACCATACATTGGGGTTTGACCATGGGATACCATCAAACCTATAATCTGATACAGGCCAAAATATGGGTGTCGGAAAATATTGAATACTATGAGTAAAAAAATCCAATATAATATGAAAAGGCCATGCTAACATACAAAAACTGAGCTCTTTATTGAACTTATATATAATGATTATAAAAATAAATGCCACAATAAGACTATGAGAAAAATCATATAACTGAAATACCCAATTAGGAATTTCAGACAGAGACGGTTTACCCATTTTCATATTATTAGGATTAGTTATAAGATTAAATAAAAAGTAAATACCAAAAGATAACATATCTGGAATAACTCCAAAAAATAATGCATACCATTTATATTTTCTATATCCGAATAAACCTTTGCCCCATAATGCATGACTTAATGTATCCATAAATCAATTTATCAACTATTAATTTAAAATTAAATTTACAAGTTGTACGACATCTAAGATATCAACAGTATTATCAATATTAATATCAGCTAAATATTCATAATCACTAGATAAAACTAAATTAATCATTAAAATAACATCTTGAATATTAACTATTGAATCTTGGTTAATATCTCCATTTACAGTTTCTTCACAAGTTATGTTAATTAAATATTCAGAAGCAGTAGAAGGAATTTGTAGTAATGATTCACATGCTTCAGTATCATCTAAAATTTGATATTTAAGCCAATTTAAAGCATATTCTTGAACTTCGCCATAAGGATAAGCTGCAAAGCCATGCCCCTCACCTGCACCCTCAAACATAATTTTATCTGTAGTTGCAGGCATATTTGAATATATATCCTGTCCAAGCATTCCTTCATACGCACTTAATTCATTAACCTCTACTTCTCCAGCAAAAACTAAAGAAGGGATACTATGATTAATTAATTCTGGAACTAAACATATACAATAAATTTCACCTTCGTAAGAATTAGCAGGACATAAATCACAATCCTCAAATAAAACAGTGGGATTAAATGATATAACAGCTTTAATATAATCAAGTTCATTTTCTTGTGCTATTAATACTGCATCATGTGATGCACCTCCTCCCATAGAATATCCAGATACTATAAAAGAATTTTCATCTATAAGTCCGAAAACAGGAGAATCCAAACGGTTATTTTCTTCAATAATTGTCAAAATACCATCTAATAAACCTTCTCCTCTTTGATAATGTGAATCATTAACTTCATCATTTGGCCCAATCGTCATTGCAATAAATCCATGTGATGCAAAAAATGTTGCCCAGCTTGACATTGATGAACTACCACCACCAAAACCTGGTGTTAATATTATACTTTTATAAGGGGGCATAGCATCAATAGGATAATAAACGACACCATCTCTATAATCTGGTCCATTTCTAAGACCTGCAGACTCTGTTATTGTAGCATACTGATAAGGTCCGTCTCCAGTACCACCACCTCCACCATTACCGCCTCCACCAATATCTTGACATTGACTTGTTTCTTCATTCCACTCACAATAGTCAGACCAGTATAAGCACTCACCTTGACTTAGCTCATAACATTCAGAATATAAAAAATTTAATAAAGAAATAAAAAATACAGAAAATATTTTATACATAAAAAACCTCTTATTTAGATAATAAAAAATATAAATATCACATATATACTTAAAAGTAACTTTACATTTTTTTACATTAATCAGAATAATAACAAAATGTTACATATGTTATAATGCAATATATAAAATACTATCATTAAATTAAATAAGTAAAATATGAGAGAACAAATAAGGTCTTAGAATATTATTTCTCCTCCCAAACAAGATGATTAATATTTTAAATACTGAGCAGACCTTGTTTTCTCATATTTTATTAATCATTTTTAAAGGAATTAAATTGACTAGAATTAATATTATACCAGTACAAGAATTATTTGATCAGCACTTAATAGCTGAATATAGAGAAATAACCATGGTACCAGCAGCACTTAATCGTACATTAAAAAGTAAGGCTGGATATAATCCAAAAAAAATAAATAATAATTATACGTTAAATAAGGGGCATGTATATTTTTTTTATAATAAAGGAGCTTACTTACATAAAAGATATCAAGAACTTATTAATGAGATGATAAGAAGAGGATTTAAGCCAGATAATAAAAGAATATTCCCAATAAAAATCTTTATAGACAATGGATTATATAATGATTGGGAACCTAGCATTGAAGACTATAAAATTATTCGAAAAAGAATTAAAGAAAAAATAAAAATGAAACCTGAATGGTATAAAAAAACTTTATAATCATGTCCTTTCTAAAACCTAAAATTATTATTAGTAAGTGTTTAGAATTTGATGCATGCAGATATGATGGACAAATAATTAATAATAAATATATTAAAAAATTAAAAAAATATATTGATTTTATACCCGTATGCCCTGAAGTCGAAATAGGTATGGGTATACCAAGAGATACAATTAAAATAGTTAAAAATAAAAAAGAAAAGTTACTTTATCAACCTGAGACAAATAAGGATTTCAGTGAAAAAATGAATTCTTTTTCTAAAAAATTTTTAAAAAAAAATGATATCGATGGATTTATACTAAAATCAGAATCACCTTCATGTGGGGTATATTCAACAAAAATATACCCTAAAAAAAACAATGTACCACCAATAGAAAAAAGTAGTGGTTTTTTTGCAGAACAAGCTCTAGCCATGTTTCCAAATTATCCTATAGAAGAAGAAAAAAGATTAAATAATATTTTTATAAGGGAGCATTTCTACACATCAATTTTTACAATTGCTGATTTCAGAAATGTCATAAACATGAATACATTGTATAATTATCACGCAAAGCATAAATATTTACTTATGTCATACAACCAATTATTAATGACAAAAATGGGTAATATAGCAGCTAATGCAAATAATGAATCAATCGAATCTATAATCAGTAAATATTATCATAATTTACTAATTTTATTTTCAAAAAAATCAAAAAACTCATCGAATATAAATACTCATATGCATGTAATGGGATATTTTAAAAAACTATTAAATCCCAAAGAAAAGAAACATTTTTTAAATATTATAGAATTGTATAGAAATAAAAAAATACCAATATCATCTGTAAATAATATTTTACGTTCATGGATTTTAAGATTTGATAATAAATACTTAATAAAACAAAGTTTTTTTAATCCATTCCCTGAAGAATTAATAGATAAAGAACAATCTAGATTTGACGAATAAACTTTAAATATAAAATTAATTATATAAAATAATATTAACTAATTGCACAACATCTATAACATCTATATATCCATCAGAATTAATATCTCCTGAATCTAAATAATCAATATTCAATATCATATTAATAATTATAATCACATCTTGAATATTAATATTCCCATCTTCATTTAAATCACCTAATAATATATTATTAATAAAATCAGTTAATTCATATTGAGAGAAAAAATTAACCAACTCTTCAGTAGCATTGAATCCCCAACTATTCCAAAACCATTCATGCTGGCCGCCATTAACTTTATAATGTACAAATTCAGTAGATGAGGTCTCTTTAAAATATGTATAAATTTCAACATTAGAATTAAGAGATTCATAATAGTCCAAATCTAAATCATTAAAGTTTGACCAATAATCAATTGATTCTTCTACAGTTAATGCCTGATCAAAAGATGGGGGATAATAATCAACAGTAGGATCATTTGTACCATGAAAATGTATAATCGGAATTTCTCTACCATTTTCACAATCTTGATTTGAATTCAACATAAAATTACCGGCTACAGAACCAAATGCGGTAATTTTATCTGATAATTCACAAGCTAATTCATATGCCATATATCCACCGTTTGAATAACCACAAGCATAAATTCTATTTGGATCAATTTCAAAATTAGATGCAATCTCATCAATAACAGCAGCAATAAAACCAACATCATCCTGTGTATTAAAATCCCAAAAAGTACCGACATTCCATGACGGTGAACCTATTGCTGAATTAATTCCTTGAGGATAAACAACTGCAATATTTTGAGGGTGTGCATAATTATTCATCTGAGTTCCAGAAATTTGACTTGAAGCAGTTCCTCCAAAACCATGCATATTAATAATTAGACCTGCAGGTTCTGATGAATTACTGGGATAAGCAACATAATAAGTTCTATTTAAACCTCCATAATTCAAGTCAAACCATTGACTAAAGCATAGAGATAATGTGCATATAATATATAATGAATACTTTGTCATACTTTAATCTACAAATAAAAACATATTTAGAAAAGAAGGAAGCTTCATCATTTAACTATATCGTTCTAAAATAGTTGATATAACAGTTTTTTTAGAATCTATACAATTATTCTTTCCTATATTGCTAATAAAATCTAATCTACTTAAAATTGTTCTAACTGTGGGCTGAATATTGGAAACAAAAACTTTAATATTTTGAGAATTTGCTGCTTTAATAAGATCTTCTAAAGCATAAGCACCAGACAAATCGATTTCATTTACATCAACCATATCTATAATAACTATTTCATGTTTTATAGAAGATGAATAAGAATTAATTAAAGATTCTATTGAACCAAAAAATAATGGGCCTTTTGGTTGGAGTATAATAATAGGCAAATTTTCTAATTTTATTTTATCATACTTATCTGAATAAAAATCTGATTCTAGAAATGGAATAATTTTATGATTATATTTTTTTCTTAAAACTAATTTTATTTTCTTCAATGATAATAAAACAGCAAAAACAAAACCTACAAAAACAGCAAACATTAAATTTTTATATACTGTTATAAATAAAACAATAAGAAAAATAAATAAATCTAATAAAGGTATTTTTTTAAGAACTGGTAGTATCCGATAATCTAAAATATCAAAACCTAACTTAAATAAAATAGCAGCTAAACAAGCAATAGGGATAGCTGCGACTAAATAACTTAACCCAGATAAAACGGCAAATAGAGTTAATCCTTTAACTATTGTTGATAAAGGAGTTTTAGCACCAAATGTAATATTACCAACCGTTTGAGTAGTCGCTGTTGCAGTTGAAATTCCTCCAAAAAGGCCTGCTGCCATATTTGCCATTCCTTGACCAAAAGTTTCTCTATCACTACTATGCCTTAAACCTATCATATGATCTGCTACCTTACAACTTAATAAACTATCTAAAAGAGCTAATCCTGCCAAAGCTAACGCAGGTAAAATAAATTCGCTTATTCTATCTAAATTTGGTAAATAAAAAGAAAACACTTTAGATGTTCTAGCATTATCCATTTGATCACCAATATATGGAATATCTAAATTCATACAATAAGCAATACCTGTACCAAATATTAAAGCTACTAATGGAGAAGGTATATTTTGTAAAAACTTAATTTTCTTTTCAAAAAAACTCCATAATAATAAGATTAATAATGAGGGGATAGAAACATACAAAGCTTCTTTATTAATATTCTGAATAGTATAACTAATATTACTAAACATTTTAACTATATTAGGTTCCGAATCTAAACCTACAAACCCATTTAGTTGAGATAAAATAATAATCACACCAATTCCACACATAAAACCAGCAATAACAGAATAAGGTAAATAATTAATAAATCTTGATATTCTTAAAATAGAGAATACTACCAAAATTAAACCACTTAAAAAAATAATAGAAAATGCCGCTGTGATATCAGGATGATTTGTAGTACCAATGATAACTCCCATAAAAGTTGCTATTTGTGAAGCCATTGGAGCAGTAGGTCCACTTACACCTACTATACATCCCCCAAATAAACCACCTATAACTCCACCAACTATTGCACTCCAAATACCAGCTTCTGGACCTAAACCAGAAACTTCTCCAAAAGCGAGAGCTAAAGGTAACGCAATAATAGCAACCATAATCCCTGCTAAAATATCAGATTTTAAATTAGTATGAAGTATTTTTATATTAACCCAAGGATTGAGTTCTTTGAAAATATTTTTTATAGATAATATTATCTGTTTCATACTTGAAATTATACAATAAAATAAATTTAAATGATTTTTATAACCTTATTAGAATCAAAGCGGAACCTTTTACCATAAACCCCATTTTCTGATCTTTTACCTACACTAATAACCATACAAACTTCAGCTTTTGAAGGCAATTTCAACATTCTCTTAATTCTCTTAGAATCCATGCCTTCCATAGGACAACTATCATATCCATATGCACGTAAAGCTAACATTAAATTCTCACATGCTAAAGCTGTAGTCTTATGAGCCCAAACTCTCATATCAGAAAATGAATTAGGTTCCCTTGGAATAACTCTAAAAATACCTATAAAAAATATTAAAATCTTCTTTAAAAATCCCACTATACCAAATAAACCCTGAGAATAGACAAATGGCACAATTTTTTCATAATATTGTAATGCAGATTCTGGAGTAGTTTTATTACTTTTAAGATTTTTAATGATACTATTTTTATTTTTTTTCCAAGTATCCATTCTCGCAACACAAACTATTAGTTCCTGTGCTGTTTTTGCTGCAGATTGTCCCAAACAATAATCCTTAAGCCTTTGTTTTTTTCCCTTATTCTTAACCCAATAAAATTCCCAGCATTGTAAATTTGATGATGTAGGTGCAAGGAGGGCTAATTCAAGACATTCCATTAAGTCATCAGGATTAATAATATCATCGGTAAATACTCTAACACTTCTTCTACTTTTAACAAGTTTAATAAATTCTTTTTTATCAATATCAATTGCAGGCTCAATATGATTATGTTTTGGAATATTTTGAAGGATATTATTGCTTTTACTCATAAAGTAATTTAATCATTTATAAGGATTTATAAATTTTTTATTACATTTAATAATTTAAAATTATATTTACAATAGCTACAATATCTACGACATTAATAATTCCATCTTCATTTAAATCAGCTATAACATTATATTCAGTATCATCTATAATACTATTAACAATAAAAATTATATCAACAACATTGATAATCTGATCATAATTAACATCCCCTAATAAAATAGATAAATCATTTGGTGGATAAAAATACTCACCAAACTCTAAATTAACATCCCAAGTTATTCCTGGAGTCCAATATTCACCACCATATTCATATGCACCAATATCAGGATTAATACCATTATAACTAATATTTAAATTATTATATATTGAACCGTTATCAATCAAAGGAGAACCAGCAATAGGACTAAAATCATAATTTTCTACATCTACTAAAAAATCTTTAATATCTAAATTTGTTTCGTAACCATTCCAATTACTTTGATAAATACCAGGCACAGGATAGGAATCATAAGTTCCGGTACGATGACCAGCTATTTTATTAGATGCATTATTAATAGTTATAGTACCTTCATTTCCTCCTTGGTCTATCATAATAATAATATCATTTTTATCACCATTATCAAATGCTGTATTATTATAAATATTATGATTATATCCCTTAACCATAATTCCACCAACAACATTCCAAATAACGTTATTATGCATATGCCCACCATAACCATCACCTTCGCCATCAAATCTAGCACCAAACTTTTCAGTATCATGTAACCAATTATATCTAATTTGTACATCTGGTTGTTGCCCAACCATACATTGCACCAAAGCCCCATCGCTTTGCATATGGCCACTATCTGACATATCATTTAATTCAATAATTGCAGCATTACCAGGATTTAATGTTGCTGATGCACCCATTTTATGTAATGTATTCCTTCTAAATATATTATTAGAACCTCCCATTTGAATAGTTGTCATCAGCCCATTAAGATCTGTTGCAGTATAATCTATATGATAGAAATAACAATTATCAATTAAATTATCATTTGAATACATCTCAATTGCAGAACCATCTGTATATCTAAAAGAGCTATTACTTACTGTACAACCACTACTGGAATTAAAAATTGTCATTTCAGGAGGTGTAGCAATGACTCCCAACATTCTTTTATAACAACTTGGGTAAAATAAATTACAATGATCTACTTTTGCATTATCACTATTATCAAATTTAAATGTTGTTCCAAAAAATTCTATATCTCTGATTTCAACATAATCAGAATTACTAATTTCAAATGCATATGATTGAGTTTTTCCTCTTATATTTAAAGTATTAGGGTCAACATTATTAGGTGGCCAAAAATATATTTTAGATGAATCAGGATTGTAAAACCATTCATTTTCAATATCTAAAAACTCTATTTTTTTTTCTAAAAAATAATCATGATGTTTAGTTTTCCATAATTCCACAGGTTCATAAGTAAAAGTATTTCCATTATGAGTCAAAACTTCTCTAGTATAAGTTTTAAATGAACCAACATTTAAAATTGCTGTTGCACCCTCAATATTAAATCCTATATTTTCTAAAGAATTATTTCCATATGGTTTATCAATCATTGTACCATTTTCATATGCATTTTCATCATCATCAATTAAACCATGTGCCCAATGATTTTCTTTATCCCATATTGAACCATCTACAAAATTTGCATTTGGCCATCTCGCCATAACCATTTCTTCATATTCAACAAAAATCTGCCAAACATCAAAACCTATTTCTGCAACCCAAATATTATCTGTATAAGGCTCCCATACTGAATCAATTGAAACTGTTCCATCCATTACAACCCTCTCATTATTATAGGAAGTAAAAATTATTGGATTAGCCAATGTGCCATCTTTATTGTCTAAAATAATATTTTCATGATATACTCCTTGTCGTATATAACAAATATCACCCGCTTCCATAACATTAACAGCCTGCTGAATATATAAAAAGGGACTATCAAATGTGCCTTGATTTAATGAATCTCCTATTGTGGATACATAATAATCGATTGGATAAATAAAAGAAATTAAAACATATAATAATATTTTTCTCATAAATTAAATTGTATTAATTAAAAAAATAGCCCACCAAACTATCAGTACAAGCATTCCTAGTTTAAAAACTTTGGCTCTATGGGGTACATGGTTAGAACTTAATCTAATATAACAATGCAAATATCTAGATACCACAAACATCCAAGCAAAGATAATATCTAATTTAGAGAGATTATCAAATGCTAAAATAACTGATATTAAAAAATAAAAAAATAGAGGTAACTCAAATTGATTTTTAAGAGTTTGTCTTGAAACAGATATATAATCAGGAACTTTGCCTTCATATGTTTTAAAATAACTAAATTCTATCATTTTAGATTTCTTTGCTTTTACATTATCTAAATAATTTTTAACATATAAAAATAATGTTAATAGCATCATTGAAGCAGCAGGGTAAAGTATCATCTTTTTTTCCATAACAATAAATTACAAAACAATAAAGAATCTATAAAGGACCTTTATAAATTATGGAATTAGAAAATTATTATTTAAGGCTTAACTAATTTCCTTTCTTTATCATTAGCATAATTCATATCCCAATCTAATATTTTTTTAAACATAATTTTATGATATAAAAAAGGCATTAATAAAAGAATATATATCATACTTAAATAACCATAAGGTAACATAGGAGCATTTTTAGGACAAGGATCGAGCTCCCAAAATTTTAAATTTGAATTTCTATGATGATCAGAATGCCTAGTAACATTGATTAATAGTAGACTACTAAAAGTATGATTAGAATTCCAAGAATGTCTGATACGAACAGGCTTGCCTTTTTCTCTAACCAAGCCATAATGTTCAATATAATTTACCACTTCTAATAAAACCTTACCCATAAAAGCCAATAACAGGAAATAGAGAACACCACTAATACCCATTATATAAAAAAATATAATTAAAATAAAAAAGCTTCTTAAATGGCCAACAATCATTTTATTATGAAAACTTAGAAAATAGACTTTCTTTCTTTTTAAACGTTTTTTTTCAATAATCCAGCCACTAATTTGCTCATTAAAAATAGCTCTTATAATAAATAAATAAATATTTTCATCTCTCTTAGCAGTTGCTGGATCCTCAGGTCTACCAACATATTTATGATGACCATATACGTGTTCAACAGCAAAAGTACAATCCCAAGAAAAAGAAAGTAACCAATTCCCAATAAACATATCAAATTTATTTTTCTTTCTATGAGTAAGTTCGTGTCCAGGTATAGTCCCAAGCATACCAATAAATAGCCCTGTTTGAATTAACAATGAACACTTGTCAACTATATTAAAGGAACTCTTAATTTCATAAAAATTAATATTAAATATTGTGTCCAAAATACTAACATACCATAGCGGTAAATTCCCACTCAAAAAAGAAACCACTAAAAATACTAAAATAAATAAAATGGGTAAGTTGAGATATATTGAAAAATTTAAAATTGATGGATAAGAGAATTTATCCACTTCTTTATCTCTACCAAAAATAAAATCACCTAAAATAATTGATAGAGAAAAAAATAATAGATAAAATGTAGGATAATATTCACCCATTAAAAACACCCGTATAGCAAAAATACAATAAATAGGTGCTAAAAAATATTTTAAGTATTTGAACATTTGCTAATTATATTAAAATCATGTTTATTAATAATACCACATCTAAAATATTAATTGCATCATCTTGATTTATATCTCCCAAACTATTATATTGTTCTTCAAGACTCATATTAATCATAATAATAGCATCAACCACATTAATTTCACCATCATAATTTAAATCACCAATTAAGCTAGTATTATTAATTGAAAAATTAATCTGCTCTGATATAGGACCATGGTAACTAGTATTTAATATCAGCATTTGATTTCCATTATCAATAGAATCAATATTAATATAATTATCATTATTATTAAGGACTAAATCATTTATATAAAATTCATTATTTGAATTTATAACAATATGCCTGCAATTAAGAAAATCAAAAGAATTAGAAGATAATATTAAGTTGGATTCTTCTTGGGGTAAATCAATAAAATATGCACCTCCTGTATTAGATAATAGAGAATATGTATCACCTATATTAACTGTTGTAGATGTACAATAACCTGAAGATTCATTAAAAAAATTATTCATAATACTTCTTTCTCCAGTAAAATATCTCCATAATGCATATTCATTCAAAGCATCTGTCATAGTATATTGATTCCCTGTAGCTATATTTATAGAATTCTCATATATAGGAAACAATGAAACTGTTTCACCGCTTGCAAATTGATTACCATAATCCTCCCACATATACCTAACAATAGATGAATCACCTATTGATTCGACTAAGTATTTTTGCCATAAAGAACTCCTATAAGGATAAATTTCTGCAGGATAATCTATACCATGATTTGGATATGTGAGTGGTGTAACTACATTACAATTAGCTAACATTGTATACAAATGATTAGAATTAGGAAAAACAACATTCTCCATATAAGTTGCGGTTTGTTCAAAAAACCATAAATTATAGGTATAATTACCCGGTGAGCCAGAAGTACCAGTTCCATATCTTAATTGTATTGAATGATGAACTTCATGAGCTACTACATGATAGCTCCATGAAGGTAGTGAGTTATAATTATTAGATAAAGTAGAAATTTTCATATAGCTAGTACGACCCCCAGTATAGGGTGGCACAGGATAGGGATTCTCTGGGACAACCATACCAGCACCATCATTAGATATATATATATCATATAATGCATTCCCTCCAAAATTGATACAATGATCAGGTGAATTTAAATCTGTAATCGACTCATCACAATCTGGTGGAAGCATCTCCCACCCATCCTCTAAATATAAATTCAATGAATATTCAGCCAAATCTATAATAGATTGAGCGTATCCATAATTAGATTGCAAACTATATAGTTGACCATTAATATCTTGAAAATCATTATCTGCAATAGTAAAATGTATAATAAAATTCTCACTCTGGATTTGCTCAGGATTGATATATTCTTGACGATAAATATCTCTTCCATTATTAGATACTATGCATGAATTATTAT
>CETH01014854.1_pt1 | contig 40547 bp, 29 predicted proteins | sample 361461 | NCBI WGS metagenome assembly CETH01 (sample SAMEA2622695, study PRJEB7988) | marine metagenome | isolation source: saline water (ENVO:00002010), including
ACCCCCTGCTCCCAAAGCAGGTGCGCTAACCGGGCTGCGCTACACCTCGATTTAATACTTTTAAAAGCTCGTTAATTTATTACTTTTTTTTAAAAAAACATTATTTAAATTATTTTTAATAAATAATTTGTAACATTAATATAAATGTATTAAAATAATCTTAAGAAGAATTAAAATGTTATAAAAATAAATGATAAAATATTTATACATATTACTACTACTAGCCCTAAATATTATTTTAGCTGATGAATCTATTGAAAATCGTATATATTATTTTAAAAATGGACCAAATTTAGTTAGCTTCGATGTATTACCTGATGATGCAACAATAAATAATATATTTTCTAATGTACAAGATAATATTATTGCCATAATATCATCTGGAGAAATAAGTTATAATACCAATAATAGTTGGGCTGGTAATTTAACAGAAATCAATGGTAATGATGGATATTGGGTCATTACATCTGATGTTACTTTAATAAACCTAGAAGGTATTGACAATGAAGCTGAAGGATATTATCTAAATCCTGGAGCTAATCTTATTTCATATCCTTTTAATAGCGTACAAACCTTAGAACAAGCTCTTCCATTTTATATATACAATAATATATCAGCTATTATTGGTGAAGATGAAGCAGCTTTATTCTATAATAATCAAATTTTTGGTTCATTAGATCAATTTGAACCTAATAAAGGCTACTGGTTTTTAACAACTAATGGAATACCATTCCAATATAATAATCCAATACTAGAAGATGTTATAAATGAAGACTTGAATCATACATATGAAGAAGATTTAATAGAATCATACAATCAATCAACCCTTCAATCTGTATTTTTTATTGATAAAGCTTTTTATAATGGGTCAGAAATAAATTTCAATGATGATTTAATTGTGCAGTGTAATAATGTAATAGTAGGAAATAAAAAATGGCAAGGCCAAATGACAGATCTAATTGCTATGGGTAATGATGGATATGGAAACACTGATAATTATTGTGAAGATTTACAAAATATATCAATATTAATTAATAAAAATGATTCATATACTGATATGAATATAATAGGTAATAAAATGTGGGAAAATAATAATATATCTATAATATCTATATCAGATTTTGAATTAGGAGATACTAACCTAGATAATAATATTAATATAACAGATATTATTATCATTATTGACCATATCATTAACAATAATCAAATTATAAATCCTCAAGAACTATTTCTATCAGATGTAAATCATGATGAAAGCATCAATGTAACTGATGTTATTTTTATTCTTGATTTGATTATTGAATAATAGATAAATACCACTACTAAGTGAAAATATTAAATCGATACATATTTAAAGAATTACTATATCCATTTTTTTTATCATTATTTGTTTTAATTTTTGTATTACTGACTCAATTTCTTGCTAAACATCTCGATCGTTTTTTAGGTAAAGATCTCTCACTATTAACAATACTAAAATTCTTAATTTTTAATTCAGCCTCCATTATATCGCTTGCAGCACCAATGGCTGTTCTTGTAGCAACGATGATGACGTTTGGGAGATTATCTTCTGATAATGAGATTACAGGATTTAAAGCATCTGGAATAAGTTATTTAAATTTTTTAAAACCGGGACTATTATTTGGAGTCCTAATAGTAATACTCATGATACCTTTTAATTTATGGTTACTTCCAGAAATGAACCACAACATAAGAAAACTATCATATACAATTAGCAAAAATAGGCCTGATATAGAAATAAAAGAAAATATGCTTAACTCTATCTATGATAGAATGATATTTGTAGGTGATAAAATAGAAAAAAAATCATTTAAAGACATTATTATATTTGATAAAAATAATACAGTACTAGCAAATAATGGTAATTTTAAATCTTTAAAGGATGGAATAATATTAAATTTATATAATGGTTCAATACATGAAGATACTCAAAGTGATAAAAATGAATATAGAAAAACATATTTTAATGAGTATAAAATTTTAATACCATATGATAAAATTAATTTTGACAAAGATAAAACATTAGTTAGACAAGATAGAGAAATGAATTATGAGACATTATTAAGTACCATTGATAATAAAAATAATGAAATTATTAATTTGAACAAAAACAATGAAATCAGTACTCAAAAAATCAAATTACTTAATGAAGAAAAAAATATTATTAAACCAAAAATAGACAGCCTTAAAAATATGTCTAATAATAAAGACTACAAACAAAACTATATAAGACTTAATAAAATTGAAACATCTATAAATAATCTTAAAAATAATGTTAAAAAAAATAATAGAATCATACCAATCCTTAAAAAAGATATCAATCGTTATTATGTGGAATTACATAAAAAAATTGCCATTCCAATTGCCTGCTTTATTTTTATTTTATTAGGTATTCCTTTAGGAATAATATCAAAGAAGGGTAATTTTAGTATAAGTATAGCAGTAAGTTTAGGATTTTTTATTTTATATTGGGCTTTATTAACGGTAGGAGAATTTTTGGGTGATGAAGGCAAACTGAATCCAGCTCTAGCTATTTGGTTAGGAAATATTTCAATTGGTTTATTATCAATATATTTATTTTATGCTTCTATAACTGAAAATAATATAATTAATTCTGGAATAATCGCAATAAAAAACACTTTTAATAAAATTAAAAAATAAATTTATCTATGGAAAAAATAATTATTTATGCTAATGGCAAGGATAGAGTCGGTATTATATCGGATATAACAAAGGAAATTAGTAATGCAGGTGGAAATATAGAAACTAGTAAAATGATAAAACTAGATCAAGAATTTAATATGCTTGTATTAATATCAATAGATAAACAAAAAATAGATTTATTAGAAAAAAATCTACTATTACATAATGATTTAGAAATAGAAATTAAAAAAACTTTAAATAATAATGAAAATTTAGATATAGAATATATATTTATTTTAAAGGGAGCAGATACTGAAGGCATAGTACATCAATGCACTACTTTATTTTCTAATTTAAAAATTAATATTATTGATTTAGAAACTAAAATCATCAATGCTCCTATTACAGGAGCTCCATTATTTTATATTAAATCAATTATATCTATACCTAATAATATTTCAATAGAAAGTGTTCAAAATGAAATACTAGATTTAGAAAAAAAATCAAATGTTAAAATAAAATTTGAAAAATATAATGCTGAACTTAATCAGTAAATCTAAATAATGGATTATTATCAGAACAAATCTCTAAGGGTTCTAATTCTAACCTATCAATATTAAAATATTCTTTATAACTATCACACCATTCGGTTTTTAAACAACAAGTATTGTTACAAATATCTTTTACAATAATATTATTAGGCATCTCCCAATCTTTTCTACTATTTAATTTTATTTTTTGATTTAAATAATTATAATACCCCTTATCATAAATAGATTTAATTGATTTTGCAAAAATAGGTAAAGCTGCGCTAGAGCCATACTGTTTATCTCCTAATACCATAGAGGGATCATCTACCCCAATCCATACACCTATAGTAAGCTGTGGAGTAAAACCAACAAACCAAGCATCTGTCTTACTGTTAGTAGTTCCAGTTTTACCTGCAGCAGGAGCTAAAAAATTATACTTCCACCTTATTTTCCCTCCAGTTCCTCTATCTATTACAGATTTCATCATATCCCTTAATATATAAATATCATTTTCATTGGCAACTTCAATAGATTCATTTACAAATTGCTTTATTTCCCTTTGATCATTATCTGCAACCGATATAATTGATAAGGGAGTATTTAATATTCCATTATTAGCGATAGCAGAATAAGCAGTAGTAATTTCTAATGGGATAACTTCTGATACACCTAATGCAATGGCATCAACGGCTCTAATATCTGTAGATAAACCAAATCGCATACTTGTATTTTTAACATCTTTAGGAGTAACTAATTCTTGAACAATTCTAACTGAGATTAAATTTAATGATTTTCTTAATCCATCTCTTAGACTTTCAAGTAAACTTGTAGAACCATCATGATTTTGTGGATTCCATCTAGTAGTATCATCAATAAAAAAAACTAAAGGTTGATTCATTAATTGAGTACATGCACTATGACCTTCTTCTAAAGCTGTAAGATAAATTAATGGTTTAAATACAGAACCTGGCTGTCTTTTAGCCTGAGTCGCTCTATTAAAGTGGTCTACATATTCTGGTTCATTCCTGCCTCCTATCATAGATAAAATATGACCACTAATAGGATCCATAACTACAACAGCTCCTTGAACCAATAATTTTTTTCTAAATTTAGGGGGAATCATAGTGCTATCACTTAAAATATTTTTTAATGAATCAATTGATATCTTTAAATCATTAGATAATGATTTTAACTTATTATTACTACTAAGAATGCTATTATTAAATATTTTTTGATTTTTAATCATGACTTCATTGAAAGCATCCTCTACAATACTCTGGATACCCATATCTAAAGTGGTATGTATATTTAATCCATCTTCATAAATATTAATATTTAATTCATCATCTATTTGCTCTAACTCTCTCCTTATATGTTCTGAAAAATATGGAGCTAAGCTATTATCATAATCTGTTTTTTTCACCGGTAAAACACTTAACATTGCATTATCAAATTCATCCTTATCTAAAAAATTATTATTTGCCATAACTTGTAAAACTAAATTTCTTTTTTTAATTGCTCTATCTGGATACTTAATAGGGCTATATCTTGCTGGGGCAGGTAATAAACCTATCAAAATAGCACTTTCATCTAATGTGATTTTAGATACATCCTTCCCAAAATAATATAATGATGCAGCTTGTACTCCATAGGTCCCATGCCCAAAATAAACTGAATTAAGATATAATTCTAAAATTTCGGATTTAGTGTATGTTTGTTCTATTTTAATTGCGGTTATTAATTCTTTAACTTTTCTAGTTATTTTTTTTGATTGACCTATATAGTATTTAGCTTTATTATTATTATACATTGTTCTTGCTAACTGCTGAGTTAAAGTACTGGCTCCCTGCTTAGAACTAAAAGATAGTATGTCAACTATTAAAGCACGAAAAGTAGATTTGATATTAATACCATTATGTACATAAAAATCTCTATCTTCCATAACAATCAATGCATCAATTAAATGCTGAGGGATATTACTAATATCAACCATATCTCTTTTACGAATATATAATTTTTTAATAATAACATCATCACTAGAAATAATTTTAGAAACTTGTTCTGGATTATATTTATTTAATTCATCAATTGAAGGAAGATTGGTAGATAAATACAATAGATAAAACATTAAAGATATACCTCCGGCTATAAATATAAGAGATGTATTTATTAATGGCTTAATCCAAGTGTTTTTATTTTTTATATTATGATTTTTAGATTCCAAAATATTATTTTGGTTTAATCATATTCCTAGGGTCTAAAACTTGATCTATTATCTTTTTATCAATCAATTTTTTTTCTAATACAACTTCTCTTATGGTCTTACCTGTGTTAAAAGCTTCATATGCTATTTCAGCCGCTAAATCATAACCTACTATTGGAGCTAAAGAAGTACACATCGCTAAACTGCCTTCAATATAATTTTCACATTTAATCTTATTTGCAGTGATACCATCCATTAATTTATCCTTAAATATAAACATTGCATTGGATATAATAGATATAGAGTATAATAAATTATGTGCAATTAATGGTAACATTAAATTTAATTCTAATATACTACCTAAGCCCCCCAAAGTTACTGCCAAATCATTTGCTATAACTTGAGCTGATGCCTGTAAAACAGATTCACAAATAACAGGATTTACCTTACCTGGCATAATAGATGAACCTGGCTGAACAGAAGGTATATTTAATTCACCTAAGCCAGATCGAGGCCCAGACGCTAACCAACGTATATCATTAGCTATTTTAGATAAAGAAACTGCTAAACCTTTTAATAAACCGCTAACCTCTACTGAAGCGTCTTGTGCAGATTGAGCCTCAAAATGATTAGGAGACTCTATAAATTTTTCTTTTGTATATTTTGAAATTTCAGAAGCTATTTCACTACCAAATCTCACATCAGTATTAATACCAGTACCTACTGCTGTACCACCTTGTGGTAATCTTTGCAAGGTACTATTAATACTATTAAATCTATCTTTACTCTTAATTAATAATTCTTTATAACCTGAAAATTCTTGATTTAAACCGATTGGAGTTGCATCTTGTAAATGAGTTCTACCTAATTTTATAATATTAGTAAATTCTTCTTCTTTACTATTAATTGAATCAATTAAATCATCTAAAGCTGGTAATAATTTATTTTTAATCATTAATAATGCAGATATATTAATCGCTGTTGGTATCGTATCATTGCTAGATTGGCCCATATTAACATGATCATTAGGATGAACCGGAGTATGATTTTTAAAATTATTATTAGCTAATTTTGCAATAACCTCATTAACATTCATATTCGTAGAGGTACCTGAACCTGTCTGAAATATATCTACAGGAAAATGTTTTTTATAATTTCCATTTAACAATTCATCACAAGCAGAAACAATTGATTTTGAATATATCTCATCTAATAAACCAAGCTTATGATTTACAATAGCAGCTGAACGTTTTATAATAATAACAGAATTAATAAATTCAACATTAAAAGGGATATTACTAATTGGAAAATTTTCTACAGCTCGTTGAGTTTGAGGACCATATAAAGCATCTTCAGGAACTTGCATTGATCCCATTGAATCTTTTTCAATTCTAAATGTTTTTTTATTTTTCATAATTTTATAAAAACGATACTATATAGTTATAAATACAAAACCAAAGAAGGTTTCAATTTATTTTACAGACCACGAATTAGGCCCTTCAATAATTGATTGTAAATCAAGATTTTTGCCCTTAGCATCATTAATTTGATCGGTCATCATTAAATCATAGGTTGGCTTATCTTCCTTGTAAAAAACTCCAATGGGAACAGGTAAATCCTCATTATATGTCATTTCACTTAACATAAGACCTAAATTTCTATCTTTAGGATTATGAATAATAATATCACTTTCAGAATAATCTTTACCTAGCTCAACAACTTTAAATTGAGTTCCATCTAGTATTAGACCTTTATTTTTATCCTTACCAAATAGCATTGGCATATTTTCCTCTAAAACCAGAACAGTATCAGATTTAACTTCTTTATCAGTTAAATTTTCAAAAGCTCCATCATTGAAGATATTACAATTTTGATATATTTCTAAAAATGACGTACCAACATGCTTTGCAGATTCTTCAACCATAGCCCCCATATGTTTTAACTCTTTATCAATCGTTCTTGCTATAAATGTTGCTGAAGCACCAAAAGCTAATGCTGGAGGATTAAAGGGATAATCCAGAGAACCTGATGGGGTAGATTTAGTAACTTTACCAACTTCTGAAGTTGGTGAATATTGTCCCTTAGTTAATCCATATATTCTATTATTAAATAATAAAATATTCATATCAATATTTCTTCTTAATACATGAATAAAATGATTTCCTCCAATGCTCATTGCATCACCATCACCTGTTATTACCCAAACAGATAAATCTGGTTTTGCCAACTTCACACCTGATGCAACCGCAGGAGCTCTACCATGGATCGAATGGAATCCATAAGTATTCATATAATAAGGAAATCTACTTGAGCAACCTATACCCGATACAACTACCATATTTTCTTTAGGAATTCCAAGTGTAGGAAAAACTTTTTGAACTTGAGCTAAAATTACATAATCACCACATCCAGGACACCATCTAACATCCTGACCTGATACAAAATCTTTTTTTGTGAGTTGTTCTGTATTTGACATATTAATCCTTTAAATGCTTTTTAATTGATTCTAAAATATCACTTGAAGAAAAAGGTTTCCCTTTTATACTATTATATCCTTTAGCATCAACTAAATATTTAGATCTTATAATTGATAATAATTGTCCCATATTTAATTCAGGTATTAAAATTTTATCAAATTTCAATAAAACTTCTCCTAAATTTTTTGGGAAAGGATTAATATAATTTAAATGAATTTGAGATACGGATAAATTTTCTTCATGTGCCTTAATAACAGCAGATTTTATAGATCCATAAGTACCGCCCCAACCTACTACCAATAATTTACCACTATCTGGACCATAAATTTCTACATCTGGTATAAAATTAGAAACAATATCTACCTTTTTTTGTCTTTTAAGAGTCATTGAATGATGATTTTCTGGATCATAACTTACGTTACCACTACCATCATCTTTTTCCAAACCACCAATTCTATGTTCATAACCTTTATTACCTGGAATTGCCCATTTCCTAGCAAGTGTATTTTCATCTCTATCATAAGGTAAAAAATCAGATTCATCATCAAGCTTATTATTAACATAATTAAATTTAAATCTTGGAAGATCTTTAACATTTGGGAATTTCCAAGGCTCTGAACCATTTGCAATATAGCCATCTGATAACAACATAACTGGAATCATATGTTCCAGTGCTATTTTTGATGCTTCATATGCCATATTAAAACAATCAGAAGGGCTAGAAGCAGCTAAAACTACACAAGGGCACTCACCATTTCTACCATACATTGCTTGAAATAAATCAGATTGTTCTGTTTTAGTAGGTAAGCCAGTTGAAGGCCCCCCCCTTTGTATATTAATAATTACAAGAGGTAATTCTGTAATAGTAGCCAAACCAATAGCTTCACCTTTTAAAGCAATACCAGGTCCACTACTTGCAGTCACCCCTAGATTACCTGCAAAGGAAGCTCCTATTGCACTTGTTATACCAGCAATCTCATCCTCAGCTTGAAATGTTTTTATACCGAATGATTTATAATTTGATAATATATGCAATATATCACTAGCAGGAGTTATTGGATAACCTCCAAAAAATAAATCAATATCATTATTATAAGCAGCAGCTAACAAGCCATAAGCAAGACTTTGATTACCCATAATATTTCTATACTTACCAGACTCATAAGAAGCCTTACCAATTTTATATGTTGTTTTAACAACTTCTATTGTTTCACCATAGTAATAACCAGCCTTTAATGACTTTATATTAGATTCTGATATAAGTGGCTTTTTCTTAAATTTTTTGTTTAAAAAATCTACAGTAGTTTGAATATCTCTTTCATATAACCAATATAATAAGCCAAGAGCAAACATATTAGTACTACGAGCTTTCTCTTTTGGAGTTAAATCCATACCTTCTAACTTTGTCATAACAAGCTTAGTCATCCCAACTTTAATAACTCTATATTTTTTATCTAGCTGATCATCTTCTAATGGATTTTCATCATATTTAGCTAATTTTAAATTTTTAGGTGTAAAATTATCTGTATTTATAATTAATAATCCATGTTCTTTAAGATCTGATAAATGAACTTTTAAGGCCGCAGGATTCATAGATACAAGAACATCTAAATCATCACCTGCTGTATATACATCACGACTTCCAAACTGCAATTGGAAAGAGCTTACTCCATATAATGTACCTTGTGGGGCTCTAATCTCTGCAGGGAAATCAGGCAAAGTACTTAAATCATTACCAAAAATAGCAGTATTCTCTGAAAACTGGCCGCCTGTTAATTGCATGCCATCACCAGAGTCACCTGCAAATCTAATAGTTACAACGTTGCTATCTACAGAATTCTTACTCATAAGTATAAATTTAATTTACCGTTTAAATACGCCTAAATTTACCTAGATATATTTATTTCAACAAAATGAAATTATTTATTAATTTAAATTAAATACTATATTTTAAATTTAATACTACATTAACTTTACAAATATGAAGAATACTAAAATAGTAAAATTAACAGAATATAGCCCAGGTGCAGGTTGAGCTTGTAAACTTAGCGCAAGCGATCTTGCTCAAGTTCTGAGCAAATTAAAAACATTTAATAATAATGATAAATCAATTGGTTTTGAAACATTTGATGACTGTAGTATTTATCAAATAAACGATAAACAGTCTATAATACAAACAGTTGACTTTTTTACACCTATTGTTGATGATCCTTACACCTTTGGTCAAATAGCAGCAACCAATTCGCTATCAGATATTTATGCAATGGGAGGGACACCTCTATTTGCACTTAATATTGTTGGTTTTCCTAGTGATAAACTTGATATTAATATTTTAACATCTATTTTACAAGGTGGCCTAGATAAATGTAATGAAGCAAAAATTAAAATCTTAGGTGGTCATTCTATTAAAGATGATGTTCCTAAATATGGCTTAGCTGTTACTGGATTAATTGATAATGATAAAATTATTAAAAATAATAATGCGATTATTAATGATGATATTATACTAACAAAACCAATTGGCTCAGGTATAATATCTACTGCAATAAAAAAAGGATTAACAGATAAAGATACTAATCAAACTGTCATAAAAATAATGAATGAGCTCAATAATAAAAGTTCAGAAATAATGAAAAATTACAACGTAAGTGCATGCACAGATGTAACAGGCTTTGGGCTACTCGGACATTTAAATGAAATATGCAAAGGTAGCCAATTAAGCGCTAAAATTATATACAATCAGATTCCTACCATTATTAATACTGAAAAATTTGCTAAGGATGATATAGTGCCTGGTGGAACAAAAAATAATTTTAATTTTTTAAAATCAGATATTTATTTTAATAACTCTATAAAATTATTTCAAAAAATGATTTTGGCAGATGCACAAACATCTGGTGGACTTTTAATCGCATGCAATAAATCAGAATCTCAAAAATTACTCAATGAATTAAAGACTATATCTGATAATGAATCTAATATAATTGGCGAATTTACAGATAAAAAAGATTTTAACATTTATTGCGACTAAATGAAAAAAATTTATTTAGATAATAATTCAACAACCCAAATTGATCCTATCGTTTTAGAAAACATGTTACCATTTTTTAATATAAAATATGGAAATTCATCAAGTCAATCACATGCATTTGGCTGGGAAGCTAAAGCAGCGATAGATATAGCGAGAGAACAAATTGCTAATTTGATTAATGCGGAAAATGATGAAATTATTTTTACAAGCGGAGCTACAGAATCAAATAATTTAGCAATTAATGGTTTGATTTCTTATAAACATAGAGAATCTAAAAAATCTAATATAATCACATCTACAATAGAACATAAAGCTGTACTTGATGTTTGCAAAAAAGTGTCTATAAATGGCTGTAAAACGATTTACGTAAAACCTAACAATGAAGGCATTATCAATATAGAAAAAATAAAAAATCTTATACATGAAAATATTACATTAATAAGTATAATGCATGCTAATAATGAAATAGGAACAATCCAACCGATTAAAGAAATAGGTAAACTATGTGAAGATAATAATATAATATTGCATGTTGACGCAGCACAATCATTAGGGAAAATTAAAATTGATGTTAAAAATATGAAAATTGATATGTTATCCATATCATCACATAAAATTTATGGTCCTAAAGGTGTTGGAGCTCTATATATTAAAAATAAAAAAAGAAAAACTAAATTAGAACCAATAATAGTGGGTGGAGGACAGGAAAATAATTTAAGGTCAGGTACGTTACCAACTCCTTTAATTGTAGGATTTGGCAAAGCGTGTGAATTAGCATTTAATAAAATACAATCAGATAATCAAAGAATTCAAAAACTTAGTAATAAATTAATAAATAATATTTTGGATGTATATCCAAATATAAAATTAAATGGCTCAAGAGAGCATAGGATACCTGGAAATATAAATTTATCTTTTCCATTTTTAAAAGGTTTATCCATTATCAATTCTATGCCTGAAATTGCAATTTCAAGTGGTTCTGCATGTACATCCTCTAGTCCGGCGCCATCACATGTTCTAAATGAAATTGGGATTAGTAAAATAGATAGTAATACATCCATACGAATAGGAATTGGAAGATTTAATACAGATAAAGATATTGAAATAGCAAGTAATTCAATTATTAATGCAATTAGGAAAAAAATATGATAAAAAAAACTGATGTAATAGAAACTTTAAAAACATGCTTTGATCCAGAGATACCAATTGATTTATGGAATTTAGGATTAATTTATGAGTCTGAAATCAAAGAAGACACCGTTCATATATTAATGACTTTAACAACACCTGGATGTACAATGGCAGATACTATAGCCAGAGATATAAAAAATAAATTATTAGCTTTAGATGGCATTAATCAAGTTAATGTAAAAATCACTTTTGAACCAATATGGGAACCTAGTATGATGACAGATTATGCAAAGGAAAAACTTGGCTTTAAAATAAAGAAGGAAGAGGAAAAAGATGAGTGGGAATAATATAGAAACAATCGATTTAAATGATTTTCTAAGTGATGGCATTATAAAAGAAAAAGATTTTAAAAAAAAAATAGATATTATCAATTGGAATACATATTCTGATAAAAAAGTTCTTATTAAGGGATGTGCTTCAGTACCTATACCTACTTGGGCATATATGATGATAACATCTCGATTAACCCTGCATGCTAAACAAATTCTATATGGAGAAATATGTTCCGCATATTTAATTTTTGAAAAAAATTAATTATTTAATAAAAAATCAAATTTTACAAATATTGATTTATCATAAAAGATTTCAGAAGGATTAGATAAATCATTATCAAATTCATATTCAATAAATTTAGCTATATTATCAAACTTCATTCCATTTACACCTTTAAATGAGCTATAAATAATATATAAATTTATTTTTCTATCAAATTCCCACTTAAAAATACAATTAAATTCTAAAGAAGAATAATCTACACCATACAATAATCTATCATTTTCATAATTTGTAATTTCATCTTCTAAATCTGGATAAATGTAATTATCACTAAGCTTATAATAAGGAGCATTTGGTGAAAAATCATTTTCATAAACAAAATATCTAGAAAATAATTCAATGCTAAATTGATTTGTGAAATATGTAAAAAGAGACAAGGTAATTTGCTTTTTAAAAATCTCTGAATCAGAAAAAAGATATTCATCTTCACGAATAGTATTCCCTAAATCAGGAGGATAATAACGTCGTATTTTAAGCAAATTATATTTATCACTATAATCATCTAATTTATAATCTAAATCAATTGATAGCCATTCAATGGGTTTATAATTTAAATTAATATAATAGCTAATACCATTATCGTTGATTTTATTTTGAAAATACCCTAATGAATAATCTAAAAATAACTTGTAAGTAGGATCAGTTTGAAAGCTGATTTGTACCTCATTAGATTCAGATTTTTTTATTATTGGACTATTATTATTTATAAAATAATTATAATCATAATCTAAAAATAACCAATCATCAAAATGAGGCAATGTATGTAAATAACTAAAACCAAAAAAATAATTATTAATAAAAGTATTTTGCCAATTAAAGGAGATTGAAGAATTAAGCCTATCACTTTTCATATTTTCTGTTTCCTTAAATTGAATATTAAATGCTCTATATATGGAAAATTGATTGGGATTATTTTCTGTAAAAGCTAATCCAAAATTTAAAAATATATAATCATTCCTTTGCAAGTACCCTGTATGATTTATATAAAAATCTTCATCATATGTTTCATAATTAATCCAAATATCAAATATATTATTATCAAGAAAATTATTACTATTACGAATAATGTCCGTATAACTGACTTCATAAGATTGAGCAAAACCATTATCATTAATATCACTAATACTAGATGAAGCTATTTGAGTATCAATTTTTAGCTTATTATTCATAAAATTAAATATACCATCAGCAGCATAAACTCTTGATGAATTATTAAAATCCTTATAAAAAGTACTAATAAAGCCAACATAGGAGTTATCATTTATAACCTTTTGCTTTAATCTACCAGCAATATTTTTAATATCAATATTTTCAAAATTATCACTATTATCATCTATCTCTGACTGCGCTATTAATAATCCATAATGAAATCCATTACTGCTTGCCCCATTAATTCTAAAAGCATCATTAATAGAAACATTATATAATTGATTATCATAAATAATATTACTACCTACTCTCTGAGAATAAAAAATATTAATAGGAGTAAAAAACACATTACTATCATCTATAAAGAAGGATCTTTTTTCAATATAGAAATCTTCAAAAGAAGTAAAATTAATATCCGATGCATTTTGTTCAATTTGACCAAAATCTGGGTTATGTGAATATGATAAATTAAAAAAATTATTTGATGAATAATAAATATCAAATCCAAGCCTATCAATATAATAAGGAGAAGTTTCTGACATTAATAGATTATAATCTAATTCATCATTTATTAACCCATAATATTTATTATTAAACTTTGTTTTTCCAGTAACGATATAGGGATTAAATACTAAACTTTGACTTCTAGATAAAATCAAATTATGAATATGACCATAATGTGATACTGTACCATCTATTTCGATAGGCAATAAAACCCAATAATGTAATTGTTTATCACTATGTGAAAAACGAATAAAATTAATTCCCATAGAACTATTATTATGATATTTTAACATTTTAAGAGGAATTGCATATTCAATAACCCAGCCATCTTCAACAATAGACACCTTTGCATCCCAAGAAGCTGCATTCCAATCATCATCAACAGCACCATCATTATACATTATATAATCAGCCTTAACACCTGCACTATTAACAGCGAAGCAATTACTTTGATGATGGTCATGATTACTATCTATTTCTACAACGAAGTAATCAGAATTATTTTCAAACCCTTCATACCAATCATCATAAGAGGCGCTTTGTCTTTTAATATTACTTGGGTCATCAAATAAGTAGGCTGATACATATAAAAAATTATCATCATAAACTATTTTAATCTCAATTGGTTTTGATGGACTAGAACCATAAATAGGTTCGGCCTGAATCATATCTGTTATAGGCAATGTACTTCCCCAAATAGTTTCATCCAAAAAACCATCAACAAATAAAATATTATTATCAATTTTAACAGGATAATATTGTTTATCTTCTTTATAACTACTAAAAGGCTCTGCGATTAGAGTAGAAAAATATAATATAATTAAAAAAAATTTAACTTAAACTCCCCCCTACTTAATGTGTATTAACTACAATTTATAATAATAATCATCATATTACAAAAATCTATTTTGTAACAACAAGAAAAGTTTATTTTTATAATAAGAATATAACTTTTTTTAAATATTATATTATTGCTAAATTTAAATATTCATTAAGCTAGGAATTAAAAAGAGGTAATTATGAAAATCTGTGTATTAATAAAACAAGTTGCATCAGAAGATTCTCCTTTAAAAATTAAAGATAATCAACGAACGATTGATAAAACAAGTTTAAATTTAGTTACAAATGAACCCGACACTTATGCATTAGAAGAAGCATTGCTTATTAAAGAAAAAACAGAAGGCGAAGTGGTTATTTGTACCCTTGGACCTGAATCATCTCAACAGGTTATAAAAGATGGATTAGCAAAAGGTGCTGATAAAGCAATACATATTGTATGCGATAATACGGATACTATGTCACCATTAGATTTAGCAAAGCTTATAACAAAAAAAATTGAAAATGAAAATTTTGATTTAGTTTTATCAGGTTTACAATCTAATGATTATGGCTTTGCTCAATTAGGAATTATTATATCTGAATTATTAAATCACTCTCATGCATCCTTGGTTATGGGTACGGAAATAAATAATAATATTTTAAAAGTAAAAAAAGAACTTGAGAATGGATGGTTTCAATGGGCTGAACTGAATCTTCCAGCAACACTATCCATTCAATCAGGAATTAATCAACCTAGATATGCCACGTTAAAAGGGATTATGTCTGTAAAAAATAAACCTGTTGATAAAGTTGACTATACAGATTTAGGGGTTTCTCAAAACCCAGGATATGAAATCAATTCAATATCAGTACCTGTAAAATCTAAAGAGACTCAAATGATTGAAGGTAGTGTTGATGATATTGTAGGAGAACTAACTGATATTTTAAAAAATAAAATAAAGATTAATTAATATGAAAATACTTGTATATATAGAATCTGCAAATAATAAAATTCATCCAGTATCAATGGAGTCATTAGTTGCAGCACAGCAAATCAAAAAAACAAATAATGCCGAAATTTATGGTGTGATATTTGATAAAAATCAATCAAATTCATTAGCTGAATATGCATTAGATGGTATAATTACACCAGATAATGATATGCTATCAAACTATAATCCCCTATCATACTTAGAAGCATTTAACCAAATTAATAATAAATACAATCCTAATCTTATTATATTTGGTCATACTTATGAAACTAGGGATTGGGTTCCTAGGCTAAGTGCAAAATTAGATATTCCTTTTATATCTGATTGTATTAGTATCGATGTTGGAAGTGATATGACTATTTGTAGGCCAATATATCAAGCAAAACTTGTTCAAAAATTAACACTTACATCAGAAAAATCAATATTATCATTTCAAGCAGGCTCTTTTAATGTAGAGAACTTAGAAAATGGAAGTTGCGATACTGTTGTTGAATCTTTTGATTTAAGCTCAGTTCAAGATACTATTAAAATGGGAGAAAAATTCCAAGAATCTGCAGGTGGAGTAGACCTAACTACTGCTGATTATATTATATCTATAGGTAGAGGTATAGGCAAAGAAGAAAATATTCCTTTAGCGAATGAGTTGGCGAATAAAATTAATGCCCAAATAGGTGCATCGAGACCTGTAGTTGATGCAGGGTGGCTGGATCACTCTATACAAATAGGAAGTTCGGGACAAACAGTATCTCCAAAATTATACTTTGCGCTTGGAATATCTGGCGCAATACAGCACTTAGTTGGAATGAAAGGTTCAAAGCAAATTATAGCAATTAATAAAGATAAAAATGCTCCTATATTTGAAATAGCTGATTATGCAGTCGTAGGTGATTTACTAGAGATTATTCCCAAGCTAACAGAAAACCTATAGTCAATTATAATTTATTTATTTTAAATCTCATGCTTTTTTATTAAATTAAACCGACTGGTCGGTTTTTTTTACGGTACAATATACAAAGCAAATAAAATACGCCTTATAATAAAGATGTTTAATATATATGATCAAATACTATTATCTATTTTATTGACTATTTGCATCTCATCATTCACATGGGAAGTTGCAAAAAGGTTTAAGATTGTCCTAAAGGGAGAAGGTTCCCTCCCTTTTGACAATATACCTCTAAGACTTAAAAGGGTATTTGAAGAATTCTTTTTACAAAAAAAAGTACTACAACAACGCTTTATACCCGGCTTAATGCATGCCTTTGTTTTTTGGGGTTTTATGGCATTTGCATTGATTACAATTGATCATTTTCTAAGAGGGTTTAATTCTGATTTATTTACAGATAATATCAGATATTATTATAGTTTAATTTTTGGACTTCCTTGGTCTATTTTAGTTTTTATTGGAATATTATATCTTGCATATAGAAGGTTTTATATTAGACCGAAATTTTTAGGTGAAAAAGTATCCTATACATCCGGCATTGTAGCAATATTTATTTCTATTTTGATGATTACATATATGATAGATGCATACTGGATTATTAGCAACGCTCATCCTTCTAAAATGATTTTTAAAGTAAATTGGTGGATACATGCCATTCTTATTCTAGCATTTTTATTTTTAATTCCGAGATCAAAACATTTGCATTTGGTCCTATCCCCTATTAATATATTCTTTAAATCCTTTGAAAACCCTAATCATAGAGCGGTGCCTATTGATATGGAAGGTGATGAAGAAGAATTAGAAAAATTATTATCCAGCATAGGCAAATTATCAAAAAAACAAACTCTTGATATTTTTTCATGTGTTGAATGCGGGAGATGTACGGAGGTATGCCCTGCCAATAGGGGTGGCGGAGTTCTTGATCCAAAACATAATTTCATACTAGACCTTAAAGATCCTATTATGGAATCAAATGATGTGGATGTTATTAATAATATCAATGTTGAAGCTGGATGGGAATGCACTTCTTGCCAAGCTTGTACTGAGGCATGTCCTGTTGGGAATGAAGTAGAAAAATCTGATGAAATTAGAAATATGCAAGTATTAGTTGAAGGCAATGTTCCTCAAGAATATCAAAAATTATTTATGAATTTACAAACAACAGGAAATACAGAAGGAGCTACAAGTAGTGAATTATCTGAAAAACTACCCATATATAATGGGGAACAAGAATTTGTTTTATGGTTAGGCTGTTTTGCTAAATATGCATTAGACCCTAAATACGCAGATTCAGTTATGAACTTAGCTAAAATTCTAGATAAGGCAAATATTACCTATGGAATTCTAGCAAAAGAAAAATGCACTGGTGAGCCTGCTAATAAACTAGGAGATAAGTTAACCTACAATATGTTAATGAAAGATAATTTAGAGACTCTAAAAGAAGTTAAAAAAATTATAACGATGTGCCCCCACTGTTCAATTAATTTAGGAACTGAATATGCAAAATATGAAAAAATTGAATATGAAGTATATCATCATACTCAAGTTATAGAGGATTTAATAGCGAACAAAAAAATAACTATTAATAAAAATAATAATGATAAAGTTACATTTCATGACCCCTGTAATTTATCTAGAGGCATGAATGAAACTAAGGCTCCACGAACAGCTATTAATGCAAGTTGTAGTGATTTTAAAGAATTAGATGAACATGGTAAAAACACTCTTTGCTGTGGAGCAGGTGGTGGTCTTTGGTGGAAAAAAGAGACACAAGGACGTGCCCATCTTGTTAGAGCCGAACAAGTCATCAAATCAAATAGTGATACAGTGGTAACAGGCTGTAGTTTTTGCTATGGTATGATGAATCAGGGACTTGGCCCATTAACTCCTCAAGATCAAGAACCCATTAAAGTTAAAGATGTTGCAGATATTGTAGCTGAAAACCTTTCCTAAATTAAATATGTCCCTTTGGATAATAGCCCAAATTTTAGGCCTTATTGGTTTTATAATAATACTACTAAGCATTAAAAGATGGATTACAAAAAAGTGATATGCATCACATTTGCAATTTATTTTACCTCAATAATAATAAATACTTAAGATTTTAGTTGTATTTATGGTTAATAAATAGTAGTTTTTTGTCCTACATCGCTTATTTTTAGTTGATGTGGGAGTGTGTTTTAACGAAAAGATTTGCTTTATTTTATAAACTTAAAAGGAGGAGCAATAATGAAACGATTCTTAATAATAATATCAATGGTGTCCTGCATGTTTGCAGATAGCGCTGTTGGTAACTGGAAGCTTTCGGGTCTTACGGTGGACTACTTTGATATAGTACGTCCTCATCCAGATTACCCAGATGGCGTACCTTTCATATTAAACGATGCATATGGTTTTGGCGTTAGTGTACCTGTAGCAGTTCTACCTGCAGGTCTAATGTTCAACCATACACCTAGAGGTCCTTGGGGCGATGCTGCACTTCAAGCAGCAGGTATTAACTTAAATGTTAATCTATACCCTGATGGAACTGGTGTGATTGGTGAAGGAAGTTATTATCCAGATGTTGACCTAATACCTGGAACATGTATTACTACAGGTCAAATCTTTCCAATAACAGATTCATTTAACTGGGATGCACCAGGCAATGAATTAACATTTCCAGCTGTTAATATGATTGGATTACCTTCAAACAATGCAATGGCAGGTCAACCTGCATATGGTTTAGGTGTAAATGGATCTAGTGTTTTTGATAACTGGACTTCTACACCTTCACAAATACCAACTCCAGCTACTTTACCTGGGATTTTCATGTATGATGGGACTGTATTATCTTACCCTGCTGCATACGGTGGTGTAACTGCTGGTGAATGGGGCGGATATTATAGATCTGGAGATGTAGGTCAATCTAACATGTGTGCTGGTGGATGGTATGAAGGTTGTAACCCAGATGTTAATTTCTTACTTGAATGGAACGCTATTGATGGTACTGAGTCTGAATCTGGATTAGGTGATGACTTAGCTTTAGATGAAGATGGCGATGGTTCAATTTATGATAGAACATTTGGTGTACCATATATTTCTGCTACATTTGTAAATAATACTAACCCTTTATGTGATATATCAGGTGGTGCATTAACAGGTACTAATCCTTCTGGATTAGCATACCCTGTTGCAGGTGATATTGTTGACGCATTAGGTGGTGAAGCTGCAGTTGGTGCTCTTGTAACAGGCTCTTGTATGCAAAGTGTTGCTAATGGTGCTTACGATAATTGTATTGGTCAAGTTTATGATGGAGTGTATGGCCAATGTGAAGAAGCAGGTGGTCCAGTTGGTGCAGTTACAGGCTTATGCTATGAAGCATCTCAAAGTGAAGACTTTGCTGGTGCATGTGCTTACTATGGCGCTGCAGGTGCTTTAGTTGCTACTTGTCTACAACTTGGCTTCTCAGATGAAGTTTGTGCTGATGCTGGTAGTTTAGGTGTTGGAGGTGTTGAACAATACTGTGATGGATTAGATGGTGAATATAATGGCACTAGTTGTGCAGACATGGGTGTTAATCAATGTGATGTATTAACTGATGCTACATTTGCTTTTAATCTATGTAGCTTATTAGCTGCCGATTTAACAACAAGTGAAACTTGTACTGAGTGGGTAGATAGCTTCTATGATTATGATGAAAATGATAATATCATTGGTGAATCATTCTTTGATGCTAATGCTGCAAGTGTTCTTGGTGTTACATGTACTGAATTTGCTGGTGGTTTACAAGCAGGTCTTGCTGCAGGTGACGCTACAACTTTAGCTACTATTGATGGATTATTCGCTTCAGCAACGGCTGGCTTAGCTGGTCCTGATGGAATGACTTGTTCTGAATATGGTGCGAGTTATGTTGGTATGTGTGTTGAATCAGTTGCTGGTGCAAATGATATGTACTTAATGGATCCAAGTCTTGAGACATGGGGTTTATTTTTAACATACAATGCTGCATCTGTTCAACTATATCAAGCAAATGGATATGATATTGAAACAATTATGGCTTATTATCCAGAATATTTTGTAAATGACTCTGATCGTGATTTTGATCCAAGTTGTTACTATACCGGTGAAACATGTGGTGGACGTTTATTAATGAACTTTGCACCAACATGTGTTCCTGAAGTAGAAGCACATCAAATCGTTGCTGAGTTTGTTGATTTAGCAGCTTTAGAATGTGAAGGAACTGGTGATGTAGCTGGTGGATGGGATGAACTACCATGTGCTCCATGGCCTCCAGATAGTCCATACTACTGTGAATGTGACTTAGATGGATATGGCGATTGTGCTGCTGCAGGCGGTGGTGATCAGTGTGTTCTTGATTACTTATGCTACGATGGTGTTCAAAATCCAGACTATGAAGGTCCTGCTGGTGATGGCGTTGTAAACGTTGTTGATGTTGTTAAGCTTATTGGTCATATACTTGGTACTTCTCCACTTGGTGGATACTTACTATGTGAAGCTGATATAAGCGGTGATGGCGTTATCAATGTTGTAGATGTTGTTGCTATGGTTAATATAGCATTAAACGGAAGCGGACTAGGTAGTAATGATGCTACAGAGGCTACTATTATTGATGATGGTTCATCAGTATCTATTGAAACTACAAATAATGGGTACATTGGTGCAGTTGACATGATTGTAGAATTTAATGGTGAATTTGAAATCACATTAAATGATCAATTCATGGGTTCTGTTATAAATGAGGGCAATACTGCTCATATCCTATTAATTGGTGTTGAAAATAAAGATATTTTAAATAGAGAGAGTGTTGTAGGAACAATCTTTAATTATACAGGTGAGATAGTATCTATTTCTGAGGAAATGGCTAATTCACGTGAAATGATTAATAATGTTACTTACTCTCAAGCTGTTCCATCAGCTTATGAGATATCTGATGCATATCCAAATCCATTTAATCCATCTACTAGTTTTGAGATGAGATTATATGAAGCTTCTAACGTAACTGTTAAAATTTATAATTTAACAGGGCAGTTAGTTGATGTGATCGCTGAAGGCAGTTTTGCAGCTGATACGCATACATTCACATGGAATGCAGAGAATCTAGCTAGTGGTGTTTATTTTATATCAACACAAATAGGTAGTAATGTAGAGAATCAAAAAGTAATGCTAATTAAATAGTTACTTTTTAAATATCTAAATTAATAAAAAGCCCCAAGGTTAATTACTTTGGGGCTTTTTTTATTTCATTTTATACTATAAACCCCTTACATTAAACAGCTTAAAAATCTTTATAATGTCCATTTATAAGATAAAAAATATTATTATTATAGCTTCTCTATTGGGAGTAATGAGTGCCGTCACTATAAAAGGCTCTATTTATGATGAAAAATCTAAAGAGCCGCTTATAGGTGCTAGTGTATTTTTAGAAGGCACCTCATATGGAACAGCCAGCGATATTGATGGATCTTATATTCTAGATATACCCAATCCTGAAAAAACATACATATTAAAATCAAGTTATATTGGATATATTGATTTTAGTAAGGAAATAAACATTGAAAATAAAGATAATATTTATGTAGATATATTATTACAATCTTCATCCTTAGATATTGATGAAACAACTGTTACAGCGCAAAGAAGGCAAGATAAACTTACGGATTCCCCTGCTGCTGTAGAAATTGTAAGTGCTGGAGATATTCAAAAAGAAGAATCAACAAATTTAGGATCTTACCTAAAAGGCGTCAAGGGTGTTGACTTTACATCTAGTGGAATTAATAATTATAGTATATCTGTACGGGGATTCAATAGTAGTTTTACCTCTAGATTACTAACACTCACTGATGGACGTATTGCTAGTATCCCTGCTCTTAGAGTGATTAACTATAGTACAGTCCCACAATCAAGTAAAGATATTGAAAATATTGAAATTGTATTAGGTCCATCAACCGCATTATATGGAGCAAATGCGCATAGTGGGGTTGTTAATATAACAAGTAAATCTCCAGCAGATTCAGAAGGTTTAGATGTAAGTATATCGGGCTCTATAAATGATGATAGAAACTTACAAAAAATCAGTTCTAGATGGGCATCAAAATTAACAAAAAATCTCAGCATGAAAGTTTCTGGCATGTATTTAGAAGGTAATGAGTGGGAATTTATTGGTGAAAGAGAGTATAAACTACACACCTATCCATATACAGGTACACCTGGAAGAGTTAATGATGGAAAAGATAATAATCCCTGGAGAGATGATTATGCAAATTTAATTTATGCTACAACAAATGATAATAGGGATGTGAGAATTGGGGATGGTGAGTCTTACTTAGAGGGAGATCCTAATTATGATCCTGATGGTGATGGTGTAGCAGGAGAAGATTGGTTTAATGGCGTAGATGATGATTTAGATGGACTTATAGATGAAGATTATTTCGCAGTTGATGGAATAGATAATGATGGTGATTGTGATAGAACATGGGCAGAATCTCAAGGCCTTAATCCAGAAGAATATGGTGATTCAAACTTTGATGGTTGTTATTGTTGTGGATGGAATGATGAAAACAACAATAAAATATGGGATGAAGGTGAAAGCGCTAATGGTGATTATAATGTAGATGAATATATAGATGTAAACGAAGATAAATGGTTTGATGGCGTTGATAATGATGGTAATGGATTGATAGATGATAGCAATGAACAGTATACAGGTGCTCAAGCTTTTCCTAATTGGTCATCTTATATAGAAAATGATAATATCATCGTATTTAATGGAAGAGCAAATGAATATAATCAGCCAGAACCCTTTGAAGATTATGGTATTGATAACATTTGGTCACAAGGAGATACAACTGCAATTACTTGGGATGCCGATGGATCAGAATTTAATGGAGTATGGGATTGCTATGATTCTGATGGAGATGGAATTGATGAATGTGAAAACTTTCTTGATTATAATGGTGATGGTGTTTGGACATCAGGAGAAAACAATCAATGGTATATTCCAGGTGATGATTTAGAAGACAATTATCATTTAAGAGGTGCTCACTATTATGATGAAGAATCAGTATCACTTATATTTGATGTATTTACTTACGATTTAGGTGAAGATGGAATTCCAGGAGACTATGCATTTTATGATAGTGAAAATAATATACACTATGGCTTTATTGATGGAACTGGAAATCAAAATTTTGAAGCATGGGAAGGCGGTAATACATTAACTACTGGTATTGGATCACTAGCACAAACATTTTCAATAGCTTCTGAACCTTGTTCCATGGGTTTAGGTGGAAGTGGCTCTTGTAATGAATTTTCAAATTTTATACCTGCTCAGCATGATTGTGGCTTAGATGGATTATGTCCTAATGATGATGGATGGGAAGCTCCTGATTTCGGTGAAGGTAATGGTGTGTGGGATAATTTTGATTGGAACGATAATGGAACCTACGATGATGGTGATAGATGGGACTCTAGCGATTGGTTGGATTATGATTTAGATGGAATACCTGAAATATTAGAATCGGAATTATTTACAGATGAAAATCAAGATGGCTACTATAATGAAGGTGAAGATTTTATAGATGTAAATGGTAATGGATTGTGGGATAATGATGTTAGTGGATTGATATGGGAAGATACTTACCCATATGGAAATAATGAATATAATAGCAATGATATTGGTGATATACTATTAGATTGTGGGCAAGATGGAATATGCCCTGGTGACTTTGGCTATCAAGGACCTGATGCCGGTGAAGGAGATGGATTATGGCAATGGGATAGAGGTGAAGCTGATGGTATTTTTGATGCGGGAGATGGCTGCTTTGGCTGTGATGCTGAAAACTTTGTAGATAATAATAATGATGGAATTTGGAATCCTACAGAATCATATACAGATGATAATTTAGGAAGCTATGGAACAATCACTAAAATTGAATGTCAAACAAAAGGTGGAATATTTTGGGATGATGATAATGATGGTATAGGTTACTGTGGTGATGGTCAATATACTCTAGCAGATTACGAAGACAATTTCCAGATGACTGATGATGTAAATGGTGATGGATTATCAGACTATCCTGATTTTGAAGTTAAAAATGCAAAAGCTGAAATTAGACTAGATTATGACCCCAGTAAAGATTTTAATTTAAGTTTTCAATCTGGATACTCTTGGAGCAAACTTCAACAAATAACAGGTACAGGAAGATATCTTGCTGATGGATATGAATATACTTTTTATCAATTAAGAGCTCGTTATAAAAATATGTTTGCACAATTATATTTAAATCAAGGTAACTCTGGCGAAACCCGAGGATATGACCTTGGTAATGTAATTAATGATAAATCAAAAAATCTTGCCTTTCAATTTCAGCATAACTTTGATATACCTAACATCAATACTAATATTATATGGGGTATGGATGTATTTAAAACAATTGCAAATACGAATGGTACAGTATTAAATGATGGACCTAATGGTTATGATAATGATGGTGACCAATGGTTCCTTAGTGCAGACAATATAGATAATGATGGTGATAGTAATGATTATATCGATTTAAATGGTAACGGATATGCTGATCCAGGTGATTTTAATCCTGAACTATTAGGGCCTGATGGAATATTTGGAACAGATGATGATATTATTAGCGCTAGTACAGGTGTTAATCCTCAAGGTTTTGTATATGCTGATGGCATAGATAATGATGGTGATTCAGAAGATCCAGACAATGATGGCTATCCTACATTTCAAGAAATTTACTCAGGTACAGACCCTTACAATGGCTCTGATTACCCCTCTTTTCAAGTAATAGATCAAAATCCTAGTAGTTCATCATATGGTGAATATATTACAGTTGGGGCATCACTTGCAGACCCAAGTTGGGCAATAGATGAAATGATAGATGAAAATTGGTGTACACATGATGGCTACTATCAAGAATATTCTGGCTTTGTTCCTGCTGATTATTTTTCAGGTACTAGAGATGGTAAAGTATGGGAGTGTAATGAAGGGATAGATGAAGCAGATGAATTTTTAGATGTTAGCTCACTAGAGCAGGGCTTTTATGTACAAAGCAAAACTAAATTTAATGGTAAATTAGATAGAAAATGGGAATTAGTTTCAGCTCTTAGAGTAGATAAACATGATAAACTAAAAGAAGATTTACAAATTGCTCCTAAATTTGGTTTATTTTATAAACCATCAGATGCTCATACTTTCAGATTAACTTATGGTAAAGCCTATAATACTCCTGGAGCCATTACTCTGTATACAGATTTATTTATAAGAAGAATCGGTCCTATGTTATATTATTTAAGAGGAAATAAGGATGGGACTCCATATGAGAGGGTTACTTCATCAGATGGGGGAGTAAATATACAAGCTCCTCAAGTTATGATTGATAATGAATTCTATTATATAGGAGAAGGTGGAAATGCAGAATATTGGAGTGGTGTGAATGATGCAGGTGATTATGTGAATTATAATGCACCATATATAGAACGTGTTGATGGAGCTCCATACTTTTTAACATTTCAAAATTCAGGTTTTCTTAATGTTCCTGATTATATTCCTTTGGATACGGCATTGTATACAGTATATGTACCAGAATTAGCAGATACAGGAAGAGTATATACTGCTATTGAAGCGCTTAATGTGCCTGATGTCGAGCCAATTAAAACTGAAAAAATTCAAACAATAGAAATAGGATTTAAAGGTTTCTTAAGTGAAAGAATACATGCTTCTATAGATTATTATACAAGTTTTTATGAGGATTTCTTTAGTGCTCCAACTATTGTAACACCTCTTATAGTTAGAAGGAATATAGGTAATCCTAATGGAACCAATGCAGAATATGCAATTAATAATATTGTTGGTTTATTACCTATTAATTACAATTCAGGTAATGCCCCCTTTGGAACACAATGGGATGGGATTGATAATGATAATGACTGGTCATCTCAAACACCTTATCCATTATATGAAAATAGTAGATCATTTGAGCTTAGTGGTAATAATTTAACTTCAGTATATGGTGGATATGCAAGTATTGATTTTAATAATCCAATTTATAATGTTGATTCAAATGGTGATGGAGAATTAGATGCGTTTAATTGGAGTGAATCTGAAGGATTTAATTGGGCAGGCAATGAAAATCCTGGACAGTGGGGATTAGTAGATTATATTATATGCGGAGAAGGTGCTTGGTATGGCCTAGAAAGTTCTGCACCTGTATGTGGTAATAATACAGCTTATGGAGACACCATAGGTATTACAATATATAATCCTGAAGATGTGATTAATCAACAACAAGTTATAGAAACAGGAATTGTAGATTTTACAGTAGGTGATGGTTCTGATTTTTGGGTACCTGTTGGAATTGATGAGTATAGTCCTATAGCTGGTTTATCGGAAGCAGAAGTTATTACTTCTCCTATAATTGGAGCGGATGGGAATCCCTTAAAAGGTCCTGGAACAGCATTTACTCCCCTCCACTCTATTCTAGCTCCCATGAATTATGGGGAAGTTAATATGCAAGGAATTGATTTAGGACTAGCATATTTATTCCCTGAATATAATCTTGCATTTGATGCAAACTTTTCATTTTATAGTAGTACAGAATATTATAATAGTTTAACTAAGAAAAATGACCCTATAAATGCCCCTAAATTTAAAATGAATGCTGGAATTAGCTGGGGTTCACCATTTGGAGATATTGCATTAAAATATAGACACGTTGATCAATTTGAATGGAGTGATGGTATTTGGAAAGGAACTCTTGGTCCTTATGATCTATTTGACCTACTATATTCTATTAAAGTTAATGATTATCTAGAGTTAAATCTAACTGGACAAAATATCTTTGATTTTAAACATAAGCAAATATTAGGTGGGCCTGTAATGGGAAGACAAATCATTATGCGTTTATCAGCATCATTATAAGATTTTCTACAATTTAACGAGGAATTCTTTGCATGCCATATATCTATCTTTTCATTGCAATTTTTTGTGAAGTCATTGGTACCATGTTATTACCTATTTCACAAAATTTCACAAAGCTTCTACCAACTATTTCTCTATCAATAGCATATATATTAGCGTTCTATTTTTTAACTTTTTCATTAAAATCAATTCCTATTGCAATAGTTTATGCTACTTGGTCAGGTCTTGGCATTTTTTCTATTTCAATTATTAGTTATTTGATATATGGTCAGACTTTACAATGGCAATCTATTCTAGGTTTATTATTCATTATTATTGGAGTAATACTTGTAAATATATTCCAATCAAATAATTTGCATTAAAGTATAAATTAAGAAGGGCCCATATGGGCCCTTCTTAATAAAATCGTTATATATTAGAGAATCTTATTATTCTTCTAATTTTTCTTCCTCTACTTCTTCCTCTACTTCTTCTTCTACTTTTGGCTGACTTTGAACTTCATCATACTTAGTTTGTGAAGCTGGACCCCATTGCCCATCAGGAGTTAAATCATTAGCACTTTGAAAAGCCTTAATTTTTTCAACATCTCCTCCAAATGGATCTACAGGTGGATATACACAAGTACCATTATCAACATTTGCTCCTGAATCATAATTTGTTGCTTTTGAATCAGTACATCCAGGATACTGACAAGTACCATCATCAGAGTTAGCTAAACTATTAAAGTTTTGCGCTTTTTTATCCATACATCCAGGGACTCTCTTAACCACACTAACTCTACCGCTAGGACCAACATTTTGTTCCTCCCCAACTTCTATAGCTACTATTTCTACAGATTCCTCTCCATAAGTATCAGTTACTGTTACTTGGAATTCATGTATTCCTGCAACAACTTGACATTCAACTTTACTTGAAGTACTATTTGGAGTAAACGTAATAGGGCTAGAAAAACTATTTCTATCTGTACCATTATCCCAAGAGTTTAAATGCTCCCAAGAATAAGTTAAATCATCATTATTAACATCTTGGAATGTTGCTGTTAATACGATTTCAAATAAATTAGTTTCTGGTTTACTATCGTGTGCAACGATACCAACTGGTGATAGTCGTTCTAGACGATTTTCCCATTCAATATGCTCTTCTAAAACAAAGAACTTTGTATTGGATTCCATTGAAGTACTATCCTTTAAATCAGCTTCCATATTCATCATCGTACCAATAAAACCAATGAAAGCAAAAAAGATTATAAATTCCATAAAAGAACTATTTTTCATTATTTCTCTCCCATTATTATTAAATAATTACGGAAATGTACAGAATAATAGTTATTTAATAAAAGGATTTAATTAGGAAGAGTATCTTTATTTATAGGATTGAAATTAGGAACTTGTTTATTCTTAACAACTTTAATTTCACCAAACTTTTTTTCATATTTACGTATATTATCCTCAAGAGCAGATAATAATGTTTTAGCATGCATAGGTGACATCACTATTCTAGACTTAACCTTAGATTTTGTTAATCCGGGTAATATTCTTATAAAATCCATAATAAATTCAGCTGCAGAATGCGTTACTATCGCAAAATTAACATATTCTCCTTGGCCTACATTTTCATCTATCTCAATTTTTAATTGCTTATTTTTCTTATCTGTTTCCATTAACTATTCTTTTTTTTATCATCTTTTGAATTAAATTCTTCCCAATCATCATCTACTCCATCCCATGCTCTAAATTGTTCTTCATCAGTTGTAACCTCTTTCAAATCAGCAGACTCATCATAATTTTTGAACCTTTCAGTTTTATCCTCATAATCTGATGGGTTAGTATAATCATCTAATTCTTTTTGCTCAACTGTTTCTCTTTCAATTTCATGGCCATATATTTTCTGATCAAAAAAATCTATATCATTAACGATACCATTCATCATTAAATACTCTAAAAAAGCTAAATATTTTTTTTGTTTGATATTTATTTTACAATGTGGGCACTTTAAATCACCATCACTTATCTGTTTTTCATCCAATTCACCTGAGCAGTGTGGACATATTAAACCTTCAAAATCCATTAAATTCTCCTAAAAAATAAAAAAAAATATACTCTGTTACTATAATAAGAGCAAGAACAAATTTCAATAAATAATTATTTATATAAAAATTTTATCAAATCCCTTTCTATTAAAGATAAATCTTTAGATCTTCTATTTTTCATTTTAATTACTGTTTTAATAAATAAATCACTTTTAACTCTATCATTGTTTCCCCATGAAAAAGAAGGAATATATTTTTCAGAAAAATCATGATTAAATATATTTGATCCTAAGCCTATATAAGAACCAGTATTTAAATTTGTTCCTATAGCAATTCTTGAATAGTCACCAATCAGAGAACCTAAAAATTGTAATTTTGTATCTATAATATTATTTTTAAATTGCAATTTTACCATACCATAATTATTTTTTAAATTGCTAGTATTAGTTCCTGCTCCAATATTGACCCACTCTCCTACATAACTGTGGCCTAAAAAACCATCATGAGCCTTATTGCTATAACCCAAAATATTACAACAGCTTACTTCTCCTCCTATTTTACACATTGGACCTATAATATTATTTTTTCTAATTATTGATTTTGGACTAATATGAGAATTTCGGCCTATATAACAAGGGCCTTCAATAATAGCACCATGATTTAGGATAGCATTATTATCTATAATTATCGGTCCAGATGTTGCATCTAAAATGACACCTGCTTTAATTTCACAACTATCACCTATATATATATATTCTTCGTTAATCCGTATTAATGAATGATGAGAAGAATAATTATCTAAACAATGGAAACTTTGATAATCATAATGTAGCATTGATTCAGACATCATAAAGATATCCCACAAATTATCAATAATATCTATATCACATGATTTAGTTACCTCTATCCTATCATTAACCAAAGCATCAAATTCTTCTAAATGAATTTCTTTTTTAAGATGGAATGAAATAAGTTTTTTATTATTAGATAATGCTTCTTCTTTATTTATTAGATCAGCATGTTCCTCTTTAAAAAGAGCTCTACTATTTAAGCAAACACCCATAGGGATGATTTGAGGATTTATGTCACAATTAGGGAACCTCTCTTTTATAATATCTTTTAAATAATTACTAACAATTAAAATAAAATTAGCATTGGGATACATTAGTTTAATTCTATCAAAATTAGTCATAGCTCCAACTCTTAGCTCTATAGAACTATGATTAATAGAAAATGGTTTTAAAAAACCAATATTATTATCTTCAAAAATTATAATATTCATATATCTAATTAACCTAACATATTATTTATTTGATCGTAACCATACTCAAGAGTACTACATTCAAGCTGAATATTGTAAAACCAATCCGAATAACGATCCTTTAAACAAATTTTATAATTCGCTTTAATTGAATTTACCAACATACCAATATCTAAAAAAAAATCAAAATTAAGGTCTATTATAACATCAAATTTTTTATTAATTATATCATCATCATAAAAATTATCATTAAGGACAATCTTATTCTTTTTCTTAAAATAACTAAAGCCATAAGTTGTTCCCTTAAAATGAGAATTATTTAAATATATATTATTAATTAAATAAGTATATTGGTCATTATTACTTAATAATAAATTTCTAAATGAATATTTTGCTACATCAAACTCAGATTGATTTATTGGGAAAATAATTAAAATTGAATCAGTTTTTTTATTTATACTAGTAGTAGTATTAATTATAAAATCATTTTTTTTAATTCTTCCTATTATATTTAAGTAAAATAATTTTATTTTTAATATGTTAGGATTAAATTTCAGCATAATATTATTAACAACTATCATTATATTAGAATAATACTCCTTATAATTTGAACATATTAATTTTAATAATAAATATATTTTTAAGTATAATCTATGCAGATGATTATATCTGGCCTAATGACTATAATGGCAATATTACTGCCACCTTTTCAGAACCGAGGGCAAGAAGATTTCATGCAGGCATCGATGTTCGAACATTTGGTGAAATAGGCTCTAATCTATATGCCATAGAATCTGGACATATACAAAGAATTAAAATATCTCCAAATAGTTATGGAAAGGCTATTTATTTAAAACTAAATGATAATAATGTAGTATTATATTCTCATCTCAATGATTTTAATAATGAAATTGAAAATTTAGTAAATCAATTATATATAAAATACCAATCAAGTTTTTTTGATCATATTTTAACACAAGAACAACAAATAAAAATAAATAAAGGTGATATAATAGGCTATACTGGAGATACTGGTTCACTATCTGGTCCTCATTTACACTTTGAAATAAGAAATCAAAATAATGAACCAATGAATCCATTAGATTATTATGATATTAAAGATTCTACACCCCCATTAGCTAAATCTATAACAATAATCCCTTTAAGTAATAGAACGTGGATTAATGGGATACAAGATTATAAAAATTTTGAAATTAAAAAAATCAATTCAAATAAGTATGTGTTAGAAGACACCATAAGTGTTATTGGAGAATTTGGGATAGCACTAGAAACCTATGATGAAATTGATAATTTATCATTTAAATATGGCATATATAAAATTGATTTATTACTTGATAATATTTTAACCTATTCAATACAATTTGATAATTATTCTTTTTCAGAAGACCATCTTATATACACAGCAATAGATTATCCTTTACTTAAAGAAGGAAATATATCCCATCGCTTATTTAATTCAACAAAAGATGATTTATCATTCATAAAATCTAGTAATAATGGAAAACTTATTATTGATAATAAAACTCATAATATTATTATTAATATATATGATATCAATAATAATGTCACACAAATACAAGCAGTATTGATCGGTGAAAATCTTAATAATTTAGATATAAACGTAGATAATGAAACTGGTACAATAAAAATAAATCAATTATTAGAAAATGAAATATTCTTAAATGTAACTTCTAAATATAATGATGTTGAAAACTATATAAGTGATTTCACAAAAATAACAGATACAACTTTCAAAATTAATAATTATAATAAAGATTTAGATATTATAGAATATTATATAAAAAATAAAAGTGGAATTAAATCTAGAAAATCATTTTTAAATCTTCAAAATCAAAATCCCTATAATATCAAAGGTAAAATTAATACCAAACATCTTGATGCTGGATTAATAATTGAATTCCATGAAGAAGAATTCAGCGGCTATAATCCTAAATTAGAAATTATATCAAATGGTGTTAAACGAGAATATTTACTATATAGAAAGGATAAAAACATTTTATCATCAAAAATTATTAATATTGATAATTTAGAAAAAATGAGTATTATATATGACACTAAGCCTGAAATAATCTTTAATAAAGATGTTACCACACTATCATCTGAGCATGAAAATGAAATAGAATTTAATAAATATAAAATCAAATCAACTGAAAATTCATTTTATAATAAAACACTAATTATTTGCAGTGAAAACAAATCATTTAATTTTAATAAAAAAATATCTAACATATCTAGGCCAATTACTATAGAACCTGATGAAGTCCCATTCAAAAAAGAAATTCAATTAGATTATAATATAAAAGATTGTAATAATTGCGGGTTTTATAAATTCTCTGATAATGATCAAAAATGGAATTACATAAATACAAAATATAGTTCCAATAAAATAACTACAAATATAACAAATGGTGGTACATTCTGTATACTGCAAGAATCCAAAGCACCTAATATAACAAATTTAATCCCTGCAATAAACAGTACTTATAAAAAAACAAATTTTAAAAAAATAAAATTCAATGTAGAAGATATTCTATCTGGAGTAGACCCATATAGTATTGAAATAAAAATTGATGGTAAAAAAATATTTTTTGATTATATAAAATACAGAAATCTAGTGATAGCAAAATTAAATCAATCATTAGATATTGGTAAACATATAATAGAAGTAGTCGTTAGTGATAATGTTAATAATAAAAATAGTATCAAAGGTGAATTTATAATTATTGAATGATAATACTCATATTATAGGAATTACAGGTGGAAGTGGATCTGGTAAAACATTTTTATGTGAAAAAATTATACGTCAATATGATAAAAATAAAATTTTAATCATAACAGTTGATTCATACTATAAAGATTTAAGTCATATAAGTCTTAAAGAACGTGAAAAAAATAATTTTGACCATCCAGATGCTATTGATTTTGATTTACTATATAAAGACTTATTGAAAATAATAGAAAATAAATCTGCGAGCATACCAATATATGATTATAAAACTCATACTAGAAGTAAAGAAGTAAATATCATAGATGTAAAATATCCCTTAATATTAATTGAAGGGATTCTATCACTGTATGATAAGAGGATTAGAAATATTATGGATGATACTGTTTTTATTGATATTTCTAATAATACGAGAAAAAAAAGAAGAATAAAAAGAGATACTAGCAGTAGAGATAGAACCATAAGTTCTATTATAAATCAATATGATAATATGGTTACACCAATGTTTGAAAAATATGTTAGGCCAATGAAAAAAAAATCTAATATTATAATTAAAAAGTTTGGCCAAAGCGATGTAGGTTATATTAAATTAATAAAACAAATTCAAAAAATAATAAATGAATAAAAATCAAAAATATGGCTGTATTGAGATTATATGTGGTCCTATGTTTAGCGGTAAGACAGAGGAGCTCCTAAGAAGATTAAAAAGAACTATTATTGCTAAAAAAGAAATACTAGTAATAAAACCTTATATAGATAATCGATATAGTGATAATTGTGTAGTTACACATAATAAAAATTCCATTGAATCAATATCAATAAAAAATAGTGAAGTAAATAAAATTTTAAAATTAGCAGAAGGAATTAACACAATAGGAATTGATGAAATTCAATTTTTTGATAAAAAAATAATATCTATATGTATAGATTTAGCAAAAAGTGGTAAAAGAGTTATTGCTTCTGGTTTAGATAAAGATTTTAAAGGTGAACCTTTTGGAATTATGCCTAATCTATTATGTGAAGCAGAGTATGTAACAAAATTAAATGCAATATGTAATCAATGTGGGAATTATGCATACTTTACAAAAAGAACATCTAATAATAAAAATCAAATAGTATTAGGAGAATCAGATGTTTATGAAGCAAATTGCAGAATGTGTTTTTATAAATAAAGAAGAGGATATAAAATGGATCGTTTAACTGGAATTTTAGGCATTATAGTAATATTAGGAATTTCATATTTATTATCTAATGATAAAAAAAATATTAATTTAAGATTAATAGTTTGGGGATTGGGGTTACAAATTTTCTTCGGAATTTTTATACTCGTGACACCATTTGGAAAACCTATTTTTTCATGGTGTGATAAAGCAATCAATAAACTATTAAGTTTTTCACAAGATGGAAGTGAATTTTTATTTTCTTCCTTTATTACCGAAGAAATGCATCCAGCAGTGATAAATTTTGCGTTCTATGTTTTACCAACAGTTATATTTTTCTCTGCTTTAATGTCTGTACTTTATCATATAGGATTAATGCAAAAACTTATTAGAATTATTTCTACTATTATGCAAAAAACAATGAAAACTAGTGGTCCAGAGACTACTAGTATTTCTGCAAATATTTTTGTTGGCCAAACAGAGGCCCCATTAGTTATAAAACCATTTATTTCCAAAATGACAAAATCTGAATTAATGGCAATAATGACAGGTGGCTTTGCTACCGTTGCTGGTGGTGTTATGGCTATTTATGTTGGGATGCTACAAAATGTTCCTGGAATTGCAGGTCATCTAATGGCAGCATCTATAATGAGTGCTCCTGCTGCTTTAGTAATAGCTAAAATAATGTATCCGGAATCTGAAAAAATAAATGATTATGAAGAATTTAATCAATTATCATCAAATTTAAATGAACCTGTTGAAGGTAATGTTTTAGAGTCACTTGGGAATGGAGCAACCGAAGGGCTTAAACTTGCTGCTAATATTGCAGCTATGCTTATTGCTTTTGTTGCGCTAGTTTCATTAACTAATTATATACTAACTATTTTTGGAACTTCACTTGAATTAATACTAGGATATATTTTTATGCCATTAGCATTTTGTATGGGAGCTCCATGGTCTGAAGCAAATATACTAGGTAGCTTACTTGGACAAAAAATTGTATTAACTGAATTAATTGCATATAAAAATCTTAGTCAGATGCCAATTGGTACACCTAATGGTATATCAGAAAAAACTGCAATACTAGCTAGCTATGCATTGTGTGGTTTTGCAAATTTTGCATCTATTGGGATACAATTAGGTGGAATAGGTTCAATAGCTCCAGAAAGAAAAAAAGATTTATCTAAATTAGTAACCAAAGCTATGTTTGGTGGTGCACTAGCATCTTGGTTAACTGCAACTATTGCTGGTATTCTAATATAAGGAAAAAATAATATGAAAATTATTTTAATTGGTCCTCCTGGTGGAGGAAAAGGAACACAAGCTAAACTACTTGTAGAAAAATTTAACATTCCTCAAATATCAACTGGAGATATGCTAAGAGAGCATGTTAAAAATGAAACAAACCTAGGTATTTCAGCGAAAGGATATATGGATAGTGGACAATTAGTGCCCGATCAACTAATACTGGACATGATGGAAACACGCTTTCAAAAATCAGATTGCAAAAATGGATATATATTAGATGGCTTTCCTAGAACCATACCACAAGCAGAGGGGTTAGATAAATCATTAAAAAAAATAGGTCATCAACTTACCAATATCATAGTACTAGAAATAGATGATAATATAATTGTTGACAGGATGGGAGGTAGAAGAGTTCATGCTCCATCAGGTAGGATATACCACATAAAATACAACCCCCCTATTAATCATAATAAAGATGATGTTACGAATGAAGAACTATCAATTAGAGATGATGATAAAGAAAAAACTGTTAGAGATAGATTAAAAGTTTATCATGAATTAACAAGCCCTTTAATTAATTATTATAGTAATAAAAATATTGTTTCTACAATTGATGGCTCTCTTAAAATAGATGAAGTAAATAATAAAATAATCAATATTTTAAATAATAAATGATTAAAATTGGAATAACTGGTGGAATTGCTTCAGGAAAAACAACTGCTTCAAATTATTGCAAAAAAGATAAAGCTTATATCTTTAATGCTGACCAAAAATCAAAGGCCCATCTAAAAAAATCATTAAATCTTCAAAAAAAAATCATTAATATTTTTGGTAATAAGATTGCACCAAATAATAAAATTAATTTAGAACTTTTAGCTGTAGAAGCTTTTAAAAATAAAACTAATATTGAAATTCTAAATGGAATTATGTGGCCTGAAGTTTTCCTGCTAATTAACCAAGAATACAATGAAATAAAATCTAATAAAAATTATAAATTTTTTATAGTTGATGCAGCCCTAATTTTTGAAGCTAATTATAAAAATTTTTTTGATAAAACCATTTTAATAACAACATCTGAAAAAACAAGACTTGAAAGAGCAATTAAAAGGACAAATATTAATTTAGAAAATATCCAAAATAGAATTTCATTCCAAATGTCTGATAAAGAAAAAATAAAATTAGCAGATTATGTAATCAATAATAATTATACCATAAATAATTTATATAAAAAAATTGATTCTATTATTTCTGAAATTATTTCAACAAAGTGACTTTCTGAATAGAAGAAAAATTATCACTAAACATTTTTATAAAATATATACCACTTGCATAATTATTTGCAGACCACTTAATATTATGAATTCCTGGGTTCATAACATCATTTAAAATTTCTTCTACTAATCTACCTTGAATATCATAAATTATAATTTTAACATGACTTTCATAGGGGATAGAAAAATTAATATTTGTTATAGGATTAAATGGATTAGGATATGGATGTGATAGACTATAAGTCTCAGGTAGATTAAGATCTTCACTTAATAATTCTATAACAAAGTTATTTTGTGTAATCCATTCAGGAATATCTCCCTTCATATTAATTAGTTCACCCGTTAATTCTTTATAAACTTTAAAAATTATTATAGAATTATTTTCACAATAACCTAGATTTTCAGTATAACCATCATAACCCATAACAGGTACATCTGTATATTGACCAAACCATTGTCTTGAGCCTACAACTATATCATTATGATATGCAATAATCCAATCTCCATTAGATATAGAATCATTATCTAATACTATATCTTTGAAATAATAGAAAGCTTGCTCTTGTGATTGATTATAGCCAAAACCTTTACTATTATCTATAATATCAAAATTAGGTAATTGATTATTAATAAATCTTGGTAATGGTTCATTATATTCAAAACTAAAATTAATATCACCTGAAACCTTAACCCAATATCCTTTTAAATGTTGCCATCCAATATTAGCTAGCGAACCTACCCATTCACCATCATCAAGTCTAGTTGCAGAAAAGTTCTCACCAATAATATCAGTAAATAACAATTCAATATCATCAGGAAGCGATGAATCTAAATCTGCATTATCATTACCTATATAAGAAATTAAGTTCCAACCTTCATGCAATGAATAAATTTGATCTTGTGAAGTCTGATAAGTTGCAATATTATAATTAGAATCCTCTTCTAGTCTTAACCAATATCCTTTTGTTGCTTCTATACTATCAATACTACCAATCCAATTACCATCTTCTAATTGTATAGAAGCATAATTTTCAGTAATAATATCTGTTACATTATTAGATAAAGGTAATAGCATATTTTCAATACTATTATCTTCAAGCACTCCTAAATAACTAATTAAATTATTACCTGAATGTAGAACAAAATCCTGCGCTAATCTAACATCAACATAAAATACTTGAGATCCAGAAAGTGGATTGTCTTCATTTAAATCTGTTACTAATATGGATATTGGCCCAAATAATCCCGTAGTATTAGGAACCCAACTAATAATACCATTTTCTAACAACATGCCTTCTGGTGCATCAATTATCTCAAATATAAAATCATTATCATCAGGATCATATACTTCAATAGTATATTCAAATAATTCATTTAGTCCTATATTTTCATTTGGTTCTGAAATTATTTCAGGAGCATCATTAACTGAAATAAATTCAATGATAAATAAACCTGAATCTGAATATGTTCCATCATTAACACTAATTGTAACATATATATCTCCATAATAATTCAATGGAGGATAAATAATTAAACTACCATCTAATATTTCATATACGGCATCTTCATTAGATAAATTAATAGTATAAATAAGAGAATCACCATCAACATCATAAACAGGTATTCCAAATTCATAAGGAGTATCCTCATCGATAGAAATATTAGAGAAATCAGGTAATTCTGGAGGATCATTAATTCCCTGTATATCATAAATAATATAAGATTCATTTGAATATAATTCTCCATCATAAACCCTATATGATAAAGAATCTAAACCAAAATAGTTCTCATTTGGTGTATATGTCAAAAATGAAGCATTAATATTATATTCCCCAAAACTTGGTGGATTAATAATATCATAAGTTAAATTATAACTATCTATATCTTCACCATTTAATATAATAATTGATTCAGAATCCTCATTCATAACAATATCTTCTTGTACAGCAATTGGAGCATCATTGACTGATGTAACATTTAATACAAAACTTTCAGAAGTACTTAATAAATTATCATTGACAGTTACTGTTATTATAGTTGTACCAAACCAATTCTCTTGAGGTAGAATATTTAAGATATTATCAGTAAACCAAGTTGTTATATTATTACTTATTGTAGAGACAGAATATTCTAGAGGATCTTCATCTACATCAATGGCTATTACTTCATATTCAAATTGGGAATCCTCATCAATAGTTAAATCAGATATATCAGATATTACAGGAGAATCATTAACTCCTTCAATCGTAATTGATATAATATTTTCATCAGTTAACTCCCCATCACTTACTTCAAATATAAATGAATCATATCCATTAAAATCTTGATCAGGCATATATGTAACTATATTATCTGTTATAGATATAATACCACTATTTGGATTTTGAGAGATATTATAAAATAATATATTATTATCAATATCAGATGCTGATAATATTATGATAAGCTCTTGATCTTCCTGAGTTGTTAAGTCTTGTTCAATTGCAATTGGAGCATCATTCACAGGATTAACTATTAATTCAAATTCAACATTAGTATTTAATTGGCCATCTGATAATGTGAAAAATAAATAATTAACTCCAACATCATAATCCCCTGGAGTTCCAGAAAGAACAAAATTACTAAGAGATAACCATTCTGGATTATTTGACATTGATAAAGATAATGAAGAGATATCATCATCAATATCAGTAATAATAAATTCAAATAAATATTCAACATTTTCATCAATACTTGGTATTTGGTTGGTTACAAATATTGGGGCATCATTCACTGGAGCAATACTAAGTGTAACTGTAGCGGTATCTGTAA
>CETH01093683.1_pt1 | contig 40466 bp, 44 predicted proteins | sample 361461 | NCBI WGS metagenome assembly CETH01 (sample SAMEA2622695, study PRJEB7988) | marine metagenome | isolation source: saline water (ENVO:00002010), including
GATGCAAAAAAAATGTTAGAAAAAATAGTTCAAGCTTTAGATTAGATATTTATAAACTATAAGTTATTTTGGAGGAAAATATCTAATTTCTCTGTTTCAATATCGTTCATCGAAATTAAAATTGCTTCTTTCAATATAAGCCCATCTTTTTCAACTATATTATTTAATTTATTTTTTATTAATGCATCGTTAATTTTATTATATTTTTTTATACCTCTATCCCAAGTATCACCATATCCCTTTAATATCTGAGGCATATCTGCTAATCCCTCTGTAAAGGATATAGATTTATTTAAAGATAAAATTATATTATCAATCCATATATCAATATTCCTTTGCTCTTCTTTATATCTGAGAGAAATAGGTCTAATATATCGAAATGAAGATAAAAATTTCAGAACAATAAATCCAAAAATAGTTAAAGAATTTATTTTCATACCTTTACCAATAAAAGGTAAATAACTAACTATTTTTTTATTTTTAATAAACCATTTTCCAATCTTATTTGGAAGCATAGCTGCTATTTCATTTATTCCTGGTTTAAAAATATCTTGTATAAGAAGTATTTGATTTGATTTTATATTTATTTCTTTTTTAATTTTTTTAAACCTATCTGGCTTTATTTTTAATTGAGCTACCCTTGGTATATCTTCATAGGTCATCCATAAAGCTAAACGTCTAATTATATTTTCTGCAACAGCTACTTTTTTAGGGTCTTCTTTATTTATTACTAGTAAAATTTTTTGAACTCTTTTTAAAAATAATTCTGAATATTTGTTATTTTGATAATCAAAACATCTTTCTTTTCCAATTTTAACTATATTTGCAAATCCATCAGAGAAAGAATCATTAATTTTATTTATTATATTTTCTTCATTTATCTTTATATTTTTTTTATTTGCAGCGATACCTTTGGAATTAGCTTTTACTTGCTCATAGGCAAAATTAAACCCTAATAAGCTATTTTTTCCAAAAATATTATCTTGAAAAATATTTTCACAAATATTTTTTTTCCACGGTAAAGCTCCTGAACCAGCTAAAGCCCCAAACATGGTTGCAGATACTATTGTTGAATGATCTGAAGCTATAGTATTTAAATCCAAACATATAAAATTTTTAGACATATTTTTACAGGTTTTAAGTATTTTTTCCTGATCAAATCTTCCATCTGCTAAATGAGATTTTTCTAAATTGGTAAATATTCTGCTTGAAGATGTAATTAAAGTTGTACTATCCGGATTCACATACCCTTTTTCTAATACTCGAGCAGCTTCAAGCAATTCACTAGCAATCACAATATCGACTCTTCCTGGTTTAGGGTATAATGATAAGATAGGTTCTTTCTCATTATGGAAATTTCTATCACATATTTCTATGTAATAGCTCGTACTACCTGTTCTTTGTGCTACACCAGGAACAGAAGTTCCTTGCACAAATAGTTTTTGATTTCTAGCACATTCTAGTATCCAATTCATTAATGTGCCACCACCTTCTCCTCCTAAAGCAGTAATCAATATTGATATTGTTTTATAATCACTCAAGTTAAGAGGCCGATCACTTTATTTCTTACCCAAGCAATTGATCTCTCGCTTATATTCGGGTTATTTATTATTTTAGCCTTGTAGAAAGAAGGACATAATGTTGCTTCTATTGCATTTTCTCCGCATAAACCACATCCAACACAACCATCAGTAACATGTGCAACAGGATCTATTTTGAGAGGATCATTAGCTGGCTTAACGGTAAGAGTTGGACAACCGGACAGCCTTATACACGAATGATCCCCTGTACATGTATCTTCATCAACACCATATTTTACTCTAACAAATCGTTTTTTCATTTTTAAAGCTTTATTTTTAATAGGCTTTAATCTTCTTTGTCTTTCTAACTGACATTCGCCTTCTGCGATAATTACTTTCAGCCCATTAAAAGAACTTTCAATAGCCTCATTTAAAACTTTTTTTACAGCACCAACTTCATAAGTATGGACAGTTTTCAACCATTTAACACCTAACCCCTCTAAAGCTTTTTCTATTGTTTTATCTGTATTAGTAGAACTCGTAGAAGCTGCAATTTTTCTATTTTCTGATTGAGGAGTTGAAATAAGATCTTGTGTTCCAGTCGCTGAAGTATATCCATTTTGAAGGATTACTAAAATTCCATCAGAATTGTTTAACAATCTAGATGCTACTCCGCTTAATAATCCATTATGCCAAAAGCCTCCATCGCCCATTATCGCAATTGGCCTTTTTGAAGAAAAGCTCTGCACCCCTGCACTTGCTGCTAGACTCATACCATAACCTAAAATAGACTGACCAAAGGAAAAAGGAGGGAAAGTCGCAAAAGAATGACATCCAATGTCTGTTGAAATATGAATTTTACCAGTATCCTTTTCTATCATTTTTAATGCAGAAAAAAATGGTCTTTCAGGGCAGCCAGTGCAAAATCCCGGAGGTCTAGGCGGAACAACTTCTCCCAGTGAAAAGGATGCTTTTTCTCTTAATTGATCTATTTCTGTATTATAATCTAAATTAGACAAATTAGAAAAATTAGGAACATACTGTTTAATAAAATTATATACTCCTTTATGTATTACTTCAGAAGTATACTCTCCTGCCATAGGCAATAAATCTTTACCAGCCAAGTTAACTTCTATTTTTTCCTTATGAAATAACAAACCTAACTCTTGCTCTATATATTGAGGTTGTCCTTCTTCAATTACTAAGAGGGCTTTAAAGTTTTTAGCGAAAGATATTACTTCCTTTGGAATTAAAGGATGTACAATGTTAAGAACATAAATTGATATTTTAGAATTCCCTAAACTATCAGACATATTCATTTCTTTTAAAGCAGAGATTAAATTATTATAAAGGCCTCCTTGAACAATTAATCCAATTTCTTTAACTTCACCTGTAAAAAATTCATTTAAAGAATTATTAGATATAAACTTCTTTGCTAATTTTGCTCTTTGTCCATATTTAAGTTTCTCCTGAGCATAAGTACTTGGAGGGTGTGCTATTAAATCATAATTATGGGGAGCTACTTCGCTGACTTTATTTGCATTAGAAATTTTAGGTTTAACATTTTTTTTTGAAATAAATTTACCCTGTAAGTGACAAGTTCTAATTCTTAGTTGCATCATAACCGGTGTATGAGAATACTCTGAAAGCTCAAATGATTTATGAACAGTCCTTACTATTACTTCTAAATTTGGCCTTGGATCCATAAGCCAAATAGTTGATTTCAAAGCTACTCCGTGCGTTCTTTCTTGAATAATACTAGATCCTTCACCGTAGTCTTCTCCAATTATAATTAATGCCCCTCCAAGAACTCCTACCGAGGATAAGTGAGATAATGCATCTGAGGCAACATTAGTTCCAACTATTGACTTCCATGTAACTGCTCCTCTTACAGGATAATTTATTGAGGCGCCTAGCATTGCTGCAGCAGAAGACTCATTAGCACATGCTTCAACATGAACACCTAGTTCCTTCATATAATCCTTCGCTTGAACCATTACATCTAGTAAATTTGAAACAGGTGAGCCTTGGTAGCCTCCAACATAAGAAACCCCTGACTGCAATAGTGCTTTTGTTACAGCTAGTATTCCTTCACCCTCAAATACATCGCCTTCACCAAGTTTTAAAGCTTCTATTTCTTTTTTAAATGATCTTTCCATTTTTATTCCGTTGTAACTATAGCAGAATTTATACTACCACTTGTTTCTTAACTTTCTAAGCAATAAAAAAACTTCCTTTTGTGATGGATTACTAGATAATTGTGGAAAATCCTCTCTTAATTTATCAATTAAAGTGCTATTAGAAAGCCTAAAAAAAGTATTGATATCATTCTCCATTTTTAAGTTTGTTATTACACTACCAGCTTCTGAATTTTTAATAGAATTCAATAATTTTAGAGCTTGTTTGTTATTAGGTTCTCTATCTAAAGTAAATTCTAAATTATTTTTTAAATAATCATGCCCTGGATATATCAAAGTTGTATCTGGTAAATTATAAAATTTTTTATTAAATGTTTCATAAAGTTCCTCTGGATGTCCTCCGTTGTGGCAATTACCTGCACCTGCATTGAATAAAGTATCGCCAGAAATTAAAGCTGGGTTATCAGTCTTAGATAATAGACATATGTGAGTCATCGTATGACCAGGAGTGTCTAAAACTTCTAATTCAACTTCTTTGCCAATTTTTAATATATCTCCCTCTGATAGTCCTATTGTCATTCCTGGAATATTAGTAGATGCACCTTCATGTGCCATTACTTCTGCTCCAGTAAGTTTAACCAAATTTATATTACCACCAGTATGATCTCCATGTTCATGCGTATTAAGTATTTTTGTTATATTCCAGCCTTTTGCTTTTGCTTTATCATAACACATCTGAGACTCTAATGGATCTATAGCAATAGCTTCTCCAGTATGAGGGCAAGCAATTAAATAATTATAGTTTCTATAAGCATTTCCCGTCCATATCTGCTCTACTATCATTTAGTACCTCCTAACAATACTTTTACAAAATTCAATTTATTATATATATAACAATTTATATAATAGATTTAGGAAAAAAATGACTAAAAAAAAACTTAAAATAGTTATACCTGGTGGTTTAGATATAGATTTTAAAAAATATCTAGAAAATAATTTTAAATCCAAAGGAGTCTTGTCAAATTACAACATTATTAATGTGGCAAAAAAGCCGGGAGAACTATCAAAAGAATTATTAGATGCAGATGTTTTTATAACCACTCGCTGGCCAAATAAAAAGATAAATGCTCCTAAATTAAAACTAATACAAATACCTGCCGCAGGATTTGATAATATTCACTTTGAGTCTGTTCCAAAGGGTTGCAAAGTAAGTAATACATTTGAACATGAAGTTCCAATTGCAGAATATTGTTTACTTTCTATGTTAGAAGCAGAAATAAATCTAAATAAAATGGATGCACAATTAAAAAAAGGAAATTGGAATGGGTATTTTGCAAGTTCTTCATTTCATGGGGAACTATTTAATAAAAGGCTCGGATTAATTGGTTATGGGCATATAGGAAAAGAAATTACGAAAAGAGCTAGATCTTTTCAAATGAAGATATCAGCATTAGTAAGAAACACAAATAAATATAAATCTAATAGCTATATAAATTTTATTTCTATGAAAAATATAAAAAATGAAATAAATAAATTTGATTACCTCATAGTTGCTTGTCCGCTAAATGACGAAACCAAAGATCTAATAAATTTAAATTTAATGAAAAAAATGAATAAAAATTCAGTAATTATAAATATTGCTAGAGGTCCAATAATTAATGAGGAAGATCTATATAATGCCTTAAAAAATAAGATCATAAGAGGAGCTGTTATTGATGTATGGTATAATTACCCAAAGAACGATATGACAAAAAAATTATATCCTTCTAAATTTCCTTTGCATAAATTAAAAAATATTACTTTTTCTCCTCACTCTTCTGCATGGAGCAGTCAATTATGGGAAAGACGTTTTAAGTTTATTTGTGATAATTTAGAAAATTTATATGAGAATAAAAGAATTAAAAACGTAGTAAATTAACAAGTAAAACTATTCTTCAGTCATTTCTTTCTTTCTTTGTAATTTTCTCCATCTTCTTACTGCTTCTGCTTTTTCTCTAGCTTTTTTTTCTGAAGGCTTTTCAAAGGATCTACCCTTTTTCATTTCTCTATACATGCCTTCTCTTTGCATTTTTTTCTTAAGCACTTTTAAAGCTTGATCTACGTTATTATCTCTAACTATTACTTGCACTTCTAACTCCTCGCCTTACATTAATTTTAATAATAATATATATTATTATCAATATAAAGTGTGGTATTAACATAAGAAAAAGTATAAGTGAAGTAATAAGAAATTTATTTTTTATATAAAAGAATATTAAATTGGTAAAAATATTATGGCTATATTAAAAATTGCTAAAATGGGACACCCAGTACTTTTAAAAAAAGCAAAAAAAGTTGAGGATCCTACTACACCTGAAATTAAACAATTAGTGAGTGATATGCTAGAAACACTTTCTGACTTAGGAGGTTCAGGTGTAGGCTTAGCCGCCCCTCAAGTTCATGTTTCTCTTCAAGTTGTTATTTTTGAAACTTCTTCTAGTGAAAATAAAAAACCAATTTTAACAGCATTAATTAACCCTAAAATTGAAGCCTTAACGGATGAAACAAGTATTGATTGGGAGGGATGTTTATCTATTCCAGGTCTTAGAGGACAAGTAGTTCGTCCAAATAAAATAAAGTATTCAGGTCTAGGTCTTGACGGAAAAAAAATAGAAACTATTGCTGAAGGATTTGATGCCAGAGTTGTACAACATGAATGTGACCATTTATTAGGTATACTATACCCTCATAGAATGACAGATTTATCATCATTACAATTTGTAAGTGAAGCAAGACATTGGATAAATCAAGATGAGTAATGAAAAAATAAAATTTGAAAAACAAAGAATTAAAATACTAAAAAAATCTTTGAAAGAGATTAAAAATTATGGTTTCAATAAAAAAATGCTCATCAAAGCAGCAAAAGATTGTAATCTATCAGAAGGTGACTTAGGTAGACTATTTCCTGAAGGATTATATGAATTAAAAGAATTATTCTTTTATGAAGTAGATAAAGAAATGATAAAATTACTCAATAAGACTAAGACTGATAATATTAGGATTAGAGATAAAATATATAATGGCGTTATTACTAGATTAGAAATATTTCAAAAAAATAAAGATGCTATAAAACATATATTTGTTAGTGGAACAGCAACTCCCATAGAGTCATTAAAAAACCTATGGAATACGGCAGATTTAATTTGGAGAGCCGCAGGCGATAATTCTACAGATTATAATTACTATACTAAAAGACTTTTATTATCCTGGGTATACCTTTCTACTATACTATGTTGGTTTAATGATAAAGATAAAAATTTTCACGAAACTAAGCTATTTTGTAACAGAAGAATTGATGAAGTTCTTAAATTTGGTAAACAATCAGCTACAATAAAAGGTAAAATATCTAATTTAAATATTTCAAATAAATTAATTACTACAATTAAAGAATTAAAATCTATAAAAATTTAAAATATCAAATCTTTATATGATTAATATGTCCCATTTTTCTTCCTGATCGAACTTCTTTTTTACCATAATTATGTACTCTACAATGAGGATCATTGATATATTTATCTACTAGAAAAATATCTTTACCTATTAAATTTTGCATAATTACATTATATAATATTTCAGTACTACCTAATTCTATACCCATAGTTGCACGAACTGCTTGCTCAAATTGATCCGTCACACACCCATCCATAGTCCAATGACCAGAATTATGTGGACGTGGGGCAATTTCATTAACTAATAATTCCCCATCATTAAGCTCAAATAATTCTATAGCCAAAAGACCTACTAAACCTAGTTCTGTTGCAATTTTTATTGCTATTGATTTTGCTTTATTTTTGGAGTCATTAGATATATTTGGTGCTGGAGCAATTGTTTGATCTAAAATATGATTTTTATGTTTATTTTCTACGATATCATAGAGTTTAACTTTACCACTATAATCTCTGGCTATAATAATGCTTAATTCTCTTTTAAATGGAACAAACTCTTCTAATATTAACTCATCACTTCCAATTGATTCCCATACTTTTTTTAAATTTGCATGATCATCTAATTTTATTTGACCCTTGCCATCATATCCAAAACGACGAGTCTTCAATACAGATAAACCTTTAATTTCATTAAAAGAACTTTCTAAATTTTCATAAGAACTACATTCATAAAATTTTGCAGTTTTTACTTTAGCTTTTTCACATAAAAATTTTTTTTCTACTAACCTATCTTGTGAAACTGAAAGAATAAAAGAAGAGGGTCTTAACAAAGAAAATTTTTCAATGTGTTTTGCAGAACTTAGAGGTATATTTTCAAATTCATAAAGAACAGCATCTACTCCTGAAGAAAATTCTTCTATTGCTTTTAAATCTTTATAATCATTAATAAATGATTTTGAGCAAACTTGAAAAGCCGGTGCGTCATGATCAGGATCAAAAACATGGCATTCTATACCATATTTTGCTGCTGCTAATGCAGTCATTCTTCCTAATTGACCTCCTCCAATTATACCTAATATTTTATTTTTCAATTTAGATTTCCGGTTCTTCATTCACAGATTTGGTTTGCTTTAATCTATAATTTTTCACTTTTCTTTCTATATTTTTATTATTTAAAGCTAGTATTTGAGCTGCCATGATCCCTGCATTACAAGCACCAGAATCACCAATTGCCAATGTTCCAACAGGTATGCCTGATGGCATTTGAACAATGGACAATAAACTATCCATTCCACTTAATGCTTTACTCAGAATTGGAACTCCAAATACAGGAATATGAGTTAATGATGCAATCATACCTGGTAGATGTGCCGCCCCACCAGCTCCAGCTATAATAACTTTTATATTTTTATTTTTAGCGGACTTAGCATAATTATAGAGTCTTTCAGGTGTTCTATGGGCAGAAACAATATTGACTTCATAAGGAACAGATAATTTATCTAAAACTTTTACAGTCATCTTCATGGTATCCCAATCAGATTGACTCCCCATTATTACTCCTACTTTATCAGTATTCTTTTTTTGTTTTAACATCTGCAATCCTTAAAATAATATTTTAACTAATTTATTAGGAAAGCGCAGTAATATATTCATTTTCATTAATTAATGCAAGTATATATGAATATATTTATAAATATTTATAGTTATATAAATTAAAAAATTATATAATTTATTAAATCTTTCAATAGAAAGCAAAAAATGAAATATTTAAATCACCTTTTATTAAAGTATTTTTTACATAATTTACCGCCCGAACTTGCACACAGTATTACTCTCAAACTAATCAATAAAGGTTTGGTTTTTAATAATTCTTTAAATAATTATAAAAATCTAAATGTAAAATTAGGTAATATTAACTTTCAGCACCCAATTGGTCTTGCCGCTGGCTTTGACAAAGACGGTGAAGTCTTTCACCAAATTGATAAATTAGGTCTATCTCATACAGAAATAGGTACTATTACTCCTAAATTACAAACAGGAAATTCAAAACCTAGGGTTTTCAGACTTTCTAAAGATAATGCTATAATAAATAGACTAGGTTTTCCCAGTAAAGGCCTAGAATATGTAAAAAAACGCTTAGAAAATTTTAACTCTAATGTACCTCTTGGAATAAACATAGGTTGTAATAAAGAAACAACTAATCAAATAAATGATTATATAAAATTGACTAAAAGTCTTGGAACATTTGCAGATTGGATCACTATTAATATTTCTTCGCCTAATACACCAGGTTTAAGAAACATTCAAACTAGTGCGTTACTTCCAAAATTATTAAATAATATAAATAATGAGAGAAAAATAATAGAAGATCATAAAGGTAAATCATTACAAATTTGGTTAAAAATTTCTCCAGATTTAAATGATACAGAATTAAAAAATATTATTGATACATCATTAGAATATAATATTGATGCAATTTGTATTTCTAATACTACAATTGATAGATCTTTAAAATTAAAATCTATGCATAAGAATGAAAATGGAGGACTTTCCGGCACACCTCTTAATTCTCAATCAACAAAAATTCTAGCTAAAGCTTATCTTCATGCTAAAAATAATATTAGATTTATTGGTATTGGCGGAATTACAAATGCTGATGATGCTTATATGAAAATGCTAGCTGGAGCTAGTATTTTACAACTATACACTGGCTTAGTATTTAATGGCCCAAACTTAATTAAAGAAATTGTTGAAGAATTGAATATAAAAAATAAAAAAATTAATATAACTAGTATTATAGGCAGTAAAGCTCATGAAATTTCAAAAGGCTATTATCCAAATGAATAGTAATACTAATATTCCCTTTTATAATGATTTAGACTTTATGATTGATAACTGTGAAGGGCTTATTTTAGATATCTGGGGAGTGTTATGGGATGGAATTGAAGTTTATCCAGAGGCATTAAAAACTTTACAAAACCTTAAGAAAAAAAATATTCCTATAATTCTACTATCTAACGCACCAAGAAAGTCTAAAATAGTTGCTAAAAAATTAGAAAATATTGGCATCCAACCAAACTTATATGATAAAATTATATCTTCTGGAGATGTATGCAGAAATGAACTGATAACTAATAAAAATTTAGTTATTGGAACTAAATATTATTTTATAGGATTAAAAGAAGACAACGATCTTCTTGAAAATACTAAATTTAAAGAGACAATATCTCCTCAAAATGCAGATTTTGTTCTTATAACAGGCCCCCGTAATTTCAACGATAACTTGGAATTATATTTCTCTGAATTAAAAGAATGCTTGGATAATCAATTAACTATGATATGTGCAAACCCTGATAAAATTGTTGTAAGACAAACAGGAAAAAAAATAATTTGCGCGGGAGCTATTGCTGAAGTCTATAAAAATTTGGGTGGAAATATTGTACAATTTGGAAAGCCGTACAAAAATGTTTTCAATAAAGCTTTAAGTCATTTAAAAAAACTATCTCCAAGTATCAATCTAGCTAATATTTCAATTGTTGGGGATGGATTGGAAACAGATATTTTGGGAGGAAATTCTGTTAATATTAATACTATATTAATTACTAGTGGAATTTTATCTCATACACTTAATGTTAAATATGGAGAAAAACCAAACCTAGATGAACTAAATAACATTATTTATTCCTCGAATCACTTACCTACTGCTACTGTTAATATTTTTAAACTATCTCATTAAACTTTAATAATAATATTGACTTTAGAGACGCAATTAATTAGAACAAAACATGAACAAATATCAGGTGATGACATGGAATTAAATTGGCTTTACTTAGACCTAAATAGCTATTTTGCAAGCGTTGAACAGCAGCTACAGCCAAAATTACAGAGCAAGCCAGTTGCAATAGTTCCAACAATGACTGATGCAACATGTGCCATAGCCGCAAGCTATGAAGCCAAAGCTTATGGCGTTAAAACTGGAACAATGATTTACGAAGCAAAAAAAATATGTCCTGAATTAATCTGCGTTCAAGCTAACCACGAAAACTATGTTAAATATCATCATATAATACTAGCAGAAATAGATAAGCATATCCCAATAGAAATCATTTCCTCTATAGATGAAGTTGCATGTAAATTAATAGGTAGTCAAAAAAATGAAAAAGAAGCACGCAAAATTGCAAATAATATTAAAATAGGTATACAAAATAATGTAGGACAATATATACGTTGCTCCATAGGTATTGCACCTAATAGGTTTCTAGCAAAAACGGCTAGCAATTTAGAAAAACCCAATGGATTACAGGTGCTTTATAGTAAAGATATTCCAGAACGTATTAAACACTTTAAACTTTCTGACCTTACAGGAATAGGTAAAGCAATGGAATACCGATTAAATAAGTCAGGAATTTTATCTATCCAGGAGCTATATAATATATCTCCTAAGCATATGAGAAAGATTTGGGGTAACGTTCAAGGAGAAAAGTTCTGGTATATGTTAAGAGGAAAAGAAATTGCAGATATAAAAACAAAAAGAAAAACTATAGGACATAGTCATGTATTAGAACCTAAATGGAGACTCATAGAATTAGCTAAAAAAGTTATGCTACGTTTATTATTAAAAGCAGCTAGTCGATTAAGAAGAATGGAATACTATTGTAGCTGTTTATCTCTTAGTATAAGGACAGAAAAAAATATAAGACTAGGAGGTAAAAGTAAGTTTTATAGAGCTTGTGATAATAAGAAATTACAGGAAGAAGCTACAAAAATATGGAATCAATTGACTAAAAAACAGAAATTTAAGCAAATAAAAAAAATAAGTATAACATTATATAATCTTAAAAAAAAATCTGATTTACACCCTGAATTATTTCAAGATTCTAATAAAAAAATTACTCTAAATATAAATCGTTTTGAAACACTTTCAAAGACTATGGATAACATTAATACTCGTTTTGGCAGAGATAGTATAACATTAGGAGGATTACCTAATAAAATAAAATCTTTTTCTGGAACAAGAATAGCTTTTACCAGAATTCCTGATAAACAAGAATTCTATGAATAAAATAATTATTTACGGAAACGAATCCTAATAGGTTTTTCTTTAACTTTAGTCCTAGCCTTCTGAAAAATACTAATGTTAGGCTTTTTTAATATAGGACCAAGTACCATTCCAGCAAAAAAACCTCCTAAATGAGCAAACCATGCTACTCCTGGAGAACCTGGGTTAGCAATACTAGCACTAACAATTTGCCCTAAAATCCAAACACCTAGTAATAAAATAGCTGGAAGTCTAAGAAAAGTAATAAATATTCCTAAAAATACAAAAGTTCTAATTCTTGCTTGTGGATAAAAAATTAAATAGGCTCCTAAAACACCAGAAACTGCTCCACTAGCTCCAATCATAGGAATAGTACTATCTGGAGCTGATATGATTTGAGCAAATGCTGCAACTAATCCACAGGTTAAATAAAAAATAATGAAGCGTATATGCCCTAAAGCCCCTTCTATATTATCTCCAAATATCCAGAGATAAAGCATATTTCCAGCTAAATGCATAAAGCCTCCATGCAAAAACATAGATGTAAATAATGTAAAAAAAGAAATTAATGGACCAACTTGCTCCATATTTCCAAGAAATGCTGCTGGAGTTAATCCAAAACTTAATATTATTTCATTACTTTCTTGATAACCTAAACCAGTCTGCCAAAACCAAATCATCACGCACATAACTATTGTGGTAACTACTATTAGAGGTTTTCCTAATGCGGGATTATCATCATAAATAGGTATCATAATTCAATCACTTTAGTTAGATATAGGTATTTTAACAGAAAAAGCTCCTCTAATTTCACCTATTACATAATTATAAGCACTATCATCTGGATATAATTCGGAAAGTTTAATAACTACTTTTGGATTTCTATTTGAACCATGGCAAGTTAAGCAGGCTTTAACCGTTGGTATAGCTTTCATATATCTATAAAAAATTTCATTATTTTCTGTATAAATATTCTGATAATTAAGAGTTGAAATTTCTTCTCCACTATTTTTTCTTTTTTCAAAACTATTTAAAACATCTATTTCCCATTTATCTGGTTTATTACTTTTATTTCTTAATTTTAAACTAGTACGCTTTATCGAGATTTTATTGAAATTTGATGTATCACTTGTAATTGCTAAAGCAGCAATATTACAATATTCTATTGCTACAATTGGACCTGATTCTTTAAGAACTGATTTTAGAGACTTTTGTAAACTAATAGATAATTCTTTAATAGCACTTTTACTTTTTTGTTCATATTTTAATAAATCATTTGCATATGAAAAATTAATCAACAAAAAAAGAATAAAAGCAATTCTATAAAAAAACATAATCCATCCTTCTAATTTTATTTAAGTATAGAATATAATTATTAGGTAACAAATGCATCATTTTATATGATTTTATAAATATAATTTTGCTAATAGTTATTATATGAAATTGACGCATACAATAAAATAAAAGTAGAATATTACTCTTACAATTATTTAAGGAGATATAATGCAATATGTTCGTTTAGGTAAATCAGGTCTTAAAGTATCTAAAATCTGTTTTGGGACAATGATGTTTGCAATGCAAAAAGGTTGGAGAAATTATGCTTTAGGAAAAAAAGAGGCAACTCCAGTTTTTAAACATGCTCTAGAGTCTGGAATAAATTTTTTTGATACTGCGGACATATATTCTAATGGTTCTTGTGAAAAAGTAACAGGTCAACTCCTTAGAGAAATGTCAAATAGAGATGAAATAGTATTAGCAACAAAAGTTTATAATCCTATGGGTAAAAACCCCAATCAAAAAGGTTTATCTAGAAAATATATATTTAATGCAATAGATGCATCTTTATCAAGGCTTAAAATGGATTATGTTGATTTATATATTATTCATAGATGGGATTATGAGACCCCTATAGAAGAAACTATGGAAGCTCTGCACGATGTAGTTAAATCAGGAAAAGCAAGGTATATAGGCGCTTCAAGTATGTTTGCTTGGCAATTAGCTAAAGCTCAAGAAACGGCAGAAAAAAATGGATGGACAAAATTTATTTCTATGCAAAATCATTTAAATTTAATTTATAGAGAAGAAGAGAGAGAAATGATTCCACTCTGTTTAAATGATAGTTTAGCTATTACTCCTTGGAGTCCGCTTGCAAGAGGTTTTCTAGCAGGAAACCGAACTAAAAGTGGAGGAGGAAAAACTGATAGAGCAAAAAATGATGTGCTTGCAGAAGATTACTATTATAGTAAAGCTGATTTTAAAATTTTAGACTCTGTTAAAAAAGTGGCAGAACAAGAAAATAGACAGCCTGTTGAAGTTGCACTTGCATGGCTATTACAAAAAAAAGGAATTACTGCGCCAATAATTGGACCTGGAAAATTAACACAATTAAAGACTCTACTAAATAGTATGAGTTTAAAATTATCTGAAAAACAAATTTTATCTCTAGAAAAACATTATCAACCCAAAAACATATCAGGACATAGTTAAATATAATAATAACAACTAAAGGAAATATTATGATTGAAAATTTTATTAATATAGATACTAAGGATGGTCAGATTGATACGTTTGAAGTTTTTCCAGATGAAGGAGGTCCATTTCCAGCAATTATTATATATATGGATGCTCCTGCAATAAGAGAAGAATTGAGAGATATGGCTAGAAGATTAGCTACCATGGGATATTATGTATTACTTCCAAATTTATTTTATAGAGTAGGAAAAGAAGGAAATTATCCTTTTACCTTTGCAAAAATTAGAGAAGATAAAAGTCATTTTACAGCTATGATAAAGACTATGGATGATACTACAAATGAATTAATAGTAGCTGATACTAAATATATTTTAGATTTCTTAGATAATAAAGAAGGTATATCTCATCAGGGCTATGGTGCTATTGGATATTGTATGAGCGGACAGTATATAGTTTCCATTGCATCTAAATATAACTCTAAATTCTCAGCTGCTGCTTCATTTTATGGAGTAAAAATAATGACCGACAAAAAAGATTCTCCTCACTTAGGGGCAGAAAGAATAAAAGCTAATCTTTACTTGGCTTTTGCTGAAAAAGATAACTGGGTGGATGATGAAGCCTTAAAAAATATACGAGAACATTTTGAAAAAAATACTCAAAATTTTAAAATGGAAATTTATGAAGGAACAGAGCATGGCTTTGCATTTCCTGATAGACATACTTATCATAAAAAAGGTGCTGAAACTCATTGGTTAAGAATACATAACTTATTTAAAGAATCGTTTAAATAAGGTCATACTATTCAGCATCTGGTTGATACTTTGGTAGAGCTTTTATAAAAGAATTATTTTTTAAACAATTTTCATATATGTTATTTATCCTAGGGTATTTTGACAAATCTATACCAAACCTAGTATTATTAACTACTTGTGAAAAAAGACAAATATCAGCTATAGTCGGTGTGTCTCCAAAACAATATGAACCTGATTCCGTATCACTTTCTAACACCTTTTCAAATGGTTCAAATGCTTTATGAACCCATCTAGAAAACCAAGATTTTATTTTTTCTTCATTTGCCATAAAGTCATCTTTTAAATAATTTAAAACATGAAGATTATTTAATGGGTGAATCTCTAATGCTATTGCATAAGCCATAGACCTAACTTTTGCTTTTTCAATGGGGTTTAATGGTAAAATTGACGGTGTTGGATATACTTCATCTAAATATTCTAAAATAGCTAAAGATTGATTTAAAATAATTCCTGAAGGAAATTTTAAAGTTGGCAATAACCCGTATGGATTTATTTGTAAGTATTCATTTTTTTTATGTTCTTCTTTTCTTAAGTGCAACGGCACATAATTATAATCAATATCTTTCAGATTCAAGGCAATTCTAACTCTTACCGAAGTAGAGCTTCGAAAATAATTATATAGTATAGGTTTTTCGATCATAGCTGACTCCATCACGATATATTAATACTTATTTCACCTATACCCTCAACACCTCCTACGATTTTATCACCTTTATTAATTGGACCTACTCCCTCTGGCGTTCCTGTATATATTAAATCTCCAGCCTTAAGTGTCATAGTCTTTGATAAAAATGAAATCATTTCTGGAACAGACCATATTAATTTTTTAATATTTGAATCTTGTTTAATTATATCATTTACACTTAACCAAATTCTAGCATTATCAGGGTGTCCTATTTTAGATGCTGGACATAAAGAACTAATTATTGCAGAATTATCAAATCCTTTTCCTAATTCCCATGGGCGACCTTTATCCTTTGCAGCCTTTTGTAAATCTCTTCTGGTTAGATCTATTCCCGCTCCATAACCCCAAATAGTATTTAAAGCCTCTTCTACATTTATATTTGTAGCATTTTTTCCTATAGCAACTACCATTTCCATTTCATAATGAAAATTATTTGTTTGAGGAGGATAAGGAACTACAATATTTAATCCTCTATCTGCATTTACAATCGCATCTGAAGGTTTGGCAAAGAAAAAAGGTGGTTCTCTAGATGGATCTCGGCCCATTTCTATAGCATGTGCAACATAGTTAGCTCCTACACAAAGAATCCTTCTAACAGGAAATTTATCATTACTATTTAATATGTTACAAATAGTAGTAGATGGTTGAAAAACAAAACTAGTTGCCATTATTATTCCTCTCTATTTATAGGTTCTAGAAATTTAAAAAAAATAAATATAAAAAATATTTATATTCAAAAAATTAAAAAAAGTCATATTTTATGTTATACTATTTTAATAAAATATTTAAATAAATACTGCGGATACATAATGCTAACAAATATTAAAATAAATGAAGAAAGATTATGGGATAGCCTAAATGAAATGGCTTTAATAGGAGCCACTGACAAAGGTGGTGTTAATAGACAGGCACTTACTGACTTAGATAAACAATCTAGAGATTTATTTATAAGTTGGTGTAAAAAAGAAAACCTATCTATCAGTATAGACCAAATGGGAAATATTTTTGCAAGAAGAGAGGGAAAAAACAATGCTTTAGCTCCTATAATGAGTGGCAGTCATCTAGATACTCAACCTACAGGAGGAAAATATGATGGTGCTCTGGGAGTACTATGTGCTTTGGAAGCTATCAGAACTCTGAATGAATTTAATTACATCACAGAAGCACCAATTGAAATAGTAATGTGGACTAATGAAGAGGGTTGTCGTTTTCCGCCAGCGATGACTGGCTCAGCAGTTTTTTCTGGGTTACATGATTTAAACGATGCTTTATTAATAAAAGATCAATCAGGAACAACTCTTGGATCAGAACTAGCAAGAATTAATTATAATGGATCTACAATATGCTCCCATCGACCAATTGGAGGATTTATAGAAGTGCATATAGAGCAAGGTCCTATTCTAGAAATAGAGAATAAAAATATTGGAATAGTTACAGGAGCTCAAGCTCAAAAATGGTATGAAATTAATATTACTGGAATGGAAGCTCATGCTGGACCAACACCTATGACTATAAGGAAGGATGCACTAGTAGCTTCTGCTGAAATTGTTTTATTAGTAAATTCAATTGGTAATAACTTTCAACCTGGAGGATGCGCTACGTGTGGTGTGTTAGAAATTGCGAATCCATCAAGAAATGTAATTCCAGGAAATTGTTTTTTAACTATTGATTTTAGACACCCAATTGATAAATCTCTCCAAAAAATGGATAAGGAGCTTAGAAAAAATATAAAATTGATAGAAAAAGATAAAAAAGTTGAAATTGAAATCAAACAGATACTTGAATTAAAATCAAATTCATTTAATAAGTCTATAATTAATACAATCAAGGATGTATCAAATAATCTTAATTATACCAGTAAAGAGATTATTTCTGGGGCAGGTCATGATGCAGTTAATATTAACTCGATAGCACCAACTGCGATGATCTTTGTTCCATGTATTGATGGAATAAGTCATAACGAAATTGAGAATATTTATAAGGAAGATGCAATTAGAGGTACAGAGGTATTACTTCACAGTATAATAGAGTTAGCAAATAACTCATCAAAAATTATTAATAACTGATTAAAGTATTGGATATAACAAATGGCATTCAAATGGACAGAAGCAAAAGTAAAAAAATTAGCTAAGCTTTGGGGTAAAAATATACCTGCTAGAGATATTGCAGAAAAACTTGGTGAAGGAATAACTAGAAACGCTGTAATAGGTAAAGCTAATCGCTTAGGTCTTAATGAAACGAAGAAAGAAAAAAAACCAGTTGAAATTGATAATACTGATAAAATGTTTCATCTAAAAATCAAAGGATGTAGATGGCCATATGGAGATCCTGGGACTGATGAATTCCATTTTTGTGGAAAAAGACAAGAAATAGGTAAACCATATTGCATAGACCACTGTATGCTAGCATATAGAAAAAAAGATATAAAAAATTAAAAATATTTTATAACTTTTTCTTTGCGATACTTTTCAACTCTTCTTTAATTGCTTTTTTAACAACTTTGTCTATGTTATTATTCATCCATTCTTTTAATAAGTCTTCTGTAACTTTTGCAACAGCTTCTTCTACTATTTTTTGAGTCTCTTTTACATTGAAAGTCTCAGAATATTTTTTTAATTCTGCTTTAATTGCAGCTGCCGACTTATTAGATAAAATTTTTGTAGATTTTTTTTTCATAATTTACCTAAACTGATCCATAGAATTAAATTCTATTTAAAATTAAAATTACTTACTAATAATATAATATATTAGTAATAAAAATAATTACAGCGTTATAATGGAACGACTATAAAATCGAAAGAATTCAGATGTTAAACTTCATAGGTAATAAAGTTAAAAATAAAAGGTCTATAGTTTTTATTCATGGAATAGCAAGCACATCAGAAACTTTTATTAACCAGATAAAACTATTTGAAAAAACATTTTCTATAATTTCCATAGACCTTCCAGGCTATGGAAAATCCAGACAAATTAAAAATATAAGTATTAACAAATATGCTGACACAATTTGCAAATTTTTATTATCTAAAAATATTAACAAACCAGTTCTTATTGGCCATTCACTTGGTGGTATGATAGTTCAAGAGATAATAACTAAAAATGTAAATTTTGCTAAAGCAGCAGTTTTAATAGCTACTAGTGCAAAATTTGGAAGTAGTGACGAATCTTGGCAGAACAATTTTATTAAGTCACGTATTGACCCCTTAAATAAAGGCAAGTCAATGAAAGATATATCAACAAATGCAATTACAAATATAATGTCATCAAACCCAAATAAAAAAGTTATAAATTTTGCTAGCAAAATTATGGGATCTATTCCAAAAAACACTTATAAGTCAGCAATATATTCATTAGTTGGCTTTGATCTTAGGCATAAATTACAAGATATTATAATACCAACATTATTAATTGCTGGAGAAAATGATAAACAAGCACCCTCTAAGACTATGAAAAGCATGTCCAAAAAAATTAAATATTCCCAATATTTAGAAATAAAAAATTGTGGTCACTTGATACATTTAGAAAAACCTGAAATATTTAATAAGAGTATCAAAGATTTTATATTAAATTTATAATATTTTTTTGAGGAAAATTTTTAATGCAAAATATAGACGGTCCTATTTTTGAAACAAAAGCTTTTAAACTAAGTAAAAAAGAAGAAAATTTATCTAATAAAGCTAGAGAATTAGGAATGAAAAAATTTGCTAATAGAGCCTTTAAATATGATGATAATGCCGTATTTCCTATAGAAAACTATAAGGATCTATATAAGGAAGGGTTTTTGGGTATATGCATACCTAAAAATAAAGGAGGGCTTGGAGCAGGTTTTAGAGGTTATGCTATAGCAGCTGCAGAAATAGGCAGATATTGTGGAGCAACTGCACTTACATGGAATATGCATGTATGTTCAACTTTATGGACAGGAATTTTAGCTGATGATCTAAAAATGCCAAAAAATATGCAAGAATCTCATGATAAAAAAAGAACTATGCATTATAAAAGAATTATCAAAGAAGGTGCTATTTATTCTCAACCCTTCTCTGAAGGTGGTGGAGGAGCAGCAGGAGCTACTCCATTCTTAACCAATGCACAACCTACAAAAAATGGCTGGATAATAAATGGAAAAAAAATATTTGCCTCTCTATCAGGACATGCCTCATATTATGGAATATTGTGTACGGAAAAGAAAACCAACGAATTAGCTTCACAAAAAGATACTCTATATCTTGCTGTTCCTGCTAACGCAAAAGGGGTAAGTGTCCAAGGAGATTGGAATCCACTTGGAATGCGAGGCACCATTTCAAGGACTTTAATTTTCAAGGATGTATTTGTGCCTAAAGATTCCGCCTTAATGCCGAAAGGAAAATATTATGAAGCTGCTAAAAGATGGCCTCATATGTTTCTAACTCTTTCTCCAACATATGTAGGGTTAGCTCAAGCTGCCCTTGATTTTACTATTAAGTATTTAAGAGGAGAACTTCCTAATACTCCTCCAATAAAAAGAAGAATGTATGCAACAAAACAGTTATCAGTAGCTGAAATGCAAATTCAAATGGAAAATATAAAAACAATTTGGTTTCAAAGTATATCTGAAGCAGGAGTCGACCCAAGCCCTCAGCAAATTAAAAGAGCCTACGCAACACAATATACCGTAATGGAAGGTGCTCACAAAATTGCACAATTAGCCATAAGAACTTGCGGAGGACAAGCCATGTTAAAATCATTATCTTTAGAAAGAATATTTAGAGACTCAAGGTGTGGATCCTTGATGCTTCCTTGGACTGCGGAAATTTGTCTAGACAGAATAGGAAAAACTTCACTTTATAATGTTGGAGAGAAAGATTAATCCCTCTAATGGACTATAATCTATACCTATATATTGAAAAAAATGCATTAAAATCTCCTAGTAGTATAGCAATAAGCTCTAAAAATAATGAAATTTCTTACCACTCTTTTTTACAGAATATAGATCAGTTTGTAGATTATTTATTTTATACCCTTCATCTTCGTAAAGGTGATAGAATTGCCATACTCGTTTACAATAGAATAGAATTTATATCACTATTTTATGCATGTGCAAAGCTTGGAATAATATTAGTTCCAATAAATTGGCGCCTTACAAGCTCTGAAATAACTCATATAATTAAAGATGTAGGCACTAAATATTTATTTTCAGATAAGGATTTTATAAAAACACTAAAAATAATAAAAAATAAAATACATAAATTTAAGATAATTGATTTAGATGAAATTAAATTTAATACAGCTATAAAATATAAAAGAAAATGTATTAAAAATTATACCTTACCTTTATTGATCGTGTATACATCCGGCACAACCGGTAGTCCTAAAGGTGCGGTATTATCTCAAAGTGCATTATATTTTAATATACTCAATAGTATTAATATGCATAAATTTAATAGTAAAAGTCATATCCTCACAGTTATTCCATTATTTCATGTAGGCGGTTTAAATATACAAACAATACCTGCGTTACATTTAGGAGCAAAGGTGACTATTCATAAAAAGTTTGAAATTAATGAAACTTTTCAAGAACTTAAAAAAAGTCGTATTACTCATACAGTATTTGTACCAACTATTTTAGAATTATTAATAAAAAGTAGAAAATGGGATACAAATATTTTTTCCTCTTTAAAAGCTATTACAACTGGATCTACTATAGTTTCTTCAGACTTAATTAAGGCTTATGAAAAGAAAAAAATTCCCATCATACAAGTATACGGTTCTACAGAAACAGCTCCTATAGCAATTTGTCAAAAAATTACTAATAATAGGTTACCTTTTGGTAACGTCGGAAAAGTAGCAAAATATAATAAAGCTAAAATCTTCGATAAAAATTTCAAACCTACTCCTATGGGGACTATTGGAGAAATTGGTATTAAAGGTCTAAATTTATTCTCTTACTATTGGAAAGATAAATATAAATCAAAATGTGCATTTAAAGATGGTTGGTTTATGACAGGTGATTATGGAAAAAAAGATAAGAATAATCAGTTTTATATTGTAGGAAGAAAAGAAAATATTATTATATCAGGAGGAGAAAATATATATCCTGCAGAAATAGAAAAAATACTTAACAAGGAAAATAAAATTTTAGAATCAGCTGTTTTTGGAATTCCTGACAAAAAATGGCAAGAAATCCCTATTGCTTTTGTAAAAATTGATAGCAAGTCAAAATTTAACCTATCTCAATGTAAGAGTAATTTAGAAAAAAAATTAGCTAGTTATAAAATACCAAAAAAAATATTATTAATTGAAGAGATTCCTAGAAATGCTCTTGGAAAAATTGATTATAAATTATTAAGAGAGTATCATAGTACTCTAAATATTAAATAAAATGAAAGTGTAATAATAATGATTAAGTTATTAATAATAGTGTTATTATTCATAATACCTATCAGAAGTTACGCTGAAACAACGTTACGAATGGCCAGTTGGCTTCCGCCCAAACACCCATGGGTATTAGATATAATGATACCGTGGATTGAGAATGTTAAAACTGCTACTAACGGTAGGGTAAATATTCAATTATTAAGTGCTCCTATTGGACCCCCACCTGCTCATTTTGGTTTTGCAGTAAATGGTATTGCAGATATTACCTATGGAGTCCATAATTATACTACAGGAAGGTTCTCTAGTACTCAAATAGCCGAACTACCATTTTTAAGTAACAGTTCGGAAATTTTGTCTATAGCATGGCAAAGAATTTATGAACAAGAGCTACTTCATTTAGAAGAACATAAAGGTACACACTTACTAGGAGTTTTTACTCATGGTCCAGGGCAGTTATGGTTTAATAAAAAATATGAAAACTTGGAAGGTATCAAAGGATTAAAAGTTAGAATTGGTGGAGGAATAGCTCAAAGCTCCGCTAAGGCTCTTGGTTTAGTTCCTATACAAGCACCTGTTACAAAAGCTTATGAACTTTTATCTGGAGGCGTAGCAGACGGTATACAATTACCTGGAGAAAGTATCTCATTTTTTAAGTTAGATAGAATAATCAAGCAAGGATTTATATTTGATGGGGGTTTATATAATGTAAGTATGTTCCTAGTAATGAACAAAAAGAAATGGAATAAATTATCTCAAAAAGATAAAGTAGCCATAAACTCAGTATCTGGAGAGTTTCTAGCTAAAATGGCAGGAAAAGCTTGGGATCAAGCAGACGCAATAGGTATTGATACTTCTGTTAAAAATGGCGTTTTGTTAAAAACTTTATCATCAGATGATGAAGCAAAAGTAAAAAAATTACTTGCTCCTATAATCGAAAATACTCTTAAAAAAATTTCTAAACAAAAAAAAATAAATGCAAAAAATATTTATTCAAAACTTATTGCAGAAATTAAATTAATAAAAAACGAATAACCATAAATTATGATAAAACTTCTTTTAAATACCTCAAATAAACTACTTTTAAGTTTCTGTGTTATATCTTTAACGGTATTAGTTTTGATAACAGTAATTGATGTTTTTGGAAGGTACTTAATTGGTATTCCGTTATCTGGCACAAGTGAAATTACAGAAATTATTTTAGGTATGTTGATATATATTGGTCTACCTTATATATCAAGGAAAGAAGAACATATTTCTGTTTCTTTATTATCAAATTATCTTCCAAATAATTTTAAGATTATTCACAAAATATTAGTAAACTTTATTGTAACTCTATTATTATTAGTAATTGCAAGACAACTATATCTTCATGGTATAGATCTAAAATCTTATCAAGAAGTAACTATATTTCTGGAAATTCCTAAAGCCCCTATAGCTTTTACTATGGCATTATTAACAGTATTAGCCTCTTTGAATACCTCTATGAATATGTTTAGTTATATTTTTGACAAAAGAGGCATAACTGCAGATAAACAAAGTATATAATAAATGTTTATTTGGATCATAGGCTTAGTATTAGTAGTTTTATTGATAGCATTAGGACTTCCTATAGCATTTTCTATGTTAATAGTTGGGTTTTTGGGATTAATTACTTTATTAGGACTTGATCCAGCACTAGCTATGATAGGGCAAATATTTTTTGATAATGGAATGAACTATACTTTATCAATCTTACCTTTATTTTTATTGATGGGTAACTTTGTTGTAAAAGCTGGCTTAGCTGATGAACTATATAATACTGCCAACGCTTGGTTGAGACATAAAAAAGGTGGTTTAGCAATGGCTACTATAATTGCCTGCGGAGGTTTTAGTTCTGTTTGTGGATCATCCCTAGCGACAGCAGCAACAATGGCTAAGATAGCATTACCTTCTATGAAAAAATATAACTATCCTGATTCTTTAGCAACAGGAGCAATTGCTGCAGGTGGAACTTTAGGTATTTTAATTCCACCCTCCATGATACTTGTTTTATATGGTATTATAACTAGCCAGGATATCGGGCAACTATTTTTAGCAGGAATTATTCCAGGACTACTAGGTATATTAGGGTATATTATTGCCGTCAAAATTTCAGTATCAATAAATAAAAAATCTTTCAAAACTCAATCTGCTCTACCCTTGTTAGAAAAAATAAAATCATTAAAAGGAGTTTTAGGAATTATATCACTATTCATTTTAGTAATGGGAGGAATTTATTCTGGAGTTTTTACAGCAACTGAAGCTGCAGGTGTAGGAGCGTTTGGTTCCTTAATTATTGTTTTAATAAAGAAAAAAATTACTTTAAATTCCTTTTATGAAACCCTTATAGAAACGGTAAAAGTTACTTCCATGCTATTTTTTTTATTATTTGGTGCAATATTATTCTCTAATTTTATAAATTTAGCAGGCCTGCCTAACGATCTAAGAAACTTTTTATCTTTATTTAATTTAAACATTTATACCCTTCTAATAGGTATTTTTATTATTTATTTAATTCTTGGAATGGTTTTAGAAAGCTTATCTATGATGTTATTAACTGTTCCTATTTTTTATCCTATTGTTCAAGATATGGGCGGTGATTTAATCTGGTTTGGAATATTAGTAGTAGTAGCAGTTGAAATTAGCCTAATTACTCCGCCAATTGGACTTAATGTGCACGTATTAAAAACAATAGTTAAAGATAATATAAATTTAAAAACTATATTTAAAGGTGTAATGCCTTTTGTCACAATGGATATTGTTAGAATAATTATTTTATTGTTTATACCAGCAATTACATTATTTCTACCTAATAGCATAATACCATAATTTAAATAATAGCTTTATTTATAATCAATAAACCTATTATCATTAAAATAAATAAAAATATCTTTCTAAAAAAGACTTCATTAATAATATATTGTAAATTTCTTCCTATATACATTCCTATAAATGAAGGTAAAACAGCATAACTGGAGTATAAAAATAGTTCTACTGTCCATAATTTATTTCCTATTAAAGCAATACCTAAAAATAAACTAGCTGATATCAAAACTAATGCTATAGTTTGAAGAAACTCATCTTTGTTCATTTTCAATGAATATACATATAAAGCTAATGGAAAAATAAAAGTTCCTGTAGACCCTCCAAAAAATCCTCCCACAGCACCTGCAAATGCACCTATTAATTTCTCATATTTTATAGGAATAATTATTTCATTTTTCTTTATAAGGCTTATCAAAGCATAGAAAGACAATATAATACCTAAAAATAATGTAAAAAGCTCACTATTATTTACTAGTACTTTTGCTCCTAATAAAGAAAATATAAATAAAAAAATTAATAATGGCCAAATTCTTAAAGTAATTTTTTTTACTTTATATTTTCCAAAAACTTGCCAAAAATTTGTTAATAAACCAGGCATTACAACTAAAGCAATTGCTAATTTGATACCCATAAACATAGTTAAAAATGCTAGAGATATTGCAGGTAAACCAATGCCAGAAACCCCTTTTACAAAACCAGCAAGAAAAAAAATTGCTGAAATTAATATTATATAGTTTATATCAAACATTATTTTTTATTTTTCTAAAAAAATATTACACATTTTATCTTTTACCATTTAACATATTCGTATGAATAAAAATATGGTAACACATTTGGGAAGTTGTCACTGTAAACAAATACAGTTTGAAGTATTAGGCGAAGAAAATATTCAAGTTTTAAATTGTTCTTGTTCCATTTGTTCTATAGTTAATTATAAACATTATATTGTTAGCAACTCTAAGTTTAAATTAATTAAAGGTAAAAAATTTCTTTCGACTTATACGTTTAATACTAAAGTAGCGAAACATATATTTTGTAAAATATGCGGCATTAAATCATTTTATATTCCAAGATCTCATCCAGAATCAATAAGTGTAAACCTTAATTGTATAAATTCTAAAACCGTAAAATCAATAAAGGTAATTGAGTTTGATGGAAAAAATTGGGAAAAAAATATAAATAAAATTAAATAATTTGGGGGCTATTTTTTATGAAGGAAAATAATAAATTCAATAGAAGAAAGATTATATTAGGAGCATCAGCTTTAGGCACTACAAGTTTACTAATTTCATGTAAAGAAAATATAAAAGGAGGAACCCCTTCAAAACCTGAAAGTTCATCTTCTATTTCTAAAAATATAATACAATTAAGGATGGCAACGACATGGCCTAAAAATTTTCCTGGTGTTGGTACAACTGCTGAAAAAGTTGCAGAAGCTATAACAAAAGCATCTGATGGAAGATTAGAAATTAAAGTTTATGGATCAGGAGAAATGGTTCCGGCATATGAAGTATTTGATGCTGTGAGACAAGGAACCGTTGAAATGGGGCATGGTTGGCCTGGATATTGGATATCTAAAAACCCTGGCTTAGCTTATTTTGGAGGAATTCCTGGAGGTTTAAGCCCGTCTGAACAAAGTGCCTGGATAATGCACGGAGGTGGACAAAAACTCTGGGAAGACTTGTTAGATCCATATGGTATTCAGCCTTTTCAAGCAGGCATTGTACAATCAGAAATGTTTGGTTGGTATAAGAAAACTCTAAATTCGTTAGAAGACCTTCAAGGTCTAAAAATTAGAATGGCTGGTCTACCTAATGAAATTCTTAATAGAATGGGAGCTACTGCAGTTAATATTCCAGGTGGAGAGGTCATGAGTTCATTTCAGTCAGGAGTGGTAGACGCTGTTGAATGGGGAGGACCATGGATGGATTTAGCTTTTGGTTTTCCAAAAATTGCAAAGATTTGCTATGGACCTGGAATACATAGTCCTGGCTCTATGAATGAAATGCTAATTAATAAGAAACTTTTTAACAATTTACCAAATGATTTAAAGGAAATTGTCAGAATTTCAGCTAATAATGTTAATAATGACTCTTACAATGAATATATAAACCGCAATGCTATTAGCTATCAAATCATAGTTAAAGAACATAATGTTAAATTTAAAATACTTCCACTTGATATTATGAAAGAATTTTTAAAAGTTGCTAAAGAAGTAGTTCAAGATAATGCTGAGAAAGATCCTGCAGCAATGAAAATACATTTGAATTATCAAGATTTCTTAAAAAAGGCCATAGATATTACAAAATATCAAGAATTAGGATATTTAAATGCAAGAGAAATGGCTAATAATGTATAAGCCAATATTAACCCTATTCATCTACAAACTTTGAGGCATGAATAAAGCTTTCTTCATTTTGCTGTTGGACAATACTCACAAAAAATACAATTACTATATTCACTATTACACCAATTAGACCAGGGTGCAAATCATATGGACTTGAAGCAGCTATATACTGGAAATATATAGTAACTATTACTCCTGATATTAAACCAATTATTACTCCTAAAGTAGAAGCCTTTTTCCAAAATAATCCTGAATATACTCCTGGTGCTAGTTGAACAATCGCTCCGTATGCACCTAAAAGTAATGCTATTAAACCATCACTTCCATAAATTGCTATACAATAAGCGATAGCACCAACGCCAATTACAGCAAGACGCATGATCCAAAGCTCTTGATTTTCTTTTAGGGAAGGAAAAATAACTTTACAAATATCTCGTCCAAAAGATACAGAGGCTCCATGAGTTATGGCATCTGACGAAGACATTGCTGCAGCGAGTGCTCCGGCTCCCACTATACCATATAATATTCCAGATTCTGTTAAATGATGCGTGATTAAATAAGGTAATACTTCTCCTGGACGACCTAATGCTTCATTAGGAACTACTCCTATAGCTGAGAAACCTATGAATAATACTGGTAATAAAAATATTGCAAATATTGGATAAACTAAAACAGTAAGCTTTATCCTGCGAGAAGTGGTAGTATAGGATTTAGTAAATAAATGAGGCCACATAACGAAACCAAGCATGGAAACCACTATATTACTACTATAACGAGCAGCACTAATTTTTGAACCTTCATTTCCAATAGTAAGAAAGTCTGGGTCATTTTCAATAATTTTACCAAACATATTTCCTAGTGAGCCATGTAACGTTTCTACAAAATATATACCTAATAACCAAGCTACTATTAGCATTAATATTGCTTGAAAAACATCACTCCAAGCAGCACCTCTCACTCCACTCGTTGCCACATAAATTACTACTATTCCTAATGCTAGCAAAGCTCCAAAATTATAAGATATATTATCAAATGTTAATACATTAAATATATATCCCATTCCCTTTATTTGCAGAGTTAAATAAGGAATAAAAGCTAAAAGTGAAACTACACCGATTATAATTATTAAAAATTTTGATTTAAAACGATCACCTAAAAAATCACCCATAGTAATATAATTAGATTTTTTACCTAAGCGAGCCATTTTTGGTCCTATAATATACCATGGTAGTAAACCTAAAGTACAATAAGCCAATATATATAGGGATGCAGCACCTTTAGAATATGCCCAACCAGGACCACCTAAAAAAGCAAATGCAGAAAATATAGTCCCTCCCATAAGAAACCACATTACAAATAGGCCAAAGCCCCTATCACCAACAGCATATTCAGAAATTGAGAAGAATGATCTACCTCTTCCTGCAGAAAGGCCTATGGCAAAAGCAATTATTAAGTATAAAGACATCGCTATGAGTGCAATTTGCCAAGCTATCATGTTAATCCTCTATATCTTTATCTATTTTAACAAAAACTATTAAACCTAAGAATTCAATAATTATCCAAAATAGAACCCATACCATTATAAATGGCATACCAAATATTAGTGGCTCAGCGTAATTAGCAAGAGCAAATACAGGGAATATCAGCATACTCAAAATAAATAGCGTAAATATTACATACAAAACTTTGATATTAATCTTTGAAATTAAATTCAATATTATCTTCCCCACATATAATTTTTAAAATACCATAAAAGTAATATTTTGTAATGTTATATTTTTGTCTTTAAAAATTTAAAAAATAATTTATTATATTATTATTTTATAAGAGTTTTTCATATGAATTTTGACTGGAAAAAATTATCAATAAATGATCTAGAAAAAAACTTTAACCCTAGAGAGGCAGTTCCTAATTTTTCAGATTATATAGAAGAATATAAAATTCTAGCTAAAAAATATAGAGAAGAGCTTCCTTGTATGATTGATATAAGCTATGGAAAAACTCCACTTCAGAAACTAGATATATTTGGGAAGAGTAAACTTAAAAATGCGAATGTACATATTTTTATTCACGGAGGATATTGGAGAGCACTAGATAAATCAGATCACAGTCAGTTAGCAAAACCTTTTGTAAAAAATGATATATTATATTTTTCAATTAACCACGATTTATGCCCAAGAGTTACCCTCACTGAAATTGTTAAACAAGTTACGTCTGCAATAGTCTGGATTTATAATAATTGTTCTAACTATGGAGGAAATAGAAATAAAATAACTATTTCTGGTCATTCCGCAGGCGCTCATTTATGTGCAATGTTATTAGAAAATAGATGGGAAAAATTTAATATACCTAAGAATATTATTAAAGGAGCAGCCTTATTAAGCGGAATATATGAACCAGAGTTAGTCTTAAATCTTTCAGTTAATAAAGAAATTAATTTATCTAAACAAGAAGCTATTAATAATTCACCAAAATATCCCAAAGAAACTATTCCTAAAATTTTAACTTGTGTTGGCAAACAGGAGCCTGAAGGTTGGATAGAACAAACCAAATTATACACTAAAAATGTTATAAATAAATGCGATTACTTAGACTTTGAAATTTTAGAAGATGAAAATCATTTTTCAATGATGATTTCATTTGCAAATCCTGAAAATAAATTTGTAAAAAAAATTATTAATATGGCAAAAATAATATAATAAGTTATACATTGCTTATTATAAATATATCAAATTAGTAGGAATTAAATGCAATCTCTTTTAATATTAATTGATAGTGTAGTAACATTAATCGTTTGGACTTTAATATTACAAGTAATAATGAGTTGGTTAATTGCTTTTAATATTGTGAATACGCATAATAGATTTATATGGCAGATTAATTATGCTTTGCATAAATTAACGAGCCCTTTACTTTCACCAATACAACAAATACTTCCTAATTTAGGGGGAATAGATATTTCACCAATAATACTCATAATAGTTTTACACTTTGCTAGAAATATTTTATTTGAATTTTTTTTAGGAAGCCCATATTAAATAATCTATTTAATTTTTTTTCTCTGTTGCAATCTTAAAGCATTTAATTTTATAAAACCGCCAGCATCTCTTTGATCGTAATTATTTCCTGCTTCAAAAGTAACTATACCCTCATTATAAATACTTTTAGGGGAACGCCTTCCTACTAAACTGCAATTTCCTTTATAAAGTTTCACCTTAACTTCTCCGGAAACATTTTTTTGGCTCTCATCTATTAAGGATTGCAACATTTCTCTTTCAGGAGAAAACCATAACCCATTATAAATTAAAGATGCATATTTTGGCATAAGCTCATCTCTCAATAACATAGAAGGTCCATCTAATATTAATTGCTCTATTCCCCTATGGGCTATATACAATATTGTACCACCAGGAGTTTCGTAAACTCCTCTTGATTTCATCCCAACGAACCTATTTTCTACTATATCAACTCTTCCTACTCCGTGCCTACCTGCTTTAATATTTAAATCTTCAAGTAAATCTGAAGGGCTTAATACTTTTCCATTAACTGCTATAGGCGTGCCTTCCTTAAATTCTATAATTATTTCTTCTTCTTCATCTGGAGCATTTAATGGTGATACAGTTCTTGTAAACATATCTTCACTTGCAGAAACCCAAGGGTCTTCAAGGGCTTTACCTTCATAAGAAATATGTAATAAATTTGCATCAGTTGAATATGGAGGTTCTCCTCTTTTATCTTTTGGCACTGATATATTTCTTTTTTCTGCCCATTCTATCAATTTAGTTCTAGAATCTAAATCCCATTCTCTCCAAGGAGCAATAATATTTATGTCAGGGTTTAAGCCAAGATAACCTAACTCAAAACGAACTTGATCGTTACCTTTTCCCGTAGCTCCATGCGAAACAGAATCTGAACCTGTTTCTTTAGCAATTTCTATTTGTCTTTTTGCGATTAGTGGGCGAGCTATTGCAGTACCTAACAGATAAGTTCCTTCATATATGGTACTTGCCTTAAACATAGGAAATACATAATCTCTAACAAACTCTTCTTTTAAATCTTCTATAAATATTTCTTTAATACCCATTTCTTGAGCTCTTACTCTTGCAGGTTCAATTTCCTCTCCTTGGCCTATATCTGCAGTAAATGTAACGACTTCGCAATCATATTCCTCTTGTAACCACTTCAAAATAACTGAGGTATCTAAGCCACCAGAATATGCTAAAACTACTTTTTTAACTTTTGACATTTTTTTTCCAATAAAATAATTTTTTATTTATACAAAATTAATATTTGCAACTTTTTCTCTACTTAGTCTCACACTATTACTTTTTAACTGACCACAAGCTGCCAATATATCTTGGCCTCTTGCATGACGAACAGTAGCAGTAATACCTCCATTATAACAAACTTCATCAGCAAAATCTTTAATAGTTTTCTCAGAGGAACATTTATAAATACTTCCCGGCCAAGGGTTAAATGGAATTAAATTTACTTTCGCATGAATTGGTTTCAGAAGTTTTACTAACTTTTTGGCATCGTTAATAGAATCGTTCACTCCATCTAACATAACATATTCAAATGTAATTCTTCTTGAATTATTTACACCTGGATAAATCTCTAATGCAGATAATAATTCTTTTATTGGCCATTTTTTATTGATAGGTACTAATATATTTCTTATATCATCATTTACTGCATGAAGACTTATTGCCAAACTAACGTCTAATTCATATTTAAGTTTTTGGATTATAGGAACAACACCTGAAGTAGATAAAGTGATTTTGCGTCTAGAATAGCAAAGGCCTTCGTTATCTAATAATATTTTTATTGCTCTTGTTACCTCCTGATAATTATATAAAGGCTCGCCCATACCCATAAATACTATATTAGTAATTTTTCTATTTTTTATATCCCAATCTTCTAAGCCATCTTTAGCAGCAAGAATTTGACCTATTATTTCATTAGTAGATAAATTTCTTACTAAGGGCATTGTCCCGGTATGACAAAAGGAACAAGATAAGGTGCACCCTACTTGCGATGAAATACATAATGTACCTCTATCAGTTTCAGGGATAAATACCGTTTCTATTTTCCTATCGTCACTTAATTTAAATAACCACTTTTGTGTACCATCTTTAGATATCTGATGTTGGTCAATATCTAACCTATTATGATCTAGGTTAGAATGTAATTTTTCTCTTAATTTTATTCCTATATCGGACATTTCGCTAAACGATTTCACACCGTTAACATATAACCATTTCCATACTTGTTTAGCTCTATAATTTTTTTCACCTAAATCCAAAATATATTTATTAAGCTCATCTTTTGTAAATGAATTTATAGGAACATTTTTCATCATTGTTGACATTTTTTATTCATAGCCTTGTATGCAGCAACAAATCCTTTTAATGAATAAGTATCTTTTGTATTGGTTCCTCGAGATGAAATACCTTTTACTATCATTTTATTTCCTAATTTCATATATTTTATTAGAGAAGCGTCGTCTTTTTCAGTTTGCGCCCAAGCAGTAGATTTATTTGTAAATAAAACAAATGAATGTTTATTATCTATTATAACATTTACCTCAGAATTTTCTTTAAATGTATACCCTGCTACAAAATTTACAACTCCTGAATCTTTAGCACCCTTATTTTTTACTACTTGTGCAAATACCTCACCTCTTTTAGAATATTTACCCTCTTCCTTTTTAGGTATAGTCATCATTGTACACACCCCTGCACCTTCATCCCAATATGTAGCTTGCCAATCACTATATGATCCTAAATCATTATTTTGTTGAGCCCATAAGGGTGATTGTAAAAAAAAGAGAAAAATAAATATAGTTATTAATAAATTACACATATAGTTTTTTCTATTAAAATAAAAATTAATTATAAATTAAGAATATATAATATTATGAAGCAAAAAGACAAATCGTTTAAGAAATTAATATTTTAGAAATTAAAAAGATTAATATATATATTTACTTATAAAGATTTTAAATAAATTTGAAGGATATATCTATGAAAAGAATGATTGTAAATAAATATGGCGGACCAGAAAATTTATTACTCGAAGAATGTTCTTCTCCAGATATAAAAGATTTATCAGTTAGAATTAAAGTAGAAAATATCGGAGTGAATTTTGCTGATACTTTAGTCATAAAGGGCAGATATCAAGAGAGACCTAGACCTCCATTTTCGCCAGGTTTGGAATTATCAGGAACAATCATTGAAATAGGCTCAGATGTTAAAAATGTAAATATTAATGATAGGGTTATTGGTATAGCAAAATATGGAAGTTATTGTAATGAGATAGTTATGCCAGCTGAAAATGTTTATAAAATTCCTGATTGTATGGATTTTATTACTGCTGCATCTTTTCCAGTTGCTTATGGAACAGCATTTGGAGCAATAGAATGGAAAGGTAAACTTACAAATAATCAAACATGTTTAATACTTGGAGCAGCTGGTGGTGTTGGTTTAGCTTGCGTTGAAATTGCCAGAGCATTTGGGGCTAATATAATAGCTGCCGCAGGTAGTGATGAGAAATGTGAAACATGCAAAATACATGGAGCAAATAGCACTATAAATTATAATAATGAAATTTTTAGGCATAGTTTAAAAAAATTAGCACCAAATGGAGTAAACTTAGTAATTGATATGATAGGAGGAGAATCTGCCGATGATGCAATAAAAAGCCTCAGTTGGGAGGGTAAATTTGTAATAATTGGGTTTGCAGGAGGTAAAATACCTAAAATTCCGGCAAATCGCCTACTTTTACAAAGCGCTTCGGCGATTGGACTTTATTGGGGACAATATGCTTTTATTAATCCTAAGCTTATCGGTGATTCTTTTAATAAATTAATGCAAATGTATGAAGAAAAGCGATTAAAGCCAAAAATTGGTAAAATATTTAAATTAGAAGATGCAACTGAGGCTTTAAATTATTTACTAAGCAGGTCTAATACTGGTAAAATTATTCTTAGCAGTCATTAACTATAAATGCATAAATTAAAAAAAATTTGGAGTTCATTTAACCCAAATACTAAAGGTTTTATATTTATTCTGCTTGCTTCAGCTACTTTTCCTATTATGGGAACAATTATAAAATATTTAACAGCTGAACTCCACCCTTTCCAACTCGCTTTTTTTCGCTGTTTTTTTGGTTTATTAATTCTTTTTCCAATTATTTTAAAAGACAATTTATATAAAGTATTAAATACTAATAGATTAAAATTACATGTTTTTAGGGGATTATTAGGTGTAGGAGCAATCATGGCTGGCTTCACAGCTTTATCTATGATGCCTTTAGCAACTGCAGTAACTTTAGGCTATACAAGAATATTATTTCTGGTTCCTCTTGCAATAATCTTCATGGGTGAAAAAACTGATTTTATAAGAATTAGTCTAATAATATTGGGGTTCATAGGAGTAATAATAATAATCAACCCTGAAAATGACTCTGGTATTACTTATTATTCAGCAATGATTGCTTTAATTGGAGCATTTTTTGTAAGCTGTGTTAAGTTAACAGTCAAATCATTAACTTCAACTGAATCCACATTAACTATACAGCTTTATTATGGAATAATATCTTCAATTGCATTATTGATACCTTGTATTATTTTTTGGAGTTCAATAAGTCTTTTTAATTTATTACTTATATTTATAGCTGCTACATGCGGAACTATTGCACAAATGCTAACAATTTGGGGTTTAAAAAATAGTTCTGCCACAGTAGTAATGCCTGCTGATTATAGCAGACTGATTTTTGCCGGTATATATGGTTTTATATTATTTAACGAAATACCATATTTAAATGAAATAATTGGTTCAATAGTTATTATAGTTTCAACTATGATAATTCTTTTTTTAGATCAAATTAAAAAAAAATAGTTTTACAAAACCTTTATGTTAAGGGCTAAGCAAACTGAACCTAGACATAAAAAAACTATAATAGTAATAATCTTTCTAAGGGGTAAATACCATTCAGGAAGTAAATTATTCCTGACTGCTTTGACGTCTATAAAAAATATAACTAAAAATAATATCATCAAAATAATAAATATTATTAAATAATTTGCTAGAAATCCCATTATTAAGAACCAACCTAACAGCGCTGGTATTATTGATATTAAATAATACTTAAAAAATATATCTTTTCTTAACATAGCAGCACCCCAGTGAACTGCTCCCACAAAAGATAAAATTATAATTGAATAATTTATCAAATTAAATAAGGCCATTAACTTTAATTCATATGAACCTAACCAAATAGCTAAAGATAAAATTATAAATGGTAAAGTACCCCCTAAACCTAATATTAAGGGGGCTATTGGAATTTTATATAAATTTAAGAACGAAATATATTTAAACATTTTACATTTTCTACAGGAATTTTTTAAATTCTTTATCCATAAATAAAGCTAAAATAAAGTCTTTATTAGATAAACCTAATATGTCATGTGTAGTAAGAACTACCTCAACCGTATTATAAATATTTTTCCATTCAGGGTGATGATTTAATCTTTCAGCTTCTTCTGATATATGTGTCATCCAAAGAAAAGCACTTTTAAAATTATTAAATGTATATTTTTTAAAAATAGTCTGAGTTTCTCCATTAAATTTCCAGTCCTCTAAACTCAAAAGTTTATTTTCAACATCTTTTTGCTCTAACTTCATTTATTTTAACTCTTACATTAATATTATATTTTTCTTTATACTAAAAAATAAAAGTAATTATACAAAAAAGTTATATTAATTAGCTTGTAAAATATAGATTTTTCACAATATATAATATATATTAAAAAATATAATCTTAGACAAAAAAATATTTTTTTGTTTTATAAATTGGAGTTTTAAAATATGAAAATTGGTCATTTTAGTTCTAACCCTCAAACACAAGCTAGAGCTGCATCTTTAAGTTCTGAAGATGCAGGTTTAAGAGCTTATATGCAAAAAATTTATGGCTATATGACAGTTGGTCTGGCTATTACAGGTTTAATTGCTTGGCTAGTTTCAGGAGCATCAATAGATCAAAACGGACAATATACTGCTCTTGGACAAGCTTTATTCGCCTCTCCTTTAGGCTTTATATTTATGCTTGCACCATTGGGTTTAGTTATGATGCTATCTATGAGAATTCAAAAAATGAAGGCTTCTACTGCTCAAACGATGTTTTGGGTTTTATCTGGGTGCTATGGAATATCATTAGCATCAATATTTTTAGCTTATACAGGTGAATCTGTTGCTCGTGTATTTTTTATTTCCTCCTCTACTTTTTTAGCTGCAAGTATTTATGGATATACTACAAAAAAGTCTCTCGCTAATTTTGGATCTTTTTTAATGATGGGCTTAATTGGTATTATTATAGCAATGGTAGTAAATATTTTTCTACAATCCACAATGATGCAATTTATGATTAGTGTGCTAGGAGTTTTAATATTTACTGGTTTAACAGCATACGATACACAAACTTTAAAGGAAATGTATGTAGAAGGAGAAAACGGAGAAACGCAAGTAAAAAAAGCTATTATGGGCGCTTTAAAGTTATATCTTGATTTCCTAAATTTATTTATTATGCTTCTAATGCTTTTAGGTAATAGACGTTAAAAATAAATTTTTATAAACTTTAAAGGCGTTAATTAAATTAATTAACGCCTTTTTTTATAAGTAAAAAATCAGAAAGATTACTATGTCGTATAATGAAAATTATGAAAATTGGAAAAATAATCCCATTAAGTATTGGCAAAATAAATCTGAGGATATTCATTGGTATAAAAAACCAGAAAAAATATTAGACTCATCAAATCCTCCTTTTTGGAATTGGTTCCCAGATGGAGAACTAAATACTTGTTATAATTGTTTAGATATTCATGTTGAAAACGGTAATGCTGATAGAAAAGCTTTAATATATGATAGTCCGGTTACACAAACTAAAATTACTTATACCTATAAAGAGCTTTTAATAAAAACTGAAAGAATAGCTGGCGCTCTTCAAAATTATGGTGTGTCAAAAGGTGATAGAGTATTAATTTATATGCCAATGATACCAGAAGCAGTAGCATCAATGCTTGCCTGCGCAAGACTAGGCGCAATTCATGTTGTCGTTTTTGGAGGCTTTGCACCGAACGAACTAGCTACTAGAATTAATGATTCCAAGCCTAAGATCATTATTGCAGGTTCATGTGGAATTGAACCAGGAAAAATAATTGAATATAAGCCTATGTTAGATAAAGCAATTGAAATAGCCGATTATAAAGTTAAAACATGTTTTATTTTTCAAAGAAAAATTTGTGAAGCTAAGCTAATTGATGGAAGAGATTTTAATTTACAAGAGTTAATAAATAATTCTAATAGTACCAAACCTGTTTCAGTCAAATCAACTGATCCTTTATACATATTGTATACTTCAGGTACTACAGGAGATCCAAAAGGCATGGTTAGAGATAACGGAGGACATGCTGTTGCTTTAAAAAATAGTATGAGAATGGTCTATGGTTTGAAGCCAGGAGAAGTTTTTTGGGCAGCATCTGATATCGGATGGGTAGTAGGTCATTCGTATATAGTTTATGCGCCTTTACTAAGTGGCTGCACTTCAATATTGTATGAAGGTAAGCCGACTGGAACTCCAGATGCTGGATCATTTTGGAGAGTTATAAGCGATTATAATGTTTCAGTTATGTTTACAGCTCCAACAGCTTTGAGGGCCATAAAAAGAGATGATCCAAATGGTGAAGAGATAAAAAAATATAATCTACAAAATTTTAGAATGCAATTTTTAGCTGGAGAAAGAGCTGATCCTACAACCATAAAGTGGACTTCAGAGCACCTAAATGTTCCAGTTATAGATCATTGGTGGCAAACAGAAACTGGATGGGCTATTGCGGGAAATTTTTCTGGACTAGATTTATTTAAAATCAAACCTGGTTCCACAGGTAAAGCTTCACCAGGTTTTGAAGTACAGTGCTTGGACGATAATGGAAATATCAAGCCAAGAGGAGAAATAGGAGCACTAGCTATAAAATTACCTTTACCACCTAGTTGTAGCTCTACGCTCTGGCAAGATAAAGATAGGTACAAAAAAGCATATTTGGAAGATTATCCTGGTTGGTATAGTAGTGCAGATGCTGGTTATATAGATAATGAAGGATATATATGGGTAATGTCACGAACAGATGATATTATTAATTGCGCAGGGCACAGATTATCAACCGGTGCAATGGAAGAAGTATTATCTAAACACCAAAATATTGCAGAATGCGCTGTAGTAGGAGTAGAGGATGAATTAAAAGGGCAAATTCCTATGGGGTTTATTGTTATTAATGCTGGTACTATAGAACCTAATGAGAAAATAATTGAAGATACAATAAGTATGGTTAGAAATGAGATTGGACCTGTTGCCTCTTTTAGAAAAGTTATAGTGGTAAAAAGACTACCAAAAACCAGGTCTGGAAAAATATTAAGAAGTACAATAGCTTCAATTGTAGATAAAAAGCCTTATAAAATACCTGCAACTATTGATGATGAATCTATTCTTGATGAAATTAAAAAAATAATAAAATAGTAATATGCAAAAAAATATTAGGGCTTATGGGCTAATTATTAAAAATAAAAAAATATTAGTCTGTAATGAAAAAATAAATAACTTTAATGCAACTAAATTTCCTGGAGGAGGAGTTGAAAAAAATGAAAGTCCTGAAGATGCATTAATAAGAGAAATTAAAGAAGAACTAAGTCTAGAATGTACTATAAAATTACTACTTCATTCACCAGGCACTCTATTATCTCCATGGAATAATAAGCTATATACTCCTATTTATTTTTATATAAAAACAAAAGGAAATATACTTATTCCAAAAAATGAAAATATTACTATAGATTTCTTAACTCCCCAAGAAATACTTAACAAAAATAATGTTGCTCAACCTGAAAAAAAAGCTTTAGAAAATTTAATAAATTTAGTTAATTTATAAAGATTAATCAGAAGCTTTCTTAATAAAGTTTTTAAAAAATATGAGGAATAACAGTAAAATTAAACCTCCAAATATATATGGACTATTCTTTCCATACAATTCAAATAAGACTCCTGCCATAGCTGGCCCAATTATTCTAGCTAGAGATGAAACAGACTGATTTACTCCTAAAACCCAACCTCTTCTATCTTCAGAAACAATATTTACTATTAATGTAGAAATTGTAGGCATAAAAAGACCTAAACCAAATGCAATCAATGCCATAGATAAATAAGCATGATAATTTAAATAAGAAATGGCTATACTTAACATTCCAGCAGAGACTAATATTATTCCAATAATACATAAAAATGATTCTCCAAAGCGTTTAACTAATGGCGCTATTAAAAAACCTTGAACTAAAACTCCACATATTCCAGAAAATGCAAAAACATATCCATTTTGTTCTGCTCCCCAGTTAAAGGTTCTTTCTGACCACAGAGAAAATGTAGACTCCATAGAAGCAAAAACGACAGTAACTGCAAAAGATACTAAAATTAATTGTCCTAAATTAGGTATTTTAATTGCTTCTATTAAACTCAATATTCGTCTATTTTTTTTATTTTTCATATATGACCTAGTATCTTTTAGAACAAGTAAAGATAAAGTTAAAGCTATAAAGGATAGTGATGCTGCAACAAGGGGTGGTAAAATGACATTAGGGTTTTTAGGATCTGATCCTGCTAATATTCCTCCTATAGCGGGCCCAAGAATAAAACCAATTCCAAATGCTGCGCCAAATAGCCCCATTGCCTTAGCTCTATTATTTTTATCTGTAATATCAGCTATATAGGCTTGTGCAGTTGAAATAT
>CETH01130125.1_pt1 | contig 40255 bp, 33 predicted proteins | sample 361461 | NCBI WGS metagenome assembly CETH01 (sample SAMEA2622695, study PRJEB7988) | marine metagenome | isolation source: saline water (ENVO:00002010), including
CTATTTTTATGTGCAATGCCCGAGCTACCTGAGGCTGAAACGATTGTCCGCGGCCTTAGGCCAAAGGTTACAGGAAAAACGATCGTACGTGCGGAGGTTTTGCGACCTGACATCCTCAGGGAACCCAAACGCAAATTCACTCCTAGACTTCGAGGTCGGGGGATCTGCGGTGTAACGCGACGAGCCAAGAACATTGTTATCGAGCTCGACGATAAGTCAGTAGTCTGGGTGAACCTGGGTATGACCGGGCGTCTTCTCTACTTCCCTTCACTTCCCACTGGACCGGACCGTCCAACCCACGCAACTGTTCGCTTTCGTTTAGAGGGAGGTAGCATCCTCATTTTTGACGACGTCCGTCGCTTTGGAACAGTAGAACACCTAGAGGCCGGTCAACGCCGTCAGCGCTCCGAAGCGATGGGGCCTGAACCTCTGACCGACACGTGGCTTCCCGAACACCTGCTGGAATCTTTATCACGCTCGAGAGCCCCCGCCCGATCCTGGCTTCTTGATCAACGCAGGATCGCAGGGATAGGGAACATATACGCTGCTGAAGCACTCTTTCTTGCCGGAATAGACCCTCGCACCCCCGCTCGTGATATCGACCAGGTGAGAGTTCGGGCGCTTCACCGATCGATCCGGGATGTCCTACAAGAGGCCATCGACGCAGGAGGGACGACAATAAAAGACTATCGAAATGCGGAGGGTGAAATGGGCGAATACGGTCGACAGCTCTACGTTTATGGTCGAGAAGGTTCACCGTGTCATCAATGCGACTCACCGATAGAACGCGTGGTTTTCTCCAATCGCTCTGCCTTCCTCTGTCCAGTATGCCAGCCAAGTCTTTGAGACGAGTCCTAAGTGTCCCTTGGTCGAAGATCAATGTTCAATTCTTTGGCCACATGGGTGCACTCACTGCCACAATCCTATCAATGGCTTGTGCACCGTCGACTCCGGGGGCCGAATTCAACCATCCGATCCCACCGCAGAGCCATGGCTTTGACGCCTTCATGCCTGATGTCGAAAAAGTGGTCTTGGAGAACGGTATGCGGGTCTTAGTCCTTCCACGACAAGGGATCCCCACTGTCTCCTTCGTGATGCAATATGGCATTGGTGGGATTCACGAGCGTCCGGGTGAGACGGGAGTTGCCCACCTTCTTGAACACATGCTATTCAAGGGCTCTGAGACTATCGGTACTACGGATCTCGCTGCAGAACGCGTCCTCTTCGATATGATAGATGAGCTGCACGAGGACATGGTCGCGGCGCATGAGTCCGGCAATCTTGCCGAGGCGGAAAAACTCGAGGATAAAATACATCGCTTAGAGGACCAGGCCCGAGAGTTCGTAGTGGCCAACGAATTCGATCGCATCTTGTCTCAAGCCGGTGCTCGAGGGTTAAATGCAACAACGACATCCGAATCGACAATCTACTTTGTCGAACTTCCGGCTAATCGAGCAGAACTGTTCTTTGCACTAGAAGCAGATCGTATGGCTAACCCAGTGTTTCGCGAATTCTATTCAGAGCGGGACGTGGTGATGGAAGAACGGCGCATGAGAGTCGATGCGAGTCCCCGCGGCACTCTCTACGAACGCCATTTATCGACTGCCTTCGAGGTACACCCCTACGGTCAACCAGTCGTGGGGTTGATGGAAGACCTAAAGACACTCGGACGACGTGACGTAGAGCGCTACTACCAAGATTACTACGGTCCCAACAATGCTGTGCTAGCGGTGGTGGGCAACGTAGAGGCCGATGACGTCGCTGTATGGGCCAGACATTACCTTGGCTCTATTCCAGAGAGACTAGATCCGCCTGCGGTAGAGTCACGAGAGCCAGAGCAGACTGAAGAACGACGGGTCATAATCGAATGGGATGCAGAACCCGCTCTGCGCATAGGGTGGCACGTGCCCGAAGCAACGCACGATGATGCTGCAGCCATCGCCATGCTGTCAGTGATATTGACCGGAGGAAGGACCTCGCGACTCCACCGCCGCCTTGTGACTGAAGAACAAATTGCAGCCTCGGTCTTTTCATCAACGGGACCAGGAAATCGCTTTCCACAGTTATTTCAAGTTGACGTGATCCCCGTACACACCACCTCCATCGAAACCGTCGAGGCTACCATCTACGAAGAGGTCAAACGAATACAGGACGAAGGGCCAAGCGAAGAAGAACTTGAACGAGTGCGCAATCAACTTGAGGCAGGAAGAGTGAGACGTCTTCAGTCCAACCTTGGACTAGCGTTCCAGCTAGCGGACTCCGAGTCACTATTCGGCAATTGGGCTACGACGTTTAAATCAGCCGCGCTTATGACGGAAGTTGATAGTGACGCCGTCAGGCAGGCCGCTCGCAGGTATCTGAGAAGTGAAAATAGAACCGTAGGTATTCTGCAACGTCCAAGCGTGTCACGATGAGAAACCGCCAAGACTCGAGCACCACCGTGTCGCTTCTCATCCTCGCGTACTCATTGTTCGTGATTCTTATCCTTCCTGCCAGTTCCTTAGCCCAGATTGCCCCGCCCACAAACACGGTCCGTTCGGCAATCGAGAGTTTAAGCTTCAAACAGCTCGAGTTTGAGCAGCCAAAAGTTTACCAGGTGAAAATCGATGGGATCGACGTGATTCACCTCGAAGACAGGTCTCTTCCGCTCGTTACGCTCCATGCGTACTTCCGCGGAGGCTACGGACTGTTCGACCGAGCGTCCTACGCTGCTGCCTTGGGGTTACCCGCACTACTGAGATATGGAGGAACAGAAAGCAGGCCAGCATCAGAAGTAGATAAAGAAATCGCACATCACGCCCATCAGCTCACATTCGGTAGCGCAGGAGGGAGCGTCACCTCCTCTCTAAATACCCTGACTGAACATCTCTCGACTGGTCTAGCTCTTTGGGGTGACATGCTTTTTGAGCCCGCATTCGATCAGGTAGAGATCGAGGCTTGGCGAACAAGACAATTAGAGGGAGTGGTTAGGCGCCTAGACGACCCAGCCAGACTAGCGTACTCAGAACTCAATCGTCTTCTCTTTGGTGACCACCCAATCGGGTGGGAGATGGGACCAGATGATCTAGCTCCCGAACGACTTTCAGCAGATGTCTTCCGCGCGCTGCATAAAAAAGTGATCTGCCGCGATAACATAGTCATGGGTATTACAGGTGATATCGGCCAACAGGACCTAGACCAAGCGCTGGAGAACTTGATCAAGAGGATTCCCCGCTGCACGATGTCACTGCCTGAGCCGCCAGCTCCCGACATAAGACAGGCCCAGGGAGTCTTCCTGATCGAGAAGGATCTAGAACAATCGGTAATCGCCATGGCACACCCATCCGACGTTAGGCTCTCGGATGAGCCCGAGTACTTCGCCGCAATGATGGGCAACGCCATCCTAGGCGGCGGCGGCTTCTCCAGTCGTTTGCTGAATCGTGTCCGTACCGAGGAGGGATACTCGTATTCGGCGGCGTCACTGTGGACCACTCCACGCAATCACAAAGGTCTTGTGGGGGCGACGACGCGGACCCGGCCAAGTAATGTAGCGCCCGCCATTGAAGCCATGCTTGAGACTATGTCTATTCTAACCAGGGAGGCTCCAGCGCCGAACGAAGTCGCCACGACAGTCGCACAGATCGTAAACGGGTTCGTATTTAACTTCGAATCACCGAGCGCGATCGTAGCAAGAAGTATGTATTACCTAGCGCAAGACATGCCTTTGGACTGGCTCGAGAGATACTGGGCTGGCGTTCAGGAAGTCACACCTGAGAGCATCCGCTCGGTCTTCGCCGAGCATCTGCACCCGAGCAAGATGACCATACTTGTGGTGGGTGATCCCAACCGGATCGACCTCGAGCAACTAGAGGCGTTCGGACCGATCACCACCATCGAGGTCCGCTAAGGTCGGAGTTCCCAAAAAACAGCCTGACTTATCTAGCACTGACCCCCGGTCATCGAGCAGAACCCCAGTGAATAGCGGCAATGCCCCCCGAAAGCAGATTCCATCCCACCTTGTCGAAGCCGACCGATTCCATCAATGATCCAAGGCCCGCCGGTCCCGGGAACTCGCCCACTGATTTCGGCAGATAGGTATATGCCCAAGGGTGACCCGATACAATCCGACCGATGATAGGAAGAATGTTGTGAAAGTAGAAAAGATATCCCGCACGAACGATCGGGTTTGGTGGTATGGTGAACTCAAGGATCACAAGCCGTCGACCTGGCTTAAGAACCCTATGAAATTCAGCCAGTCCCCCCCCGAGATCGGAAAGGTTGCGCACGCCGAAGCCGACTGTAGCCCCATCGAACACGTCGTCCTCGAATGGTAGGCCCAGCGAATCGCCACAAACAGGCCGGACTACCGCCTCGCCTATCTTCGAACTACCCTGCACCAGCATCGGATGGGCGAAGTCGGATGCTACAACCGCGCCCTTGAAGTCTTCCTCAGAAGCAAGTTCCAGTGAGAGATCATAAGTTCCCGCACAGGCATCCAAGTATGTGCCTCCAGCAGCCGTTTGCCATTGAAGGGCCTTAACTGCCTTTCGCCGCCACAAACGGTCGATATTGAGGCTTAGCACATGGTTCAGCAGGTCATATCGAGGCGCAATCTCCGAAAAAATCTGCTGAACCTGTTTTTCGCGCTCAGCACCTGATCTTGGAGCGGAATCGGAAGTTGATTTCATGACGGGGTTCGCTCGCCCGCGTGGCTTAATGGGTGCGGAAGTACCAACGTATACACGGAGATCAAAGCTAACGTGAGGCGACAAAACCTCTCAACGCTCTTGTGAAAGCTTATCAAATGAGTGTTTTTTTCTGCGTGTGAGTTTTTTCTGCGTGTGATATGTGAGACCGGAGACTTCTATTCTCTCATCCACCGAAATTTTGGTAGCAAAGTGACTCTGATATGATTCGATCACTACTCTCCCTCTTCACCATCGGCCTGGTGACCATTCTAGGCTTAAGCTTGGTCTTTAGCGTGGTGGGAACCGCGATCGGACTAGCATCCTTTCTGCTCTTCAGGGCGGCACCGGTCCTTTTCGTTGGATGGATCGTCGTGAAAGCTTTTGAAAAGCTTCGTGGACCCTCGGTCCTTTCGGATGCGGATCAACGCTGGATTGAGGGCGACTGAGTGCCAACACGAGACTCGTCGCTGAAGTGACGAGACCGCTAGCCCTCGGCGCAAAGTCGTTGTTCTATGTCTCGACCTACCCTCGAGATGCAGCAATCACACCGAACTAGCTAGCTGCTTTTGAACGGCATCCTTGACTGCATCTAACGCTTTCGCAGCCTCTGATTCCGATGCCGAAACAACCGTCGGAGCGCCGGCATCTCCAGCTTGAGCAACAGCCGCATCAAGCGGGACTCGACCCAGAAAGGGCAACCCCATTTCTAGAGCTAGGGCTTCCCCTCCACCACTCCCGAAGACATCCCCACTCATATTTTCAACAATTCCAAGCACACGAGTATTCACCCTCTCGAACATCTTAATTCCGCGACGTACATCTCCCGTCGCGACCTGCTGCGGCGTAGTGACCATCACGGCCCCGTCGAGATCGATTGTCTGAACTAAAGAAAGTTGCGCATCACCGGTACCCGGCGGCATGTCGACAATCATCATGTCGAGAGATCCCCAGTCCACCTGTTCCAGAAACTGCTTGAGGATCCCGCTTATTAGCGGACCTCGCATGATCGCCGGCTGGTCTTCTTCGAGCAAAAAGCCTAGGCTCATCAAACGCACACCATGCGCTTCAATCGGATCAATCATCTCTTGGCCCTTTTCACCCGTCACGCTTGGGCGGCGATTGACTCCGAACATCAGCGGGATATTTGGCCCGTAGATATCCGCGTCGACCAATCCCACTCTGTGTCCAGCCTTCGCAAATACCGCTGCTAGATTGGCCGCTACCATGGACTTTCCCACTCCCCCCTTGCCCGAACTCACTGCAATGACCTGAGAAACCTGCGACAACAAACCCGGCTTCGGTGTCGGTGCCGGCACTGATCCCGGCTTCAATCCGCCGCCACCATTTCCTTGTCCTCCAGCGGCCATCTGCGGCAGCTGTACGTTTATCTTTACGTCAGATACACCTTCTAGAGCCTCCACAGTCGAACGAGCCTGCTTTAGGAGATCGCTCGCGTCGTCCGACCCCAGCTGGAATTGAAAACGAACGGAACCTGATTCGTCAGCCTCGAGGTTTTGCACAACACCCGCGGCAACGAGGTCGCGACCCGAACCGGGATCCTTCACGGCCGCTAGAGCGGACGTTACAGAGCGACGAAGATCTTCGGAATTCATTGATGATCCGGAGCGCACGGCTCCATAGACGAAAGCGACTTCAGTGGATGACAAGCATAAGAAAAAGTCAGAGCGGAAAGTTACCCAACAACCAATAAGAAGTTCAATGCAGGCGTACCTTGCTCCTCTGCGAGTGCGACTTAGTCTACGGACCGTTGCGCCTAAGTCATGGGAGCCAGAGATTGAAAGCTCGTTATCTCTTGGCTCGCGCTAAACGCTCACTTAAGTCATTCGTCACCTGCCCCCACTAGCTTGATGAACGGTATCCCCGCCACACCGTCTCCTGTCAATGAACCGATTTTATCATACGCACCCGGAAGCCCTGAGCGTGCTGAGCTAAAGTCAGAATTAATCCGACAGACAGAGCAGGTAGTCGAGATCCCTCTGATCATTGGGGGTCAAGAGGTTCGAACTGGAAACACGATTGATGTAGTCATGCCGCACAACCATGGGCATGTCCTAGCCAAAGCTCACATGGCCGGGCCGAACGAAGTCCGCCATGCTATCGAAGAAGCCAACAAGGTACATGGTGAGTGGTCGATGATGAGCTGGGAGGACCGAGTTGCCGTTTTCCTGAAGGTTGCTGACCTACTCGCCGGGCCCCGCCGAGCCAAACTGAACGCGGCCACTATGCTAGGGCAGAGCAAGAATGCTTACCAAGCGGAAATCGACTCGGCGTGTGAAATAATTGATTTCTTTCGCTTCGGTGCTCACTTCGCCGAGATCATATACGGGGAACAGCCAATCTCCGATCCCGGCATCTGGAACAGGGCCGAATACAGAGCGCTCGAAGGCTTCGTCTATGCGGTGAGCCCTTTCAACTTCACAGCAATTGCGGCCAACCTGCCGGGAGCTCCGGCAATGATGGGCAACGTTTCGGTCTGGAAGCCATCACACGGCGCACTCTTGTCGAACTACTACCTAATGGAACTCTTTGACGAGGCGGGTCTTCCACCAGGCGTAATCAACTTCGTACCCGGTGACCCGGTGGAGGTCACCAAAGTTGTGATGGATGATCAAACCTTCGCGGGCCTTCACTTCACGGGATCCACTGATGTTTTCCGCAATTTCTGGAAGACCATTGGTAACAACATCAGCACATACCGCTCGTACCCTCGCATAGTAGGCGAGACTGGCGGCAAGGACTTCATAGCAGTTCACCCATCAGCAGATTTGGCAGCAGTGAAAACCGCAATCGTTCGCGGCGCATTCGAATACCAAGGACAAAAATGCAGCGCCGCCTCCCGAGCCTATATCCCTGAGAGCATGTGGGACGCACTGAAGGATCCGCTTATCGCGGAAACCGCATCTCTGAAAATGGGGGACGTTCAGGATTTCTCTAATTTCCTAAACGCAGTCATAGACAGGAAAGCTTATGATAAGATCAAGCGTTATATCGATGATGCAGAGGCGTCCGCAGACGCTGAAGTGATCGTCGGCGGACACTGTGACGCGTCCACAGGATACTTCATTAGTCCTACGATTATCGTCGCGAGAGATCCGGACTACGTGACTATGTGCGATGAGATCTTCGGTCCGGTAATAACGTTATACATTTACCCGGACGAAGAGTGGGAAAAAACACTGGAGTTGGTGGACTCTACCTCACAGTATGCGCTCACGGGAGCGATTTTCGCCAAAGATCGTCGAGTTATCCGTCACGCAACCGACGCTCTCCGCCACTCAGCAGGGAATTTCTACATCAATGACAAGCCAACGGGTGCAGTTGTGGGCCAGCAACCTTTTGGAGGTTCGCGTGGTTCCGGAACCAACGACAAGCCCGGTTCGATGTTTAACCTTCTCCGGTGGGTCAGTTCGCGATCGATTAAAGAAAACTTCGTTCCCGCTACTGAATATCCTTATCCTTTCCTCTCCGACGACTGACAAAGGAAGCAAAGAGTGGCGTTCTTTGCACAAAGGATAGCTACTTAGGTTTATCATCGGACAAACCTCACTGGCTGCACCAGTCAGCCAGATAGCGCCTGCTCAAAGTCTGCGATGAGGTCCGCTGCGGCCTCTAATCCAATACTTAAACGCACGAAACCGTCCGGAATTCCATGAGCTTTCCTTACATCCGGCGTAAGGCTGGCATGCGAGGTGTAGCGGGGTTGAGATACCAGGGTCTCTACACCACCAAGGCTTGGAGCGCACATCCCAAGCTGCAGGTGCTTCATGAAGTCATCAGCAGCTTCCCCGCCACCCTTTAGCACTATGCTTACCATGCCACCGAAGCCACTCATGATTTCCTGAGCTAGCTCATGGTCTGGATGCGATTCCAGACCCGGATAGAGCACTCGCTCGACTTCCGATCTCGACTCGAAAAACCGGGCTACAGCCATTGCGTTTTCGTTGTGACGCTTCATTCGAACGTCAAGCGTTCTAATTCCTCTATCCAATAGCCAAGCAACATGTGGGTCTAGCGAAGGGCCATAGAGGCGAGACATTTTCGTCACCTCGTCGATCACTTCAGATGTACCAGTGACCACTCCTGCGATTATATCGGAATGTCCTCCCAGGTACTTAGTAGCGCTCTGGATTACCACATCAATACCCAGATCAGCTGCCCGGAAGTTAACCGGCGAAGAGAACGTCGCATCGCACACCACGGGGACATCTTTCTCCTTAGCCAGCGCAATGATCGGCCTTGGATCAAGAATGCGAAGTGTAGGATTCACCGGAATCTCTATATAAAGCAAACGTGTCTCGGGAAGCATTGCCTTTTCCCAATCTCCCATATCCGGATCCACAAACGTCGTCTCAATACCTCTTCTCGGAAGTTCCTGACCAAGTAGCGCGTGTGTTGCTCCATAAAGCCCAGATGCCGCTACGATGTGATCTCCGGCCTTGGTCAGGGCGAGTAATGTCATGGCCACAGCAGCCATACCACTACCAAGCACAACGCCTGCCTCCGTACCCTCTATCGCCGCCACTTTCGCACCGACCAGATTTTGATTCGGGTTGTTACCAAAACGAGAATAGAGGAGCTCGCCATCGTCCGGGGTCGCCCAATGGAACGTTGAACTCTGGATGATTGGCGGGACCACTGGCGCACCAGGCACCCGGTCTTCGTGACCGCCGTGGACACTGATCGTTGCTAAGTGGGCTTCTCTTTTATGCTTCGCCATGGCTCCAGTTTGTTCGAGTCTAAATCAAATGTGCAACGAGTTGACTTAACGCATAAACACGTCCGGATTCCGAGCTTCGAAACACTAGACCACGCTCAACTAGAGACTCGAGAGCCATAACCCCGCTCCTATCCGGTGCGATTTGCCCCACTGCATCTGCATTGATTGCTCCCTTCGCCTCCAGTCGGTCCCATACCTGTCGCTCTTGGTCTGAGAACGTCCCGACGAGTAGGAATTGGCTCGGTGCCGTCTCTACTACCGCGGCCAACTTCTGGCGCTGCAGAACCCCCTCTACCTGTAGACGATGAGGTTCTCGAACCCCTCTGAATACGAAGAGCGCGTCCCGTCTTTCGTCTGCCAAGTATTGCTTAAGTAGCTTGGCGACTACCTCGTCCGCGCACGAGTAGTCAATGATTCCTACTTCTGAAAAGTCAATCAGAGAGACTGAGAGTGTGCCTGCGCCCCGCAACTGGGTCTCAATCGCCATTCGCACCGCACGCCCTGTTGGACGAGTGATGAGACTTGAATACAGAGATGTAACACTCCTCTGAAGCACCTCACCGACATCAATGGCAATCGGATCCGGAGCATCAGTCCTCACGGCCCGACCACTGCCGGCAGAATAATACTGATCTGCGCACCTGGAAGAGGTGCCATCCCATCCACCATAGGAAGAGAATCGTCCCACTCAGGTACCTGGGATATCCGTGCTGTGCCGCTCCTTGCGCTGATAAGGCCGTTCCACTTGCTGACTTGTTTGCGAATCTGCTGTAAGCCCTGGCCACGCCCAGGGTCGGCGAAACGCGTAAGTCCGTGTAAGAATGCGGCCTCTAACGCTGTGGAGTCACTCCACCTATCACCGTAGCGCGCAGAGTGCTCGTCCGACAACGATCCCTTGAAACCTCGACCACGGTCCATCACCGAGATTACGATCACGAAACGACCGAGCCTCTTCGCCCAGTTGTAGGCCTGTGCAGCTACCCATCCCGGTCCTTCAGCGTGCTCTATGATGTTCTGGCAAACCTCAGAGAGCATAACAGAGAACGGAATCACACTAGCACTAGGGTAGCCCAGCCTTGATGTGAGCATTGCACCGGCTCTATCCTGAACCCGATCCACGATCTCATGAACATCATGGTTGGTGTTTATAGCTGTGATCTCTAGTAAAACGTCCGATGCTCGCGATGCTATCCCGCTGGGATCCGCGTCGCACTCGAATACTTTCTGCGCGTGAGAATAGAACCCCATGCGATCCAAATACCCTTGCACATCCGGATTGTCGGGTAACTCCATCCGTGGACGCACCCCCAAGGCTTCTCCTGCTACCGAGCCAGCTAACAAAAGACCAAGCATACCGTTGGGATCCACCCACCGCAGATGGCGAGCATCGAACAGTGCACGCTCACCCTGGTATTGGACCACCTCGTCCAGGAATTCGTCGATCGAAGATTGGTCCATTGACCCAGGAACGGGTATGACGTTCAGAGCTTCACCTCGGTTTATAAATTTATGAATGAGTCACCCAAAATATCGCGTGAAGCGTCAGCCAAGCGATTAGTGAGTCCCTCGATCCCCCTGTGACCCACACTTTCCGCAGCAACCCGGTTGGCGACATGAGCAGAAGCGACCGGAGTCATTCCGGCTAAAAGTCGCCCACACATTACAGCACCCCACACATCGCCACACCCTGTCGGATCACCAAGTTGACGCTGCACAGTAACCTCCTCAACGAAGGTCCGCCCGTTTACGCGATAGGCCACGATCACTCCACTGGAACCAAGAGTCACCGACGCAATCCTCGGGCCGGACGCAAGAAGATCCTCAAAACCTCGCGGTCCGTCTGAAGTTTCGGCTAAGAGCCCATACTCCTCTTTGTTCATCTGGACGACATCGAAGCAACTGAGCCACGACCGCCACTCATGAAGTGGCCGAGGCGTCCGTTTCCCATCAGGCTCCGTATGGAGAAAGAGGGAGTGAAGATCAGCATATATCATCCCAGATGAGCGACTTCGATACTCTAGCATCCCATTTAGATCAAGCTCGTGACCGGAGACAAAGTTCACTAGAGTAGCATCACAGCCCTCCAGTGCTTGCACTAGCTCATCGGCTCTCCATCCAGAAACTCCACCCAACAATGTTTCTGTCCGAGTCTCCGAGTCCTTATAAGCGATCTCAACCCGGTTGTTCAGCTCTTGAACCTTCACGAGATGGGCGTCGCACCGGGGGATATTTGAGAACAGACGCCGGACATCATGGATTACATCTTTCCCCACTCGGGATGCGACTCGAACACTCCAGTTGCTCGGCAATGTTGCAACAGAACCGGCAACAGCATACCCCACCCCACCCCAACCTATATAAGGCTCCCTTCCTACTGGAATGATTCTATCGAAAACCATCGTTCCCACGATTCCGAGAGTGCAAAGAACCTTTTTCACGCCACTTCGTCGCTTACAAACACTCCTGCTGCACCTATTACACCGGCAGTAGTGGGGAGAGAACCTGGCACGATCTTACAGGCATCAACCGCACTCGAGAAGGCGCGATTGCTCAGAGACTCGCGCAACGGATCCAACAAATACTCAGCTGCACGCGACACGCCCCCCACTAATACAATCATCTCGGGATTGAAAAGGTTTACGACATTGGCCAATCCTATACCAAGCAGTTCAGCAGTCTCTTGAATCAGTCGCGCAGAGAGGGCATCCCCGTCGAGAAGAGCGTCATATACAGTCTCAGCAGTTATCCTATTCAGGTCTCCCTCAACCATAGCAGAAAGAACGGATTTGGCCCCAACTGTTAACGCATCGCGAGCTCGCGATGCGATATTAGGACCAGAAGCATAGGCCTCAAGGCAACCCCGATTCCCACAAGCACAAGTGCGACCCTCAAAGTTGATCGTCGTATGTCCCAATTCGAACGCACTTCCGCTCGCTCCACGCATGAGCCGGCCTCTTTCGATGTAGCCGCCACCAATGCCTGTGCCTAGAGTGACACCCACGAGAGACTCCACCCCTTGGGCGGCACCCAGCCACCACTCACCGAACGTGGCACAGTTGGCGTCATTATCGAGGGACGCAGGTAATTTTAATTCACTCGAGATACGAGATCTGATCGGGAAACCATCCCACCCAAGATTGGGAGTAGTAAAGATAAGGCCCTGATCTAAATCCAGAGGCCCCGGACAGCCGATTCCAACTCCAACAAACTCCTTTCTGCAGCCACCCTCTGCTTTGAGGGTCTGCTCTATAACGTCCTCGGCCATGGATGCAATCCTTTTGACTGCATCTTCCGGGCCTCTCTCTGGGTAAGTGGACTCTGAACGGATCGCATTTGGCTTACCACCCGCGACAGGAACAGCGGCCACGACCAGGCTCGTTCCTCCAATATCTATACCTAAAACCCACCGTCCCTTCATAGTATTGGGATCAACCTTCACCAAGGTTTAGAACAGCCAAGAACGCCTCCTGCGGGATATCTACCGTGCCAACCTGTTTCATCCGACGTTTCCCTTCCTTCTGTCTTTCGAGAAGTTTCCGTTTTCGCGAGATGTCACCTCCATAGCACTTTGCGGTCACGTTTTTTCGAAGGGCCTTCACATTCGTTCGTGCAATCACATCGTTGCCGACAGCTGCTTGAAGAGCGACCGCAAACTGCTGGCGAGGAATAAGATCTTTCAGCTTTCTAACCAGGTCACGGCCGTAGTCGTATGACTTGTCTTCGTGAATGATCACGCTGAAAGCATCGACCGGATCGCCATTCACCAAGACATCAAGACGAACCAGCTTGTCCGCTCTATACTCTCTGAATTCATAATCCAGAGCAGCATACCCTCGAGTGCCACTCTTAAGACGATCATAGAAATCAAGGACAATCTCCGATAGCGGCAAATCGAAATCGAGCTCAACCCTCTGAGTATCTAGATAGTTCATACTCTTGAAGACGCCTCTCCGGTCATGACAAAGCTTTTGAACATTCCCTATGTACTCGCTCGGACAAAGAATTCTAGCTGACACGATCGGCTCGGAGATCGACTCGATACGACCTCGTTCAGGCAGGAGAGAGGGACTCTCTACCTGCAGGTCAGACCCGTCCGAGAGCGTAACGTGGTACTCAACGTTTGGAACTGTAGTAATCAGATCCACATCAAACTCTCTCTCGAGTCGTTCTTGGATGATCTCCATGTGCAGTAGGCCAAGAAAACCACAACGAAATCCGAACCCGAGAGCAATAGACGTCTCAGGCTCGTACTGGAGAGACGCATCGTTGAGGCTTAATCGTTCCAACGCATCCCGCAGATCCTCGTAATCGTCTGAGTCAGTTGGGTACAGACCCGCAAAAACCATGGGCCTCGCTTCTTGATAGCCAGGAAGCAGTTCATCAGACCTTCTATCTGCATCTAGTATAGTGTCGCCTACTTTTGTGTCCGCGACTTCTTTGATAGCCGCTACTACATAGCCAACCTCACCGGGGCCTAATTGTTCTTGAGGGATCCGACCAAGTCGCATGCAACCGACCTCGGTAACTTCATATCGGACATCTGCATTACCAAAGGTGATCCGCATACCCGATCGAAGGTATCCATCGACTACTCGAACCGACGGCACGGCTCCAAGGTACTTGTCATAATAGGAGTCAAAAATTAGAGCTCGGGTAGGTGCCGCATGATCTCCCTTTGGAGCCGGAACTCGCTCGACTACAGCCTCGAGGATATCGGGGATTCCAATCCCTTCCTTAGCACTAGCTAGCAGAATTGATTCTGGATCTACGCCCAGAAGGTCTGCAACCTCACTTCGACGACGCTCAGGCTCTGCTCCTGGGAGATCGATCTTGTTGATAACCGGTATAATCTCTAAATCGGCCTCAAGAGCGAGAAACAGGTTAGAGAGGGTCTGTGCCTGAACTCCTTGGGTTGCGTCTACAACTAAGATCGCTCCCTCGCAGGCAGCAAGAGACCGAGAGACCTCATATGTAAAATCAACGTGTCCCGGCGTATCGATCAGGTTTAGTTCGTACTCGATACCATCGGCTGCCACATACTCCATCCGCACTGCATGGAGCTTGATGGTAATACCCCGTTCACGCTCGAGTTCGTTGTCATCGAGGACTTGATCACGCATTTGTCTCTGGTCGAGCGTACGCGTGCCCTCAAGTAATCGATCAGCAAGGGTAGACTTGCCGTGATCGATATGCGCGACGATGCAGAAGTTACGAATGAGGTGGGTCTGCACGGACTGGGTTATAAATGTTGAACGGGAACGATTGACAGAAGTTGTCAAGTTAACGGGCACCGACGTTGTGACGTACCCGAGTGCCTAGTGAATCGATCAACTAGGCTTGGAAGAAGAGAGACGGGGTACCCGCCAAAGCGGAGCCCCGGTAGCTTCCTTTCCTCCCATGCCTGACATAAAGACCCCCCATTTAACTCGCACTCGCGCGGATCTACTCGACCCTGCTTCGCTGTCACAGCTAGGCGGAATCGAGTTAGTCGCTCGCGAGGTCGTAGAGGGATTTCTAATGGGTCTGCACAGATCTCCACACCGCGGTTTCTCGGCCGAATACGCGGAGTTGAGAGCGTATCAAGCAGGCGACGACCTCCGCTACATCGACTGGCGTATGTTCGGACGATCGGACCGCTACTATGTGAAGCAGTTCGAGGAAGAAACTAGTTTACGGGCTTATCTGCTTGTCGACATCAGTGAGTCTATGGGTTGGAGTTCAAACCCCAACGTCCAAGTGTCTAAGCTTTGGTATGCTAAACATCTAGCGGCCTCGTTGGCACTCATTTTGCTCCGCCAAGGTGACGCCGTAGGAATGGCGGCATTCCATGATCAGGTCGCCAACCGAGTTCGGGTGCGCGGTGGCCGTCGTCAGTTCCACGAGGTTGCCAGACACCTCCAGGATCTTGATGCAAAAGGTGGCACTTCCGCTGAAGGTGCACTACGTGAAATGGCTCTCCGTCTACACCGCCGCGGACTGGTAATTCTCTTTTCGGATCTACTAGTCTCGCGAGAGGAGACACTAAACGCACTTAAGTACCTGCGTCATCACGGGCATGAGGTCTTAGTCTTCCACCTCATCGACCCAGGTGAGCGCGAGTTGCCCGCAGCGTCAGAAGCACGGTTTTACGACCCCGAGACGGACAACGAACTACTGGTAAGTGTCGCTGATATCCGGTCCGAATATCGCGAAGCGGTAAAGGAAGCGCTGCAAGAATGGCGTAGCGATCTATTGCCCCATGGGATAGGCTACGAAGTTACCGACACCGACCTTCCCATGTCCTTAGCACTACGCACCTACCTCCGAAAGCGAGAGCGACTCGGCTGAGGCTACGGAACGGTTTATGGGAACCCTGACTCCACTATTTCTACTCGCGGCCCTATCTGTCGGCATACCGATCTATCTGCACTTATTCCAGCGTCATCAGGCCCGAAGGCTCTCCTTTCCCGCTCTTAGGTACCTTGAGAGAACCGAGCGCGAGCACGCGCGTCAGATCCGTCTCAGACAGTTACTCCTTCTATTGTTTCGCGTTCTTGCTTTACTCCTTCTCACAGGTGCTGGAGCTCGTCTCTTCATCCCATCGCTCAATGGATCACACGCACCTACTGCCACCGTTATCGTCCTAGATAATTCCCTGAGCAGCGGACTGGTAGTCGGTGAGATCCGACTTCTTGATGAGCTCAAAGCCATCGCTTTCAGGACACTCGATGCGGCTTCAGATGAGGACCGATTCTGGGTCATCAGGGCCGGCGAGCCATGGCTACCCTCTATACCAGGTAGTATGGATGCTGCAAGACAGGTAATCGAACAAACCGAAGTGAGCGAGGCTGGTTCGGATTTGAGTTCCGCAATCGAACGAGCGGTTCGCCTCCTAGAGACCTCTAACCTAGAGCACCACGAGATCCATCTCCTTTCCGATCTCCAGAATACAGCATTCAGCATGTCCCGTCCCGCGGTTGCCCAAGGCATACCGGTGGTGACCTGGACAGGGCATAAACCTAAGACCACGAATCGCGCACTTACTTCTGTGGTCGTGGGAGGTGGCCTTACGCCCATAGAAGGACAGAGGTCCTCGGTAACGATCGAGTCGCTAAAGTCCATCTCCGAGGGCGACACAATGCATGTACCCATCCGTCTCGTTTTCAACGAGCGCATCCGTGGTGCAACCTCCCTACCACCAGGAGCCCAAACAACGATCTCTATTCCTTCATCTGGAACTGGATGGGTCACTGGCTATGCCGATGCTGATCCCGACGACCTCCGGGCTGACGACAGACGCTTTTTCGCATATCAATCACGTCCGGCACCAAAAGTAGCGGCAGTCGGTGATGTGGGTGTCTTTGTAACCGAAGCACTCGCGGTGCTAGGCGAAGCCGAACGCGTGGAGCAGGTGACCGCTACAGAGGCCGACGTGGTCATATCCGCAAATGGTGTCGGGTTGGATCAAGCATATAGATCAGCGGTGATCGTTCCCGCTGCAGACCTTACTCTCATACCTAGCCTTAATAGACGCCTCTCTGACTCGGGGATCCCGTGGCGCTTGGAACACCGCGAAGAAACGGGAGAAACCTCGCTAAAGGGACAAGCACTCCCGGATCCACTCAGGAGTGTTCAGGCAAGTTCGTGGTTCCACCTGACTATTTGGGGAGATCCGCCAGCTCCTCCGAGGGTTATCGCCGAAGTGAATAGTCGCCCATGGGCTGTCGAAGGGATAGACAGCTTTGGAAGACGTTACATGCTCTTAGCTTCGAGCCTAGATGAGAAAGCTACGAGTCTCCCCGTTTCGACCGGCATGCTTCGCTTCGTTGACTGGATAACTAGTGAATGGACAGGATCAAGCGGCCTACTCAATGAATATTTTACAGGATCAACAGTTCCAGTCCCGTCGGCCGCGACACACGTAAGGTTCCCGTCAGGTCGAGAAATCGAAATAGACGGAACCCGCACAGTGCGAGGTACAGGAGAAGCCGGCTTCTATACCTTTGTCAGGCAGGATTCCATCTTATCAATCTTAGCGCTAAACCCACCTTCCTCAGAGTCTTTTCTCGAGCCGATTGAAGCTTCGGATCTTCAGAAGGCAATAGGAAGCAGCGTAATACCTATAGATCGCAAAGAGGCTTGGGACCTGTCGATTTACAGAAAACGACAAGGTCCAGAGCTATGGTGGCCACTGCTTCTTAGCATGTTGCTTCTTCTGGTCGCTGAAGCACTTATGGCAACATCTGGACCGGCCAGCCCCTTGAGTGGCCTTGGTGGGTCCTTCGGGAGAACGGAAAGTGGAGACTAGCCTCCTTCTCAGAGCACTCGAATCTTCTCCTGCGGTCAAGCGTTTAAGTGACTATCTACCGCTGCCAGGAACTAGGCGTGAATTGGGAGGAGCGATTGGTTCTCTAGGCTCTGCAGTCATAGCATCTTTGCATCGGGCACACCCGGGAAAGACGTTCGTGACAATATGCGAATCTCCACACGATGCACTCTCTCTTCAGAACGACCTAGAAGCGCTCCTCGACAATATCGAGCAGATATTTTACTACCCCCAAGAAGAAATACTGCCGTACGAGGATTCCCAACCGCACTTCGCAATCGGAGGCCAGAGGGTTGAAGCTGTCGAGGCTATCCTCTCCGGACGCGCCCGTGTCATCGTCACCTCATCCCGCGCTCTGCAAGAGAGAGTTCCGATACCTGCTCATCTGACCGAACTCCGCTCTACTTACAAGGTCGGCGACCAGTTGCCCTTCGGAAACTTGTCCAAAGCGCTTGAGGGAAGAGGCTTCGAACGCGTTTCCCTGGTCGAGCAAGTAGGGCACTTCGCAGTGCGCGGAGGTATCCTAGATGTCTTCTCTGTATCCGCTGGCGACCCCGTAAGACTGGAATTCTGGGATGACGAGATAGTGTCTATCCGCACCTTTGATGTGACAGACCAACGGTCCAACGGAACCCTTCAGGAAACGCACATACTCCCCGTCGACTTACGACGTCCTAATACCCAAGAAGAAGTGAACGATAACAAATCAGAGTCACTGGTGGAGATACTTCCCTCTGATGCAATTCTTGTTCAGGTCGGCGAGTGGGACATAGACGTGGATTTCAATAAGAGATGGGCCCGAGTCTCTACCCTCTACGACAATCTTGTCGACTCTGGAGCTTCGCCAGAATTACCGAGCAACCTTTTTATTCCTTCAGATACGCTTTCAGATCGGTTAAGTCGATTCTCACGTATCGACTTAACCGAGAGGCGAAGCACCTCTTTGTGTGTCAACTCTGTGGAACCCCCCGAAATCGACCGGGACATGGGGAGGCTGGAAAACTACCTTCAGGAGGGCTCTCACAAAGGATTCGCCAGTATCATATTATGTGAGAATAGTGGTCAGCTCCAACGACTTGAAGAAATCCTTGGAGGCCTCAAACGGATTCCGTCGGGGACGAGCCTTGGGCTCGGTGCCTTAGCAAGCGGATTCGAAATCCTGTGCAGTGACCCTCCGCTTAGAGTTTTAAGTGATCACGAGGTCTTTCGACGCACCCGCCGGGTCCGCCGCAACCGAAAGTTCCGCGGATCTGTCGCAATTGAAAACCTCGCTCAACTGACTCCTGGAGCATTCGTAGTGCATATGGATCACGGAGTGGGACGATTCCAAGGTCTGGAACACATTCATATCGCCAGTCAAGAACTCGAGGTCATGCTTATTGAGTACGCAGCAGGCGATATGCTCAGAGTACCCGTCGCGAAGCTTGACTTAGTAGAACGCTGGGTCGGAGAATCGGAAGATGCGAAGCCGCCGCGTATTCATCGGATTGGCGGGAAACGGTGGAAAACCCTCCGTAAGAAAACAGAGCGGGTGATCGAGGAGATGACCACAGAACTGCTCGAGCTATATGCTAGTCGACAGACAGTAAACGGGCACGCATTCAGTGAAGATACCCGCTGGCAACTCGAAATGGAGTCGGCCTTCCTATATGACGACACACCCGATCAAAGAAAGGCAGCAGAGGCAGTCAAAAAAGACATGGAAGCGCCAAGGCCCATGGATCGACTCGTTTGCGGTGACGTGGGGTATGGAAAGACAGAAATCGCTATCAGGGCAGCCTTCAAGGCGGTCCAAGACGGCAAACAGGTAGCTGTACTAGCACCCACCACTATCCTAGTCGAGCAACACCGACATTCGTTCGGAGAACGCCTCGCTGATTATCCGGTCCGCGTGGGTTCACTGAGTCGCTTTCAGAATGGGAAGCAGCAAAAAAAGGTTTTGGCAGAGCTGGCTGGAGGCGAGACAGACATCGTCATTGGAACACACCGGCTTCTCTCAGAGGATGTAGTCTTTAAGAATCTTGGTCTACTGATAGTCGACGAAGAACAGCGGTTCGGTGTAAAGCACAAAGAAAAGCTGAAGAAACTAAAAAGTTCCATTGACGTCCTGACGCTAAGTGCGACACCAATCCCGCGCACACTCTACCTGTCTTTATCCGGGGTCCGTGACCTGTCGCTGATCCGGACACCGCCCAGAAACCGAATGCCGATCTTTACGAACGTGATCCCGTGGACGGACCAACTTCTTGCAGAGGCGCTGTATCGTGAGCTCGATCGCGGTGGCCAGGCATTCTTCCTACACAACCGAATAGACACAATTTACACGGTGGCCGGGGAGATCCGGGAGCTCATCCCAGAAGCGAGAATCGGTATCGCACATGGTCAGATGGCGGGAGGAGAACTAGATAAAATCATGAGGGATTTTGTCGATGGTGAGATCGACATTCTCGTGTGTTCGTCAATCATCGAGAACGGGCTCGACGTGCCTAACGCCAACACACTAATCGTCGACCGGGCTGACCGGTTCGGTCTCTCACAGCTGTATCAAATTCGAGGTCGTGTGGGGCGCTCTGACCGACGGGCTTACTGTTATTTACTAGTACCAAATGACGTAAACGAAGACGCGGAGAGGCGACTTCGGGTCCTTGAGCAGTATACCGAACTCGGTGCTGGGTACTCGGTGGCCATGCGTGACCTAGAGCTTAGAGGTGCGGGCAACCTTCTGGGAGCAGATCAATCTGGCTTCGCCAGCCAGATCGGACTCGACGCCTATATGCGATTACTGAGGAAGACTGTAAAACGCATAGAAAAAGGGGAAGCCGAGATTGAGTGGCCCGTCCCAGACGTCACAATGGCTGGAGCTGCCTTATTTCCAGACCAATATGTTCCGGATTCTCACCAAAAGCTTCATCTTTACAGACGGCTCTCGAAAGCAGAAACGCAGACCGAGATCGAAGCACTTCGTGATGAGCTCTCTGACCGGTATGGTCGGTTACCGGACGAAGTCAAACGTCTCTTGGACGCAGCCGAGATCCGCACCCTAGGTAAGCTTCTCGGACTGGAGAGGGTTATCGTTCGAGAGGATTGGGCGCGCCTCTCATTCAGAGAAGGGGTAGTGCCCAAGATAGCGAATCTTGAAGGACCTATGAGAGAAAGACAGGTCAGTATGGAAGTGCTCCGAGTGCATCCACTGTCTATTAAGCTAACCCGAGAGGGGTTTGAGCCGATGATAGAAGTAGTCGTCTTAGCGCTATCGGCACTTTGCGCCTCAAGAGATAAGGCGGCATGAGTTTTCACGACGGTACGCAGAACTGGAATCACGAATGAATCGAAAAACAATCCTGGTCCTGACAGTGGGAGTCCTGACAATCAGTTGCTCGGGCGAGCAGAATACCGATGGGCTAGTAGCAATCGTAGATAACTATACGCTGAGCATAGACGACGCTGTCGACCTACTAGTTGATGAAGAACGGCTTGCAGCTGATGCCGGCGTCGTCAAAGCAGTGGCCGAGCTATGGTTAAACTACACCCTCCTCGCCGAAGCGACCGCGACCGACTCTACATTTTCTATGCTCGACTTCGAGCCACTGGTCATGCGGCAGGCACAGCAGGTGATGGTCTTCCAACTGCGAGATTCAGTGATCCAAGTAGACACCTTTATGACAGAAGAGGAACTCCTGCAGCTCTACGAGACCGAAGAGCCAGCGCTTGAGATGCGGGCAAGGCACATAATGTTCCAACTGCCCATCGGAGCTACGCAAGTCCAAAGAGACAGCGTCGCAGCAGCGCTATCCGGGATCCGAGATCGAGTCCTTAGAGGAGAAAATTTCTCAGGACTGGCACAAGAACTCAGCCAAGATCCGGGGACAGCATTGAACGGAGGTGACCTAGGACCATTTGGCCGTGGCGATATGGTGGCCCCATTCGAGGAGGCAGTGCTGGCCTTACAGCCAGGTGAGATCAGCGAGGTAGTAGAAACACCAATGGGACTCCACATTATCCGCCTAGAAGAGCGCCGCTTCAGGGCATTCGAAGAAGCAGCAACTCTATACCGGAGTCAGGTACAAGCAAGGACTGTACAGGAGGCAGAATCGGTCTTCGTGGCCAGTCTGTACGACCGGGCTGCGCCTATGATTGTCGAAGGCGCAATCGAAATCGTCCGAGAGTTGGCTGAGAACCCAAGCTCTTCACTATCGGGGCGCGCCACACGGCGCCCTGTTATTGAGTGGAACGGGGGTTCCGTATCCGTGGGAGACATGAAAACACTTATACAACTGGAGTCACCGACACTCCCGATGCAGCTTTCGGAAAGTTCCGACGATCAGTTGATCGAATTTCTTCGCAGCCTAGCACGGCGTGACCTGCTCATCCGTGAGGCGGAATCTGAGGGGCTACGGCCGGCCAGAGACAGTGTAGAGGCTATGATAAAAGAAGCGGGTATCCAGCTCCGTAATGCCGCGCGTGTGCTCGGCTTCTTAGACCTCGACCAAGCTCCAGGAGAGGCTTTAGAGATCGCTGTCGCCCGGGCAGTAGAAAATGCTTTGGTGGATAATCTTTCGGGGGCAACACAGATCGTTCCCCTAGGCCTTGTAGGTTTCCAACTGCGCGAAGGTAGTTCGAGCGAAGTATTCGACGAAGGAGTAGGCCAAGTGGTACTCGATGTCGCTCAGATAAGAGCTGCTCGGCAACTCTCTCCCGTGGAGGAAACCCTTACCACGCTCACTACAATCGACACAATCCGATGATAGCAGGAACCCACCAATTGTCGAGGGTTACGAGACTTGATGATGAAACGTAACGTCCTAGTAGCCGCACTAATCCTTCTCTTTCCGCGAGCAGGCCAAGCCCAGCTGCAAGACCTAGATGTCGTCGACCGTCTAGTCGCGGTAGTTGGAGACTCAGCAATCGTCCAGACTCAGGTCCAGGAAGAGATTCAGAGAATGCAGCTTGGAGGTGCACCGGTTCCGAACCCGGGTACCGCCGACTACGACGACCTTTTCGAGCAGATTCTTAATCGCTTCATCGACCGTTTACTCGTTCTTCAAGCGGCCGCAAACGACTCACTTTTGCAAGTTAGCGAGGAGGCCATCAACGAACGAGTCACCGAGCAAATCACTCAACTCACGACTCAGTTCGGAGGGCAAACCCAATTACAGGAAGCACTCTCCGCAGAGGCACTAACACTAACAGAGTACAGAGATATCCTCAGTAACGAGCAGCGCGTTAGACAGATAGAACAACTGTTCTATCAGTCCCGCCTCCGTGAAGCGCAACCAGTCGAAGTTTCGGAAGAGGATTTACTCGAGCGGTTTCAGGAAGCCCGGGGCCAACTAGAGCAGCGGCCGAGGCTAATTACAATACGACAGGTGGTGGTCCAGCCCGTGGCGACTGATGCCGCGGTAGACACAGCCCGTTCATTAGCAGAAGACCTTTTGGCGAGGGTCAGAGCGGGAGAAGACTTCGCAGAGCTCGCAATCCAATACAGTGGAGACCCTGGGAGTGCAGCGCTTGGGGGGGATCTGGGTTGGTTCCGACGTGGGCGAATGGTGCGCGAGTTTGAGGAGACAGCATTCAACCTGCTCGACGGTCAAATCAGTGATGTCGTCGAAAGCGATTTCGGGTTCCACATCATCAAGGTAGAGAGAATGCGGCCCGGAGAGCGGAATGCACGGCACATCCTAATCATTCCACAAAAGACGGAAGAAGACCTCGCTCTGGCGCGCGAGACAGCTATGTCTGTTAGGCAACAGGCAGAATCAGGGACGCCCATGATCGAACTGTACGAAGAGTTTTCAGATCCAGCAGCCCCTGACTCAATCACGCTCGCCTTTGAGCAACTCGATGAGCTTCCTCCGGCGTACGGGATGCTTCGCACAGCAAATCAGAGTGACCTGGTAGGCCCCCTTGAGTATCAACTTCCGAATGGAGAGACGCGCTACGCCGTAGTCTCGGTAACCGAGGTGAGAGAAGCTGGGGCTTACACCTTTGAAGATCTAAAAGCCCAGCTCGCAGCACAGTTGCAACAGGAGCGGCAGATCGAGAGCATCATGCGTGAGCTTCGAGCGCGAACGCATATCGACATCCGCATGTAGGTGGGCGTTCGTCTCGCCCTCACACCGGGGGACCCACGTGGGATCGGTCCGGAAGTAGCTCGCAAGGGTCTCGATCACCTTAGCAAAACACTACCCGACGCCGACATCGCTGTATTTGGACCCAACGGACCATTACCCCCCGAAGCTCTAGAGGCCTTCCAGTCACAGGGACAAGAAAGACCAAGGGACGGGGTATGGGCCGCCGATATAGCAGCCTCCTCAATCGAAAGTGCAGTCGAAGCAGCCTTGGCGGGTGAGATCCAAGGGATCATAACTGGTCCACTTCACAAGCCCTCCTTGAGGCTCAGTGGCAGAGTTTTCCCCGGACAGACCGAGATGATCGCCTCACTGGCAAATTCCGGTCAAGTAGGCATGCTGATGGCGGCAGAGTCCACGCGACTTGGAACACCGCTCCGCGTGCTACTTGGAACGACACACATTCGACTCCGTTCGGTCCCGGACACGGTAACCACCGCCCTCCTGGTCCAACAGTCGACCCTGCTGCACACCGCATTAGTAGATGATTGGGCGATCACTGATCCTAGCCTGGGCATGTGTGCCCTAAATCCACATGCTTCAGACGGAGGCCTCTTCGGTGACGAGGAGGAGTACATCTATGGTCCGGCGCTAGAGTCTCTAAACGCTTCTGGAGTGAACGTCACAGGTCCACTGCCTGCCGATACAGTCTTTATGCGCGCTCTGTCTGGAGAGTTCGATGCCGTGATAGCTCCATACCACGACGTAGGGATGGCAGCCTTCAAGACGGTCTCCTTCGGAACCGGGGTCAATGTGACACTCGGATTACCGTTCATCAGAACATCACCAGACCATGGGACAGCATTCGATATTGCGGGCTCTGATGAAGCTGACCCTACCTCAATGATCAAAGCCCTAACCCTTGCTCATCGCCTTGCAAACAATCGCTTTGACACCCCACCCGCTGATGTCTAAGCTTTGTCCCCGGAGAATGGTTAAGCCTTTTCGCCACCCAATCCGGTGATCAAACTCACCCGTGTATCGAAAGAGTATCCGCATCGAGGGTACGCTCTCCGCGATGTCTCTTTGCGTGTGAACAAGGGTGAGTTCGCCTTCCTCACTGGGCACTCCGGATCGGGCAAGTCCACTACGATGCGGCTCATCCACATGTCGGACCGTCCTAGCTCTGGGGAAATCAACGTAGATGGATACTCTTCCGATCACATCACGCAACGAGATCTCTGGAAGGTTCGTCGCCTCGTTGGAATGGTATTTCAGGACTTTCGACTCCTTCCCGGCCGAACCGCGCTCGAGAATGTAGCCTTCGCACTCGAAGTCACAGGAACACCCCGAAAGGCGATCCCGGCAAGAGCAAACCTACTTCTGGCCCAAGTCGGTTTCGCCCCCAAAAAAGATGCACTGGTGGAACAATTGTCCGGTGGGGAACGTCAACGCGTAGCCATCGCTCGAGCCCTCGCAAACGAACCGGACATCCTCCTTGCCGACGAGCCTACAGGAAACTTAGACGACCAAGCGACCAGTGAAATCCTCGACTTGTTTTGGGACATCAACGCAAAAGGAATGGCCGTGCTTATGGCCACACACGATCTAGAGCTAGTAGGACGCCACCCTAATGCCCGCATAATTGAGCTCGATCAAGGGAGACTCGTATCTGACTCGAATATCATGCAAGCCGGGACCCACTGATGTATGCCATCCGTGAGGCAGTGGCTGCGTTTAGGCGCGCGCCTATCCTGACGGCTCTGTCTGCCGGCATGGTCGGGTTAGCGCTGTATGTGGTGGGACTGTTTTCGCTTGCGACGTACAACCTCCAAATCGCTCTGGCGGCCATCGAAGAGCGCGTTGAGATAGTCGTCTACATCCGTGATAACACTCGCCAAAGCGAGATTGACCTATTTCTCACGGAAATCATGGATTTCCAAGAAGTTTCAAGTACAAAACTGATCTCAAAAATGGATGCATTGGAGCGTGCTCAGCGCGATCTTCCGGAGTTTGGACAGCTATTTTTGGACTCCGAGGTAAATCCCCTCCCACAATCAATCGAAATAGCGCTACATCCAGGAAATCGAACACCGGAGGCCATAGCGAAAGTCGTAAAAGCCGCTCAAGGCTATACATTCGTTGAGGATGCCCTTTACGGTGAAGAATGGGTCGATCGGCTCTTCGCCCTAAGAAGGGTCGGCTTGGCCACAACAACGGCTGCAGGTGCGGCGTTGGCAATGGTTGCAGCTCTAATCATTGGGGCAGCGCTGAGAATTGCAGTCTTTGCAAGACGTGAAGAGATTTACGTTATGAGGCTGGTAGGGGCACGGAACGGATTCATCAGGAGCCCATTCCTACTTGAAGGAGCCCTCGCGGGACTCACAGGTGGTATACTTGCGTTAGGGCTCACATACGGTAGCTACAGGGGTGTCTCTACTTACATGTTAGATGTCGCTTGGATCCCCTTCAGTTGGGTAGGGATAGGACTAACAGCCGGATTACTGTTCGGTACGATTTCAAGCGCTGTGGCAATTCATCGCCATCTGAAGAAGGTTTGATGGTGAGATCCGCATGCCTCATCAGTGTGGTGATAGCTCTGACGCTGACCACACCAGCTTCCGGGCAAAACGTAAACGTCAATAGGGAGATCCAGCAAAGTCAGAGGCGCCTCGAGCAGATCCGTGAGGAACGGAGCCGTTTACAACGCGACCTAGGAGAGGTTCAAAACAGAGTTAGAGACGCAGCCGCTGAACTAGGTAATCTCGAACGTCGGTTGAGTGCAACCCGGTCAGCCCTAGCCGAGGTAGAATTCCAGTCTGAAGCCACAACCGAACAGGTCGTTGGAGCCACACGCGACCTAGTTATGTCTCAGGAGCAACTCGCGACTCGCAAAGCGATTCTAGCTCGGAGGCTAAGAGATATATACAAAATGGGTCCGACGCATACGATACAGGTGTTTTTGGGCGCACGTTCCTTCACAGACGTTCTAACCCGATATCGTTACCTTCAACGGATTGCGGCTTTCGATCAAAGCTTGGTTGAGCGCGTCCGCAAACTAGAGGCCGACCTGACCAGACAAAACGATGTGCTCCGGGAGAGGATGTCGGTTCTCGGTACCTTGCGTCAGGACCGACTTACAGAGGTCGCCCAGTTACGCTCGGTAGAGCAGGAACACCAATCGGCCATTCAGAAGTATCGAACCAGAGAACAAATGGCTTCGACGAGACTGGAAGAACTGAGTGCAGACGCAAGCAGGATGACGACCCTAATCGACGCACTCGAAGAACGTCGCAGAGATTTGGAATCCCGAAGTGACGCCACTCTCTCATCCGAGGATGTGGGTTCTCTGGAGTGGCCGGTCGACGGAGAGCTCATATATGAGTTCGGACGCGACAGGCGACCGAACGGGACTGTCATCCGGTGGAACGGAATCGGGATCAGAGCTCGCACTGGCACCCCCGTCGAAGCTGTGAGAAGAGGAACAGTTGCCTATGCGGGCCCATTCGAGGGCTATGGGCCAACGGTTATGCTTTCACACGGAAACGGCTTCTATACGCTATACCTGTATCTGGACGAGATCAGTGTAGTCGAAGGACGAGAGGTGATGGAAAACGACGTAGTAGGCACTGTGGGTGGGGCTGATACCCCGGAAGGTTCACATCTGGAGTTTCAGGTTCGAGCACCCATGGAAGAGGGATCCTCACCCCAGGCACAAGACCCTCTGATATGGCTCCGAGGCCGCTAGCATCGATTATGGGATTACATGATATCGTTGGCCATGAAAAACTGCGCACTTCGATCTTTCGTGCATATGAGTCAGGAAAGCTACCGGCCGCACTGCTGCTGCACGGACCACGTGGAATCGGAAAACAAAGACTTGCCCTATGGATCGCTCAACTGACCGTATGCACTGGGACTGCCACTGACAGGCCGTGCGATAGTTGTGGCCCGTGCCGGATGGTTCGCTCGCTGGAGCATCCAGATGTCCACTGGTACTTCCCCCTCCCGCGACCCAAGGTATCAAGTAAAGAGAAGTTGGCTGAAGCGCTGGAAGCGGCTCGGTTTCAAGAACTTTCTGAATACCGTGTCCAAAGTCTCGTTCCAAGCTGGTGGGATGACGTCCGCGGACTTTATCTGGGTACGATCACAAATCTCAGAAACCAGGCCACCAAAAGACCCAGCATGGCCAAAGGCCCTGTCTTCATTGTCGGTCAGGCAGAATTGCTCGTGCCTCAAGCGGCGAGTCCTGAAGCAGCGAACGCTCTTCTAAAGCTTCTCGAAGAGCCCCCAGGACAAGCACGTTTTATCCTTACGAGCAGCGAACCTGGCATGCTTTTGCCCACTATCAAATCGCGAACGGTTCCATTGCATGTACCCGCCTTGTCCCGCGAGATGGTGTACGCTTTTCTAAAAGACCACTTCAGTGTTGACGAAAGAACAGGAAAGTGGGCAGCGCAGTTAAGCCAGGGCTCTCCTGGTCGCGCAATGGCATTTCTTCCGGATGAAGGTGAGCTAGGTCCTCTAGAAGATCTTCGCAGGCGTGCATTCGATATAGTGATGGGTGCCACAACGCAAAACCGGGGCCCGGGATATCGACTCGCGGCATCGTTCCCTTCGACTCGGGCACGCCAGCTAATCGATCTTTTCACATTAGTAGAGGTGTGGCTTCGCGATCTTGCAGCCGCAACAGCTGGTGCCGATAAGCTTATAATCAATTACGACGCTCTAGCCCGCTTGAAAAAGCACGCCAATGAAGCTGGGATCCTGCCGTCTCGAGTTCCCTCCGCTTTTGCTGCTGTCGAACACGCCCGCGAGCTAGCTCGTGGGAATGTGAATCCTCAACTGGTCGTAAGCGGACTTGTACGTGATCTTCGGCAAGTTCTGCTCGACTCCTCCATTCCCACCGCCGCAGGATCTAGCCGATGAGAACACGCCCGGACGGCCTGACGCATCTAGATGCCGAAGGACGACCTCAGATGGTGGATGTGACCGCTAAGGACGACTCGAGGAGGACAGCCGTCGCCGAGGGACGGATCGTGATGAAAGCAGAAACCCTCAAGTGCATCATGGAGGGGCGCACAGAAAAAGGTGATCCCGTCCAGCTAGCCCAGCTTGCAGGTATCATGGGTGGCAAAAAGACGGCTGACCTCATTCCTCTTTGTCACGCACTCCCAGGAGCGTCCATAGAAGTTGAGTTAGACGCAGCTTTGGATCTTCCAGGCTTCCGGGCCCGAGCATCCGCGAAGTACACAGGTAAGACGGGTGTTGAGATGGAAGCCCTCACCGCAGTGAGCATAGCGCTGCTGACGGTCTATGACATGGTGAAAGCTGTCGACCGCGGAATGTACATAGAGGGAATCCGACTTATAAGCAAAAAGGGTGGCGCGTCAGGATCGTGGAGTTCGGATTGAAGTCATACCCTCTTCCCAGAGAGAGCGGACATGAGTGCAGCTAACGATTAAGTAGGATCGGCACAGTGAGGCGCATACCCACTCTTAAATAGCGAGGCCGTACACCTGGGTTGGCTGCCTGCAGGTCTCGAACTGAAATGCCGTATTTCACGGAAATGTGAGACAACGTTTCACCCTGCCCCACCGAGTGTTCGACCACAGTCATCCGCTCTCCCTCCGGAATCGCAGCATAATTCAGAGCGAAGATCTCTCCCTGCCCCTCGGGAACACGGAGTTCATATATCTCTCCTGGAGGCGTAAATCCGCGGAAAAGCTCTGGATTTAACCATCGAATCTCGTCTTCCTCACTTTCTGCAGCTTGCGCGAGGACATCTAAAGTCGTTGCCTCGGGGACGTTCACAGCAGTATACCGAAAAGGGAGGCCGGGCTCTGGAGGCTCGTAGCCATGACCTTCTAAGTCTTGAGCAACGATAATCGCACCCACCAACTTGGGCACGAACTCCCGAGTTTCCCGCGGCCAGTGCCGCCGAAGGGCCCAAAACAGTGAATCGGACGGCTGCTCGAGCCTAGCATTCTGTCGGAGAATTCGTTGTGCTCGATTCGGCCCTCCGTTGTATGCCGCGAGGGCTAGAAACCAGGACTCGAATCTCCGATACAATGAGCTAAGATAGTCGGCCGCAGCGTCAGTTGACTTGAACGGGTTACGTCGCTCATCAACGAAGGCAGCTACAGTCATTCCATGCTCACGAGCCGTACCCGGCATGAACTGCCACATCCCCACGGCGCTTGCATAACTTCGTGCTCGGGGGTTGTAGCCACTCTCTATAAGTGGAAGGTATCTCAGCGACTCCGGGAGATCTCTTGCAGCGAGAACCGAGTCGACCATCTCCTCGAAAATACTCATGCGGTGAAGAAACTCAGGGAACCACGGCCTCGCTGCATTTTCCCAATACTGGATCCAATCGTCTACAGCTTCCCGAAACTCAGGATCTCGCATAACTGGTGACGCGAGTAATTCATCGACTCTTCCGGTTGACGTGGGAGGAGTCATAAATACCCCGTGCAACGGCTCGAACCGCACAGTCTTTGGCCGCAACTCCACATCTGGTTCCGGAAAGAGAACTGCATTGGTGGTCTCTCTACTCCCGACCAACGAGCAACCCGAACCGACCAGCAATAGTACTAGGCCTCCAAAGCGAGAACCCCTGGAAACTAAGAGATCCATTGGAGAGCTTCCCTGATACTAACCGTGGTAATTCGGTGCCTCGCGGGTGATCGTAACATCGTGAGGGTGAGATTCTCTGAGCCCACCCATGGTAACCCTATTAAAGCGCGATTCTGTCCTTAACTCATTGATAGAACCGACCCCGCAATAACCCATACCCGCTCGCAGTCCGCCTACTAGCTGGTAAATGGTGTCAGAAACCGGCCCCTTGTACGGCACACGCGCTTCAATCCCCTCGGGTACCAGCTTACGTTTGTCTCTAGAGGCATCTTGGAAATAGCGGTCCGCAGACCCCTCTTCCATTGCGGACAATGACCCCATCCCTCGGACAGTCTTGAAACGTCGTCCTTCGAGCAGAAATGTCTCACCCGGGGACTCGTCCGTTCCCGCGAACATAGAGCCCATCATCACGCAATGCGCTCCTGCGGCAAGTGCCTTTACGATGTCCCCAGAGTAGCGAATTCCCCCGTCTGCGATAATCGGAACGGAGCCATCCACACCATCTGTAGCATCCATGATGGCAGTCAGTTGAGGAAGTCCTACACCCGTCACCACTCGAGTTGTGCAGATCGAACCGGGACCAACACCGACCTTCACTGCATCAACACCCCTCTCTACCAATGCCCTCGCTCCTTCCACGGTGCCCACGTTGCCTCCTATGAGCTGAACATCCGGGAATCGCTCACGCACTTTAGCAACTGCCTTCAACACACCCTCGGAGTGCCCATGAGCCGTATCGACTACGATCACGTCCACACCGGCATCGACGAGCATCTCAGATCGCTCTATGTCTTCAGCCGAAGCTCCGATAGCCGCCCCAACACGAAGTCGTCCATGTTCATCTTTACAAGCATCTGGATACTGACGGCGCTTGAAAATGTCCTTTACTGTTATCAGACCTCTCAAACACCCATCATTATCAACTACTGGGAGCTTCTCGATACGGTGCTTGTGGAGAATTTCCTCGGCCTGCTCTAACGTTGTCCCAACTGGAACCGTTACAAGATTCTCGGATGTCATCACATCAGAGATTGATTTCGAGAGGTCGGACTCGAACTGCAGATCTCGGTTCGTAATAATGCCCAAAAGACGACCCGTATCTTCGACAATCGGCACTCCACTGATTGAGAAACGTGCCATCAACTCATGTGCGTCCTTTAGAGATCCATCCTGACCGAGCGTGATCGGATTCAGTATCATCCCACTTTCGGAACGTTTAACTCGATCTACCTCCTCGGCTTGCTTCTCGGGCGACAGGTTCTTGTGGATGACGCCAAGACCCCCCTCTCGAGCTATTTGTATAGCCATTCTAGACTCGGTCACCGTATCCATCGCTGCTGCGAGCAACGGAATACGGAGGGGAATCCCACGTGTGACCAAGGTGGATACATCCGCATCCTTTGGATGTACTTGGGAATGACCAGGTATCAGAAGAACATCATCGAACGTAAGAGCTTCTTTCACTATCCGGCCGTCGGAATGAGTATCGGTCATAGACGATTAGACCTTTCAGAAAATGCGAGCGCCCGCATCCACTTCCCAGACGAACCGGGCCTTGCGGAGCGGGCGAAAAAGTGCGCAGACTGAGCCTTTGATGATACCATCCGGGACGATAGATGGACTCTCGTGCATCGTCAACGCCGGAGATGCCATCGGGGACCATCCAGAAACACTGGAGTCACGGTTAAGGTCATAGCCAACATCGTCACTGCACCTTGAAGTCACTTCTCGGATCGCTCGTATCCTTTGACTCACTCACCTGTGCATCCTTCTGCTGACCCACCCTCACTTCGTGTTGAGTATCTGAACGTTGAGGGGTCCTTTACGTTGCCTTCGACATTTAGGATCTCATCCACCTCTTCAGGAGTGGCTGAATCGTTGTCGATCACAGTATTGAGATCATCTAGGATCTGCTTACCTGCGCGGGAGAGGTCGGACAGGACTTTATCGGCATACGATATCAACTGAAAAGCTTCCCGAATTGCCCCGGGGCTCGCAGCCGTTCGTCGGAGCTTATCCTCAAAGCCCTCAGCAAATTTGAGCAGGCTCGAAGGCTCGACGTCGGTTTTACTGGCATACTTCGATTCCATGAACTCGATGTAGTCGAGAACTTGGTACACTTGCTCTTCCGGTAACCCCTCGATCTTTCTGATCAGCCTCTGGCGAAGGACGTCGTGCATTATCTAGAACGAGTTAGCGTAGGTGTGATAGTAAATTTTAACCCCGAGATCAGAGTCTTAAAAAGCCTTCGAGTTGCAAGCGGCTCTTCGCAAATTTAGCTAAATTCTTTCCACACTGAACAATCCCGATAAGCTCCTTCCATGTCTTTCTTTCCGCTACGCCCCGTCCCCGTTTCAGACGGAGCTGCATCTCTTTACGACGAATGGCTGGCCTGGTTAAAGGAATCACTGAGCGACTCTGACTGTGATCGCAACGAGCTATGCAGAGAAATTCTTACGGATATATACTATCCAGAGCTGAGCTCTTTAGATCATTCCAGCCTATCGAGCACTACTAAAGTCGCACTGGCTCAAATGGATCCGCGTAACGTCACGCTGGAACCCGAATATTACGAGGAAATTGATCTCGTACGATACCAACCACGAAAGCCATTACTATGGCTATGGGAAATGTTCGATCGCAGTTCATTAGGAGAGAATATTGACCTTGGAATCCGCTTTAGAAGGATACTTGCCAAGCACGTGTTCAACTCCTGTGGAAAAAACTTCAAGGCGTTCACGCACGTCAGGTTCTCCTTCGGGTATAACATGGACGTCGGCGACGGCGTTGTTGTCCATCGCCACGTTCTTCTAGACGATCGCGGGGGCATCGAAATGGGTAACCGGTCGTCGGTCTCGGACTTCGCAAACGTTTACTCGCACTCACACAACATCGTTGATGGAAGGATCGTCTACCTTCCTAGGACAGTGATCGGTCAGGGTGTGCGCATCACTTATCACGCGACGGTACTAGCTGGCACACACGTTGCCGACGATTCAATGGTGGGGGCAGGTTCGATGCTGACAAAAAGCACTGATCCTCACTGGGTCTACGTCGGTGTGCCCGCTCGTAAAATCAAAGAGAAGTCTGCGGAAGAGCGCGCATCAAAGGCACCTACGACCCCGGATCCCTTGGCAGAGAACTGAAGGAGGTAGGTTCCTAGTCTAGCCTTCCTCATCCTCATGCATGGCCTGGAGACGCTTTACAACCTCAGGGTCAGCCAGCGTCGTGGTGTCACCTATCGCTCTTCCCTCTGCAATGTCACGGAGAAGCCGCCGCATGATCTTACCCGAACGAGTCTTCGGAAGCTCTGCAGTGAAGACCACTAGCTCCGGCTTCGCGATTGCTCCGATCTTAGCACTCACGTGAGTTCGCAGCTCAGTTAAAAGCTCGTCCGATCCATCGATTCCTTCTTTAAGAGTCACAAACGCGGCGATTGATTCTCCTTTGATCTCATGGGCCTTTCCAACTACGGCAGACTCCACTACAGCCGGATGATCGACCAAGGCACTCTCCACCTCCATTGTTCCAATCCTGTGCCCAGCAACATTCAGAACATCATCTACGCGACCAAGAATCCACAAATACCCGTCTTCATCGACCTTCGCTCCATCACCCGGGAAATATACGTTTGGCCACTTCGACCAGTACGTCTCTCTGAACCTCTGTTCGTCGCCCCAAACTGCACGCAACATTGAAGGCCATGGCTTTGTGATTGCCAGGTAACCGGCCGTTGTGTCCTCTCCGGACTCATCCCTTATAGCAGCCTCGATCCCTGGAAACGGGTGAGTCGCGGTCCCCGGCTTGGTCTCGGTCAAACCCGGAAGCGGGGTGATCATGATCGCTCCAGTTTCGGTCTGCCACCATGTATCGACGATCGGGCAACGCTCACCTCCAATCACCTCGTGATACCACATCCACGCCTCAGGATTGATGGGCTCACCCACAGTGCCCAGAACCCTCAAACGAGAGAGATCATACTTCTTGGGCCATTCATCTCCCCAACGCATAAAGGCTCGGATAGCAGTCGGAGCCGTGTAGAAGATGGTGACACCGTATTTCTCACAAAGCTGCCAAAACCGGCCGCGATCAGGCGTGTCAGGAGCACCCTCGTACATCACGACTTGAGCACAATTGGCTAAAGGTCCGTATACGATATAGCTGTGTCCGGTGATCCAGCCTACGTCAGCAGTGCACCAGTAGACGTCATCATCCTTGAGGTCGAATACCGCCTTGGTTGTAGCATAGGCTTGGGTCAAGTAACCACCCGTCGTATGAACAACTCCCTTTGGCTTCCCTGTGGTGCCCGACGTGTACAGGATGAAAAGTGTGTCTTCTGAATCCATCGAAACCGCTGGACACGAAGAAGACACCTCTGCCACCAGATCATGATACCAGTGATCCCGTCCCATTTTCATCGTGACAGCAGTTTGTTCCGTGAGGTCTCCACCGCGCGCCACCACTACTACATTTTGCACGGTAGGGGACTGTTCCAGGGCCGCATCCGCATTGGCCTTGAGCGGCACAACCGAGCCACGCCTCCATCCCCCATCTGCCGTTATCAGCAATTTTGACTCTGCATCATTGTTTCGATCCGCTAGAGAGTCCGGACTGAATCCGCCAAAGACGACCGAGTGAATGGCTCCTATGCGAGTGCAGGCGAGCATCGCAATCGCCGCCTCGGGAATCATGGGTAAATAAATCGTTACGCGGTCACCCTTCTTGATACCGAGACTTCTGAGAACATTCGCGAAACGGGACACCTCGCGATGCAACTCTGCGTACGTGAACGTCCTAGCGTCCCCGGGTTCGCCTTCCCATATAAGTGCGGTACGATCACCACGTCCGGCCTCTACATGTCGATCAAGACAGTTGTAGGACACATTGATCCTACCGCCTATGAACCACTCCGCATGCGGCGGCGACCACTTTAGCACTCTTTGCCAAGGCTCGAACCAATCAAGTTCCGCAGCCCACTTGGACCAGTACCCTTCCGGGTCACTAGCTGCGCTCTCGTAGATGTCTCGATCGTTGATGTTCGCCTGATCAACGAAAGTAGCAGGAGGCCGAAACCTCCTGTCTTCCTGAAGAAGTGCATCTAGTTCGCCGGCGTCACTCATTCATCATCCTCATCGGAGCTCTTGGGGGATCGAATCCGCCCCAATGTGCACTCTACCCTCCTCGGAGCAAACCATTTGATCTGTCTGGCTTTAGATCGCGATCCGCTCGTGTTATCAATAACCGACCTTACCCGGAGGTTGCGTTAGGGAACCGCCGCCGCATCTGGATGGATACGCTGGCTCGACTGAGGGCTTATTTAACTGTGTTATAATTGACAGGGTTTCTAAGGCAGTTATAACCTTGTTGGATGTTATAGGTCATCTAGTGAGTCCGTCCGTGAACGAATCCGAATGTTGAGCAAATTCGAGACTGATGTGCGCCTCAGGAAAGCCCTCGGGGCCAACGGCCAGCGCTTCACTGAGCAGCGAGGGGCGGTCTTCCGTTATCTCGCTCAGACTGACGTGCATCCAACAGCCGAAGAAGTCTTTTTAGCAGTTCGAGAGCGACTTCCGGCGATCTCGCTAGGTACGGTGTACAAAAGCCTAGAAACCCTTGTTGGATGCGGGTTGGCAGTCAAACTCACCTACGGAGATCATTCGGCTCGCTATGATGGCAGGACTGATCCTCACCACCATGCCCGTTGCGTTTCTTGCGAGAAAGTCCTCGATCTTCCCGGTGAACTATTGACGGGTGAAATCGACTCTCTGAGGGAGACAGCAGGAACATTCACGGTGACCGGGTACCGGCTAGAACTCTCCGGTTACTGCCCTGAATGCGTGCCGACGAAGGATCTCTTAGTAACAGCCTAAAGGGTGCCTCAGCGATTTTTTTGACAATGCTCACCCGGCATGCCCACATCTCTTCAGTGTGGCCAATTCTCGTCGTCCTGAATTTGGCGACCGGACCCGCAGGGGTGCGCGCGCAAGATGCGGAGTGGCTTCAAAACGAGATCCGAGAGACCTTCGAATCGTATACCTGGGGAACAGCTCGATGGAGTGTGCTCGTTTGCTCGCTCGACTCCGGTGAAACGATCTTTTCCATCGATCCAGAGAGTGCAATAGCTCCGGCGTCAAATATCAAATTGCTGACCACGGCAGCAGCTCTGCAACGACTGGGACCAGACTACCGTTTTCGTACCTACCTTCTCTCAAGTGCTCCCGTCAAAAACGGTGTACTTCAAGGCGATCTCACCCTATACGGAACGGGCGACCCGGGACTATCTGACCGCTTCCACGGCAGCAAAGACGAAGTCTTCCAGCTCTTAGTTGACGACCTCCAGGCCACGGGAATAACCGAGATTTCAGGAGATCTTATAGCGGACGCTTCATTCTTCCCTGGTCCTCTGAGGGATGAAGGGTGGGAGCAAAGCGATCTAAACGAACACTTCACGGCCCCAATCTCGGCTCTATCCTACAACGAGAACGTCGTCTCCTTCCGGATTCGTCCGGGTCCAGTCGGTGCACCTCCCAACGTCGAGACGATTCCCGCACATTCAGCCCTCAATATCGAAAACACTGCAACAACTGTCGCGAATCGGGCGCGACCTCGTCTCGCGATTCTAAGGGAAGATCCTTTGAAACCAGTTCGGATCACCGGCCGAATGTCATCAGGATCCGGAGACGTTTGGCGTCAGATGACTGTGGCTGTTCCGGCAGACTTCGCAGGGGCGTCATTTCGGGCCGTCCTAGAGGACCGCGGGATCACTGTAACCGGCTCTACTAGACGTGTCGAGTTGCCGATCGAATCTGTCGTCAAGCGACTCAGTGGACCCGCGCTCGGTCGTCCAGCCGCCCGCATTCTAGCACGTCACACCTCCCGCCCCTTGGCCGAATACCTCGAGATAGTGAATAAAGAGAGTAACAATCTATTTGCAGAATTGATTTTCAGAGCCATAGGCCGGGCCGATGCGGGGATCGGATCACCTAGTGCGAGCGCGCTCGCGGTACACGAGACACTAGTAACGCTAGGCGTAGACACTGAGGGACTTGTTCAAGTGGATGGCTCGGGCCTGTCCGGCGAAAACCGAGTGAGTGCAGCTTCGTTCGTAGACTTAATCCGTCGAATGAGTGAGGGTTCACTGTGGCCCGACTATTGGGCGTCACTCCCACGCGCCGGAACACGATATGAGCTCGGTCGAATGTATCAGACGGCAGCCGCAAACAATCTTCGCGCCAAAACGGGAACCATAGATGGAGTATCGGCTCTAACTGGAATGGTTCGGACACAAGACGGAGAAAGGCTCGCTTTTTCTCTCATGGTCAACGGTCTTCCCTCTATAGGCCGAGCGAAGCAACTCGAAAATGAGATCGGTGTGCACCTAGCGGAGTTCCACCGAGCGCCTGGTACCGCCCCTGAAATGACCGAGCAGACACCGATCCCTGTCGGGAGGAATTCCAATGTATTCAGTGAGCGCCACCGTGTGGCGCGTGGTGAAAACCTTGGAGGAATAGCAAGAAGCTATGGAGTAACTGTAAACGAGATACTGCAGGTGAACCCGCGTATTGAGAGGAATAGGATAATCGCCGGGCAGTGGCTCGAAATCCCCAAGCCCCCCGGGAACTGAGAGACCGAGTCCTCTAAATTGAGCTAGCCTTCAAAAGCACTGCACAGTTGATCTTACGGCAGGGATGATCTGGACTTCCTTCCATGCCTATAAGGACTCGCACCCAACCAATGAGTCAGTCGCCAACAACACCCCGGCCCGTGGCAGAACGGAGTCGACGCCGGAGTTCTACTAAGGACATGGACTTAATTGTCCTCCTTGCAGACCGCTCACTGTTCCACCTCACATCGGTGAGTTCGACCCGGATATCACCCTCACCTTCCAGCACCAAGTGGTAACGGCCTTTATAGTCAGCCGAATCTTCCGCTCGGGTATCCGCAGTCCACGATCGTCCCTCAGCATCGGTGAACACTCTCATACATACTTCCAGCGTCGAGGTGATGAGTTTTTCCGCTTCTAAGATCCACTGAGACAGTGGACTCGTTCAACGCTATCACCCAAGTGTCATTCGTCAAGGAAGGGACGATAACCTAGGGCAAGCATCAGTCGTCAGCGTTTACAACGAGGTTCTGTTGTTACACAAATCAGAACCTTGAGGATAGCTGCGGAAGAGCATCGTACGTAAGTCCGATATGTCTCACCCGTTGGTCGTCCGCGTTACCACGTTAGATTCGCGCGCTAGAGGAGCACAAGCTCGAGGATGGCTAGTACCGTGACAACGCAGCGAAAATCGGACCGGCTCACTGACTTTGGTCTTATAGCTCTCGCCGCAATTTGGGGAGTAAACTTCTCAATCGTTAAAGTCGCACTCAATGAGTTGGAACCCCTGACATTTAACGCTTTGCGGTTCCCGTTAGCAGCGGCTGCTCTTGGCTGGATCGTATTTAGGGGGAAAGAAGACATAATGCCGCAGCGGGAGGACGTCCCGCGCATCCTGCTACTAGGTCTAATAGGGAATGTTCTTTATCAGCTCGCCTTCATCATTGGGCTTGACTGGACGTACGCGGGAAATGCTAGCCTGCTACTAGCTACCACCCCGGTGTGGACCGTCATACTGTCGGCAGCCGCTGGACACGAACAGCCGAATCGTTGGGTAATCATAGGCATCATCGGTACCCTTATCGGAATGATTTTGGTAGTAATCGGAAGTGATGACCAGCTTTCACTGGGATCATCCACACTACGTGGAGACCTATTGATGATTGTGGGATCGATCTTCTGGTCGGTTTATACCGTCGCAGGAGCAAAACCCGTAGCGCGATACGGAGCTCTTCGTATGACAACGTGGACTCTTTGGATCGGAACTCCAATACTCTTCGCTGCAGGGATTCCGTCTCTCCTGCAAACCGACCTTACCGGTGTCAGCGCCAACGCATGGTGGGCAATCTTTTATGCTGGTCTATTCGCACTTGCACTGGCCTATGTGATCTGGTATCACGGGGTAGAGAAGCTAGGCAACAGCCGGACTGCGGTGTACTCAAATCTCGTTCCGGTATGGGCGCTGATTACAGCATGGATCTGGCTGGGTGAGAGACCAGAAATACTCCAACTACTCGGTGCAGCCAGCATTCTGATAGGGCTCACGATATCTCGCTTGGGTCAAACGTCTCCTACCGTGGTGCCAGAGATCTAGGATACCCGAACCCATCTCCCCCGACCCTTGATAACAGAGAACTCGCGATAGCGGCCCCTCTGAGGAGAGGGCCACTGACGTTCACCCGTCTCAAAAACGTTGAATTTCGATCATCTCGATGATCGGTGTCCCTGTCAATTTAGACGCACCAGTGCGCACACGACCGGTTAACTCAACAATCTCTAGAGGTACAAGGCCTTCTACCTCTGGGAGCAGGTCGGTTGGAACGACGACATACACAAACTGACCTTCCGATCCACCAAATCGGCTGAGTAGAAACGGTTCTCCCTCGAAGAAGTCAGTGCGGACCGCCTCAGCACGCTCTAGCGAAATGAACTGAATATTCCAAACAACAACACGGCCTGCATACTCTGATGGATTCGATGATAGATCTTCTGGTCGGAGAGCCAGGGCCATCTCGCGGGTTCCTGTATCAACTCCGCTTTGATTCGATGACGTCTCCGGCATCCACACCCATCCCTCTAGGCGCACTCGGGCCCATCTTCCCTGCCTCTCCAGGACCTGCACCTCGCCAGATGCTGTAACTAAGCCCATGGTATCCCCATCTGGCGCCGCCAGAATCGCGCCGACACTTCTCACACGAGCGAAGTCAACCGGCACACGGGCGATGTCGGTGACCG
>CETH01184506.1_pt1 | contig 40115 bp, 36 predicted proteins | sample 361461 | NCBI WGS metagenome assembly CETH01 (sample SAMEA2622695, study PRJEB7988) | marine metagenome | isolation source: saline water (ENVO:00002010), including
GCCAACGGGTTTACAGCCCGTCCCCTTTAACCACTCGGGCACCCCTCCAATATTTCCAGACCTATGCTTCGTCGCGGACGAGCGGAATTATGGGATTTAGCGCCGATTGTCAACGTCAAAAAACGCGCAGCCAGCCGTTTCCGCCCACCGTCGAACGGCGCAACGGATAGACGGCCGGATTGCCCGCTTCCACCAAAGTCATTATAGAAAGAGGTATGGTGGCACGCAAGCGCATTCAAATTTCCGGAAAACACATTCCGAGACGCCGACAAACGACCCGGTCAGAACAAGCCAAGCCATCTAGCGATTTTGGATGGATATATGGTCAACATGCCTGCATGGCTGCTGTCGCCAACCCCAGAAGAAAAATTCATCGCCTAGTTGCCACTAGAGAAGTCGGGGCCTCATTCGCAAATATCCATGCGGACATCACGGTCGAAATTATCAAAAGATCTGAGATTGAGTTATTACTGCCATCGGGTGCAGTTCATCAAGGCGTCGCCCTTCTTGCCAGCCCTCTACCAGTCGTTACGGTCGCGGATATCATCGAACGCGCTAAAAAAAATGAACGCATCCTCGTCGTGGCGCTGGATCAGGTCACCGACCCGCAAAATGTCGGCGCCATCATTCGTTCGGCATCAGCTCTCGGTGCTGATGCGTTGCTCGTACCCGACCGGCATACACCTGAGATTTCTGGTGCACTGACCAAAGCCGCCTCGGGCGCGGTGGAGAAAATTCCAATAATACGGCCTTCTAACTTGGTCAGAGCGTTGGAGACTCTAAAATCGGCAGGACTATGGGTTGTGGGTCTCGACGTAGAGGCCCCCAATTCTCTTTCCGAAGTGGATTTGCCGGGCAAATGCATCCTTGCCGTCGGTGCAGAGGGCAAAGGGCTGAGACGTTTAACCTCAGAAACCTGCGATCTGAGAGCACACATCCCAATGATTGGGGATATACAGAGCCTGAACGTATCTGCAGGCGCCGCTATTGCCCTTTATGAATGGAGCAAACAAAAGGGGACAAAATATTAAGTGTATATACACCTGATAACTCGATACAATCAAAACGATGATAATAATTTTGGCCGATTCTCTCGCCAAACTAGAATCAAGGTATCAATTGAAGAGAAATGAAATCTGTTTTTTTGGCGATAATCGCGATCATCATCACCAATACAACTCCTCTAGGCGCTCAAGAGGCAGGGTCGGAACCAGTAATTATCACGATTGAGGATGTGGCTGAGGTGCGAAATAGCATATTGGCTCAACTGTCCGCCTTTCGCGAAGATAATGCTATCGTCGCATTTTCATACGCGTCACGTGGAATTCGTCGATTATTCGATACACCCGAACTCTTTCTCGAAATGGTCAAAAAGTCATATCGGGAATTATATCGCCCTCAGTCATTTGAGTTTCGACCAACTACACAATTTGGTGATAAAGTTGTACAGCCTTTGGTCGTAGTAGGCCCATCGGGTTTGCCCAAAACCGTGGTCTACGTTATGGAAAAGCATCCCGACGGGCAATGGAAGATCAGCGCCTGCTTTTTTGCAGATAAAATAGGTAAAACTATCTAAGTACGTAACCCACTACGCCGAAAATAGGTGTTATTGTAATCAAACCTCGACCGTGGGATGTATTTATCTTTAGCGGAGTTATAGTGCAGTCGCCGAGAGAGGATCCGTGAATAACCGTACAGTAAATGATGCAACTGCCGTTCCAGGCCCCTTCGGTCAACCAGTACGGAGGATCGAGGATCCTGCATTGCTGACAGGTGCCGGCCGCTATGCTGACGACATCCATTTTCCCGGAATGCTTCAGGTAGCCTTCGTTAGGAGTGCATTTGCTCACGCCCTCATCAAAAGTATCGACGTATCGGCTGCGCGAAATACCGCGGGGGTGCTCGCAGTCTTTACGATGGATGATTTAAAACCGCATCTAACTTCTGATCGATTGTCTGTTGGCATGCCGAGCAAGGCCTACCAACAACTCCGCGACCGCCCTATTCTCGCAACCTCTGAAGTCTGCCATGTCGGTGAGGCGATCGCCGTTGTAATTGCCGAGGACCGTTATATTGCCGAGGATGCTGCTGCGCTTGTCGAGATAGACTACGAAGTTCTACCAGCCTCCGCGGATCCAGAACTGGCCGCCCAACCAGGGTCACCCCTCGCCCATATAGACGCTAAACATAATACGCTTGCAGAATTTTCTATGGGTTATGGTGATGTCAAGAATGCTTTCTCAGGCGGACCGATCGTGCTGAAAGAGAAGTTCTCTCTTCACAAGGGGCTTGGGATGGCCTTGGAGGGTCGCGGTCTGGTAGCACGGTACGATCCGATGGAAGATCGCCTTGTCGTCTGGCTAGCAACGCAGATGCCGCACATGGCACAACGTATGTTCATCAACCTTCTTGGGCGGAATGAGACAGACACTAGGGTTATAACGCCGGATATTGGGGGCGGCTTCGGGCCGAAGCTGGTGTTCTACCCCGAAGATATCGTGGTCGCGACAGCTGCGTTGATGCTTCAAGCGCCGGTAAAATGGATTGAAGACCGCCGCGAGCACTTCACAAGCTCTACTCAGGAGCGCGATCAAATATGGGATATGGAACTTGCGGTCGACGAAGGCGGTAAAATACTTGGAATACGGGGTACCATGATCCACGATCATGGGGCTTATACCGCTCGTGGCGTCAATGTAGCGCAGAACGCCGGCAGCATCGTCCCCGGGCCCTATGAGGTTGCTAATTATAATTTAGACATAAAGCTTGTCTTGACTAATAAACCTTGCGTGACTCCGGTTCGTGGCGCCGGGTACCCGCAGGGTAGTTTCGTAATGGAGCGCCTACTCGACCGAGCCGCCGAAAAACTCGGGCTCGGTCGCGATGAAATCCGAAGGCGAAACCTTATTCAGCCAGAGAATATGCCATATACTCGGCCACTGGCGAGCCGAGCAGACCCCTCCATGGTGATTGATGAAGCTGATTTCCCTAGATGCATGGAAACTGCTCTTAGCAGTGCCGACTGGGAGGGATTTCCCAAACGTCAGTTAAGGGCGGCCGATCAGGGGAGGCTCCTAGGGATCGGGCTATCGGTTTATCTAAAAGGTTCGGGCCGCGGGCCATTCGAGGCTGCAACCGTACGCGTGGGGCCATCTGGCCGAATTAGCGTAACATCGGGGGTATCCGCGATAGGGCAAGGAACTCGAACGATGTTAGCGCAGATTGTTGCACAATCTTTAGGCGTAGGCTTGGAAGACATCGACGTGGTAATCGGTGATACTTCAGCAATACCTTACGGTATGGGTGCAGCCTCCAGCCGCCAAACCGTCACCGCTGGATCGTCCGCCCGAACCGCGGCGGAGGAAGTGCGCGACAAATCATTACGTGTAGCAGCACATATATTAGAAGCCTCTGAAAATGACCTTGAGATCGCGGATGGGCGCGTCAATGTCAAAGGCGTTCCCGGCATGTCTGTTAGCCTTGGTGAAATCGCGACACAGTTGGCTGGTGCTGCGACTGGCTTTGCCCTGCCCGCAGGCGAAAAACCTGGCCTTGAAGCCCATGCCGCGGATCAGATCGAAGGTCTTGCATTTTCTAATGGCGCTCATGTTGCTGAAATTGAGGTCGATCCCGAGACCGGTAATGTTAAGGTGCTCAATTATGTCGTTGCACATGATTGCGGCGTAATGGTCAATCCACTAGTGATCGACGGACAGGTAGCGGGGGGGGCAGCACATGGTCTTGGCTTCGCAATGTACGAAAAAATGATATGGGACGACCAAGCACAACCTCAGTCGACCAATCTTGCAGAATACCTTCTGCCCGGATCAGCAGAAATGCCGAATATCCAAATTGAGCATATCGTTGTTCCCTCATCCCAGAACCCTCTAGGGGTCAAAGGTGTCGGTGAAAGCGGCCTAGTGCCGGTTCCAGCGGTGATTGCCTCCGCGATTGAAAACGCTTTAAAAGTTCACCGCGTCCGTATCAATGATATTCCAGTAAGTCCCACCGATATACTCGCCGCAGTCAACGACGAATAGTAATACTTATAAATTTGCCGTTTTCGGTTTCTAACGGCATACTTGAATTTCATTATTTAAGCCAAGAATAGGATCCCGTCATGGCGCGTTTTGAGGATTTTATGCCCCAAGGTGTTATCCCGGCAACACTCGCAGCATTTGACACCGACTACCGGTTTGATTGGAAGGAGACTCGGAGGCACTTGGCCTTTGCGGCGGATGTTCAGGGCGTCACAGCAGTGACCGTCAACGGGCACGCGTCCGAGGTACATGCCTGCACTCTCGACGAACAGACCCAGATGATGGACGAGGCAGGAGATGAGGTAGGCGATCGAACGCCTTTGATTTGCGGCGTTTATGCTGACGGAAGTAATATTGCGGCTGGTATTGCACGTATGGCAGATACCCACGGTGCATCGGCCCTCCTATGCTTTCCCCCAGCTTCAATGGGCATGGGCGGTATACAATATCGGCCAGAAATGGGCGTCGCTCACATGAAAATGATCGCAGATGCTACTGATCTACCAATGATTGTGTTCCAATACGGTAACGACTTAGCTTATCCAATTGATACCTTGGTCCGAATTTGCGAGGAAATCCCGAACGTAAAAGCTATTAAAGACTGGTCACCACCGCAGACACACGACCGGCATATTAAAACACTGCACGGACTGTCTCGACCTATCAAAGTGCTATCTACCAATTCTGCGTGGTTGATGCCTTCGCTAGTTATGGGTGCAGATGGTCTGCTTTCGGGTGCAGGCTCTGTCATTGCCGACCTTCAAGTAGCTTTGTTCCAGTCAGTGCAACAAAATAACTTGGCCGCAGCTCAATCTTTTGCCGACCGCATTTATCACACAACGCAGGTCTTTTACGGCAATCCCTTCGCGGATATGCATAACCGGATGAAAGAGGCACTGGTTCTTCTCGGTCGTCTTAAAGGCCCGGCCGTTGTACGTGCCCCACTTATGAAGTTAACCGAAACTGAGATAGCTCGGATTTCCGAAGCAATGAGCATAGCAGCTATAAAACGGGATGGTGCGGAAGGAATCGAGACCAAAATGCTCGCCGCCGAATAACGCTAACTCTGGAGGAACTCTCTCATCCACCGCTCATAATCCTCGGCGCGGGTGACTGATTTAATCAACTCAGGCAAAAATTTCCCGTCAACAGAAACCGGTGGCTTACCGTCTCGCAACGCCATGAGGGTCTCGTAGGTTGCCTGGACGGACGCCATTAAAGGAGCATGCCCTTGCAAACAAATTCTTACGCCATGACGTGACAAGAATTCGGGATCACCCAAGCAGCCACCGCCGGAGCCGCCGAGAAAAACGGGTATCTCGAGCGCATTCGATATCGCCTCAACCTGCTCCCTTTCGGTCACACCACTATAGAATACCGCATCTACTCCAACTGACTCGTAGGCTTGGCCTCGCGCAATGGCATCGTCGATCCCGTTAATACTTGCGGCTGCTGTCCGCCCGACAATAACAAGCGAGGGGTCCTGTCTAGCCGATAACGCTGCTTTCATTTTACCTACGCCCTCTTCAATCGCCAACACGCGAGTAGATCCAACAGCACCGAATGGCTGCGGCAGGTCGGTATCCTCGATTGTCAAACCCGCAACGCCCGCGGTCTCCAGTTCCTCTACCGTCCGGCGTACATTAAGCGCGTTTCCATAACCATGATCGGCGTCAACTAACAGTGGTAAATTTCCCGCGCGGTTGATCCGATAGGTTTGGTTGGCAAACTCCGACAAAGTCAACAAAACCAAGTCCGGCGCTCCAAGAACAGTAAGCGAAGCGACAGAACCGGCAAACATCCCGATCTCAAACCCAATATCCTCTGCAATCCGCGCCGAAATAGGATCAAATACGGAGCCAGGATGGTAACAAACATCTGTTTCAATCAGGTTACGGAATTTCTCCCTTCTAGGTGTCCAATACATTGCGGCTCTCCAACTTTTCTTAATCGCCATTGCTTGCATGGGGGGCAGCCATAATCAAGCCGTTGTTACCTATTTCCTTGTTGCCGAGGCAAAGCGAATGTATACCACCCCCGGTCATGGGGCCGGCTTAGCTCAGTTGGTAGAGCACCTGATTTGTAATCAGGGGGTCAGAGGTTCAAGTCCTCTAGCCGGCACCACCTTTATCCATATAATAACAATGATTTATAGAAAATACGATTAGCCGTTGTGTTTTCTTAATCTGACAAAGGGACGTTTAAAGGGACAATCGTCAGAAACCGTCTAATAGTTCGGCATTGCGGATTACACACACAAGCGCGATTTTTTTCGTTGTTCTTTTTATGGATCTTTTATCGGCCTAAAAAATCACGTCCAGTATTCATATCAGTGTGAAAATGAAGTCCATGGTGTTCTGTCTCCGCTTTCCGTAGCAATACATTATACAGGTAAAGATTTTTTTACTCTTGCTATTCTATAAATCCTGTAGCGGTGGGTCGGGCAAGGATGAAACGATTTTTTATAGGGGCCAGAAATGTGTATATATCTGGTGGTGACCACACTAAAAAAGCCAATGTTTTTGGTTCAGTCTGCTATAGTGCTAGGGATTAACTAATCAAGAGTCGCAACTGATCGATGAAAAAAACTCCAATGGACTTCGTTTCTAACTTCATCATGCCTGCGAAAAAATATGTTAAAAAATATAAAGGATGATTTTATTTATCGTCTGGAGCAAAAGCGGCAGGAGATACTCCCGCAGAGCCCACCAGAATATCTGAATATAATAGCTGATGCGGTTCACACTTCTATGAATCTCATTAGTCGTTCTGATGCCCTATATCATGACGTTGAGCATACGTGCATGGTAACATTGTGCGGTCAGGAAATTTTTGCTGGAAAGAAAACACTAGAAGGAGAACTTAACTCTTTCGATTGGCTCCACTTCACTGTCGCATTGCTATTCCACGACATAGGATATGTGAGAAATATTCTCGGCGGTGATAGTGAAGTGTCACAGCTAATTAACGCTGAGGGTAAAACCCTAGCCTTGGGGAGTGGCGACACCGATGCCTCCTTGACACCATACCATGTTGAACGCGGAAAAATGTTCATAAATGAGAGAAATTGGCCAGACGAGATTGACTACAATTTACTTTCCGAACTGATCAGTTACACACAATTTCCGATACCTGACCATGGCGCAGCCAAATCAAAAGAAGAGGAAAAATTCCGTTCCCTAGCAGCACTGGTCGGATCTGCTGACTTAATAGGTCAGTTAGCCGATCCGATGTATGATGTAAAACTTCCTCGTCTTTTTTACGAATTTAATGAGACTGGATCGGCAGGTAAAATGGGTTATGAGACCCCTGCCGACCTCCGAACTGGTTATCCTACATTCTTTATTAACTTCGTAAGACCACATATCGGTGAAGCATTAAAATATCTGCAGGTCACTGATGAGGGGAAATCTTGGGTTTCGAGCCTGAATTATCACGTCTTTTCACAAAGTCATAAGGCTGAACTCGAGAAAAGCGGCATCGAACTTTTAAGTGAAATCACAAAAATAAATTCAAATAACTATACTATTGAGGAGCTGATCAGTCTTATCTTAGAGAAAATTTGTGAATACAAAGGATGGCCCCTGGGACATGTTTACGTCAAGGAAGACAGAGAAACTGAGACCTGTCTTCGTTCGATGAAAATTTGGTGCGTACAAATAGAAGATGAAAAAATTGAGCAGTTCAGAGAAATCAGTGACGAATATATATTCAAATCCGGTGAGGGACTTCCGGGAAGGGTTTATGACACAGGCTCGGTTCAAACAATTTTTGACGTCACAACCGATCCAAACTTTCCGCGCGCAAAATTAGCCAATGATATTGGGGTGAGAGGGGCATTTGCTTTCCCCTTGAGCGATCATTCGGGCGTGAAATACGTACTCGAATTTTTTAGCCCTGAGCCAGAAATGCTTAGCCCTTCAGTCTTAGAGTTGATGAAACACGTTAGCAACTACACAAGCAAGAGCTTCTTTGGAAATGATTAATTTTACGTTAATTGCAAAAAATGAATTTGAGAAGTTGCTTGCAAATTCTATTGAACATCAGAACCCCGACGTATTAGCGGCATCGGATATAATTAGAAATATGGCTCTGATTTCTTTCACGCGTTTTGCAAGATCTAGTAGCCTCTATTTCTCCCTAAATCACGCGCTTTCAACTTCAATTATTGGTTTGCATATCCTCAACGCCATGCGATGCCGAAATGGTGTGATCCGGCCAGCGCTAATACTTAATTTGATGGCATCCGTTCTCTTCTGTAACATTGGCATAGTAAGAGGGATTCTGGAGGAAGATGATGGTGAAAAACAGAAGGTGAGTAACGACAATCCGGCTCTGGTCAATGCAAATTATACTGATTCCTCAATGTGGGAGTATAAGTCTTTCCGAAGTATTAAGTTCATCCAAGGTATTTCTTTGCTAAATACAAATGTAAATATCGAAATAGTCAGTCGTGCTATCGAATATTCGGATTTTTTCAGCAATAAAACAAAGAAACACAGTGATGTTGATGAGATAGCTAAATATTTGCGTGCTATTCAAGTTATCTCCCTAATGTCCGATCAAAATTACCAACGAAAATTGGTAGAATTTTATCTGTCCGCGAAAGAAGCAAATTTGATAGACAGATCGATATTTAGCGATTTGCCTGATTTTCGGGAAAAATGGGTCCAATTTTTTTGGGAGCGTTTGTATCCTGACGTTGGAGAAGAGATCTTACTTTTAAGAGAGACAATCGAGGGTAGAAACATTGTCTCCCAAATGTATTCTCACCTTTAAGTGATTTGAAATTTAAATCTCGTGCATCGGTATCATTCAACCGTTCGCTGATGAAAAACATAGGTGTAATTTCGCATCCGATATCACCACTAAATCACGAATAGATTGCGTTTCTTATATATATACGACTTGGAATGTCTCGGATTTCAGAAAGATGCTATAGACCGCCAATTCAGTTAAAAAAAATAATAGCTACCGCATCCCGCGCCCTTTGGTTGCCGTAGGATGAAAATAAATGAACTGCTTATTCCATCGAGCGATATATCTTATACTATAAGCCATGGAATGGTTTCCGAAAGAGAAGCAAAAAATCGATTTCCTGTCGCTCGCAACGCGGAAGGAGAAAAACCCATGGATAGAAATATTATATATTTCGTTAGGATTCGTATTCTTTTCCTGGGTTCTTTACCAAATGTTTTTTGGGGAGTGATCACGACGGTGTCATGAATCCCCGAAGAAACCGTGCACCCAAGAATATGTCTGAAAAACGGCTTCGGAACATTGCTATCTGGTATTGCGAACGGTATCTCGTCTCCAGCGAGAAGCTGGCGCATTACCTGAAGAAACGTCTTTACCGTGATGTCCGTGACGATGAGGAGCGCGCGCGCTTTTCTGAACTCATTCCAAGTATCGTAACCGATCTTGTGGCCCTTGGTCATGCAGACGACCGTGAAGCGGCATCAGCTCGACTGCGGTCCGCCTTGCGGTCCGGTTATGCTAAAGAGACAGCTGTAGCCATCGCTGCATCCAGTGCCATGGTTGAGAGAGAAATAGTCGAATCCGAACTGGACAATGCTTTAATCCAAGCACTGCCTGAGCTGGAAAATATTGGTCTGGTCGAAACGGAAAGTGCTACCAGCCAAGCTATCTTGGCACTCAAACGTGCGCAGCGGGGGCCATTCAGATTGTCTGATCAGAACGACAAGTCGCGGAGGCGGGATGTTGCTTGGCTGCAACGACGCGGCTTCAGAATGTACGCGATCAAAATGGCACTTGATATCGACTTACTCGACGAATAGGGAAATATCACGAAACGATTACACACCCGTTCTATATCACTCAGCAAACCATTTATTAATTTTGCGCAGAAGCGGATTATATGATCAAGGTATTTTCGGACGGCCTCATACCAGATCCAAATGACAAGAGTTAGAAGCCATCCCAATTAATCGAGCATTTCATAAATGCCACAGGCGTCTAATTCCGAGTTTCAGCAGCAATAGCATCTGCCACCATCCGTCGCAGGGCCAGTCCCGGGCCGTCAACATTGATGTCGATCCATTTTTTTGGGTTGTGGTCATGACGGCGCATATTCATCTGCTGCGCGGAAAGGATATCCACGTCCTCTTGAAAGGCACCACGCAGCTCACGTCGGAACTCTTCGTCCATATCGGGATCCTCCTGCGCAAAGTTCCTAGAATGTGCGTAAAAATACCATGTAGAATTTTCCGTCTCAGGCGTGATGGCATTCAGGTTATAGAACTCGAATCCTTGGCCGTTCCGACCAGCAGACTTCGGCGAAAAATCATCAGGATGATCTCCAGCCTTTGCACCACATCCCGCAGGGAGACACCCAACCCGAACCGTATTTAAACTTGGCACCCTCGCCTCTGCATACTGCCAGCGATCGATATTCTCTTTGAACCCACCAAAATGAGCGTAAAGAGGTGCAGGCGGTGAGTCCAGAATCCAGCGGATCATCTGCACAGTATCTTCAGTTTTTTTGGTTACAATTGGAAAATCCGGCACCGCCGAGGTCCCAATATTCTTCACATGCACATAGGCGAGGTGTGACAAGTCGAGCAAGTTATCATTGAATAATTCGTAATGGCATTGAATATGAAAAGGTGGATCACCCTTAACTACGGCCCACTGCGGATCATCCATGACATGCCAATCCGGTAACTGGCTTTCATCAGCTTCAGCCGGTTCACCCATCCAGACCCAAACGTACTGATATTTTTCTATCACTGGCCAGGCCCGGACTCGGCTTTCCGGCGGCACTCGGGTCTGTCCCGGTACCCTCACGCAAGCGCCTGAGGTATCGAAAGTTAAACCATGGTATCCACATTCCAAATTATCACCGATTATTTTACCTTCCGAAAGTGGAAGATGGCGATGGCAACACCGATCCTCTAGCGCAACAACTTGCCCCTTTGTATCGCGAAAAAAGACGATTGGCTCATTGAGAATAGTGCGGGCCATCGGCCTCTCTGCCGAAACCTCATGGTTCCATGCGGCTGCGTACCAGGAATTTTTGAGAAAAGCTCCCATTACTATCTTTCAGTTTCTATAGAAAAACAGACTATGTCGGCGAGCCTTCCTTCAGCAAGTATGACGTCTAGCATTGGATATTGGATTGGCGATGTTATATTGGCCATCAGTAACATATGAGGTCAACATGCCTAATTTCTATAGCCCCGACTTGGGCTCGGATCCGGAAAGCCCTTTCGCCCGCGATAACACCGGGAAGCTAGTCCGTCGTATGTACTGGTTAGACATGGGCGATTCCTCCGTGATCCTCGCTTTAACAAATGGTGTCGGCGCGCCCCTGACAGCGGATCAGAAACGTGCACACCTTGAGGATATCGGTCGAGCGCACCTCATCGACCATGTCTGTACGCAGGAAATTCTACCCCCAGAATAAATCTTATTCAGCCACCGCCTCATGTGCTGACTGCTGCCGATGAACGTCAACTAGAATTTCCGGGGCTAATTCGTCGATCATTCCCCAGCTCCGCATCCATTCGTAAGTGCGCTGGAGCTCTTCAGCCGGTATCGGCGCGGGGTCGACCATCTGCAGCCGCGATAACCGGAAATCATCTACCGTCAAGGTTTCTATACCAGGGTGCTGGCCTTTATGTCGGTCGATGAAATATTGCATATATTTGCGCTTGTCCGCGTTGATAAGTCGGACAGCCTTTTTAACTGCTCTGTTGAACGCAGCATAGGTTTCAGCGTTGATCTCGTCGGACGCAACCTCTGTGCCGTGATACATGCCCTCAATAATAATCCGACAGCCATTCTTCTCTGCGAGCGTCAGGTAGGGCTCAGTCAGGGTGGTCGCATCGACTTCACCTTTCAACAACGCATCGTAGCGGGCAGAAGACCCATTGGGAGCCCGACAGGTCTTGATTAGATCGCGCGGTAAGAACCCTTCGAGCATTTGGTATGTAAGATAATGTGTGCCGAAGTAATATGGCACCGCAACTTGGTGATTAGCGAGTTGCTGCGGTGAGTACACGTCGGACTCGGGCGCAACAACGATACCCGCCCATACCATGATCGATCGGCGTCCGAGCTGACGGCCCTTGGCGTGTGTGTCCTGGACTCGCCTGTAATTTCCCCATTCGCAGGCATTATACATGTCAGCACCGCCTTTCTCGAAAGCATCCCCATGGCTTCCAAATGCGGATAGTCCATCCGGAGTCGTAATCTTTGGATCGACCTGCCGGTCCGTATTGGCCCGTTTCACCCATTCGATCTCAATGCCCTCAGCAGCGAACAACCCCTCGTCGTCAGCCACAAGTTCTGCCAGGCCCTGAAAGGGCGACGTGGTTTCTAGACGCATCTTTTCCATCACTTCCTCCTATACTAAGCGGACTTTATCGCGAACTAAGTACTATCTTGCCATCCCCGCATGATCCTGCCAACGGCATACATAAACGCGGTTCCGCCATATATTGACCAAAGTCCGGAGTCCGGCGAAGCTCATGCAAATAAAATAAATAAAGGAATCCCGATGACTGAGGCCTACATTCCTTATGGCGGATACTGGTCCACTCCTTTCGCCAAGTGGCAGGGGACCCTTAGCCATCTAAACAGTATTGAGTTAGCCGCGTACGTTGCAAAAATTGAACTCGACCATCGCTGTATTGACCCATCCGATTTCGATATGGCGGTGCTAGGATACACCGTGCCTCAGCATAAGTCTTTTTATGGCACGCCGTGGATGATGGGGTTGATTGGCGCTGAAAAAGTAACTGGACCGACCGTAGCGCAGGCCTGCGCTACTTCGGCGCGTTGCCTTCAGAATTCAGCCATGGAAATCGGTGAAATGGCCAAGTCGGTGCTCGTTGTTACGGCGGACCGAACTTCGAATGGGCCAAACGTATATTATCCGAACCCTCTGGGGCCCGGTGGAATGGGTATTTCGGAAAACTGGGTGCTTGATAGTTTTGGTTATGACCCTTACGCAAAAGTCGCGATGGTGGACACTGCAGAAAATGTCGCTCGCAGGTGGCAAATCTCCACCCAGGAACAACATGATGTCGTCGCGCAGCGTTATGAACAGTACGGTCACGCTACTGCCAATGACAACGCCTTTCATAAGAGATTCATGCGCCTCCCATTCTCTGTGCCAGACCAAAATTATCGAACTACTATAGCCACCATGACAGGCGACGAAGGAATCTTTAAAACGACCCGCGAGGGGCTCAATGATTTGAAACCTGTTATGAAGAATGGAAGTGTGACATTTGCGGGTCAGACGCACCCGGCAGATGGCAATACGTCGATGATCATAACGACGCGTGATATGGCATCCACGATATCTACAAATAATAATATTGAAATTCGTCTCGCCGGTTTTGGCCAAGCCCGTACCAACAAAGCATTTATGCCGCACGCACCTGTTCCCGCATCACAACAAGCCCTCCGAAACGTTGGTATCTCGCTAGACGACATAACCGCTGTGAAAACCCACAACCCCTTTGCGGTGAATGACATCGTTTTTTGCCGTGAGACTGGCTACGATATCACCAAGATGAATAATTACGGCTGTTCACTGATCTGGGGCCACCCACAAGGTCCAACAGGATTGAGGGCGATCTGCGAACTTATTGAAGAACTAGTCATCCGCGGTGGTGGCTATGGCCTTTTTAATGGCTGCGCTGCGGGCGACAGCTCGATGGCGGCTATTATCCAAGTGCGAGACGCAACATGATTCCTATTCCAATTAATTCGAGTTTTCCGTGGTAGGCATGACGTGTTGCAAGGTCTCTCAAATTGAAAAATGCGCCATCACCAGTAATACGATCATACCGGGGATAAGCGACTGTGAGGTGGAATATATCGATGGAACCGCTCAAAGTCCTGACGATGAGATATCAATACAAACGATCAAACGAATTAAACAAACCGATGGTCTCATTGGTAGAGCGTTTGTCTTTGCATCACCGGCCAGCGGCTTTGCGACTGGCCAGTCAGTTATAGGCCACGGTTAAATGGCGTATAGCTGATGAAAGCCCTCATTCTTAACGGCCCCGGACACCCGTTTTCATTTGAAACCGTCCCAGACCCGATCGCCGGACCAGGTGAAGCGGTTGTCAGAGTAGTCACTTGCGGATCAGGACTCACCATCCAACACGTTAAAGCGGGACGGGCTAAAGTTGATTATCCGAGGATAATCGGTCACGAAATTATGGGCCTTATCGAAGAGGTCGGACAGGGTGTGGACGGACTCGAGGTCGGCGATCCAGTTACCGCATATTTCTATTTGACTTGCGGTCAATGTAAATGGTGTAGCATCAATCGCGAAACACTGTGCGAGGATTTCAGTGGCTATGTCGGTCGAGCCTGTGACGGAGGTTACGCGGAATATATGAAACTGCCGGGCCGGAATTTTTTGAAACTGCCGAATGACCTTGACTGGAAGGCACATCCAGCTGAGGTCGGTGTGATAACGGATGCAATTGCAACACCTTTAAAGGTTATTCGCCACGCTAACGTTAAAGCGGGGGAAACCGTCGCGGTATTTGGGGCCGGCGGCGGATTAGGCATTCATATGCTAATGCTCGCAAAAAGGGCTCACGCACAGGTCATTGCGGTAGATGTCGCCGAAAATAAATTCGATGCCTGTCATCGCGCTGGTGCCGATATATGCGTCAACCCCGCCAGCGGATATGCTGAAGAAGTACTGAAGGATCTGAGTAAGGGCGGGTTAGACGTTGCAATTGATTTTGTATCGTCTCAGGAGACCCTGGAAACGGCAGTTCAATGTCTCGGGCGCGGGGGCAGGATGGTAACGTTGGGAGGATCTGGTGTATCTTTCAATGCTAATGCCGCCGACATGCTCGCAAAAGAGTTAGTTTTAATGGGCAGCCGCTATGCGACCCGACAAGAAGTAGTAAAGTCCCTAGAAATCTGCGCCCGCGGAGATGTTTGGCCACTTGTCACTGAAACGACCGACATGGCCGGTGCTGAAGCCCTGCACGAGCGGGTTGAGCGGGGCCTCGTTACTGGCCGTGCTGCTATTTTTGTTAATAACATCTGACACTTCCCAATTTCCCTAAAGAGATATGGCTTAGGTAATCTATTCTTCCGTATGCTTGCCGACGGCCCAGCCTTTAGCTCCGATAGTCGCTTTTGCAAAAGCTTTAGGCTCTTCTTCTAACGGGGTGGCGAGCGTATCGTTCCAACGATTGAAAAACCCATAGAGACTGATGATCGAGAGTAATTCGACGATCTGATAGTCGGTATAATGTTCTTTAAGCGCCTCGAAATCCTCGTCAGTAACCATGTTGGGGATTGACGAAGCCGCCTGAGCGAAACGAAGGGCAACACGTTCCGATTCGGAGAATAGGTCGCTGGTCTCAAACTCCCAGATAGCAGCGACCTTCTCAGCTTCTTCACCGGAATGACTCGCAGCACCCCCAGAGTGGGCTACGCAGTACATACAACCCGCTGCCAAACTTGATGCATTCCCAACTAGGTATAAAAGCCCGGGTGATAGAGACTTCTCAGTATTGTGCATTATAGCTTTATACAATTCGTTTATACCCGTCAGCAGTTCTGGCTTGCGTGCCATAATTCGCTGCGAATTCGGCAAGAAACCGAGCGCTTCAATTGTTGGTCTGAGGAAATCGATGGAATCACCCATTTCTTCGTCGGTAAGAGGTTTTATCCGTGACATTCGGTATTACTCCGTTTCTTCAATAGGGGCGTGTTTGCCAATGCTCCACCCATGTCTGGCTAAATACATTTCACCAAATTCTATGGGCTCTGCCTCAAGTGGAGTCGCAAGCGTATCGTTCCACCGGTTTAGAAAACCAAACATAGAAACCACCGATACGATTTCGACAATCTGATAGTCGGTGAAGTGCTGACTCAGATCATCGAAATCCTCATTCGTTACCATATTGGGGACTGCCGAAGCAGATTGAGCAAAACGTAGCGCTGATTTTTCAGCCTCGGAAAAAAGATCACTAGTCTCGAACTCAAAAATCGCCGCGACCTTCGCCCCATCTACACCGCGAAGATTTGATGCGCCCCCTGTATGGGCCTGACAATAATTACAACCGGCTGCCACGCTTGAGGCGTTTGCGATCATATATTTCAGATCACTCGATATTGATTTCTTGGTTTCCAGCATTACCGCCTTGCCGAGTTCATTATATGCGGCGATAAGTTCAGGCTTATGTGCCATAATTCTCTGTGAGTTTGGTACGAAGCCGAGGCGTTCTTTAGACGTTGCAATAATGTCGCTATACTTCGTTAGTTCCTCATCGTTCAGCATTCTGACACGGCTCATAGACTTTTCCCAAATTGACGTTTATGCGTAGCGAAAAACTCGTGTGCGCAAAACATGCGGAGACTTTAGTTTCGGGGGCGGAGGCTATTCCTACACCTCGCCTAATTCGTTTGCCAACTTCATAAGTTCTGTTCGGTATTCCTGGGCACGCTCGGAATAACTCTCGAATGACCAGTCGAACCCTAGGATCTCGTCTCGCGAGAGTTCTCGCATCAGTTTAGCGGGCCGTCCCGCCCATAACTCACCCCCCTTAACCGTCTTTCCCGGGGTAAGCATCGCGCCACCAGCCAGCATCCCGTGTGTTTCGATCGTACATTGGTCAAGGACAATAGATCCCATACCGATAAAAGCCTTATCCTGAATATTACAGGCATGCAACAACGCCATATGACCAATCGTTATATCATTTCCGATCCATGTTCCCTGAAACTTCGAATGCACGTGGATGACAGTACCATCCTGAATATTCACTCGTTCTCCGATGCGTATAGGGTTATCATCACCACGGATGACAGAATTGAACCAGACTGATGAACCGGCACCGATCTCCACATCTCCAATCACGCTCGCTCCCGGCGCGATGAACACATCGTCCGCAATTTTTGGCCACTTCCCCCGAAACGGCAATATATTACCCTGAGTTTGGGCCATTAGTATTTGCCTCTTTTTTGCAGCCATCAGTCGAGCCCAGCTTTTTCCTCTAGACCGAGCATAAGATTAAGGCACTGTACCGCCTGGCCAGATGCACCCTTACCTAGATTGTCAAGTTGCGCCGCAAGGATCACTTGCTTTGTCTCTTCGTTGCTGAAAACAAAAATGCGAAGCTCGTTCGTGTCATTAAGTTCTTCGGCATCCAAGAATGCAATTCTATCTGTCGTTTCGGCCTTATCCACCACCGATACGAAAGAACATCCTTGGTACCAAGCCTGCATAATTTCAGTGATGTCGGCTGTGGATTGGAGTGCCGGGAGGCTCCAGAGTTGTAGTGGAACCTGCACGATCATTCCCTGACGGAAGCGCGCTACACTCGGGCTGAAGACGGGAGGATGTTTAAGAGCGGAATATTTTTGAATCTCCGGTGTATGCTTATGGGCAAGGCCGAGACCGTACCCGAACCAGGCACTATCTATCGAATTTTTCGCATCAGGGTTTTCCATTCGTGCGATTAGAGATTTACCGCCGCCCGAATATCCCGAGACGGCATTGATCGTAACCGGAAAATCAACCGGCACTATTCCTGTTTCAACTATTGGGCGGACCAACGCGATAGCACCGGTCGGATAACAGCCGGGGTTGGTAACACGTGCAGCGCCGCTAATCTTATCGGCCTGTTCGGAGGTCATCTCAGGGAAACCATAGGTCCATTCCTTAGATATCCGATGCGCTGTCGACGCGTCGATCACGCGGGTGGTTTTGTTGTCAATCATGGAAACCGCGGTACGCGACGCATCATCTGGTAGACACAATATCGCGACACTAGCGTCATTGAGAGCCTCTCGCCGGGCTTTTGGGTCTTTTCGTTTGTCGTTGGCAAGGCGGATCAGGTCCAGTTCCGGTCTGCCCTCCAACCGGTCGAGAATGTTTAATCCGGTGGTACCTTCAGCACCATCGATAAAAATACTATGGGTCATAGTTCGTGATTAAACCTCAGGGGGTTTCGCATCAACCCGCCAAATGAATACAATTCGTTCCACAGAAATACATTCGAAGTCAACCATACGGGCAAGCATCCATAAAAAAGTACCTTATATTCATTAATAAATAATTTAAAATCGTGTAATGGAACTCAAGTCATATGGCTTAAGATAAGAATTTATTGATACAACAGCCTTTATAGGAATACTTATCAAAATAAGGTAATCCGTAAATCGATGAAAAAGGGCGCCCCTCTCGGGACGCCCCTTGCAATCAAAACTGGCTGTCCCAACCTTAGCGTTTTGAGAATTGAAAGGACCGGCGCGCCTTGCGCTTGCCGTATTTCTTACGTTCGACTGCCCGAGAATCCCGGGTAAGAAAACCGCCCTGTTTAAGAGTCGGTCGGAGGCCCGGCTCAAAATAGGTCAGCGCCCTTGAAATACCGTGGCGCACTGCACCAGCCTGACCTGACAAACCGCCACCGGACACCGTACACCAGACATCATATTGGGTCGAGCGGTTAGCTGCTGCCATCGGCTGGCCAATAATCATCTGCAAAACCGGTCTTACGAAATAATCCGGTCCGTTCTTGCCATTCACTGTAAGCTGCCCACTACCCGGCTTGATCCAGACACGCGCAACCGCGTTCTTGCGCTTACCGGTCGCGTAGGCGCGACCCTGGGCGTCAAGTTTCGGTTCTGTCTGCGCAATCAAAGGTTCCGACGCGACAGGCTGAGCCGTTGGCGGTTTTTCTTCTGCAGGTGTCGCCGTCTTTCCCTCAAGCCCTTCAGTCACCACCTGTTCAGCCGCAGCTGCTTCAGCCTGCGCTTCTTTTAGAGCCTCTCCCAATGCTCCGCCGGTATTTTCTTCTTGATCCGCCATACTCAGGCGCTCCTCTTGTTCTTCGAATTCAACGACCCAACATCCAGAACTTCCGGATTCTGAGCTTCGTGACCGTGCTCTATTCCAGAGTAAACGCGCAGTTTGGTGAGTTGCAAGCGACCCAGTTTCGTCTTTGGCAGCATTCGTTCGACCGCCTTTCTTACTATACGATCAGCCTTACCGTCAGCGATCAGCTTTTCAGGAGTAACCGATTTTATACCACCAGGGTAACCGGTATGACGGTAGTAGACTTTATCGGTTAATTTTTTACCGGTCATCGCTACCTTTTCCGCGTTGATGACAATAACACCATCACCGCAATCCACATGGGGCGTAAAAATAGGCTTGTGCTTCCCGCGGAGAATCTTGGCACAAATGGAGGCCATCCGACCAAGAACGAGATCCTCGGCATCAATCAGATACCACTTGGTCTCGATATCCGCAGCTTTTGCGGAAATTGTTTTCATTACATTTAATCCGAAATAAGTTTCGCCCGATAAACATCGAGTCAACGGTGGCGGAATATGACACGTAATAAGGCGGTGTCAATGCCTGTGCAGTCAAAAAATTATTGTAAATCAATCCGGTAGAAATGAGGTATCATACTACCTCATTTCTACCGCTGACAGATAGAGTTTTATATGCCATGGACTTAACGTCCCCAGAAATGAATATTAGGTATTTTATTTATGGATAAATAAAATCTGTGCCTAGGTCGCCTATCTACTTTTAAGATCATACCAAACGATATCAGAAAACTTAAAATTGGCGTAATTTTGCGCCTCTAAGTGGGACAACAACTCTATATTTGTCTATGAATTTGTTATAGAGCTAATGGGGGTACGACGATCATGGGTAAGAAAGAAGACGAAAATATACTTCTTCGCTCGGACGTAGGTGGCATTGCAACCTTGAGCCTAAACCGCCCGCACGCACGGAACGCGCTTTCAAGGGATCTGATGTCGGCGCTTCAAACAGAGTTGGATCAGATTTCCACCGATGACAATGTCCGGGTCGTCGTTATCGCAGCTGTCGGCCCTGCATTTTGTGCCGGTCACGACCTCCGCGAATTACGGGTGTCACCCCGACGCGCCACCTATGAGGCCTTATTCGCGCAATGCTCCAAACTTATGCTCTCAATCACTCGTATCCCACAACCCGTAATCGCAAAGGTTCAAGCCACGGCAACCGCGGCGGGCTGCCAACTAGTTGCGACATGCGACCTCGCTATCGCGGCGGATACAGCCAAGTTTGCGACACCGGGAGTTAACATCGGGCTGTTCTGCTCGACGCCGATGGTCGCAGTTAGTCGTAATATTGGACGAAAACGAATGATGGAAATGCTTTTGACAGGCGAAATGATTGATTCGGAAATGGCAGAATCAGCTGGGTTAATCAATAGCCGCTGTCCAGCTGAGGAGTTGACCGACGTGGTCGACCGATTATGCAAGAAAATCTCCTCTAAGTCAGCGCTTACTTTACGAATTGGAAAAGAAGCCTTTCATCGTCAATTAGATATGCCGCTGGAAGATGCCTACGCATATACAAGCGAAGCCATGGTCATCAATATGATGGCGAATGACGCAGAGGAAGGCATAGACGCCTTCCTTGAAAAACGTTCCCCCGTGTGGCTTGGAAAGTGATTTGATGATCTTGCATTTTTCCAAATTTGATACTCATTCGCCAATCGAAAATCTCTTCCTCCCGAGAGATTTATCGGCAAAAGAATCAATATGCACTTCGATAGTTGGGGAATTACAGGTTTTAAAGATGAGGAAGATAAATTTAGGTTTTCTGAAACAATATGAAATGCGCGTCAGACCTATTATCGGAAACACCTGCTGATGAACGATTTCAATTATACCGATGGACTGATCCGGCAGATTCTAAAACGAACATCAACCATCGCTATGGTAGGCGCTTCAGGTAATTGGTTACGACCCAGCAACTTTGCGATGAAGTATCTTCAACAAAAAGGGTATCGGGTGATACCGGTTAATCCCATCTCCTCTGGGACCGACATTCATGGCGAAACATGTTACGCAGAACTAATAGACGTTCCTGGACCCTTTGAAATGGTTGATATATTTCGGCGATCTGAAGAAGCGGGCGCGTTTGTAGACCAAGCGATTGACCTGAAAGAGGAAAAAGGAATTCAAGTAATCTGGATGCAGCTAGGCGTGGTTGACGAAGATGCCGCTGATCGTGCTCGAGCGGCGGGACTTACTGTGATTATGGACCGGTGTCCTAAAATCGAATTTGGTCGTCTCAACCACGAGCTGTCATGGTCGGGTATCAACTCTGGTATTATCTCTTCCAAACGACCCCGTCTTACTCGTTAGGACCCGTGACATGACTAATTTTACTAGCAAGGTAGGATATGGTTTTGAAACGCGCGCAATTCACGCGGGCGCGGCACCAGACTCCGCAACGGGTGCAAGAAATACACCGATCCATCATTCCACGTCCTATGTTTTCGACGATGTTGACCATGCCGCCTCACTATTCAACCTTCAGTCGTTTGGCTTCATCTATTCTCGGCTGACGAATCCGACGGTAGCAGTACTTGAAGAGCGCGTAGCTAATCTGGAGGGGGGCCGCGCCGCCTGCGCCGCTGGTTCCGGCCACGCCGCACAGTTTCTTACATTCTTCACCCTGCTTGAACCGGGCGATCACTTTATAGCGTCACGCAATCTCTACGGTGGTTCAATTACACAATTTGGTGTGTCTTTCAAGAAACTCGGCTGGAATTGCGATTTCGCCGACCCGTTAGAGCCCGAAACTTTCCGCACCGCTCTTAGAGATAATTCAAAGGCAATATTTATAGAATCCGTTTCAAATCCATCTAGCGTAATAGGTGATATTGAGGTTATTGCAGCGATCGCTCAGGAAGCTGGTATTCCGCTGATAGTCGATAACACGATGGCGACTCCCTATCTTTTCAATCCAATCGATCATGGTGCCGATATCGTAATCCATTCAACAACCAAGTACCTAAACGGACACGGCAATTCGATGGGCGGAGTAATAGTGGAGTCGGGTAAATTCGACTGGGCTCAAAACGAAAAGTTTCCGTCACTGACAAAACCCGACAATGCTTATCACGGACTTTCATTCTATGAGACTTTCGGGGATTTTGGCTTCACTATGCGGGTTCGCGCAGTCGCCCTTCGTGATTTCGGCCCCGCCCTATCTCCAACAAACGCGTTTATGACCCTTACCGGCATCGAGACACTTCCGCTTCGCATGGAAAGGCACGTCGCCAATGCGGAAGTTATCGCAAGCTGGCTAAATGATCATCCTGCCATCGCTTGGGTCTCCTATGCGAGCCTTCCTTCCAGCCCATCATTTGAAAGCAAAATTAAATATTTTGAGAAAGGCTGTGGTTCTGTTTTCACGTTTGGTTTGAAAGGGGGATTCGACTCTGGTATTCGACTGGTTGAGGGCTGCAACCTTATCTCCCACCTCGCGAATGTCGGGGATACTCGCAGCTTGATACTGCATCCAGCATCAACCACGCACCGGCAACTGACTGAAGAACAGCAAATCGCTGCCGGGGCCGGGCCCGACGTGGTCCGGCTCTCTGTCGGCATCGAGACAGCCGAAGATATTATCGCCGACCTCGATCAAGCCTTACTATCTATTTAAAATTTTTATATTGGTTAAGTTTGACGGAATTTTATCCAGAGTATTTACCAAATTAATCAAAATTACCGCTGGTAATTGTCAGTTCGTGAAAGATCTCGACCTTTGTAAATTTGCTCTCCCTTAGGCTGCCAATCCGACTACCGGTCACTCGGTTCACGCAGGAGAAGTTCCGCGTTCAACCGATTTGGGTAGAAACGCTGCAAAAGAGATTATAACTCCTGCTATGATAGCCATCCCGGCAAATACCCACCAGAAACCGCCGGTTAAATCATAAATACCGCCGGTTAGCGGAATGGCTATAGAACTTATACCCAAACCAAGCACAAATTTGGCCCCGTAGGCGCTAGCTCGCCAATTTGCCGGACAGTAACGGGCCACCAGACTATTTTCTGTCGGGAGCGACGCCGTTATTAAGAACATTAATGCTCCTGCGGCCCCCACCAATGGCAGCCCGGAGACGCTGCCGGCCAACAATGCTGCTGGTATCGTAACCACATATACCATCGGGTAAACTAGTGTCAGACGATATCGGTCAGCAAGCCAACCTCCCGCAAGTTGCCCAAGAGCGCCGATCCCAAGCGCTAACGACGCCAGTCCGCCGGCGCCAATCAACCCCGCCCACTCACCCACATCCGGCGCCCCCACCGCGAAGATCTTCGGCATTCCTACAGTTGTCGCTTGAGCCAAGAAACCTACACATAATACAGTGACCGATAGGATTAAAAGTCCACGGATCGCAGTAGAACGGGGTACCGCTGGATCGATGGATGCTTGTTTTTTCGACTCCCCTCCGGATACATTCCTAATAATCAAAAGGAATACCAATCCTGTGAGAAGAATAAGGGATCCCGGCACTATAAACGCATATCGCCAACCAAAAACCGTGGTTAGCGCACCTGCTAAAAGCGGAGTAGCGGCTATTCCGGCTGTTCCGAAAACACCATTAATCCCAAGTGCTTTGCCGCGTGCCTTCGCATTTGCTACCACCCAAGCTGTTCCGACGGGATGATAGATTGAGGAAAAAAGGCCGATTACGGATAATGAAACCGCAATTCCGAATGGCCCTGATGCAAAGCCAGCAGCAATACCCGCAGCACCGGTTCCGATAAAGAAAACCGCGAGCATGCCGGGAGCGCTCCATCGGTCGCCCAGCCAACCGGCTGGTAGAGCAGCAACGCCATACAGAACGAAACCTATGAAAGATAGTGACAACAGCTCCCCGAACGGCCGATCAAATGCAGCCTCAAGCGCAATTACGACTGTCGGATATACCAACATCATCATATGGCTATAGAAATGCGCGACGTTAGCGAATAGTAGCGCTATGCGGCCACTACAACGTATGGAGTAAGGTGACTGGTCTTTCATATGGCTATCCAGACTAATCGATTGGGTCTACCGTGCACAAACCAGCCCGACATGGAAAACCGTCTTCCTATACTTCTATTTATCATGAAAATTTAGCCATCGAAGAAATGGCACTCTTCGACGTCATTGTAAATATTATTTGAGTTGATATTTAACCAAACCGAAGCTTGGATGATAGCTGACAGAGAATCTGTCATTTTTATACATTTATCTCTGCTTCAACCCATTTCATGAAAGCAGAATTGCCGCCCTCGATAGGAAACGAAGCCACGCATGGGCAATCATAAGAATGTAATTTATTTACCGTTTCTGTCAGCGAATCAACTCGATCAAGAGTAGTTTTGGCGATCAGAACCAGTTCGGTTCCCTCTTTTATTTCACCGTCCCAGCGGAAAATTGACCCGACTGGACCCAAGATGTTCACGCATGCGGCTAGCCGCTCATCGACCAACGTGCGACCAATTTTTCTCGCCTCTTCAGCACTTCCAGTTGTTATGTAAATCAGTCGTATATCGTTAGTCATTTTTTTTTACCCATTCCAAAACATAGCCCCGCGTACCTTGAACGGTCATACGGGCTCATAATTGCATGCCGTTCATACGCCAGATTAATCTTTTAATCGTTAGTTGCGATGGGAGAATACACTATGACATTAAGCCCTGAACTGCACAGAATTATTGATGTTTACGCACCATTCCGGGCAGGCGAGGTTCATGTTGTACGGACATGATCGCACGCGTGGATTACCCAAAATATATACCTCCCAATTAAGTAGCTATCGTAATCCAATAAACGGCAAATATACGTGTTTCTGTGATTGTTCTTTCCTCACACGCCACAAGCGTTATGATGATCCTAATTCGATGTCGTAAAGACACGTAAAAGTTTGAGCAGGGATATAGAACTCGTCATGAGTCGCACTATTTCGGTCGTCGGGTCGGGACCCGGCGGGATGTATGCTGTACAAGGTTTGCTAGACAAACTTCCTGACTGCCGCGTCGATGTGATTGAGCGTCTACCCTCCCCCTTCGGCCTCATCCGCGGCGGAGTAGCGCCGGATCATCAGAAAACTAAGCGCATTTCGAAAACGTATGAGCAAACACTCGCGGAAGAGCGGGTACGCTATCTAGGTAATGTCGAGGTCGGACGTGATATCAAGGTGCCCGACTTGTTAGAAATATATGATGCAGTCGTTCTTGCCTACGGCGCACCCCACGATAATCAGCTAGGTATCCAAGGTGAAGATCTTCAAAACGTGTTTGGATCAAATGCATTCGTAGGGTGGTACAATGGCCATCCTGATTTCAAAGATCTAAATCCTGATCTCAACGTGGATTCGGCGGTCATTATCGGCGTCGGGAACGTAGCGCTGGACGTCGCACGTGTCCTTGTAAAATCAAAGACGGAGATGTCCGTTACCGATCTGGTAAGATATGCCGCAAACGCCACACAGGAATCGCCCGTTAGGAGCGTGCATATGCTAGGTCGGCGGGGCCCCGTTGAAGCCGCCTTCACCAATGTAGAACTTCGTGAAATGGGCGAGCTTGAAAATGCATTCCCGGTGATTAATCCAGATGATCTGCCCAGTAAGGTCTCAGCCGAGTATATGTCGGACAGGGACTTAAGACTGCGTACAAAAAATGTTGAAACAATAAAGTCTTTTATCAATGTAAATCGCGAAGGAAAAACCAAAAGCGTACATTTCGGATTCTTCTTATCACCGATCGAAATTCTCGGCTCTAATCGGGTTGAGGGCGTAAAATGCGAACGCACTTCTGTAGATGAAAATGGTAAAATCAAAGGTATCGGCGAAACTGTTACTATCCCCGCTCAACTAGTTGTAACCTGTATCGGCTCACGCGCCTTCCCAATTGATAATCTACCCTTCAACAAAGATTGGGGCACGATCGAGAACAAAGACGGTAAGGTAGCAGATAGACTCTATGCTGTGGGTTGGTTAAAGCGTGGTGCATCAGGGACCATTGGGACTAATAAGAATGACTCGCTTGAGGTCGTGGACAAATTGATCGCTGGATTGGAGGGCCCTGAGAGAGATGGATGCAGCGCCATCGATGAACTGCTCGCCACTAGTGGTGTGCGAACCATATCTTTTGATGAATGGCTGATCATTGACCGTCTTGAAGTCGAAGCAGCGCCGCCCGGAGCCCCCAGGAAAAAATTCGTAACCCCGCAAGAGATGATCGAAGCCTTAGAGAGAGCCTAGGCAGGCAACTTATATAGAACCAGTTTCCGCAATAGGCCGAAGCACCTGAACCCGATATATTTAGCTGCTTAGTCGATGCAGAAGCTTCAAAAAAGTCTCACGCTCGGATTCAGAAAGCGGATCTAACGTCAGATTAGTAATATCGCTTCCGCGTTCACTAAGTTCGGATGCGAGTTCTCTACCGGCCTTCGACAACGACAACATCAAACGGCGGCGATCGACCTCATCTGGTCGGCGCTCGATCAGGCCCCGTGCCGACAGGCGTTTTATCACCCCTTGCATTGTCGCGGCATCCATCGCAGTTAGCCGGCCGAGCAGGTTCTGCGATGTTTTACCGACATCCGCCAATTTCATAAGGGCCGCGAATTGTAATGGCGTCAGCTGATCGTCACCAATCGTTAACTGGAAGATTGCACTATGGCGCTGATGAGCACGCCGCAACAGGTGTCCGACCTGTTCCTCCAAAACATAGCCTAGTTCATTGTATTTACCCACGCTGGCGGGCTTTCGGACGCTTCCACCCGTTTGCAAAGACATACGCTAATCACCTAAATTGTTCGTACACAAACGATGGAGCAGGCACAATTTCCTGTCAAGCAAGTGCTATACGACCCCATCGTCTTTCAAACGCTGGATATCATCTTGCGTCAGGCGCAATAGTCTCCCGAATACTTCGCCGTTGTGTTGCCCCAGAATCGGCGGAGGCCGCTCATATTCGATGGGTGATTCCGACAGGTGAATTGGATTGGCGACCGTCGGTAACTTTCCACCTTCCGGATGATCTAACTGCCGTTGCGTACCTCGTGATTGAATTTGGGGATCAGCAAAAACTTGTTCGAGATTATTGATTGGCCCGCATGGTACCCCAACATTTTCTAATTCTTCTAGCCAGAAAATACGTGGTTTAGAAACAATGATTTCATTTAGAATTATGCCAAGTTCCGAACGGTTATTAACCCGGTCTCGATTAGTCACAAATCGTTCATCGTCCGCCAGACCGACACATCCTGCAACCTCACATAATCGACGGAACTGTTCATCATTCCCTACGGCAATAATGATATAATGATCTGCGCTCTTATAGGCCTCATAGGGAACGATATTTGGATGAGCATTACCCATCGTGGTGGGTACCCCCCCGTCGATCAGGTAGTTCATAGCTTGGTTTGCCATGGAAGCGACTGTCACATCTAGTAGCGCCATATCAACATGCTGGCCCCTGCCGGTTTTATCGCGATAAGCAAGTGCCGAAAGCGCACCAATTACGGTGTAAAGCCCTGTCATTATATCTGACAAAGCAACCCCAATTTTCTGTGGGCCACCCCCCGGTTTGTCCTCCGATTCGCCGGTCACGCTCATCAGGCCGCCCATCGCTTGGATCAGAAAATCATAACCGGCGCGCTGACAATAGGGACCGTCCTGACCAAACCCAGTAATCGAACAATATACAAGTCGAGGGTTGATCTTCGACAAGCTCTGATAATCTAGGCTGTATTTCTGTAATCCGCCCACCTTGTAGTTCTCAAGTAGCACATCGCACTTCGAAACTAATTTGCGAATAAGGTCTTGGCCTTCTGGTTTAGTGATATCTATCGTGACCGATTTTTTTCCACGATTCGCAGACAGGAAATAGGCAGCAGTCTGGGTTTCATTGCCTTCAACGTCCTCCATAAAGGGCGGCCCCCATGCACGTGTATCATCTCCTCTTCCCGGACGCTCTACCTTGATCACCTCTGCTCCCAAGTCGGCAAAGGTTTGACCACACCAAGGGCCTGCGAGGATCCTGCTCATGTCTAGTACACGCAGATGGTCTAGTGGTTTTGGATTCGTCATAAAAATACCGATTACTTGAAACGCGAGGGTTTAAAAAAAGTCCAGCGTCTATTCCTTCCGAAAAGCCGACCTAAAAGAATGCTTGAATGCCCGTCTGCGCCCGACCGAGGATCAAAGCGTGAATATCGTGCGTACCTTCGTAAGTGAATATTGTCTCCATATTCATCATATGACGCATCACGTGATATTCATCGGTAATACCGTTACCTCCATGAATATCGCGCGCATCGCGGCAAATGTCGCGAGCCTTGCCAGTTGAATTCCTTTTCAACATCGAGATTAACTCTGGTGAACATGATCCATCATCCATCATCCGACCCATCTGCAAACATGCTTGATAACCGATGGAAATTTCCGTCTGCATGTCGGCCAACTTTTTCTGAACCAACTGGTATGATGCTAGAGGCTTACCGAACTGCGCCCGCTCAAGCGCGTATCCGCGGGCAGCGTGCCAACAAAATTCCGCTGAACCGAGAGCGCCCCAAGCTATGCCATACCGTGCATTATTTAAGCATCCAAATGGTCCACCAAGCCCCCGGGCTTCCGGCAACCAGTTTTCGTCGGGTACAAACACGTTATCCATCACGATTTCACCAGTTGTCGACGCTCGAAGCGATAACTTGTTTTTCAACTTTGGCGTCGATAAACCCTCCATGCCCCTTTCCAAGACAAAACCTCGAATTATGTCGTCGTCGTCCTTGGCCCACACGACAAAAACCTGAGCTAGGGGCGAGTTCGAAATCCACATTTTTGCACCGCTCAACACGTAACCGCCGTCGACTTTCTTCGCCCGTGTTTTCATTCCTCCTGGATCGGATCCGTGATCGGGTTCGGTCAAACCAAAGGCACCGATCCACTCTCCGCTCGCAAGCTTAGGAAGGTATTTTTCGCGCTGTATTTCTGTCCCGTAATTGTATATTGGCCACATTACGAGGCTTGACTGAACCGAAAGGGTCGAACGGTAAGACGAATCCACCTTCTCTACCTCGCGGGCAATAAGTCCATAGGAAACGTACGAAACACCGGCGCAACCGTATCCATGGATAGTCGGACCTAGTAGGCCAAGTTCCCCCATTTCTGGAATGATATCTGGGTCTTCCTTTTCCGCGTTATAGGCTTCGATAATTCGCGGCATCAATTTTTCTTGGGCATACTGACGTGCCGTTTGCTGGACCATACGTTCCTCTTCGGTCAGCAGGCTATCCAGCGCCATCGGGTCTTCCCAATTGAATTTTCCCCAGACGCGCGGACTGTGCCCGCCGGCTTCGGATACCTTGGTCGCCATTTTTCTATCCTTTCAGTCGGAACTTTGCATTGAGTATTAGCTGTTTAAGGTGATAATAAACGCCTTAATATAAAGGGTCAGCAAATATTTTAAGCTTAAAATATTTGCTGATTATTTCACCACCTTTTACTATAAATTATGTTTGTATGTGTACAAACGATTAAGATACAAGACATCTATAAACTGAGTTTCCCGACAAAATTTGCTGTAAGATAAATTTCGCTAATAAAATAAAGCGACAGGAGGAGACTATCCAATGCCGCACTCACTTCGCACTTTCTTGGATTCTATCGATAATCGGATGCTCCACATTCACGACCCAGTCGACCCATTAACTCAGGTTGGTTACTTGTGCTCCGAAAGCCAAGGTCCGCTCACGTTTCATAACATGCCTGGATTTGATAACTGGCGTCTCACCGACATCCTTATAAAGGATCGCGCTGGTCAAGCGGCGGCATTTGGATTGGATAAAGCGAACGAGGTCTGCCCCTATCTTGCAGAGCAGATGGCGACCAAACGGGGTAAGTCCGTAATGGTAAATCACGGCCCCGTGAAAGAGGTGAAAATGCTCGGCAAAGATGTCAACCTCCATGCCATACCAATTCCGCAACATAGCCATGGTGACGGCGGTCGATATCTTGGCTCCGGCATAACAATAACCAAGGATCCCGAAACCGGTATTCGTAATGAAGCCATAATCCGTATGATGCTAACCGATGATCCGCAAAAAGCCACTTTCTGGATGGCGGCCCGCCACAATTACGCGCATTATATGAAATACATCGAGAAGGATGAACCTATGCCCATGGCATTCGCTATCGGTCTTCATCCTGTTTATGAAATAATGTCCAATTGGTCCGGCAAACATGAGGACTTTGACGAACTCGAATACGGGGCAGGAATCCTCGGAGAAGATATCGAGATGATCAAATGTGACACGATTGATCTCGAAGTACCGGCCCACGCCGAGGTAGTAATTGAGGGCCTTGTCCATCCCAAGGATCGGGCGCCTGAGGGCCCTTTCGGCGAATTCACCACTTTTGGTGCGGGCGCAGAAGGCCCAGCGCCGGTGTTCCAGATCACTGGTATCACCCACCGCAAAGACCCAATCTTCCGACACATGCAAGCAACGTGGTTTACGGACCATCAGCCACTGATCACCTTGCCAATGGAAGCAACCTATTACAACAGGCTTAAGGATACCCACGGCAACACCAAAATCCTTGATGTTTTTGTACCACCCTGGGCGTCGCAATTCATGATGATTATACAGATGGAAGCTCGTTGGGACGGACAGGTCCGCGATACACTGCTGTCCGCACTTACCGGCCCAAATCTCCATGTGAAGATTGCGATCGCAGTAGATGAGGATGTCGATATCTATAATGCTGAGGAAGTACTCTGGGCAATCGCTTGCCGCTGTGACCCGCAAACTATGACTCATATGTTGCCTGGTTCTCGGCTACATCCGTTGGACATCTCCATCCCCCAGGTAAAGGAGGATTACACCGTAATGCGGGTTGGGGGAAAAATTGCTATCGATGCGACTAAACCTGCAACCTGGCGCGGCGTGGAACGTGATAAGTTTGATCGCGTCCGCCCCATGGGCCAAGGTGACCCCGCAATTAACGATTTGTTGCAACAGGTCCGCGTTCAGCGTTAGGCCCGAATAAAGCACCTAGTAATCGATCCGGTCACATCGTAGGATGATTCTCTCTCCGTTTAGCCCTTATCTTCGAACCGTGCCAGCATCAATATATCGCGTAATCGCAGATCCGTAATTCGACATCGAGCGACGCATTTAAATGAAAATAGCCGACAGCCGCTGCGCTGTCCGAAATAGATCCACACAAGCTGAATCCCTCGGATCACCTTTTAGAGTCCACCCCAAGCAAGACCGGACAACAATATCATTAAGAATCGACCCGTCAGTCGCAGGATACCTTGCCCTGCTATACTTGTTTTTGTACTAATGATTCCGCAATTATCCCGAGCATTATAATGGCAGCCCGTAAGAACACCCCTAAATCATCCCTAAAGCCCGCAGCGAAGAAGCGTCCCGCAAATCTAGATGCAACGTTCCTGCTTCCCTTGAGAGACGACCTTCATCTAATGATTCAGGAATGGGTCTCGGAGGACGTTGGTATACAAGATCTAACGACCAACATCATGATCCCAACGACCGCGAGAGCCGACTTTGTGATGAATACTCGCGAAGATATAATTGTTTCCGGAATCGAAGTCGCCGCCGAGGTGTTCCGCCACATGGTACCAGAGGCTAAGATTAGAACTCTGGTCAAAGACGGAACTTTGGCAAAAAAAGGAACATCGCTAATGCGCATTTCTGGTCCAGGCCGTGGGCTGCTGACTGTGGAACGCACATCACTAAATATCCTGCAATTTATGTGTGGTATTTCTACGCTAGTAGGCCAATACGTAGCTGAAATTGCACACACAAACGCACAGCTTATTGACACCCGAAAGACTATCCCCGGTCTCCGCTTGCTGTCCAAATACTCTGCTTGCGTCGGCGGTTGTCGCCCCCACCGTCTGGGTCTCCACGACGGGGTAATGATCAAGGATAATCATATTGCTGTTCACGGTTCTATTACTAAGGCGGTCAAACAGGCACGGGGTCTCACTCCGGCCTTAACCAAAATCGAGGTTGAGTGCGACACCCTGAAACAGGTCGAAGAAGCCGCCAAAGCAGGGGCCGACATCATCATGTTCGACAACATGCCGGCTGCGATGATGAAAAAGGGTATAGCGATTATCGCGGGACGCGCCCACACTGAGGCCTCAGGTGGTATCCGCCTCGATACGATCAAGGAAAAAGCGGAGTCGGGCGTCGATACGATTTCAGTTGGAAGGATGACGCAGTCCGCTCCCGCTGCTGATATCGGCCTCGACGTCACAATCTCGAAGTAAGATCTATATGCGGGGGACGCTATTCCTTGTCGTAGGGCCTAGCGGTGCCGGCAAGGACACACTTATGGACGGCGCCCGCGCGTCGCTTGCAAATGATGAGGATATCGTATTTGCACGCCGTATCATCACACGACCTAAAGAAACAGGAAACGAAGGTCACGAATCTGTCACTGAAAAAGAGTTCGATTCAAGACATAACGACGGCGTTTTCATGCTCGACTGGCAAGCACATGGTCTGAAATACGGCATTTCAGAAATTTATGAAAAGCATCTTGCGAGAGGGGTAACGGTAGTTGCCAATGTGTCCCGCGGCGTTATCAAAGACGCCATAACCTGTTACTCGCCTACTGTCGTGCTGGAAATATCGGCCTCCCCGGAAATTCTTTCTGAGAGGCTAGCCAAGAGGGGGCGCGAAACTACTGATGAAATCCATACACGACTATCTCGCGACGCCGCAAGAATCCCTGCCAGCGCCACGAAGGTCACAATTTTAAACAATGGTTCCCTTCGCGAAGGAATCGATAAGTTTATCGCAGCATTAAAACGGGAAAGACCAAAAAGCGCCACCCTACTCATGCATAAGGTGGCAGGAGGTGCGCTGAATTATATAGAATATCAGGCTGTCATCAACGACATCATTTCTCGAGGATATACGGACCTGGAAATCGGTAATTTTCTGGCGTCGGTTTCGGAAACTCTTACGCGTGACGAAACGGTTGACCTAGCCCGTGCCCGCGCCGAATTTGCTACTCCTATCACTTGGAATTCTGACCTTGTGGTAGACAAACATTCGATGGGCGGTATCCCGGGCAACCGTATAACAATGGTGGTGATACCGATAGTCGCAGCATTTGGTTTAATAATCCCTAAAACATCCTCCCGGGCCATCACGTCCCCAGCCGGGACTGCCGATGCAATGGAAGTACTGGCGCGGGTCGACTTAGATTCAGACGACTTACGTCGTATCGTAAAAAAAATGAACGGGTGTATAGCTTGGAACGGTAGGCTGAATCACTCACAAGTGGACGAAGTGATGAACCGGATAACAATGCCTCTGAAACTTAACACCCTCCATTGGTCAGTGTCGTCGATACTGTCAAAGAAGCTCGCGGCCGGCGCAACACACTGTCTTATAGACGTACCATTCGGCCCAACCGCAAAGGTCCGCAGTGCAATTGACGCAGAGAAATTGCGCGATCTATTTATGTATGTCGGTAACGCCCTAGGGCTTGAGATAGATGTCCGGATTACCGACGGTCGCGCGCCTATAGGAAGCGGAATTGGACCGGCGCTAGAAGCCCGGGATGTCGTCGCTGTCTTAAAAAACGAAGCAAATGCCCCCAAAGATCTCCGAGACAAGGCATTATCATTTGCATCGACGATTCTTGCTTTTGACCCGACCATAACGCTATCCGAAGGACCTATCCGCGCGGCTGAAATACTTGACAGCGGATTAGCATGGGAAAACTTTGAACGCCTGTGTTACGAACAGGGCCCTCCTTCTGAAGATGTCGAGATCGGAAATCATACTGCCACCGTCACCGCCAATAAAGACGGTACCGTCGATTCTATAGACTGCTTAGTTTTAAGCTCCATTGCCCGAGCGGCAGGCGCTCCGGCGGACAAAGGGGCGGGGCTCGATCTGCTATGCCACCAGGCAGACAAAGTATACGCTGGCCAACCACTCTACCGTATCCACGCCCGCACATTAATGGGCCTCGACGCGGCACGCAAAAAGGCAGGATTAGATCCTGCCTATCGAATTACCCAGATTTAACAAAACCCTATCGTTTTTGTTTGAACTATGTCTAAGTTTTCATTCTAGCCGGAATACTATCTCATTCGGAGATCGGCCCTTTACACGGTTCAGTCAAAAACATCCGGGAATTTTGCCCGCACCTCCTTCGCCAATTCCGGTGATGTCATCGCGACTTCAGGAAAAGTATCGATGTGCTCATAAGGGATACATGCGTCAATGACAACACGACTGTTGTAGAGTTTATCATCGAATACCATAGTATCGAGTCGCGATGACCAAGTGCGGTCGAGCACCGTTATGTCGCGCTTCGGATCTGAGCGCGTCCCCATTGCCCAGATGACATCATTGATGTCGGTCGGATCGATGTCGTCGTCAACCACCACAATATATCGGCCAACGTAGCCAATAGGGTTCACTTGCGAAGCGACAAGGCCGACTTGATTGGCGTGGCCAAAATAGCGTTGCTTGATCGAAACAGCTACGAATGTCCGACCCGAACCTGCCTGATGTACCCAGACCCCTTTAACATCGGGGATACCCGCACCCTCCAAAGAATCCAGCAAGCCGGCCGATCTGATAAAGCAGCGCTCGAATAGATGACTGTGCGGCGGTTTTTGACTGGCTGCGCAGGTCAGGATCGGGTTATTCCGATAATAGACACGCTCGATATTAATGACGGGTTCCTCTTTTGCATCTCCTGCATAATACCCCGTCCATTCGCCGAATGGTCCTTCCAGTGCTGTTTCATCTGGCGAAACCCATCCTTCGAGCACTAGCTCTGACCGAGCCGGTATCGGTAAGCCCGTCACCTCTCCTTCAATACATTCTAAGGGTCGTCCGGACAGGCCACCGGCCCAGTCAAGCTCCGGTATATTGTCGGCAAGTGTATAGCGCGCCGCGATATAAGTGGCGGGATCGATCCCTACAACAATTACCATTGGACATTTTTTACCGGCATTCAGATACTTGTCCCTTTGGATGCGACCCTGTTTGCCATTGGAAATATATGATGTCGCGATATTCTTACCGTTAAGCATCACTCGATAGGTTCCAACATTCACTCGTCCGGTATCAGGGTCCTTGGTGATCACGCCACAAGCAGTACCAATATAGCGCCCGCCATCTTTTTCATGATGAACCGGAACTGGAAATTTCATGAGATCTACTTCGTCATCTCGATCAATGTTCTCGAGGACAGGTCCCTTAGTCACCATCCGCGGCGGCACCGGTTCATATTTCTTTATACGGCTCCGATATGCGTCGAGCATTGAACGACGGTCGCCGGTTTCCGACGGATCAATCCCCATACCGAGGGCAAGCCGGAGCGGAGAGCCAAGCATGCCATAAAGGCAGCGGAATCCTTTTTTGTAATCTGGCACCTCATCAAACAATAACACTGGAGAACGATCAACTTTTTCGCGGTATAACACCTCGGTAACTGCACCAATTTCCTTATCCCAATGGGCGCCGTTAACCTTTTTTAGTTCGCCCCCCTCTTCCACTGCGGCAAGAAAATCGCGCAGGTCAGTCTGCACATACCGATTAGAAACCGTTCTTTCCATTTCGTCTTTTACTCCGTGTTAGCGTTTCGCAATCAAATTGCCGAGTTTAGTCAATCGAGTAGATAGCCCCATTTCTCGCGGGTCTCCCGCGCGAGTTCGAGCGACGGGGAATTGACCTCTGGAAAGTCTTCCTTCCAGTGGAACGGCCGACAAGCGTCGATGACAGCTCGACTATTAGTCAAATTCCCCTTCTCCTTATCCTCCGGAGAAATACGCGGATCCAGATGTGTCGACCATGCGCCTTTTATGATATCAATCGACGTAGCCGGATCTGAACGCGTCAGCAGCGCCCAAATCAATTCCTCGAGGTTTGATACATCAACGTCATCATCGGTAACGATAACATATTTTCCCGCATAGGCACCGACCTGGCACTGGCAGGCGATATGACCGGCCTGTTTGCTGTGTCCAGGATAACGCTGCTTGATCGCCACGCCCATAAGCATCCTGGCGGTGCCAACTTCGTGCAACCAGGTGGACGTGACATCCGGGACACCGGCCTTCAAAAGGTTTTCCTTTAGCATCGCTGACCGCGTGATAGATCGGTAGCGCGCAACCTCATCTGGCGGGCGTTGCGGCGGACAACCGAAAAGGATCGGATTCTCTCGGTGATAGATCGCCTTTATTTCCATAACGGGTTCATCGCGCATCTGCGAGCCGTAGTACCCGGTCCATTCACCGAACGGGCCTTCTGGACGGCGGTCGGTTGGATCGATGAAACCTTCAATTACAATTTCGGCGTCGGCCGGAAACGGTAGTCCAGTGTGTTTACCTTCAATCAATCGCATTGCTTCGCCGCGAATCCCACCGACGATGTCATATTCGCAAACATTATGGGGTATATCAGAGGAGCCCATTAAGAATGTCATCGGATCGCCGCCCAATACGATCACGGTTGGCATCGGCTTGCCATTTGCCACCCATTTGTCTCGATGCACCCGCCCATGCTTTCCCGGCGAAATGTAGAACCCGACCTGGTTCTTGCTATGGATCATAACTCGGTAAGTACCGACATTTATCCAGCCGGATTCGGGGTCCCGCGTAACGTTGTATGAACCGGTGCCGATATACCGACCACCGTCTTTTTCGTGCCAGATCGGTGCCGGGAATACCTCGATGTCGATCGCATCACCCTGGACTATATTTTCAAGCACTGGGCCGTCGTCCACAATTTTATGAGGGATCTCCCGCATATCTTCTGAATAATGCTTCCGAAAAGCATCCGATAATTCAACTTTCGAATACTCGGAGGGGAAACCTAGGGTCATGTTCATACGCTTGCCAGCGAAGAAATTGACCAGCAGGCGCGAACCCGGCATCGTGCCCGGTACATCCTCGAATATCACGCAGGGTGCAGTCTCGCTGTGCTGTACCATCTCAGTCGCCATGCCGATGTCACGCTCCCAAGTAGCACCCGACACATGTTTTACTTCGTCAAGCTTCTCTGCCTCCGCGAGCCAATCGCGCATGTTGGAATAGGGGATGTTTAGGTCGTTAAGCAGCAATCGGGAAGTGCCATCGTCAACATCAACCATTAATCTGGTCTTTCTTTCTTCGTGACGCGCTTTTTATGCTGTATCCGATACAAAATTTTCTCCTGTTATTTTCTACGGGAAATTATCCAACTAACCGATCCGCTGCAAATACCTCCAGTGATCTAGATTTCTTAATAACTAAGGAAAAGAAGGCAAAGGCCAATAAAAGAAGCTGCGCTGAGTCATTTACAACGAATTAATCCGACCGGTCCGACCACCCGAGCCCCTGATCAACGCTAACTATGATCCAGAAATAAAGACATACTGCCTATAATATTTTTAGCCTCGAAGCTGGCCAAAATGGCGACATTGCTATTGGATATAGGGAACTTATCCTAGGGATGGAATTCGGAAAAAGAATGAGCGCATCAACGAAAGATTATTCGCATCACGAAACCCCGGTGCAACTGCCCGACAACCAGTCCACTCCGGAATACGTTTCCGACGCTATGGCCTCGCTTCTCAGCAAGATGGACTTCGATTACGTTTTTCTTCTGCCCGGTGCGAGCTATCGTGGACTTCACGATTCGCTAGTAAATCATAACCGGAACCTAAATCCCAAGATCATTCTTGCCACCAGCGAACTCTCGGCGGCTTCCATGGCACATGGATACGCAAAAGCCGCTGACAAACCGTCGCTATGTATCCTGCACGACTTAGTCGGTCTGATGAATGGTTCCATGGGGCTCTACAATGCTTATTGCGACCGAACGCCGGTAGTTTTCCTAGGCGGGTCCGGGCCTCTAGACCCGGATCAGCGTCGGTTTATCGAATGGAATCATTCCGCCAGCACACAAGCTGACATCATCAAGGACTGGGTTAAGTGGACGGACGAACCGCCGACCGGTAACGCCACGCTTAAATCCATCGTCCGTGCGAAGACGATCGCAGAAACGTATCCGCCAGGCCCAGTATACGTATCGATTGACACACACGTGCAAGAACAACCGGTCGACGAAAGCCTCGAAAAGGTTGATCCGAGCCTGCCGCGTTACAAGGCGCCACCAGCCATGGGCCCTAACGAGGACGCCCTAGCCGAAGCGGCCGAAATGATCGTAAAGGCCGAGTTTCCGGTTTTGGTCGGGGGACGGTTCGGAATATATGAACGGATGCGCAAACCGCTGATCGAGCTACTCAACATCAGCGGTGCCGGTGGGCTGAATGATCGCGCGGTCTATTGTTGGCCCAGTGATCATCCGCAGAATCTATCGGGGGATAAAGACGCGCTCCGTGAAGCCGACGTGATCGTCTGCATGGATTGCATTGATATCAATAACGTAATGGGGACCTATGCAATCAGGCGTCGGTCTGACACCAAGGAAATGCGGGAGAAAGCATCTCCTACAATTATCGATATGTCGCTCAACGCTATCGACAATAATTCCTGGACAGCCTTCGGTGGCCCAACCCCGCCAATCGACCTTCAAATAGTGTGCGAACCAGAATACGGATTGGCGCGCCTTATTTCTGCGGTACAAAAGGCGCTGGAACGCAATACGGATCTTCTCGGCCGAGTACAGAAACGGAAGAAGATGCTAGAGAAACGCCATGAGAGGTTACGTGTCGCTCAGATAGAAAAAGCCCGAGAAGGCTGGGATCAATCACCGATTAGGGTAGAACGTATGATCCATGAGGTTTATCAGGCAGTGAAAGGTAAACCATGGACGCTAACAGCCGCAAACCATCGCAGCTTCAATGAAGTCGTATGGAATTTTCCGGGTGCGGGCGCTTATCTTGGTGCTGATGGGGGAGGTGGTGTCGGATACAACGCGTCTGCCGCAATCGGCGCTGGTCTCGCGTTGCGTGATAAGGGACGCTTTTGCATTTCCCTTGGCGGCGACGGTGACTTCCTGATGGCGCCCGGCTGCGTCTGGTCCGCCGTCCATTACGGCATTCCTATGCTTCACATCATCAACAACAATTCTACCTGGGGCAATGACGAAGTGCATCAGATTGAGGTTGCCCACAACCGGCGTCGTCCAAAGGAAAATGCCTGGATTGGTCAGGCTATGCGCGACCCGATAATAGACTTCGCGCAGATCGCCCGGGGCTTCGGCGCCTGGGCAGAGGGTCCAGCGCAAACTCCGAGTCAACTCATTGATATCCTCGGCAAGGCCGTCGAAGAGGTGGAAAAGGGCCGTGTCGCAGTGGTGGATGTTACGACTACGCTGGGCCTATTGTCCTAGCTCTCATCCCCTCAAAATGCTTTGTTCCGCCGCCGTAAACCCGACTAAAACCGGTCCTACACCCTCGAAAACAGGTCGTTTGATCAGGGTCGGGTTGGCAGCCATCAAGGCTTCCGCTTTCACTGCGTCGACATCGTCCTTATCGGCGTCAGGCAGTTTACGCCACGTTATGCCTCTTCGGTTGAGAAGCTTTTCCCAACCTACCTCGCTAATCCAAGTAGACAGGGTGGCCGCATCGATACCATCCACACGGAAATCATGAAATTGATACTCTACACCCTCAGTATCAAGCCATTGAACCGCTTTTCGGCAAGTATCGCAGTTTCTAATTCCATAGATGATAATCATCTCAACTTTCCCTAACGGTGTCATAAAGGAGCTCAAGCGCAAATTGGGCGAAGATCCACATATTTTTTTCCCGGTCATCGTTATCGGTCTGCAAAACGCGAGTTGCCGACGATGGACCAACTACGGCGAGCGCGACATACCCAGCGGGGTTTCCGTATCGGTTACCGCCCGGACCTGCGGCACCAGATTCTCCAATCGCCCAGTCGGTACCTAGGATTTCGCGGATTGTCGCTGCCGCGAGGGTCGCATATTGCTCTGTCGAGCCCTGCATCTGCACTTGTGCGTCGTTGAACCGCAGGATCCCGCGCCGCGCTATCTGTGTATACACTGTCGCACCACCCACGAAATATGTGGATGCTCCCGGTAGCGATAATAAAGCGGCGGAGATAAGCCCACCAGTCGCAGATTCGGAAACTGACACGGTCTGACCGCGTTCTTTGAGAAGGCCGCCGATAGGGCTAGCCATTTGCTTGAGTGAAGGCATTTATCGAGTTCCTGTCTGTTGATCCAAGAAAACTATACTAACCAGAACACGTTCTGTACGTTGGGTGATTATCGATACTTGATCGTCC
>CETH01085209.1_pt1 | contig 40086 bp, 37 predicted proteins | sample 361461 | NCBI WGS metagenome assembly CETH01 (sample SAMEA2622695, study PRJEB7988) | marine metagenome | isolation source: saline water (ENVO:00002010), including
TTTTCAGAGGGATATTATTTTTCCAATTTTCAATTATATTTTCTGATAAGTTTTCAGTCATCTCAGTTTCAATAAATCCCGGAGCAATAACGTTGGCTCTAATGTTTCTAGATCCAAGTTCTAAAGCTAAGGATTTGGTGAAACCAATAATTCCAGCTTTTGATGCAGCATAATTTGACTGACCAGGATTACCTTTCAAACCAACAATTGATCCTATGTTGATTATAGAGCCTTTCCTTTGTTTGATAAATAAACGCTGAATAGCACTCGACATATTAAAAACAGATTTAAGATTAGTTTTTATGACATTGTCAAAATCTTCTTCGGACATTCTCATTAATAAATTATCTTTTGTAATTCCAGCATTATTTACTAAAATATCAATTGAATTAAAATCTTTTACAACGCTTTCTACTAATTGATTAGAATCTTCTAAGCTCGAAGCGTCACTTCTATATGCTTTAGATTTCACATTTAGTCCCGTCAATTCTTTTTCAAGTTCTTTAGCTTCTTTTGAGGAACTTTTATAGGTGAAAGCAATATTGCATCCATTTTCAGCCAAAGCTACAGCTATTCCTCTGCCAATACCTCTACTAGCTCCTGTAATTACAGCTGTTTTATCAATTAATAACTTAGACATTATGTTTCAATACTTCTGCTACTTTTTTTCCTATTTCAGCAGGTGAATCAACTATATGAATACCGCAGGATTTCATAATTTTTTTCTTGGCTTGAGCAGTATCATCTTTTCCTCCAACAATGGCTCCAGCATGACCCATTGTTCTTCCTTTAGGAGCTGTTTCTCCAGCAATAAATCCTACAACGGGTTTTGAGTTACCTTCTTCTTTGAGCCATCTAGCCGCTTCTGCTTCTAATTGACCGCCAATTTCACCTATTATTACAATACAGTTTGTATCTGGATCAGAAATAAATAATTTTAAAGCATCACAAGTAGTAGTTCCAATAATAGGATCGCCTCCTATCCCTAAAGCCGTACTTATTCCTAATCCTTTGGAGACTACTTGATCAGCAGCCTCATAAGTTAGAGTTCCAGATTTTGATATAATACCAACATTTCCTTTTTTAAAAATAAAACCCGGCATTATACCAACTTTTGCTTCATCAGGAGTAATTACACCTGGACAATTAGGTCCAACTAATACGGCGTTCATTTTTTTAACGTAATTATTAGCTTTGATCATATCAGCTACAGGAATACCTTCTGTAATTGCTACAATAACTTTAATCCCAGCTTCAGCAGCTTCCATTATTGCATCACCTGCAAAGGCTGGAGGAACAAATATGATCGATGTGTTAGCTTTTGATTTATTAACAGCCTCTTTTACTGAGTTAAACACTGGTTTGTTTAAATGTTTTTGCCCTCCTTTTCCTGGAGTTACCCCTCCAACAATATTGGTTCCATATTCTATCATTTGAGAGGCGTGAAAAGTTCCTTCACTTCCCGTGAAACCTTGAACAATTATTTTAGAGTCTTTATTTACAAGTATACTCATGCTTAAATTTCGTTATGTAAAAATATCTAAAAATTAATTATTAATGTTTTAATTGACGTCTATTCTTTTATTCTTTCTAAGTAAATTCCTTTTAAGGTATCTATTTTAATTTTATCTCCTTCATTTATAAATAGCGGCACATTAATCTTTGAACCAGTTTCTAATGTTGCAGGCTTAGTAGAATTAGTTGCAGTATTGCCTTTAATACCAGGTTCGGTATGAATAACCTCTAATGTTACATTCTGAGGAATATCTACAGTAAGAGGTGTTCCATTTTCTGTATTGATCGAGATATTAACTAACTCTCCTTCTTTAAGAAACCCTGGTGATTCAATTAAATTCGAGTTGATGCTGAATTGATTGTAATCTTTTGTGTTCATAAAGTAAAAATCATCTTTTTCATTATATAAAAACTGAAATTTTGAGGTTTCTACCCTTACATCTTCAATTTTATGTCCTGCAGAAAATGTATTTTCGATGACTTTACCATTAGTTACACTTTTAAGCTTAGTTCTAACAAATGCTGGGCCTTTACCTGGCTTAACATGGAGAAAATCGACAATTTTATATATATCATGATTGTATTTAATACACAATCCTTTTCTAATATCTGAAGTATTTGCCATTTTAATTTTTTTGGAAATATCCTTTCATTATCCCTCTTTTTGAATTTTTGACGAACTGAAGTATTTCATCTCTTTCAGGAGAAGCAACCATCTCAGCCTCAATAATTTCAGCTGCTTGAGTATTGTTATATTTTTTTTGATATAATATCCGATATATATTTTGGATTTCAGTAATCTTTTCAGATGTAAACCCCCTTCTTCTTAGTCCAACAGAATTTATTCCAACATATGACAGGGGTTCTCTAGCAGCCTTAACATATGGAGGGACGTCTTTTCTTACTAAAGATCCCCCAGCAACAAATGAATAATCACCAATTGTGCAAAATTGATGAACAGCAACTAATCCTGCTAAGATTACGTGATTCCCTGTTGTTATGTGTCCAGCTAACGTACTGTTATTGGAAAAAACGCAGTTGTTTCCGATGAAACAATCGTGGGCTATGTGCGAATAAGCCATTATTAAACAATTATCCCCGATACTAGTCTTAAGTCTATCTGAAGTCCCTCTATTGATAGTTACGCACTCCCTTATTGTTGTATTATCTCCTATTTCAGCTGTAGTTTCCTCACCTTTAAACTTTAAATCTTGAGGAATTGCAGCAATAACTGAGCCAGGAAAAATATTGCAGTTTTTTCCAATCCTTGCTCCTTCCATTATAGTTACATTAGAACCTATCCAACTACCCTCTCCTATTTCAACATTGTTGTCAATTGATGTGAATGGCTCAATAACTACATTATTTGCAATTTTTGCACTTGGATGTATGTAAGCTAAAGGTTGCCTCATTTTCTATCTTCTTTTCTTATCATTTGAGCCATAAACTCACCTTCAGTAACAAGATTATCATTACAATAAATTTGACCTAGCATTTGACAAATCCCTCTTCTTATCGGAGCGATTAATTCAAGTTTAAAAATTAAAGTATCACCAGGGACAACAGTTCTTTTAAATTTCACTTTATCAATTTTCATAAAAAAAGTCAAATAATTTTGGGGGTCAGAGACTGTGTTCAATAGTAAAACACCTCCAGTTTGAGCCAAGGCTTCTATCTGAAGCACACCAGGCATAATTGGCGTTCCTGGGAAATGTCCCTGAAAAAAGGGCTCATTCATTGTCACATTTTTTAAACCAATTACATGGTTCTTGGAAAGCTCAAAAATTTTATCAACAAGAAGAAATGGCGGCCTGTGAGGCAACATTTTCATGATTTGATTGACATTCATTAATGGTTTTGAATTAATGTCAAACTTAAGTACATTTTTACGTCTTTCATTTTTTATAATCTGAACGATTTTTTTTGAAAAATCTACGTTTACCCTGTGCCCAGGTTTATTTGCAATAACTTTCCCCTTTAATGGGATTCCTATAAGAGCTAAGTCACCAATTACATCAAGTAATTTATGTCGGGCAGCTTCATTTGAAAAATGCAAGCTTAAATTATCTAAAATTCCATTTGGTTTGACAGAAATTTTATCTTTTCCAAAAGCTTCTTTTAGCCTATCCATATTACTTTCAGATAAAGGTTTATCAACGTATACAATAGCATTATTTAAATCACCACCTTTAATTAGGCCGTTTTCTAGTAAAGTTTCAAGCTCATGAAGAAAGCTAAAAGTTCTAGATGGAGCAATTTCAGATTTAAATTGAGAAATATTTTCCAATGTTGCATTTTGTGTGCCAAGAATTTTAGTTTCAAAGTCAACCATTGTAGTTACCTGGTAGTTTTCTGATGGTAGTAGGGTAATTTCACTTCCACTTTTCTCGCATTTATAAGAAATAAGTTCAGTTACAATATATTCATTTCTTTGCTCTTCTTGCTCTATAATTCCTGCTTTTTCAATCGCTTCAGTAAAAAATTTAGATGACCCATCCATAATTGGTAATTCAGGGGAGTCCATTGAAATGAAACAATTATCCACTTGCATCCCAACTAAAGCAGCAAGAACATGCTCTGAAGTTTGCACTTTAACTCCATCTTTTTCTAATGTTGTCCCCCTGTCGGTAGTTTTAACATATTGAACATCAGCTGGAATTTTAAAAGAAGGTTTTATGTCTGTTCTTAAGAAAACAAAACCAGTATTTACTGGAGCAGGTTTAAAAGTTAGTTTGACTTTCTTGCCAGTATGAAGACCAACTCCATTAAGAGAAACTTCTTTTTCTAAAGTTCTTTGAGGAATAGTTTTTGTTATCATTTTTTATTTTTCTTTTCAATGGAGTCAAATTTTTTTATGATTTCTGGAAGATTTTTAAAATGGACATAAGACTTACTATAAGAATTATATGAAAAAGCAGGTGTTCCTTGAACAACGGCATTATTTTCAACATTACTAATTATACCTGACTGACCCTGGACTTTAACATTATCCCCTATTGTTATATGGCCAACTATCCCTACTTGACCACCAATCACACAGTTTTTTCCAATTTTGGCAGACCCAGCAATTCCTGTTTGACCAGCTATTACAGTATTTGATCCAATTTCAACATTATGAGCGATTTGTATTTGATTATCAAGCTTAACTCCGTTCCCAATAAGAGTGTCACCTAAGGTAGCTTTATCTATCGTTGAATTAGCTCCAACATCAACATTTTCGCCCAATATAACTCTACCGGTATGAGGTATTTTTTTATAAGCACCATTCTCTTGCGGAGCAAAACCAAAACCATCAGAACCAATTACTGCCCCACTATGTATAACACAGTTTTTTCCAATAACAGTATCTTCCATAATTTTAGCACCAGCAAAAATTACAGAACCTTCACCTATAGTTACATTTGGGCCAATATATACGTGAGGAAAGATTTTTACATTTTTTGAAACTTCAGAACCTTTTTCAATTAAAGTCATTGATCCAATATAACAGTTTGACTCTATCTTTACAGATTCGTGAATCTCAGCAGAACTAGAGACTCCAGTTCTTTCAACAGTCACTTTTTTATAATAATCAAGCAAAGTAGAAAATGACTCATAGGGATTATTGACTCTAATTAAAGTAGATTTAAGATTGTCTTCAAGTACTAAGTTTTTATTAACAATAATTGCAGATGCTTTAGTCTTGTATATATATGGTGTATATTTTGGGTTTGATAGAAAAGTCAGCGAACCCTTCTTTGCATTTTCAATTTTTGCTAATTCAAAAATTTCAGCTTTTGGGTTGCCTTCAATTTCACCATGAAGCTTTACAGCAATTTGTTGAGCAGTAAATTTCATGATGCAAAAATATAAAATATAAGTTAGAAGTTAAATGTTTATTTTAGAGGCGAATTAAATTACTTATTTTCTTTTGCTTTATGAATTCTATAAGAATTCTTTGGGTTGATGATGAAGTTGGGTTGTTGAAGCCTCATTTTCTTTTTTTAGAAGAAAGAGGCTATGACTTGACTCCCTGCAATAGTGGCCAGGATGCACTTGAATTAATAAAGCGAGAAAGATTCCAGGTGATAATTTTAGATGAAAATATGCCGGGGCTATCTGGCATTGAAACTCTTAATGAAATTAAAATTTCACTTCCAAATATTCCTATTTTAATGATAACTAAAAACGAAGAAGAAGAATTAATGGAGCAAGCAATTGGATCAAAAATTTCAGATTACTTAATTAAACCAGTAAATCCTAATCAGATACTAAGTGCACTTAAAAGACTTTTTGAACATAAAGATCTAATTGCAGAGAGAACAATTAGAAATTACCAAAAAGAATTTTTAAATATTTCAACAAGATTACTTTCTATAAAGACCATAAAAGAATGGCAAGATTTTTACATGAATTTACTTTACTGGGAATTTGAATTAGAATCAATTAATAACAAAGGGATGATGGAAATTTTTAAAGCTCAAAAAAAAGAAGCTAATCATCTTTTTGCAAGATTTATAAGTTCTAATTATAAAAATTGGATTTTAAGTGATTCAGACTCACTTTTGCTTTCTAATAATTTACTAAAAAGGAAAGTTTTTCCAATTCTGAAGGAAAATGAAACAACTCTTTTTTTGTTGATTGATAACTTAAGGTATGACCAGTGGAAGGTAATATCTAGTTTAATTGAAGATCACTATCAAAAACAAGAGGAAGTGCCTTATTGTAGTATAATTCCTACTTCTACTCAGTATTCTAGAAACTCTATTTTCTCTGGATTGACACCACATCAAATGCAAGAAATGCATCCAGAATTGTGGGTAGATGAGGCTGATGAAGGAGGCAAGAATCTTCACGAAAAAGAATTCTTAGAAAAACAACTTAAAAGATTGAATATTCAAATTTCATTTGACTATCATAAAATTTTAAATCTCAAAGACGCTTATAACTTACTTAAAGATTTCGGAAACAAAAAAAAATTCGATTTAATTACGGTTGTGTATAATTTTGTTGATATTCTTTCTCATGCTAAAACAGAGATGAACATAATAAAAGAACTTGCACCTGATGATAAAGCTTTTAGATCATTAACTTTATCTTGGTTTAAAAACTCTCCTTTAATTGAGTTGATTGAAAAAGCTAGGGAAAAAAAATACAAATTAATAATAACTACTGATCATGGGACTATAAATGTATCAAATCCTGAAAAAGTAATAGGCGACAGAAAAACAAATGTCAATCTTAGATATAAAAAAGGAAAGAGTTTAACTTATAATCAAAAAGAAGTTTTTCTTGTAAACGACCCAGTCCATTACGGATTGCCAGTTTCTAATGAGAGGTATATTTTTGCAAAAAATGATCAATATTTTATTTATCAGAATAATTTCAACCATTACGCCCTACACTATAAAAACACTTTTCAGCACGGAGGTATTTCGATGGAAGAAATGATTATTCCATTAATTATATTAAATCCAAAATAGATTGATTATGAGGTTAGAGTTTGATCTTTCAGAAATTAAAGCTGTATCAAATAAAATATTAAAGAAGATAACTCATAAAATTATATTGTTTGAAGGAGACCTTGGTGTTGGTAAAACTACATTTATTAAGGAGGTTTGCAAGAATTTGGGTGTTAATAGTTTTGTAAATAGCCCAACTTTTTCAATAGTTAACCAATACTCAAGCTCGCAATACAATACGATTTATCATATTGATCTTTATAGAATAAATAATTTAAATGAGATTTTTGATTCTGGAATAGACGAATACTTTGATAATAAAAGCTATTGTCTAATTGAAAATCCTGGGAAAATCCATGAAATTATTTCATATTCCCATCATAGAATTAAAATTATAAAAAAAACTAAGAGCGATAAAAGAGTTATAGAGTTTTTAAATTAAAATTAATATGAGTTTTTTTAAACGTTTAGTTTATTATTCTTTTGGTTTTTTTATTGGAGCCATTATATTGTCATTTATTTTTTCTGGAAAGAAAACAACCTGCAACTATTCGCCAAATGATAGAGTAATTGCAGACATTTTGAAAAAAAAGTTAGTACAAGATTTTGATATCAGTGGGAATAATTTTATTGACTCAACTAGATTTGTAAAATTTATTAAATCTGCAAAAGTTAATTTTAGTCAGAGCAACACTAAAGTTGATAGCTGTAAAATATATACCCTGTCAGGCTATGAAAATGGACTGAAAAAGAATCTTAAGCTAGAAAATTGTAAGAAAAAAGTAATAATACTTGAATTTAATAATATTAATTAACCCTTCTTCTTTTTATTTCTGTATTAATTAATTCTAATTCTCGTTTAGAATTTGAATCTACCGAGCTATTCTCTTCTGCTCGCCTTATTAAATATGGTAAAACTTCTTGAAAAGGGCCAAAAGGAATATACTTAACCGCATGGAATTTTCTTTTTGCCAAATTAAAAGTAATATGATCACCCATGCCAAATAGTTGAGCAAACCATATGTTAGGATGATTTTTAGGAACTCCATTTTGTTTCATCCAATATATTATATTATTAATACTCCTTTCATTATGAGTGCCAGTGAAAAGTAATATATTTTTAAGATTCTTAAGTATAATTAAAATAGCTGCATCAAAATTTTTATCGGTTTCACTTTTGTTGACACATATTGGAGAAGTATAGTTCATCTTTTGCGCACGTAAATTCTCAGCCTCTAAATAAGCTCCACGGACAAGTTTAATTCCTAATTTAAAATTTTCCTTTTTACATTTTCTAATCAGTTTTTCTAAATAACTTAACCTGTCTTTCCTGTACATTTGAAGAGTTGTAAATACCCAGGTCTCCTTTTTATTATACTTTTTCATAAGATGCTCCATCAAATGGTCAATTATTTTTTGCGTCCAACTTTCTTCTGCGTCAACCATTATTTTTACTTTTGAATTAATCGCATGTGAAATCACTTTTTCAAATCTATTTTTCACTTTTTCCCATTCATCCTTTTCTTTTTCCAATAGGACATCCCCATTGCTTAATTTCATAAACAGCAAAGATCTGCCAAAGCAAGAAGGCTTGAATACGACAAAAGGCATATATTTATTTTTATTAGAGAAATCAATGGTTTTCATTTTTTTAGATAAAAACTTTTCAAAAGACTCTTCTTTTGACCCTCCCTCGACAGAATAATCTAAGACGGAAAATATATTACTGTCACCAAGTTTTCTTACTGTCTTTAAAGATTCTTTATGATTCTCTCCAGCACAGAAATGATTAAAAAGAGTGGTTTTGACTATTCTCTTAATTGGAAACCTAATTTTAATTGCAAATTTTATTAAGCTTGTCCCCAGTTTAGAAAGACTAGGAGATGAAAGAATTTTATAAATAAACTTTGATTTTAAAAGATCTGAATTCTTTTTGATTGAAAAAGCAGTCTTTGTATTTTCAAACATCACCTTTTAATTTGTTTCTTCAAATATACCTCAATTAATTTCAGAATATATTATTCAAGGGTACTCATGTTGCCTTAATATATTATTTTTGAAAAATGATAGAAAATTCTAACACAATAGATGCAAATGGATATTCAGTTCAATTCTCTGAAAAAGCTTTTAATTCTTTAAGCAACCTCATTAAAATTGGTGAATATTCTTCAGTATTTATTTTAGTTGATTTTAATTCTAGAGACCTATGTCTTAAATATTTTCTCAGTAAGTTTAAAAACTCAAAGGAATTTAACATTATTGAAGTTGGTCCTGGCGAGGAAAAAAAGAACCTTAGCACTTGTGATTTTGTCTGGAGACATTTGTCTAAAAATGGAGCAGACAGGAAATCCCTTCTAATTAATTTAGGAGGAGGCGTAATTACAGACCTAGGGGGTTTTGTTGCTGCAACCTATATGCGAGGAATTGATTTTGTTAATGTTCCTACCACCCTACTTTCAATGGTTGACGCCTCTATAGGTGGAAAATTAGGTGTCGATCTAGACAATTTAAAGAATCAAATAGGAATAATAGCTAACCCTAATCTTGTTTTGATAGACTCTTATTTTTTAAAATCACTTTCTGAAAAACAGTTTATTAGTGGTTATGCAGAGATGATAAAACACGGATTAATAAAGGATAAGAAATATTTTGAAAAATTAATGATGTATAATTTTTTAACCGACCGAATATTGATTGAAAAGTACATATATCAATCTATAGTTATTAAAAACAATATAGTAAGAAAAGATCCTAAGGAATTTGGGGAGAGAAAACTTTTAAATTTCGGCCATACCCTAGGCCATGCTATTGAATCATATTTTTTAAATCAAAAAAATGAAAAAAAAATACTACATGGTGAAGCTGTTGCAGCTGGTATGATTCTAGAATCCTTTATTTCAACCAAAATTAATGGACTTTCATTAAAAGAGGCTAATTATATTTCAAGTTCTATTAATAAAATATTTGATAAAATTAAATTTTCAAAACGAGAAATTACTGCGATAATTGACTTAGTCAAGTATGACAAAAAAAATATAAAAGGAATGAATAGGTTCACATTGCTTAGTGAAATCGGTAAAGCTAATATTGATAATAGAGTTTCGTCAAAGCTAATCCGATCAGCTTTTGATATGTATAAAGCATCTTAGGCAGAATTTCTACTTGCATTAATATTCCCAAACAAGGAGCGCGTGACAATCCTTTTAAAAACCTCAAGTTTCTTTCTGTCAAAATTGGAGTTGGTTTGATTTTCTCTGATTTTCATGAGAGCATATTGCTGAATAGTTACAAGAGGCTGAACTATTTCTTCTCTTATTTGAATTGAATTTCTTCCAGCCTTTTCATCTTGCATTAAATTAGAAAAGCCAGTCAGTTTCAAAATCATTTTCTTTGAAAGCATATATTCTTTGTTTATTATTTTCCAAAAATCACCAAACTCTTTGTCAGTTTTCATATAAGAAGTTAGTTCGAAAAATGATTTTGTAAGACTCATCATGCTGTTACTGATAAGTGTTCTGAAAAAAGAAGATCTTTTATACAATCCGGTAACTGATTTAAAGTTATCATTTTTTTCAAATGATTTTAAAGCGCTTCCAACACCAAAAAAACCAGGGACATTTTGTTTTGACTGACTCCAACTGCCAACGAAGGGAATAGCTCTCAAATCCTCAAAATTTAATTTTTTTGTATTAGCTCTTTTAGAAGGCCTACTGCCAATATTTGCCTTTGAGTAAAAATAAAGGGTAGTCATTTTTTCTAGATATGGAATAAATTTTGGGTGAGATTTAAACTGATTATACTTTTCATAACTTTTTTGAGCTAATGAATCAAGTGTATCTATATCCTTCGCGGTCAAATTGTTTTTATCGGTTTTAAAAATTTGATTCTCAACACCAGAACTTAAAAGTTGCTCTAGATTAAATTGACAAGACTCGTTTGTTCCAAAATTTGAACTAATTGTTTGCCCTTGAATAGTAAGTTGAATGTCATCGGCTTTTATCTTATTGTCTAGGGAGGCATAGAATTCATGCGTGTTTCCGCCACCTCTTGCTGGAGGACCTCCTCTACCATCAAAAAAGGCAATTCTTAAACCAAATTTGTTAGATAATTTAGTTAATGCTTTTTTAGCTTTATATATACTCCAATTTGCCATGAAGTACCCTCCATCTTTAGTGCCATCAGAAAATCCAAGCATTACAATCTGCTTGTTACCTCTTCGGGCAAGATGTTTTATATATTCTGAGTTTTCATAGAGCGATTTCATGATCTTACCACAAGCTTCCAGGTCATTAATTTTTTCAAATAATGGAATTATATCAATTGTTGGTTTTTCCCAATTACAAATTCTTATTAAAGCAAATAATTCTAAAATATTCTGGGTCGATTGGCAATTACTTATTATGTATCTATTTGACCCTTTTTCCCCATTATTATTCTGAATTAACTTGATAACCTCAATGCTTTTATAGGTTTCAAGAGCTAAACCTTTTTTGAAAACAGACAATGGAACGTTTCCTTTAAGGGAAGAGAGAAAAGTAAGCTTTTCGTCAACACTCATTTTCATGTATTGATCAAAATTTTTGTTAAAATATTTAGATATGCTTGAATGACACATAATCTCCTCAAAAACCTTACTGTGTATTCTTGAATCTTGCCTTATATCAAGGCTGGCAAAATGGAATCCAAATATTTTGACTTTATTAATTAGGTCTAGGATCAAATCTTCATAAAGGCCATTGTGCTCCTTAATTATTATCTCATGTATTTCGTTTAAGGATTTTAGAAAACTTTTTGAATTGAAGTTGTCCAAGGTGCTTTCAGAGTACAAAAGAGCGTTTATTTTTTTTTCTAAATTTTCAATTTTAAGTTCGATCTTATCAAAAGTCAACTTCCTTTTAAGTTGCTTAAGTTCACGATAATAATTTTTTAAAATTGATGATTTTAATTTTGCAGCTGTTTTTAATGTAATTTCAGACGTGACATAAGGATTGCCATCCCTGTCACCGCCTGGCCAAAAACCAAAATCAAAAACGGAGTTTTCTATTGTTTTATTTTGAAAAATATTGTTTTGAATGTAATTGTATATGGCGCTTGCAGAGTGATAAAAGACTGTTTCTAAATACCAGATTAAACTTATGGCCTCATCAAGTGGAGAAGGTTTTGCTCTTTTATAAAACCTAGTCTTTCCAAGCTGTGTCAATAATGCTTTTATTTGTTCGAGGTCATCTTTTTTCACGGCCTCTGAAAGGTCGTTAATTATACCAAGAACGCTTCCTGGGTAAAATTGAGTTGGATGTGCAGTTAGGACTAAACGCACTTTAAATCTTTTTAGATAGTTTTTTAAACTCTCAAGCTTTTGCACACTAACAGCCTCTTCCTTTATTTGTCTTAAAGTTCCTCTCCCGTGCATATTATTTACATATGCAAAACCTGCATCTTCAATAGCATCAAAAAGAACGACTTGTCTTTCTATATATTGAATAAACCTGAAAATTAAATCAACTTGATTTTTAAAGGTGTAGTGGGGTAAAAACTGCTTGAAAAAAGTTGTTAGTATCTTGCTAGGGCCCATTCCTTTTTTGTAGCCATTCTTGCAATGATCTGCAAATAATGGTAAAAGCATAGCAGTATTTTTAATTGTCTTAAATGGGAGAGTAAGAAATAAACTATTGTATATCTGAAATTTTGAAAGAATTCGTTCGTTAAACCTTTCAAGTTTTGGCTTTCTGGGCATTAATTAGCTGTCAATTTTATAAATCATTAAATATGCGATGCATTAAACGTCTTTTGTCATTTATGCTTTCTTCAAGTGATATCATTGTTTCTGTTCTAGAGACCCCAGGAATATCATCAATCATGAAGATAATGTCTTTGGCATGTTTTGTTGTTTTAGCTCGAACTTTACAAAAGATGTTAAACTTACCCGTAGTTACGTGAGCAACTGTAACATATGGAATTTTTTCTAAATTAGATAAAACCTCATTTGTCTTGTGGGTCTTTTCAAGAAAAATTCCAACATAGGCGATAAAAGAATATCCAAGAAGCACATAATCTAGGTTTAATGAGGAGCCTCTGATGACACCTTGGTCCTCCATTTTTTTTACTCTTACGTGAACAGTTCCTGCTGAAATCAATAGGCGTTTTGAAATTTCAGTAAACGGAGTCCTGGTATTATCTATTAATACGTCCAGGATCTTTTGGTCTATTTCATCAAGCTTGATAGGATTCATAGTATATACTCTCAAAACTAATAAAAAAATAACAAAAGCTTAATAAACATGGTTATTTTTCATTAAAACCATCTATTTGCTAGAAAAAAATGAAATATCAATAATTTCATTTTCTTTAAAAATAAACTCTTTCGAAGAAAACTTTTTACCAAGATTAATTGCTGAGTGAGAATATAGCTTAAGGCTCTTCCCGTGTGAATGATATGTAGGCTGGAGAAAAATACTTTGGTTTTTTAAAACCTCGTCATATTGGATTGCCAATTGATGGTTATGATAAATTAAATTCTGATCTATTACTGTTGCATTTTTTATTATTATGTCTACATATTTTTGCTTGTTTTCGGGTATTTTAAAGTAATCTTCACATGAACCAGTTAAAAAACTTTTATTAATTATTGAATTCAATGCCTTTTTTAATGATAAAAACATCAATTCTTTAGAAAAGGACCTTGAGTAGTCAGTCTTTGAGTGACCAGCTTCAAAAAGTATTGTTGGAACACCTTTCTTAGAAAATTTATCCCCAAAACACTCTGCATTATATTTATCATTGTATCTTCCAACTTGTCTAGGAATTTTCTTTTGAAGCATTTTATTTATATCAGCAATTAAAAGCATTGATTCTTTTCTGGAATTGGAGATGGTTTTTGCATCGTCCATTGCAGGCGAAAGGAAGGAAATCGCAGCGGCTTTTTCAGAATCTCCAGCAGAAAAGACCGATCTCTGATCATGCATGTTAAAACAATAATCAGGCTTGAATTCAGTGAATGTTTTATTAAGCACTTTACTTTCAGGTTGTGATAGTTTCAGAGCATCTCTATTTATATCAATTTGATTAGCGTTGAATCTGGAATATGCTTTAGCTCCATCAGGATTTAATTGAGGGATTATAAAAAAACAAAAGTTTTTCAAGTAATATTCAGACTGCTCTATAAGCCTTATGAACTCACAAAGAGCCCGTGTGCAGGTTGTTTCATTGCCATGCATCTGAGACCAAATGAGAATTTTTTTTATACCAGATCCAATTTTAAGGCCGTAAATAGGGTGATTTTTTACCGACTTGCCCAATAAATTAACTTTCGTTTTCTCTGAAAGTTCGTTTAAGAACAATAAAAGTTTGCGAGGCGGAAAATATCGTGTAGTTAAAACCATAATGTTCTGTAAATTTAAAAAAGGAAATGTTTACATAAGTAGACACAAAATAAACCTTTGAATACAATACTTGCTGTAAAATGTTGACAAATGTGTACAAAATGAATCGAAAAAATAAAATATCTATATAAAACCTTGCTAATCAAGTATTTAAAAGATAATATTTAAGTAGAAAATGAACTATTTAGAGTCATTAAACTGATCTTTTTTTTGAAATTTTGTTATTTTAAAGTAACTTTATAAGATTATATTTTACAATGTTAAACAATAAATTAGTAGCTGAACGTATAGCTAAAATCATTAAGGAAAATAATTTATCTGCATCATCTTTTTCTAAAATGATAGGAGTGCAAAGATCATCAATATCTCACATTTTGTCGGGAAGAAATAATCCAAGTTTAGATTTATTGCTTAAAATTCATAAAGCTTTCGATTATATTACCTTGGAATGGCTTATTTTAGGTGATAATTCTATGGAAAAACCTTCTAGTAAAATAGAAAATAAGCACAATTCTGAGCTAATTATTGAAGAAAATGACTTTGATAACAAGAAACAGTCTTTGCTCAGGGAAATAGTCTATTATTATAATGATGGCAGTTTTGAAAGATTTTTCCCTAAATCCTGAACAGTATCATGCGCTATTTAATTTTTTTATTACCCCTCCTATCTTGTTATAATGTAAAAAAGGATTGCAATGCCTTTAAATTGGGGACTTTTGAATTTTCAACTATTATAAATGGTGAGATAAAAACATCCAGGTTTATTCGTTCAAAATCTTTGGAGGTTGAGTTTTATGAGAACAAGGTTGACTCTGCAAGTGTTAAATGGGTTAGTAATTGCGAGTTTATTTTAACAAAAATAAATCCAAAATCAAATCAGGATAAAAGGCCAGTTAAAATTGAAATTTTATCCACTGAAGGTAAAGAGTATTTTTTTGAATATTCCCTTGTAAACAACCCAAAAAAAAGATTTAGAGGCAAGGCTACTAAGGTAAATTAGAATTTAGATATCCATTTTAATTTGATTAGACCCCTGATCTTCAATTTCTATTTTTTCTTCATCTTTAACTTCAATCTCTACAATATCAATATCATTTTCATTGTAAGGAAGGAGTTTTATTATTTCAATATTTTTAATTTTTCTATCTGTTAGTTGGTTTCCTTGCGCCTTATAACCTTTAACAGAGATAAAATCTTCAATATTTATTTCAGTACTTTCTGAAACATCCTCACCTTTTGATTTATAAAAATTAATCGAAACAATGGGTCTCCAGTCGGTATTTATAAAAATCAACTTTTTATCTGGATTAATGAAATAATCTTCCTTTTTATGATTTTCAATTAGAAATCTTTTTAAAAAATTTCGATTTTTATCAGGGTCAAAATATATGGCGTTTATAGGTTTATTAGGAACCCATTTTTCAATTTTAATTAAGTCATCACTAAAGTGCAAACTAGGGTCTGGGTCTACTACTTTTGTAGAGCCATTTTTTGTGATGACTAAAATTTTGTCTTCTCCTTTAAATTCGCCTAATAAATTGCCTCTTTCTTCTAAATTTATTCTTTGAATATTGTGATCAAACCATATTTTTCTTGGAGCTAGAGTTGAAACTCCTTTTTCTTTTAACTCAACCTTTAGCACAGAATATTTAGTAACAGTATTTCCTCTAGAACTCCTTCCTTTAATTTGAAGATCAGCAAAATCTAAATCCCATCTAGTTTTCTTGATATTTCCCGTGTTTCTGAGTATTATATTAACAACTTCTGCCTCACCATTTGGATTTGCACTAAAATATAGAACTTTTGATTCTGGGTTTCCTTGAGTTAAGTTATATTCTTTATCTCGCGTAATTCCTTTTACTGGAAATCTCTTTATAAATGTGGTCCCCTTTTTCCCATCTCTATATATCATATTGTAAATAGTTCTTGTGTCGTTTTTTTTAAAAATGGCAGCATGTACAATATGTTTTCCAATAAAAACTTTTGTATCAACTTTTACAATCTTCATACAACCTTCTTTTGTGAATGTAATGATATCATCTATATCAGAGCAATCACATACAAATTCATCTTTCTTTAAGGACGTTCCAATGAAGCCTTCCTCTTTATTAACGTAAAGTTTTTGGTTTCTAACAACTACCTTTTTAGCATCTACATCATCAAAAATCTTAATTTCAGATTTTCTAGCTTTATCTTGGCCAAATTCTTTTATTAAGTATTTAAAATATCTTATCGAATAATCAGTCAGGTGATTTAAGTTGTTTCTAACTTCAGCAATATCTGTCTCTAGTTTTTCAATTTTTTGTTTTGATTTATCCATGTCAAACTTTGAAATCCTCTTAATCTTAATTTCTGTTAGTTTAACTAGATCATCTCTTTCTACAGGTCTTTTTAAAATTGATATATAATTCTTTATGCCTTCATCAATTCTTGAAAGAACTCCCTCCCAAGTAGTTTCATTTTCAATATCCCTATATATTTTGTTAATTATAAAAATGTATTCCAACGAAGAAAAGTGCCACTGATATTCAAGTTCTTCAAGCTGAACTTCCAATTCTTTTTTAAGAAGATTTACTGTATTTTCAGTAGAAATTTTAAGCATTTCAGAAACTCCGATAAAGACAGGGATATTTTCGGAAATGACACATCCTAATGGAGAAATAGAAACTTCACAATCTGTAAAAGCATAAAGCGCATCAATAGTTTTATCAGGCGATATTCCTGAAGGAATTTGAATTATTATTTCAGTATTTGATGATGTATTGTCTTCTATTTTCTTTATTTTAATTTTTCCTTTATCATTAGCTTTTAAAATACTTTCAATAAGCGAAGAAGTATTTGTTCCGTAAGGAATTTCAATAATTGAGAGTGTGGTTTTGTCTAGTTGTTTAATTTTTGCCCTAACTCTTATCTTTCCGCCCCTTTTCCCATCATTATAATTTTGAATGTCTATTATCCCTCCAGTTTGAAAATCAGGAAACAAATTAAATTTTTTACCAGTCAGATGTTTTATTGATGCATTTAGAAGTTCATTAAAATTATGTGGTAAGATTTTTGTTGATAGGCCAACTGCTATACCTTCTGCTCCTTGAGCCAATAGTAATGGAAATTTAACAGGAAGATGAATAGGCTCTTTTTTTCTTCCATCATAAGACATTTGCCAATCAGTTATTTTTGAATTATAAACTACTTCTAAGGCAAACTTTGAGAGTCTTGCCTCTATATATCTTGATGCTGCAGCTCTATCACCAGTGAAGATATTCCCCCAATTTCCTTGAGTGTCTATAAGTAATTCTTTTTGTCCAACCTGAATCATAGCGTCTGCAATACTTGCATCTCCATGAGGATGATATTGCATTGTATGGCCCACAATATTTGCCACCTTATTATATCGCCCATCATCTAAATCTTTCATTGAATGTAAAATTCTTCTTTGAACTGGTTTAAGACCATCAGAAATATCTGGGACGGCCCTTTCTAGAATGACATATGAAGCATAATCCAAGAACCAATCACGATACATTCCAGTTACCTTAATTAAGGATTCGTCAGATCTGTTTTGTTCTGATAGAAATCCCTCTGATTCTTGAAAATCATCCATAAAGTTTATTTTTAGTGTTATAAATTATTTTCAACATTTAACTCCACTTTAAGATTATTGATAATAAATTGTTGTCTGTTCGGGGTATTTTTCCCCATATAAAATTCTAGCAATTTCTCTGAACTTATATCTTTGTCAAACATTATTGGTTCTAAACGAATTTGATCTCCGATAAAGAACTTGAACTCCCCAGGGGAAATTTCACCAAGGCCTTTAAAGCGAGTAATTTCTGCTTTGTTTCCTAGTTTATGTATAGCATCAATCCTCTCTTTTTCTGAGTAACAGTAAAATGTCTCTTTTTTATCTCTCACACGAAACAAAGGGGTTTGGAGAATGTATAGGTGGCCATCTTTTATTAATTCAGGGAAAAACTGAATGAAGAATGTTATTAATAATAATCTTATATGCATTCCATCAACATCTGCATCAGTTGCAATAACAATATTATTATAGCGTAAATTTTCTATATTTTCTTCAATATTAAGAGCAGCTTGTAACAAATTGAATTCTTCATTTTCATATACAATTTTTTTGCTCATCCCATAAGTATTTAGAGGCTTTCCTCTTAAACTAAAGACAGCTTGAGTATTTACATCTCTTGATTTAGTAATTGATCCGCTTGCTGAATCACCCTCTGTTATAAAAATAGTTGAATCTAATCTTTGATCCTTATTTAAGTCAGTTAGATGGACCCTACAGTCTCTTAATTTTTTATTGTGTAAACTAGCTTTTTTTGCTCTTTCGCGTGCAATTTTTCTTATTCCTGACAATTCTTTTCTTTCTTTTTCAGCTTGAATAATTTTTTCCTGTAGCGCTTTTGCTATGCTTGAATTCTTATGAAAAAAATTATCCAGTTCAGTCCCTATAAATTCATTAACATAAACACGAACTGAAGGCATTTTTCCACCCATCTCAGTTGAACCAAGTTTAGTTTTAGTTTGGGACTCGAAAATTGGCTCCATTACTTTAATACTAACAGCAGCAATAATTGACTTTCTAATATCAGAAGCATCATAGTTTTTCCCAAAATGATCTCTTACAGTTTTAACTATTGCCTCACGAAAAGCAGAATGATGTGTCCCTCCCTGAGTTGTATGCTGGCCATTTACAAAAGAATAGTATTGTTCGCTATATTGAGATTTACTATGAGTTAAAGCAACTTCAATATCATTTCCAACTAAATGAATTATGGGATACCTTAAATCTTCAGAATTAGTTTGATCTTCTAATAGATCTTTAAGACCATTTTTTGACGAAAATTTGTTCCCATTTAAATTAATTACTAGACCTGGATTCAGATACACGTAGTTTTTAACCATTCTTTCAACGTACTCCAACCTAAACTTATAATTTTTAAAAATTTTTTTATCAGGGATAAAATTAACTTCAGTGCCACTCCCCTTTTCACATGATTCTATTGGAGTGTCATCTATCAAATTTCCATATTCAAAATAAACAGACTTTAATTTATTCTCTCTGCTTGATTTAACCCTAAAAGACGAGGAGAGGGCATTTACTGCTTTTGTTCCAACTCCATTAAGCCCAACCGCTTTTTTAAAGGCTTTTGTGTCATATTTACCTCCAGTATTCATTTTTGAAACAACTTCAATAACTTTACCTAGAGGAATTCCACGACCATAATCTTTGATACTCACCTTATCCTTCTCTAACTCTATATCTATTATTTTTCCCTCACCCATTACAAATTCATCAATAGAGTTATCTATAACTTCTTTGAGTAAAATATAGATACCATCATCTGGAGAAGAGCCATCCCCAAGTTTTCCTATATACATACCAGGACGCATACGAATATGCTCTCGCCAGTTTAGCGAGCGAATATTTTCTTCAGTGTATAAAGTTTTGGACATTAACTATATAATAGGCTAAAATAAAATTTGGATTTGAAAATTGAAACTGATTTTCTTCAAAGAAGTTAACAAATAAGAGCAAATTGTTGAGAAATCAATATTTTGTTCTTTTAAAAATAGTTCTTATATCAGTTAACATAAAATTATACGCTAAACCTAAAATAAATTATATCACCATCCTTAACAACATAGTCTTTCCCTTCCACCCTCATTTTCCCAGCTTCTTTTACTTTAGCATCTGATTTATATTTTTTATAGTCTGAATAAGAAGAAACTTCAGCTCTAATGAAACCTTTTGCAAAATCAGTATGTATTACTCCAGCTGCTTCTTGAGCATTTGAATTCGTTGTTATTGTCCAGGCTCTAACTTCATTTTCTCCAACTGTAAAAAACGTGTGTAGAGATAAAAGTTTATAAACAGATTTTATTAGTCTGGTGGAACCGGGTTCATTCAACCCTAAGTCTTCAATAAATAATTGACGTTCTTCGTATGTCTCTAGATCATTAATATCAGCTTCTATTTTAACTCCTAAAAAAATGACTTCAGCTCCCTCTTGTAAAGCTGACTTTTGAATCATTTGAACATAATCATTTCCAGAGACAACATCATTTTCTGAGACATTGCAAACATATAGAATAGGTTTGTCAGTAAGTAATTGTAATGGTTTTATAAAACTCAACCGATCTTCTTCGCTAAGCTCAATACTTCTTACATTTCTTGATTTATTTAGATTATCAATAATTTTATTTAAGACATTATACTCCCTTTGAGCGTCTTTATCACCAGAATTAGATGCCCTTTCAATTTTTGAAATCTTTTTACTAACACTTTCTAAATCTTTTAACTGAAGCTCTAATTCAATAGCCTCCTTATCCCTCAAGGGATTGATAGACCCATCAACATGTATAATCTCATTGTCATCAAAACAGCGAATGACATGGATTATAGCATCTGTTTCGCGAATGTTGCCTAAAAATTTATTCCCAAGCCCCTCTCCTTTATTTGCTCCTTTAACAAGTCCAGCAATGTCAACTATTTCTATAGAAGTTGGGGTTACTTTTTTTGGGCCAATAAGTTTTTCTAAAAAATTCAGTCTTTCATCGGGGACAGTTATTTTCCCCAAATTTGGTTCAATTGTACAAAAAGGAAAATTTGCGCTCTGAGCTTTTGTATTTGATAAACAATTAAAAAGAGTGGATTTTCCTACATTAGGGAGTCCTATTATTCCAGCTTTCATGTTCTGTATACTTCTTTATTCTTTATGCATTAATTTTTGCTTGCTCAATAATTCTTTATCAGTTTCAACATTTTCCTCGTCAGGGACACAACAGTCAACCGGGCAAACAGCAGCACACTGAGGTTCTTCATGAAATCCTTTGCACTCAGTACATTTATCAGTAACGATAAAATAAAATTCATCAGACACAGGAGTTTGAGATTTAGAGGCATTAACTTCTTTGCCATTTAAAAGTATTACATTTCCCAGTAGATCTGTACCGTCACTATATTTCCATTCCTCAGCACCTTCGTAAATAGCATTATTCGGGCATTCAGGTTCACATGCACCGCAGTTTATACATTCCTCAGTTATTTTAATCGCCATCGATAAACTTTTTTTATCTTTTAAGGGCAAATTTAATACTAAATTTTATTGATTAAAAATGATATCCAAAAGAGAAAGTCTTGTTTTAAATAAAACTTTACAGAATTTAGGAGAATTCTTTAGGAATATAAATTTTCACAACCCAGAATATTCTAATTTTTTTGATTCAATAAAACTTGCTGAAAATGAAAATAATTGGTTCACAAGGAAAAATATTTTACACGCATTTAAGGTATGGGGTAAAAACCTTACTAAAGCAAATATTCATACTTGGTTAAAGAAATATAGAATTAGCAGCTCTGAGCCCAAGAAAATCCTAATAATAATGCCTGGTAATATACCTCTTGTTGGCTTGCATGATTTACTTTCTGTTATAATTACTGGTAATCACGCCGTGATAAAATGTTCTTCAAAAGATTCAATTCTAATTCCTTTTATAGCAACTCTTGAAGGGTATATTAGTAAGAATACAAGTTTTATTTCTGGAGCAATTGCAGAAAATAAATTTGATGCAGTTATAGCTACGGGCAGCAATAATTCGGTTCGGTATTTTGAACATTTTTTTTCTAATTACCCTGCTATAATTAGAAACAACAAAACTAGTGTGGCTGTAATTACAGGAGATGAAACAAAGAAAGATCTTGATAATTTGGCGAATGATCTTCTATTATATTATGGTTTAGGATGCAGAAATGTTTCAAAAATATTTGTGCCTCAGGGATATGATTTATACAAAATAATTAAATCACTTAGCCACTGGTCAAAAGTTATAAATCTTGATAAGTATTTCAATAACTATAGGCGAAATAAAGCTTTACTAACTATTAACAATAATAAGTTTTTGGACAATGGATTTTTTTTACTAGAGTGTAATCAAAATTTATACTCTCCCATAGGATCTGCATATTATGAATTCTATTTAGACAAGAATGTTGTTTTGGATAAGATTAAAACTAATATGAGTAAAATTCAATGTGTTGTTTCTAATGAGTTTTCTGAAATTAGTATTCCGTTTGGATCAGCTCAAACACCTATGTTATGGGATTATGCGGATGAAATTGATACAATAGATTTTTTAAATAAATTATAGCTTATTGAATTTTCACCATTGTTGAAAATTATATAAAAAATATATCTATTTGATGATGAAAAATAAATAATTACTGTAATATTTGCACTTTAAAATTTTATGACTAAGCATAATTTTAGCGCTGGACCTTCAATTTTACCTAAAGAAGTTTTTGACGGTTCTTCAAATGCCATACTTCAATATCAACAAACAGGGTTGTCTATAATTGAAATGTCACATAGGTCCAAAGAGGTTGGATTGATTATTGAAGAAGCAAAATCCCTTGTGATTGAACTATTAAATCTCAATGCAAATGAATATGAAGTACTTTTTTTACAAGGTGGCGCTAGCTTACAATTTTTAATGGTAGCTTATAATCTATTAAATAAAAAAGCAGGTTATTTAAATACAGGGAGCTGGTCTGAAAAAGCCATGAAAGAAGCTAAATTCTTTGGAGAAGTCATTGAATTAAGTTCCTCTAAAAGCAATAAATATCGGTCTATACCAAAAGATTTTGATATTCCAGACGATATTGATTACGTTCATATGACATCTAACAATACAATTTATGGCACACAGTATCATTCAGCACCAAAAACTAATGTCCCACTCGTTGTTGATTCAAGTTCTGATGTTTTTTCAAGAGAGTTTGATTATTCTTCTTATGATTTAATATATGCTGGTGCTCAAAAGAATATTGGGCCAGCAGGCGTTACCTTGGTTGTTGTTAAAAAAGATATATTGGGAAAAGTGTCAAGAGAAATCCCCTCAATGTTAGACTATAGTGTCCACATAGAAAAGAAAAGTTTATTTAACACCCCTCCTGTTTTTGCTATTTATACTACTCTTTTAAATTTAAGATGGATCAAAAAGAATACAATTAAGTCTATTGGTCAAAATAACCTTAAGAAAGCTAAAATGCTTTATGATGAGATTGATAACAATAATTTATTCAAGGGCTTTGCAGATATTCAAGATAGAAGCTTAATGAACGTGACTTTTGATCTTGTCGACAATAATTTATCAAATGCTTTTGATATAATTATAGAAGAATCAAACATTAGCGGAGTTAAAGGTCATCGATCAATTGGAGGATATAGAGCCTCTTTATACAATGCTTTGCCTATTAAAAGTGTAGAGACACTGATTAACTGTATGAATGAGCTTAAAATTAAACTTAACAAATAATATCATGAAAGTTTTAGCTAATGATGGTGTTTCTTTAACTGGAGTAAAAACCCTTAAATCTGCTGGTTTTGAAGTTAGTACTGAAAATGTACCTCAAGATAATCTAATAGACCATTTGAATAGAAATAAAACTGAGGTACTCCTTGTAAGAAGCGCTACTGTTGTAAGAAAAAACCTTATTGACTCTTGCCCAAGTATTAAAATTATTGGAAGGGGTGGTGTCGGCATGGACAACATCGATGTTGAATATGCCAAATCAAAGGGAATCAAAGTAATCAACACACCATCTGCATCCTCAATTTCAGTAGCAGAATTAGTTTTTAGTCATATTTTTTCTGGAATCAGATTTCTTTATGATTCTAATCGAAATATGCCTCTTCAGGGCGAAACAAATTTTAAATCACTTAAAAAAGCTTATTCAAATGGACTTGAAATCAGAGGAAAGACTATTGGAATTATTGGTTTTGGCAGAATTGGACAAGAAGTTGCTAAAATAGCCATAGGTCTTGGCATGAATATACTTGCCTTTGACAATTATGTAAAAGAAGCTCTGATTTCCTTCCCTTTATATGATGGTCAAATCATTGAAAAAAAAATCATCACTGCCGATTTGAATAAAGTTCTTTCGGATTCTGATTTTATTACTCTTCACGTTCCATCGCAAAAGAAATATTTAATTAACAAAAGTCATTTTGATTTAATGAAAAACGGCTGTGGTTTTATTAATTGTGCAAGAGGTGGTGTTGTGAATGAAATAGATTTGATGGAGGCCTTAGATAAAAATCAGATTTCTTTTGCTGGTTTAGATACGTTTGAAAATGAACCTAAACCATCCGTTAAACTTTTAATGCATCCTAACATTTCTCTTTCTCCTCACATAGGCGCTGCTACCTCTGAGGCTCAAGAAAGGATAGGTAAAGAACTTGCCGATCAAATCATTTCTATTTACAAAACATAATAATATGTTTGATAAATTAAAGAAAAGGTGGACGATTGATTCTAATTTTCAACTGTTAATAATTTTCATTGTTTTTGGCATAACTGGAAGTTTATCTGTTGTTGTCACTACTCCAATTTTAGATTTTTTTGATTTCAAAAAACAAAATTTCGAAGACTACTTTTTGGGAGATTTTTTTTATTATGTAATTAAATTTATTGCAATTTTCCCCATATATAATGTCTTATTAATCCTTATAGCCACTCTTTTTCTACAGTTTAATTTCTTTTGGAATTTTCAAAAGAAAATGTTTGCAAAAATTGGGTTTGGCTTCATTTTTAATAAAAAAAAGGATAATTAATTTATTTTTCTCTCAACTTGTTTTTAAACCCTGACATAAATTTTTTCAATTTTGGTTCAATAACAAGCCTACAGTAAAGTTGATTCTTGTTTTCGTTATAATAATTTAAATGATCATTTTCAGCCAAGTAAAACTTTTCTTTATGAGAAACATCTGTTACTATTTTTGAACTGAAAACTTTTTCCTTTTCAAGGTTTTCTATAAATAAATTAACGGCTTTCATTTCAGACTTATCATCGCATATAACGATTGATCTATATTGAGTCCCAACATCATTCCCCTGTCTATTTAGCGTTGTGGGATCATGGGTGCTAAAAAAAATAGAAAGAAGCGTTTCAAAACTAATAATTTTATTATCATAAAAAACTTCAACAACCTCAGCATGACCAGTTTCACCTGTACATATCTCTTTATAAGTAGGGTTTTTACTTGTTCCCCCCATATAACCTGGGGTAACTTTTTTAACACCAATAACTCTTTGAAATATTGCTTCTGTACACCAAAAACAACCCCCGCCAAAGTAAATTGTTTTCATATAGTTGTTTTGAATTTTTATTTGTAAATATATTAAATCAAATGAATAAAAATAGTAATTTAACGCCCTATGAATTCCATAATATCTTGCAAAAATATATACAAAAGCTTTGGAAAAATTGAGGTTTTAAAAGGTATTGATATCAGCATAGCAGAAAGTGAAATAGTATCAATTGTTGGGCCTTCAGGTTCTGGTAAAACAACTTTACTTCAAATATTAGGGACGTTAGAAAATCCTGACAGTAAAAGAAAACCAGAATTAATAATTGACAATCAGTCTGTTATGAAATTAAGCGATAATGAAAAGTCAATTTTACGGAACAAAAAATTAGGATTCGTTTTTCAGTTTCATGAACTTTTACCTGAATTTACGGCTATTGAAAATGTTTGTCTGCCATCATGGATATCTAAAAATGATATGGATAACACCAGAGAACAAGCAATAAAAATTTTAGATGAATTTGATTTATTAAAGATCGCAAATAAGAAACCTGATGAAATGTCTGGCGGTGAAAGACAGAGAGTCTCAGTTGCTCGTTCGCTAATAAATAACCCTAAAATTGTCTTTGCTGATGAGCCAAGCGGGAATTTAGATTCTGAAAATTCTAAAAATCTTTACAGCTTGTTTTATGAGCTAAGGAAAAATAAAGGGTGTTCTTTTGTAATTGTTACTCATGATTTAAAATTTGCTAATATGTCTGATAGAAAGATAGTTTTAAATGACGGAAAGATAATAAAATGAACGATAATGATTTAAAACAATTTTTAGATGAAAAATCTTATTATTACCAAAACTTTGATTTTATTAAAAGTGATCCAATAATTGTTCCTCATCAGTACATAAGTAAAGAAGATATTGAAATTTCAGCTTTTTTGACCGCTACAATCTCTTGGGGGAGAAGAAAAAGTATTATAGAAAAAGCTTTTCACATGATGAATATATTTGGAAATGAGCCCTATAACTTTATCATGAATCATAGTAAAAAGGATTTAAAAGACCTTAATTATTATTGTTATAGAACATTCAATGATACAGACTTAAAGTTTTTTGTTAGATCCTTGAAAAATATTTACAATAATTATGGCGGTCTTGAAGGTATTTTTTCTAGAGACAATAATTTCACAAGTATTCAAAAAACAATTCATGACTTTAGATTGATCTTTTTTTCAATGCCTCATGAAAAACGAACTCAAAAACATGTGTCTGACCCAATGAAAGGTTCAGCAGCGAAAAGGATAAATTTGTTTTTGAGATGGATGGTTAGATCTAAATCCAGTGGAGTTGACTTTGGACTTTGGAATAATTTAAAACCATCACAATTATCTATTCCATTGGATATTCACTCAGGAAATGTATCAAGAAAGTTAGGAATTTTAAACAGAAGACAAAATGATAATATTGCTGTCATAGAATTAGATAAAAAATTACGAAGCTTTGATCCGTATGATCCTGTGAAATATGATTTTGCTCTTTTTGGATTAGGAATTTTTGAAAATTTCAAATAATTTTTTTTTGCCACTCCCCTTTTTATGAGAATACTTTTATAATTTTGCTCAGTATTATTTTTTAAATGAAAGTACTTCTTAAAAATGCTATTGTAAATGACCCGAATAGCAATTTTCATTTAAAAAAGTATGACGTTTTAATTGCTGAAGATAAAATTGTTGAGTTAAAACATAAAATAGAAGATGAATCAGCGAAAGTTATTAATTTAAAAAACCTCAATATTTCCCCTGGTTGGTTTGATTCGGGGGTATCATTTGGTGAGCCTGGTTATGAAGAAAGAGAGACTATATCGAATGGATTGGAGGTGGCTGCTAAAAGTGGTTTTACTAAAATTTTGTTATCCCCAAACACAAATCCACTAACTGATAATCATTCAAATGTTAGTCATTTGATTAAGAAATCTCAAAATAAAACGACTTCTTTATATCCTATTGGATGCTTGTCGGTAAATTCTGAAGGACAACAAATGTCACAACTTTATGACATGAAAGAAGCTGGGGCAGTGGCTTTTGGAGATTTCAAAAAACCAATTGAAAATGCAAATTTTTTAAAAATAGCTCTAGAATATTCTCAAAGTGTTAATGCTTTAATTTTATCATATCCCTCTAATGACAAAATTGATAATTATGGAATTATTAATGAAGGTGTTGTGAGCGCTAAAACAGGAATGAAAGGTATGCCCTACATTTCCGAGTCAATTCAAATTTCAAGAGATATTCAAATTTTAGAGTATACAGGAGGAAAATTGCATATTCCTTTTATTAGCTCAAGAAGGAGTGTTGATTTAATTAGAGCTGCAAAGAAAAATAAACTAGATGTTACTTGTAGTGTAGGTTTGCCTCATCTATTTTTTTCAGAAGATAACGTTAAGGATTTTGATTCGAATTTTAAAATTTTCCCGCCTTTACGTTCACAAGATGATCGAATAGCGTTAAAGGAAGGACTTCTTGAGGGAGTCATTGACATGATAAGTTCAATGCATGAACCTGTAAACAATGAAAAAAAACAGCTTGAATTTGATTTAGCTTTACCTGGAACGATTGGATTAGAGGCTTGTTTTGGTATTTTGATGAACCTATTTCCATTAGATAAGGTTTTAGATTTTTTAATTAGTGGTGCCAAAAGATTTAATATTAAAACCAACGCAATAGAACCAGGTTCAGATGCCGATATAACACTTTTTGATCCAGAGGGTCATAGCATTCTGAAATTTGATAATATTTTCTCAACGTCTAAAAATTGTGCTTTTATCAATCAGGAGTTAATGGGCAAAGTATATGGTTCATTTAATAATGGAATGTTAACTCTTGTATAATTATTAATAAATGTTAGAATATAAAATTCGAGAGTCTAATTTAAAAAATCAAACCTCCCCTTCAATCATTTTGTTACATGGTTATGGCAGTGATGAAAATGATTTATTTTCTTTTGCTGATTATCTGCCTAATAAATATAATGTAATCTCTATAAGGGCACCATTTGAGACTCCTATGGGAGGATATTGTTGGTTTTCAATTGCGTTTAATAATTCAAACGAGAAATGGTCTGACTCAAAACAGGCTTATGAATCAATATCAGCTTTGTGTCTTCAAATCGATTATTTTATTAAAAAATATGACTTAAAGGCTGATGAAATAGATTTAATGGGCTTTAGTCAAGGAGCAGTTCTTTCCTGGTGTTTATTATTAGACTTTCCAATTAAAATTAATAGAGCTATCTGCATGAGTGGGTATATAGATAAGACTTTATTAAACAATGATATTATTTCTTACAGAGATATAACAGCATATTCATCACATGGAGTCAATGATCCAGTTATACCATTTGATTGGGCTAAAAATAGCATTCAATTATTAAAAGAAAACAATCCTAATGTTGTTTTTAATAGTTTTCAAGACGCTCACAATGTCTCCCAAGAGAATTTTCAAAGTATTTTGAACTGGTTGTAATTATCAAAAATTTGACATTTATTAATTTAAATTCAATTCCAATCCATCATATGCTAAAAAAATATTTTCAGGTAGTTTTTTAGAGACTTCTTTGTGAAAACCTAGCTGATTACTGATATGAGTTAGAAAAGTTTTTTTTGGATTTATTGATTTAATAATAGTCAGGGCTTCATCCAGATTCAAATGAGATGGATGACGTTCTAATCGAAGTGCATTAATTACAAGAACTTCTAAATTCAAAAGTTTATTAATCTCATCAGAACTAATTGTTTTAACATCTGTTAAGTAAGCAAATTTATCTATTCTAAAGCCTAAAACAGGTAACTTTTGATGCATTACTTCTATTGGAATAATTTCTTTATTTGAAAGGTAAAATGATTTTTTCTTAGTTATCGTATTTACCTCAATAGATGCAGATCCTGGATATTTTTGTTTAATATTAAAAATGTACGGATAATAATTTTTCAAGCTTTCAATTAATCGTTTACTTCCATAAATTGGAATTTTACCTTGTCTAAGGGAATATGCTCTTATGTCATCTAATCCCCTGATATGATCTGCATGTTCATGAGTAAAAAGAACGCCATTTATTTTGTTGCATTTAATTTTTAACATTTGTTGTCTAAAATCAGGGCCACAATCAATTAAATATTTACTATTATCCCATTCAATCATTATTGAAGATCTTAACCTTTTGTCTTTTGGATCACTGCTTAAGCAAACAGGATGATCACTTCCCGGAATAGGTATCCCTTGCGAAGTTCCAGTTCCTAAAAATATTATTTTAATCATTGATCAATTTCAAAGTTAAAAATTTGCAAAGATATCGAGGAAACTTTGTAATTTTAGATTCAAAAGTTTATATGACTATCAAGCTTCCAGGAGACAAAGACTTTGAATCAAGACCATCTATTGAATCTAAAGCTCTAAGAATCAATTTAAATGAGAATATATATGGAACTTTTGCTGAAATTGGAGCTGGACAAGAGGTAGCCAGACATTTTTTCAGCGTTGGCGGGGCTTCTGGAACAATTGCCAAGACAATAAGCGCATACGATAAAAACTTTAGTGATAAAATATATGGCGATGATTCGGATGGGCGTTATGTTACAGAAACTAGGCTCAAACGTATGTTAGATCATGAAATGAGTCTTCTTAAAGATCGTATCCCTAGGAAAGATAATCCAGATAAAATGTTTTTTACCTATGCAAACACTGTTGCAACAATTAATTATTCAAAGAAATTTAAAGGACATGGATGGATGGGAATTCGATTTCAGACTGTCCCTAAACAGGATTTTAGTGAAATAATTATTCACGTACGTTTTCATCAAAGTGAGGCTAGATTCCAACAAGAAGCTCTTGGTTTGATGGGCGTAAATTTAATTTACGGCTCTTTTTATAAGCATGATGAGCCAAAAAAATTACTGAAATATTTGTATGATCACATTGACAAAGATGCTATTGAAATAGACACAATAAACTTCTCTGGACCCCTATTTAAAAATGTTGATAATAGAGTAATGAGTTTAGAGTTAATAAAAAATGATATGACTGACGGTGTAATGTTTGATTCTAATGGCAACAATATTCTTCCTGCCAGAGTTCTTTACAAAAAAAACATTCTTGCTTTGAGAGGAAGTTTTCGCCCTGTAACTAAAGTTAATATTGATATGTTTGAAAAGTCTTATGATATTTTTATTAAGGAATCAGATGTTCAGCAAAATAAGACTGAAGTTATTTTTGAAATCACTCTTTCTAACTTAATTTCTGAAGGAGAAGTTGATGAGAAGGACTTTATGGATAGAGCAAAACTTTTATGTTCTTTAGGTCATACTGTTCTTATTTCAGATTATAAGGAATATTACAAACTGGTCAGTTATTTTTCAGAGTACACTAAGGAAAGACTTGGTCTTACCATGGGTGTAAATAATTTTGTTCAGATTTTTGATGAACAGTATTACAATGATGTTGATGGGGGTATTTTGGAAGCCTTTGGAAAGATGTTTCACAACAATTTAAAAGTTTACCTCTATCCTCAAAAAGAGATTGATTCAGACACTATTACAAATTCTAATAATTTAAAACTTCATCCCCGAATGAAAGAATTTTATAAATTCTTTAAATACAACGGAAAAATTGTTGACATTATTGATTTTGATCAAGAATATCTCTCAATTTTTTCAAGAGATATCCTTTCAAAAATAAAGACAGGTAAAGATAGCTGGAAAGATAAACTCCCTAAAGGAATTGCTGAGATGATTATGGCTGATAAAATGTTTGGTTGGAAAAAATGAACAATATTTTATAAACTATTTAAGATATTTAAAACCTGCTCAGCGTGCTCCTTTGTTTTAACCTTTTCTATTACTTTTTTTATAATTGCATTTTCATCAATTATAAATGTTGTTCTTAAAATTCCTTCGTATTCTCTTCCCATAAATTTTTTCGGTCCCCAAACACCAAATAAATTGATAACATTTTTTTCTGAATCCGCTATTAGAGGAAAATTAAGATTAAACTTATCAGAAAAAGATTTTTGTTTTTTTTCACTATCAGCACTAACACCAAGAATTGAATAACCGAGACTCGAGATTTCTTTGTAGTTATCTCTAAGGCTACAAGCCTCTGCTGTACAGCCTGGAGTATCAGCTTTTGGATAGAAAAAAATCACAACTTTTTTTCCTTTATAATCTGAAAAATTTATGGTATTACCAGAATCATCTATAAATGAAAAATCTTTTACTTTATCTCCTATTTTTAGCATATTATATCTATATTAAGTTTACTTGCAAATAACAAAAAATATTGTGAATAAAAAAGAGAAGATAAACTATACTATACAAAAGTTAGATGAAATTTATCCTGAAGTTTCAGTTCCTTTGGATCATGAGGACCCTTACACTTTATTAATAGCAGTTATTCTATCAGCTCAGAGCACTGATGTTAGAGTTAATAAGATTACCCCAAAACTTTTCTTAAAAGCGAAAACACCTTATCAAATGATTAAGTTAAGTGTTGAGGAAATTAGAGATATCATTAGACCTGTAGGTCTATCTCCTATGAAATCAAAAGGTATTTATGAATTATCTCACATTATAATAAATTCTCATAACGGTAAAGTGCCTAAAACATTTGAAGAATTAGAAGCTTTGCCTTCTGTGGGTCACAAAACTGCAAGCGTATTAATGTCTCAAGCCTTTGGTATACCTGCATTTCCAGTTGACACCCATATTCATAGGTTAATGTATCGATGGGGTTTCTCAAGTGGAAAAAATGTTATTAAAACTGAACAGGATGCTAAAAGATTGTTTCCAAAGAATAGATGGAATGATATGCATATTAAAATGATTTGGTATGGAAGAGAGTATTCGCCAGCAAGAGGTTGGAGACTTGATAAAGACTTAATAACTAAAAAGATTGGGAGGAAAAAAGTTATTGACGAATACTACAGAAAAACAAATCAATATTAGGAAAAATTATCTTTTTTAACCTTCCTTGATTTATTAGCGCTATAAGATTTTGAAAAAGCTAAAATTCTTTTAATTACAAGCTTTCTAGGACCCTTTGAATCTTTAAAATTAACTTTTGAGTAGTTTTTTACCATAAATATTGTTTAGATACAATTATAACGGTAAAAAATTGATAAAATTATCTAGTGGCTTAAGATAATTTGATTGTCATCTATCATTTTTCTTAAGTTGATTATAGCATATCTCATTCTACCTAATGCCGTATTGATGCTAACCCCAGTATTTTCGGCTATTTCTTTAAAGCTCATATCTCTGTATAGACGCATTATTATAACATCCTTTTGATCATCAGGTAACTCTTCAACAAGAAGTTGCAAATCATTTGAAACCTGATTTTTGATAATTGATTTTTCAGCATTTAGAGAAGAATCCGATAGATTTTGAAAAATATCATACTCATTATTGTTTTCAAATTTTGGAATTCTATTATTTTTTCTAAAATGATCAATAACAAGGTTATGAGCAATTCTCATGATCCAAGGCAAAAACTTTCCTTCCTCGTTATAAAAACCTCTTTTAAGCGTTTTAATAACCTTGATAAAGGTGTCTTGAAAGATGTCTTCTGCAATATCTCTGTTTAACACTTTAGAGAATATGAAGTTATAGATCCTTGATTTATGTTTTTTTATAAGCTTACCAAGTGCTGATTCATCTCCGTCAATGTAACTTTGTACAAGAATAGAATCATTATTATAATTAGCATTTGAAGAGTGCATAAAATTTTACTTTTAGAACAACAATTATTAAAATTCGTTATTACGTTTAAAAGTAGTTTTATGCTATAGGCAGTATATTTTAAACAAATATACTCATATTTTTTAACTTTCAACATTCACTTAAAATCTAGATAATTGTATTTTTAAGCTTTTTAATTTTAAACTGTGAGTAAAGTAGACAATAATATTCTTATTGGGGGCGCTAAAAACCACAACTTAAAAAATGTAAGTGTTTCAATTCCTCGTTATAAAATGACTGTTGTAACTGGACTGTCTGGTTCAGGAAAATCGTCTTTAGTTTTTGATACGCTTTATGCTGAAGGACAAAGATTATACATTGAAAGTTTGTCATCATATTCGCGTCAATTTTTGGAGAGATTAAATAAACCAAAGGTAGATTTTGTGAAGGGTATTTCTCCAGCTATAGCAATTGATCAAAAAGTTTCCTCTTCAAACCCCAGGTCAACTGTTGGAACAAAAACTGAAATATATGATTACATCCGCTTGCTTTATGCTAGAATAGGTAAGACATATTCACCTGTTTCAGGTGAAGAGGTTAAATCCCATTCAATTAATGACGTTGTAAAAAAAATAGAATTGTTTGAGATTGGGACAAAATTTTTAATACTATCACCTTTTGTCGTGAAAGATACTATAGATTGTAAAAAAAAGATCCAAACTCTTGAAAAACAAGGCTTTGTAAGAATTTATTACAAAAAAAATATTCATAGAATTGATGAATTAGATTTTCTGCCAGAAAAAAAATTTTATTTAGTTGTTGATAGGTTAATTTTTGAAAAGTCTAATGATTTTTTTCAGCGTATAAAAGATAGTATTGAATTGTCGTTTTATGAGGGAAAAGGATATTGCTCACTTTTAATATTAGATAAAAATCAAAAAATTGAATTTTCAAACCATTTTACTTCAGATGGAATGAGTTTTATAAAACCCAGTATATATTTTTTTAGTTTTAATAATCCTTTTGGAGCTTGTCAGAAGTGCGGAGGTTTTGGTGATGTTATAGGAGTTGATCCTGATCTAGTTGTCCCTGATAAAAGCAGATCTATCTATGATGGTGCAATAGCTCCTTGGAGAGGTACAAGTATGTCAAGATTTCAAAGGAAATTAATTAATTCTTCTATGGAATTAAACATCAATATTCATAAGCCTTTTTTTAAACTTTCTGATCGGGAAGTTAATATCATTTGGAATGAAGAAAATAATTTTATAGGAATTAATAAATTTTTTAAAAAAATTGAATCGAAGTTGTATAAGATTCAGAATCGTGTTATGCTTTCTCGATATAGAGGTAAAACTAAATGTCCAGAATGTAAAGGATCAAGACTTAGAAAAGAAACAAATTATGTCAAAATAAACAATAAGAATATTTCTGAGTTATTAGAAATGCCAATACATGATCTTAAAATCTATTTTAATTCGATTAAACTTAGTAAATACCAAAGCGAACTTTCTGACCAAATTTTAAAAGAAATTAATTCTAGAATAAACTTTATTTTCCAGATGGGTTTAGGATATCTTTCTTTAAATAGAAGAACAAATAGTTTATCAGGTGGTGAATCTCAAAGAATAAGCCTTTCTACTTCTCTTGGAAGCTCTCTTGTTGGATCAATGTATATACTAGACGAGCCCTCTATTGGACTGCATCCACGTGATAATGAAAAATTGATTTCAGTTATGAAGCAACTAAGAGATATAGGAAATACTTTAGTAGTTGTTGAACATGATAAGGGAATAATTTCATCTGCAGATAGAATTATAGATATGGGCCCATTTGCTGGAACTCAAGGAGGAGAGGTTATAGCTGAGGGATCCTTAGAAGAGATAATTAAAGCAGATAGTCTTACTGCTAAATATTTAAATGGGAAAATGAAAATACCAATACCAGAAAACAGGAAAAAAGCTAACAAATGGATTTCTATAATTGGAGCAAGAGAAAATAACTTAAAAAACATAAATGTATCATTTCCCTTGAATTGTTTGACTGTTGTTACAGGTGTTTCTGGAAGTGGGAAATCAACATTAGTTCATGATATCTTATATCCAACAATTTTGAGACGATTAGGGATTTTTGAGAGAAAACCCGGAGAACATATTTCCGTTAATGGAGATATTAATTTAATTAAACATATAGAGTATATAAATCAAAAACCAATCGGTAGATCATCTAGATCAAATCCCGTGACTTATATAAAAGCTTATGATGATATTAGGAATCTATTTTCCAATCACAAACTTTCAATTAATAGAGGATACAAACCAAGGCATTTTTCATTTAATGTTGATGGGGGCAGGTGTCAAGATTGTAAAGGCGATGGTCAAATAGTTATAGAAATGCAGTTCATGGCTGATGTTGTCTTGCAATGTGAAAGTTGTAATGGGAAAAGATTTAACAAAGATATTTTAGATGTAAAATTTTTTGGAAAAAATATAAGTGATGTTTTAAAGACTACTGTAGATGATGCAATTGATTTTTTTGAGAAGAACAACGAAGTTAAAATTGCCGAACGATTAAAACCACTCAAAGATGTTGGATTAGGATATGTTACACTTGGTCAATCCTCATCAACCTTATCAGGTGGAGAAGCTCAAAGAGTAAAATTAGCCTCATTTATTGGCAAAGAGATTCAGAAGGAAAATATCCTATTCATTTTTGACGAACCAACAACAGGTCTTCATTTCCATGATATTAAAAAACTTTTAAAATCATTTAATTTATTAATTAAAAAAGGTCACACAATCATTGTTGTTGAGCATAATATTGATCTAATTAAGTGTGCTGACTATGTTATAGACCTTGGTCCTGGAGGTGGAGATTTTGGAGGTAATGTAGTTGCAAAAGGCACCCCAGAAGAAATTTCAAAAAACAAAAATTCTTTTACAGGTAAATATCTTTTGTCGTCATTAAAAAATTAACGATCTATCTATCCTTTTTGCCTAAATCGTGAAATAGCCTCTTGAAAGTCTTTTGTAAGCCCAAAAAAATAGGCTAATAAAACATATATTCCGGCTATTAAAAATGATCGAAAGGAAATATTATAAATAGGGTTAGGATCAGATGTGTTATCTATAAACGTTTCAGGTTTCAGAGTAATAATTAGAAAGTAAACAATGCCAATTAATAAAACTGAAAGGATTGTTTTAAAATTATACGGATTGGCTTTATATTTTATTTGAATTAAAATTAACTTACCAATATTGATTAATACAACCACAATTAATGTTGCTAGCGCCGCACCTATAATACCATTTAATGGAATTAAATAATAGTTTAAAAAAACAGCTAAAAATGCTGATAATATTGAGAACCAGAAAACATAAACGTAATATTTTGAGTTTGTAATTATATTATTCAAGCACCCTAATGATATGCTAAAAAGTTTTGCTAATGATACAATGTAAACAACTTCGATTGCAGATTTATATTCATGGAGATTAGACCAAACATAAAAATCGTTTAGATTTAGAATAATTATTAAAAAGAACAATCCCGACACTAAAAGCAAGTTATTGGAAGTTTTTTTAAGCAATGAAATCAATCTTTTGTTATGATTTTCATTAATAAGTTTTGCTACAATTGGATTGACTATCTGAAACATAGCTCTTCCGGGAATTTCAATTACTGCAGCAATAAATATTGCGACACTATAATAAGCAACATTTTCAATAGTCAAATAATTTGATATCATTGACTTGTCTATATCTAGAATTAGACTTGCGGCACTTCCTGATAAAAAAATAATTAAACTATAACGGAAAACTTTTTTGAAATTATTAGGTAAAGCAAAAGTTAATGATGGCCTGTAAATATTTAGGCTATATACAAGCATTAATAAAAGTCTAAAATAGTACCCTCCTATTAGTAATAAAACAAAAAGATCAAAGTCTATAAAATTGAAAGCATAAATAATTAATAGACTAAAAACGAGTGCCCTTGGATAAAATTCTTTCAAGAAATTTCCAAAAATTGTTTTCATGTTAACCCTTGACCAGCTATAAAAAACTTCAAAATAAGCTGTTGAAAAAGAGATTGCTAAAATCATGAAAAGATATTTCCCCATTATTTTATTTTTAGCTGAAATGAGTTCAATTATTTCATCAATAAAAAATAGGGAAAGAGGGAGGATGATTGTTAAAAAAATAATTATTGGAAAAACCATGGAAAATAAAAAAAGAGAGTCTTTTTCAATTTTGTTTTTGCATGAACTAAAAAATTTAATAAGCGAATGTTGAACGCCAAACGAAATGATGGGTTGTATTAGATTTGAAATAGCTAGCAGAGCAACTACAAGGCCTTGAAGCTCACTACCTAAATATCTTGGGTAAAAATAGATTGTATTTAAAGCTCCTATTAAAAAAGCTAATCCAATTGTTACTGTATTAAAAAAAGATTGTCTAGCTATCATGTATCATTTTCTTGACTGAAATAAATCTTTTATTTTTAAATATACTCAATAGAGAGATTATTAAAAATAATAATAAGCTAATCCATCTTATAGATGTTCCTAAAATTATTTTGTCAGGGAAGAATGAAAATTTTATCTCATGCTCCCCTTTTGGGATTATAACCCCTCTGAGGATATAATTCACAGGGAAATGATTTATACTTTTATTGTTTAATGTTACACTCCAACCTTCTGGATAGTACATTTCTGAAAAGACAACCAATTGATCGTATTTACTTTTGTATTTATATTTGAGTAATTGCGGAGATATTTTATTTAGTTCTATATTAAACAAACTATCTCTTTTGAAATTAACCTTGGCTCCTTTAGGTAATTCTTTCTCAATGACTACTGCAGATTTTTTAAAATCAAGTGTTTTCATCTTTTTAAGAGCTATATCTGCTGTTTCTGCAATAATTAATGAATCAACAGCCCATGCATTTCCAAGAGCATTTTCATTAATCTGAGCTTTAAGGACACCATTATCTCTCAATAAGAGGTATTTGACATTAAGCATATTAATAATTCCTGAAATATTATTCATACTTGAATAATTGAAAAGTTCTTCAAATCTTCTGGGTTTTGCACCATGGTAGCCCCCTATTGAATTATGAAAAAATGATGTTCTTGATCCGGAAAGACCTAGTCTTGGCTCAAAGACTCTAAAATTTGAAGTATCTTCAAGTACAACCTTGTCAGCTTGTTCCATTTTAAAGACCCTATCAGTCTCTCTAGGGCTTAAAAATAGTTCACGGTCTATATATCTTGAGGAAACACTAATCAAATCAAAAACCATAACTAAACCAACAAGAGTAATTCCTATATTCCTATTGATTTTTTGAGAGTTATAAAGAAATAAAATTATTGTAATTATTAAAATGTATAGGAAGGCCCTGAAAAGATCCTCCTGAAATACTTCTTTTCGAGCTAATAATATTTGCTCCAAAAACACACTACCATAGTTATTTTGAAGATAAGGATCAAAAGCAGAACTAAAACTATAACTTCCATTCAGGGCAAAAATCAGTAATAAAACTGAAGAAAAGCCAACAAAAACTTTAATTAAAATTTTGTTTGAATTTTTTTCTTTAAAAAAATGATATAACCCGATAGCTGCTATCGCAGGTATACAAAACTCAAGGATTATTTGAATAGAAGATACTGCTCTAAATTTATTGTAAAGTGGGAAATAATCTATAAATAGGTTTGTAATAATAGAAAAGTTTTTACCCCACGACAATATTAAAGATAAGATGGAGCCTAATATCAGTGAATTGATTAATGGACTCCTCCTCACATAAAACAAACCCAAAACAGCTATGAAAAAAACAGTAATGCCTATATATGCTGGAGCTTCAAGAATAGGTTGTTGCCCCCAGTAAGTGGGAACATTCTTCATGAATTCCCTTGATTGTTTTACTGAAATACCTTCTCTGATCAGATATTCATATAAACTGTAATTTGTTCCCAAATTTTCAGTAGATCCACCACCCTGAATTCTAGGTATTATTAGATTTAAGCTTTCAAAAATGCCATAACTAAATTGAGTTATATATTCCTTATCTAATCCAGAGGAATATTCTTTTGCCGTGCCATCAGCATTAAATTTTAACTCACTTTCGCCTCTTGTGCTAAATTTAGTATATTCAGCAGTTGCTAGTAAAGAAGTTGAGTTAAAACCCAATGCAATAATACCAGAAGAAATTAAAATTCCTAGATTGATCAGAGAAGCTCTAATTTTATTTTTTTTAAAAGCATGGTATAGATAGCAAATTACCATTATTGCAATAAGAATTAACATATAATATGTCATTTGATAATGATTTGCTCTTATTTGAAGAGCCAATGCTAAGACAGATATAAAAAAACCTAGTGTCCTTTTTTCATTAAATATCAAATAAACACCACCAATCACTAATGGCATATATGCCAATGCTTGTGCCTTAGTATTATGTCCAACCTGAAGTATTATTAGTAAGTAAGTTGAAAGACCATATGCAAAAGCTCCAAATAAAGCTATTCTCCATGGGATTTTGATGATTATAAAAAAAATGTAACTAAAGAGTAAGTATAAAAACAATATCTCTGCTGGTCGAGGAATTAATTGAAAAAATGAATGGATTGGAGTTAAAAAATCTGCAGGATATTTTGCTCCTAATTGAAAAGTTGGCATTCCAACAAAAGCGTTATCAATCCAGTATGTTTCCTTGTTAAAATCTTTCCGAAATTCTTTAATCTGTCTGGCCATTCCAGAGTATTGAGTTATATCTGACTGAACCAACTTTTTGCCAGATAATATAGGATAGAAAAAACTAACTGAAAAAAATAAAAAAAGTATTAATGCAAAAAAATGTGGAATATTACTTTTCGAGAACAATGAATTAATCAATTTCTTCATAATCTATATATTCTCCAATA
>CETH01025881.1_pt1 | contig 40073 bp, 45 predicted proteins | sample 361461 | NCBI WGS metagenome assembly CETH01 (sample SAMEA2622695, study PRJEB7988) | marine metagenome | isolation source: saline water (ENVO:00002010), including
TTCGGAATGGGATCGGGTATTTCCCCTTCGCAATAATCACCAGGCACAGTTTTATATTATTTTTTCTTTGTGTTGTAAATACTATAAAGTTGGCAATCTTGTTGACTTGGTGGGCGTGATAAGAATCGAACTTATGGCCTCTACGATGTCAACGTAGCGTTCTACCATTGAACTACACGCCCAAGTAAATTATCTTGAATATTTAAATGAATTTTAAAAATTTATCTACGGTAAATATATACACCCTCAGCTTTTTAGTAATGCTTTTCCCTTTAATGCAAATAGTGGGAAATTTTGCAGTGAATTTAATTGTAGTTCTAATATGCTTGTTAGGATTAGTTCAATATAGTGAAAAGATCTTCGACTCATTTTCAATTAAATCAAGCTTATTTATTTTTTTATTTTTTTTTATTTTAATAGTTACGACTTTTTTTGAAGAAAGCAGTAGAGAAAGCAACTTATTAAAATCGATTCTATATTTAAGATACTTTATTTTATTATTTGTAGTCAAATGTATGATTGAAAATAATCATATAAATGTAAATAGGTTTTTAATATTTTGTGCTTTTATTTGTACATTTATTTCTATTGATATTATTTATCAGGGTATGACTGGTACAAACTTTTTTGGTTTGGGGAGTCCTGGTATAGGAAGACATAATTCAGGTATATTTGGCGAAGAGTTAATAGCGGGATCATATTTACAAAAATTTAGTTTATTAGGACTAATATGCGTTCCTTACCTTTTTAATATTTTAAACAAAAAAAAACTTCTTATTGTTTTTTTGTTATTACTAATATTTTTTACCAGCATTATGTTCACAGGAAATCGTATGCCATTTATCATGTTTGTTTTAGTAGTTTTATTGATGATTGTTTTTGTAAAAAGACTAAGAACAACTTTACTCATTGGTTCCTTTTTTTGTGTTTTGTTATTTATTTCAATTTTTAATTTTAATGAAGGAATGAACACTCATTATGGTGAATTTTATAGATCTTCTATTGGAACAATAAATAATGTTAAAAAATTTTCTTTTAAAGAATATCCAGAATTAGAAAAAAGAAAGTTTGAAAGTTTTACTAAAGAATATGACATTGGAAAAGACAGCAAGCTGCTAAAGGAAAAATATGAATTAGCTGGAATGCAGAGTGGTCATCAAGTAGTTTTTTTAACTGCTTTGGACATTTGGAATGATAATATTTTTTTTGGTAATGGAATAAAGTCATTTAGGTATAAATGTATAAATAAATTACATTTACCAAATAGAATGTGTGAGTCTCATCCACACAACTATTATTTAGAATTACTTAACGATACTGGTTTGCTTGGTACATTAATTTTATTGGTTGGAATTTTAATTATTTTGTGGCCAATAGTTTTTAATCACAAAAGTTTTAATTCAGGTGATAAAATTTTTCTGTTTTGTTTAATAGCTATTTTATTTGCTGAATTTTTTCCGTTAAAAAGTTCTGGTAGTTTTTTTTCAACAAATAACTCATCATTTATATTTTTTATAATAGGAATTTTAGTAGGTCTAAAAAAAAAAATTAAAGTTATTAATTAAGTATTTTAAATAATTGCTCAAAAAAATTTTCTTTTGAAGGGTATTTATTTTCTTTAATTTCATTTAAAATTTTTTCGTAATTGGCATCAATATGTTCAATAGTTTTTTTAAATTCATGAGGATTTCTTTTAGTAATAAAAATACCATTATAATTTTCAGCAACATGTTTTATTTCATCAAATACTATAACTGGTTTTTGTCTTGATAAACTCTCAAGAAGCACCTGTGGATGGCCCTCTGTAAAAGATGGTAAAACAAAAATTGTATGAGTATCGTAATAATTTATTAAATCCTTTTTATAAGAAACTGGATTTACAAATTTAATTTTAGGATTTTTTTCATTTGGTATTTTTCCACTACCTATTATCGTCAAAGTAATATCTTTATTAAGACCTATTACTTTTTTGAATAAGCTTATTAATGAAAAAACCCCTTTTTCTACCTTTATTCTTCCTACGTATAATAATTTGATCTTCTCTCTATTGGGTTTAATATTTGATTTTACAAGCCAATCTTTATCTATTTGTGATGGGTTCACTAAAAAATAATTTTCTTTATTTGAAAGAAGTTTATTTACAACTATTAAAGTACAGAAGTATGACATAATATTTTCTGCTATTTTGTATAAGTTTGATAAAAGTGTTCCATAGATATGGATTATTTCTTTTCTTCCGTCACTTCTTAAATAAAGATAAGTTTTTTTTCTAAATAAAAAAAGAAGTATAAATGAATAAAATGTATATGGTGTTACAGAAATAATTAAATAGTTAGCATTATCATTAAAAATTGATTTAATTATTTTTTTTGTAAAAATAAAAATGTTACTTGATATTTCTATTATAGATTTATCCAATTTATAAACAGGAGATATTTTCCCTTTTCTAAGAAAAAACTTAATATCGAATTTTGATTTAAGATTATCTGATATTGATTTCATTTCAATATTTTCACAAAAAAGCTCATTATTCTCCTTGTTGCATTTCTCGTTATTTATTATGACAAGCTTTTTTTTCATTAATTTTTTGTTTTAAAAAAGAAGTAAATAATTATTTCTTTTGTTCGTTTTATTAAAATATAAGATAGAAAATTCATTACATTAAACGGGTATTGGAAAAAAAGAGAGAATAAATTTACTTTTTTTTGGTTGCTAAATTCTGTTTTTAAGCCGAATAATTTTTCTTTTAAAGAATAAAAGCTATTTATTTCATTCCATAATTTTTTTTTATCTTTTTCAAATTTTTGTACTTTCAAAATATGATATTTTATCACCTCTTCGATGGCCTTATGATGTTTCGAATATGTTGATGATGCTGACTTCTCATGGAATAAATGATGACCTAAAGGCTCGTTAATAAATATAAAGACACCCTTTTTTTTTGCAATTTTCATAAAAAAAGAATAATCCTCAGCTGTTATAAACTTATAATTTTCATCATAAAGAATGTTGTTTTTAATAATAAAATTTTTTTTTACAGTTGTTGCTGACGTGGATACCCTGCCACCAAATTTTAAAAGTGTTTTATAAAAATTATTTGTGTAAGGGCCATAGCTCCAAACTCTATAATTTTTCTTTTCTCTATTACTTATCCATTCACTATGGCATATTGAATCGCAAGTTTTCTCATTGATGATTTTATAAACTTCTGAAAGTTTATTTTTTGACCAATAATCATCTGAGTCTAAAAAACTAATCCACTCGCCTCGAGCTAGTTTAATGCCCAAATTTCTTGACTTTGCAATGACACCCCGATTTCTAATTTTTTTTAAAATGATTTTTTTTTTATATTTTTTTAAAAGCTCCTGTGTTTTATCATTTGAATAATTGTCAATTACGATTATTTCAAAATTTTTAAAAGTTTGTGAAAATACTGATCTTAATGCAATTTTCAGAAATTTTGCTTGATTATATGTCGGTATAACAACTGAAAAAAAAGGTTTTTTCATTAATTTACTTTTATAAAACTTTGTAATTTTTTATTTTATTTGACTTAGTAACTTCATTATCATCATGTGGATTTTCAATTAAATTTGCTATTATTGACTCCTTGCTAAGAGATATAAAAGAAAACCAAATTCCAGCTGGAATTTTTAGAACTTCACCCTCCCCTGATTTCAAAACTAATTTTTTTTCCTTATTTTTATTATCTATTAAGTGAAATAATGTTTTTCCGTGAACACATTGAATTAAGCAACTATTTTTTTTATGCTTTATCCAACCTTTTTGCTTTTTATATTTTATGTAATTAAAATAAACCTCACCAAATTTTTTAAAAAAAAAATTCTTCTTTGAGATATATTTTATAAGATTACCTTTATTATTTTTAATTACTTTATTTTTAAAAAGTTTTATTTTATTTACTGTCATACATATAACTTTCTATTTGGTCCGAAGTTACTTTTTTAGGATCCTCTTTAAGCATAAGTACCCTAAAATACCAGGAAGTAGTCATTTCAACGCTTCTTTTGATATTATAAGTTGGTTTCCATTTTAAAAATTTTTCAGCTTTTTTAATATTAAGTTGAAGATTTTCTTGTTCGTAGATTTTGTTTTTTTTAACCTTCATTTTTCCCTGGCCCCAAAACATAATTAAATATTTTACAATTGTTTGCACATCAGTTAACGAATTTGGTCTTGTTCCAAAGTTCCACGCTCCTGAAAACTTTTTTGGCTCATTAAACTGTTTTTGAGCAAGAATTAAATATCCTTTTAGAGGTTCTAATACCAATTGCCACGGTCTGTTAAATTTTGGATTTCTAATCAAAATACTTTTTCCTGTTTTCAATGATCTTATGCAGTCCGGTATTAATCTGTTTGGTGACCAATCTCCGCCTCCTATAACATTTCCTGCTCTTCCAGTTGAGATACCTGAATTTTTGTCTTTAAAAAAACTTTCTCTATAAGCCCTTGCCATAATCTCTGTCGAAGATTTTGAAGCACTATATGGATCTACTCCTCCTAGTAAATCTGTTTCTTTAAAACCTTTAGAAGAAAAATTACTTTCATAACATTTGTCTGATGTAACTATAATTGTTGATCTAATAAATTTTTCTGTTCTTGCTAGCTCTATAATATTTAATGATCCTCTATAATTTATATCAAATGTTTCCATAGGCTTTTTATAGGACTCATAAATTAAAGGTTGGGCGGCTAAATGGAAAATTACAGATGGCTTTTCTTTTTTAACTATTTTTTTAATTTTATTAAAATTTCTAATATCAATTAGATGTAAGTTTATTTTTTTTTGTAATTCTAATTGATAAAATAAATTTTTATTTTTATTAGGGTTATAACCAATACCCGTTATCTTAGCACCTAATTTTTTCAACCAAAAACATAACCATGCGCCCTTAAAACCAGTTGCACCTGTCACTAAAACTTTTTTATTTTTATAAAACTTTTTTAATTTATCCATGGAGCTTTTTTATTTTTAATTAAATTATTGAGTTGAATTTTATCTCTTAAAGTATCCATACAGTGCCAAAAGCTTTTGTGCTGATAAGCCATAAGCTGTTTTTCTTTAGCTAACTTTTCTAATGGTTTTCTTTCAAGCATGGATTTATCATTTTTAATATATTTAAAAATTTTATATTTAAAGATAAAAAAACCACCATTTACCCATCCAGTATCAGATTGGGGTTTTTCTCTAAATTTTTTAACACTATTTTTTTTCATTACAAGTTCACCAAATCTTAATTGGGGTCTTACAGCAGTAAGAGTAGCAATTTTTTTGTGCTTTAGATGAAATTTAAGAAGTTTCTTAATATTTAAATTAGAAACCCCATCACCATAGGTCACCATAAAATCTTCACCCTCTTTAAAGTATTTTTTTAGCCTGAGAATTCTCCCTCCCGTTAAACTTTCTTTTCCCGTGTAAACTAATTTGACTTTTTTATTGAGATTTTTTTTATTTTTAAAATAGTTCTTAATTACTTCACTTTTATAACCAAGGGCTAATATGAATTCATTAAAACCAAATTTTTTATATAAGTCCATAATATGAATTAAAATTGGCTTTCCTCCAACCTTTATCATCGGTTTTGGGATTACTTTTGTCTCCTCAGAAATTCTGGTTCCTTTGCCTCCACATAAAATTATTACTTTCATAATTTGTTTATCTCCTGTGATATTGCGCCTATTATATTTTTATTAGGTTTGGCAAAATTTTTTTTAAATTCTTCAATAGCTAATTGAGTTTCTTTTTTAAACCACCAGCTTTTGACATTATCTTTCCACAAAAAATTAATATATTTAGCTGCCTTTTCAGGATTATAAAAAATTATTTTGTTTTTTTCTAAAAGATTAAATATACCCTGAGCACTTTTTCTAAATGGAATATTGCTTTTATTTATAATACACATAATTGGAACATTTGAGGCTATTGCTTCTAAAAAGCCTGTGTTTGTTGTGTTTGTTATTAACAACCTTGATCTCATACAGGAGTCGTAATAACTTTTTGAACTGTCAAAAGTGAAATTTTTCTCTAAATTAGAAAAAAAATCAATAGATTTAGGATTTAGATTTTTATACTTCAATCTCAAAACGACATTTTTTTTTATATTTTCATCTAAATTTGTTAAAACCTTCGACCAGTATTTTAAATACTCCGAATATAAATCACAACAAGACTCGGTTTCTGGGGACTGAATATATCTTTGTCTAAATCTTAGTAATACTAATAATTTCTCCTTTTTTTCATCCCAGTCATATTTAATTGGCTTAGTTAGAAGAAAAAAACTCTTTATTTTTTTTTCACTTTTTGATCCTTTCCAGCCCCATGTAAGATATTTATCAGAGATTTTTTTTTCATGCTTCTCTGGCCAGCTATATTTCGAAATACCATATGCTCCCCCGTGTTGAGCATAAATTATTTTTGATCTTTTCTCAGCCAGTTTTGCTGTATGATACATGAAAAAACTATCGTGCCACAACGCATTGGCCGTCAGTATTTTTTTTGGATTTTGCGGTAGGTTTGATTTCGATGAAAAGTTTTTTAAATCATCAAAGTTTTCTAAAAAAACTTTGGGTACTTGATTTTGTATAATTTTAGAAATGAAATTTTCAAATTTATTTTTAGGTTTAACTAATTTATTTAATTTCTTTCTTATATTGTAATTAATATTTTTATTTTTTTTATACTTTTCTTTTGGAATAAATAATAATGGAAATTGCCCAAGTTTCAATGATAATTTAATTTCTTTTATGGCTCCTGTATATATTCGATAAATTAAATATTTATACTTGGTTTTTTTAAAAAAATTAAAAAAATTGAAAATAATTAGTTTTATTGAGTTAGGTTTTTTTGTACCTTGATTAAGAGAAGATATGTCAGTCTCAATTTGTTTTTTTGTATTGTAATTTATATAATCTATCTTTTTTCTTGGAAGAAGGTCTAAACAAATTGTTTGGTAGATGTATTGATTCCAAAGATCTTTTCCAGAGACAATTATGAAATCTTCACCTTCATAAGGTGTAAGTAAATTTTTATTTAAATTGAGTATTTTTACCTTATCAATTTTGAATTTATTTAATGTCGTTGTTATATTCTTCCATCTATCAAATGAAAAAAAAATAAAATTAAATAACCAAGGTCCAATTAAAATCCTCCAAAATTTTTTTGAATAGTTTGTTTTGTGAATATCATTTAGGTTTGAAGATAGTTTGAGTAAGGTTTTTTCATATAAATTTTCTATATATTTAAAATCTTTTGCGACCCTTTGTGGAGTCCAATATTTATTATTTATATTAAATTTTTTATAAGGAAAATCTTTATCTGGAAATTTTTGTAATGGAGCAATCGAAGAAAATATTATATGATTATTTTTATTTTCCGGCCAAGTTTCTTTAATTTGTGTAGAAACCAAATATTTTTTTAATTTTACCATTTTGAAATTTGATTTATGATAATCTATCGAGCCATTTGATTATTTTATAACTTTCAATTTTACAATAGTTATTAAAAGACCTAATTTTTCTTTTATCTACCAACAAAATAAAATATTTTTTTTTTTGTTTTACTAAAGCTGTTTTAAAACCATTTTTTTTTAATCTTTCGTTTATTGATGGCGTTGCGTAGTATCCCCAATCTTTCCTGCATATTTCATAATTTTTTTTATTGTTTGACGTAATAGTAAGATTCTCATTATTTTCGAGATTTATTTTTCCGACATCTTTTAAGTAAATTTTATTTTTTTTACTAACAAGAAAAATTCTAGGTTTCTTTTTTTTATGGACCTTCAAAGTCTACTACTCCTTTTTATTTTTTTGGTCGCTTAGCTCTTTTTTAAGTTCTTCATACTCGTTCATTTTTCTCTTCATGAAATCTAGTGTAAGTTTTGTTCTCAAAGTTATTCCTTTTGGAGTTAAAACATACTTGATCTTACTAGGATCTTTTTTGAAACTTTCTATTTTAACTAAACCTTTTTTTCTCAATTCTAATAAACAATAATTAAGTTTTCCCAAACTAAACTTTAATTCCTTAGCTAATTGTCTTTGATTCTTAAAGTCTTGTTTAATTTTCCTCAATACATTGAAATAATCCTGTCTCAAACTCATGGTTTTCTAAAACCTCTTTTAATATAATTTTTTGCGATTCTTTTTAATTTTCTTAAATCTTTTATTTCATTAATATCCGTAAATTTTTTTTCATTTAATTCTAAGAAACTAGAGTTATTACCAAATATTTTATTTTTACTTTTCCAGGCCTTTTTTGTTCCCCAGTAAAATTGTCCGGAGTCTACAAATGCATTGGGTAAATCTTGAGAATTTACTGAATAAAATTTACTATTTATCATTTCAATTTTTTTATTATTCAAATAAAAAGATCTTAATAAATGATTTTGTATTTTAATTGCCCCAAAAACAAAATCATATTTACCCTTTAGAAGTTTTTTATAAGCTGATTGTAAAATTTTTTTATTTAATAGTGGTGCCGTAGAAAATATACAGCAAACATATTTAAATTTAATTTTTTTTTTTTCTAGGAATCTAATACAATGTTTTATAACTTTTAAAATTCCAGTCTTATTATTTGATATATTACTGGGTCTAACAAATGGTACTTCTGCTCCGTATAATTTTGATATTTTAGCTATTTTTTTATTATCAGTAGAGACTATTATTTTTTTAAATAAATTAGTTTTTTTTGCATTTTGTATTGGCCAATAAATAATTGGTTTTCCAAAAAAATTAATTATATTCTTGTTTCGAATTCTTTCACTTTTTCCTCTAGCTGGTATTATTGCAATATTCATAAGAGAATTTAATTTATTTCCTCAAGAATTTTTTTAATTTGGTTAAGTTTAAGAAAATTATTTTTTGAAGATATAAATTCAAAATTATTGTGTACGTTTTTTCCTTTTTCACCTAACTTATTTACATTAAAATTATTTTTAATCTCTAAACCAATTGTGGGTTTTATAATATAATGATCTTTAAATTCTATTGTCAGATGTGCTTCGTCTTTGGGACAAAGAACTTCATGTATTTTTTCCCCTGGTCTGATACCTATAATTTTAATTTTTGCCTTAGGATCCATTGCTTTCGCAATATCAATAATATTTATAGAATTTATTTTAGGAACAAATATTTCACCTCCATGCATTCTAGAAAAAGATTTTAAAACAAATTTAACGCCCTCGTTTAGTTCAATAAAAAATCTTGTCATACCTTTATGAGTAATTGGAAAATATTTTTTTTCTTTAATACTTTCTTTGAAAAAAGGTATAACTGAACCTCTCGAGTTAATTACATTCCCATACCTGACAACAGAAAATCTACAATCTTTAGTCCCTGAAAGATTATTTGCATTTATAAAAAGCTTATCTGATACAAGTTTTGTTGCTCCATATAAATTTACAGGGTTCACAGCTTTGTCAGTTGATAATGCAATTATTTTTTTAACATTTTGATCCAGTGATGCGAATATAACATTTTCAGCCCCTTTTATATTTGTCTGAATTACCTCTTGAGGATTATATTCTGCTGAAACAATTTGTTTTAATGCAGCTGCATGAATCACAAAATCCATATTTTGAAAAGCCAAACTTAACCTACTTCTGTCTCTAACATCTCCAATAAAAAATCTAACTCTTTTATTATCAAAACCTCTTGTTTTAAGTGACTCAGAAAAATTAAATTGTTTGAGTTCATCTCTTGAAAATATGACAACCTTATTAGGTTTAAAATTATTTAAAACAAACTCGACGAATGCTTTACCAAATGATCCTGTTCCGCCTGTAATTATTAAATTTTTTTTGTCAAACATTATACGTTTACTTTTGTGTTCAATTTTTGTACAATACCATAAAATGAAAACTTATCAAGAACACTTAAGATCAACAAACCCCAAGCCAAATAATCTTTATAAACGTAAACCAATATTGAGATCTTCGGCCATTTTTCCGTTCATGATTAACCAACATTTGGATACGAAAATCTTGTTTTTGGGATATTGGTTAATAAAAAGAAATATTAAACAAGTTGATTTAAAAATAATAATTAGAAATGAGAAAGGTTCTGTAATCCACATAAAAAAGAAAAAAATAAATAAAGTAAAAGCTTTTAGTGTATCAATTAAAAAAACTTTAAATAAAAAGGTTTTTGAAAAAACTATTATAGGATCTATCGAATTAGAAGTTTTTTCTAAAGTAGACATGATTTATCCTTACCCTGCATTTGTGGTCAATTTTGAAGGAAAGAATTCTTCTACAGTAGTACATACATGTGGAAGGATTTATAATGATAAAGAGGATGTTAAAAATAATAGTAAATTCAGCGTTGCTGAAACAGGTATTGATATTTTACCAGATAAAAATTTCACACCTTTTTTTTCTTTCGTTAATGGTAGGTTAAAGATTAAAAAAGACAATTTATCAATACAAATTATTAATTCAGAGGGTGAGGTATTAAGGAAAAATATTTTGTTAAGTAATATTCTTCCATATCAATCTAAATTTGTTTTTTTTCTGAACGATCAAGAAAAAAAATTTTTAAACAATAAAAAAGGAACTATTAAAATTAAACATAATTTTAAGGGTTTTTTTCCAAGACTATTATCCGGTAATATTGAAAAATCAAAAATAAACTCAACCTTGACACACACATATTACGATACTTCAAATCAAAAAAATAAAGATACTTATTGGAAAAATCCTGATGTAAAAAAATTTTATGACTCTAGTGTGTCTTTCCCTTTACTTAAGGAGAAAAATTCATATACAGAACTTGTAATTTATCCTAATTTTCCAAAGACAAATTTAAAATTTGACATCGAAATTCTTTCCGGAAATGGAAAAATAATTAAAAAAATTAAATCAATTTTAGTGATTAAAAAGAAGTTAAATCAACCATTTTATTTAAATATAAAAAATATATTAAGAAAAAGAAAAATTATTTTTAATAATAATTATTTCGTAAAACTTATAGCTAATGGTGATGGCAGAATACCGGCAAGATTGAAATTTGGTTTAAATTTAGGAATTCAAAATAAATACGATATACCTTCGAATATATGTTTTAATGCTCATGTACCAAATGAAAAAGTCTTGACTAAACCAGGTACTTTCAAGTGGGCACCAATCATAAATAAGTTTGATTCTGTTGTTGCGATATCAAATACGAGCAATCTAAGAACTAAATATAAAAATGCTAACATAATTTTAAAATTTTGGAATGAGTTAAATTCAAAATGTATTGAAAAAAAGATTCAAATAAAAGACAATGGAAGTTATTGGTTTGATTTAAAAAAAAATAACCAAATAAGAAAATTTTTGCGAAAAAAAACTGGTTGGATTACAATTCAAAGTGACAACCCCTTTGTAAATGGCTGGTATATTGAAAAATCAAATTATGGAATTATAGGAGCTGACCACCTGTTTTAAAGAAGTAATAAAATGAAATTTAATTATAAAGATATATGGAATATAGAAAACGCTTTTCACTTTTATTCAAATCCATCAAGAATAAGAAAAATTATTTGTCACTATGAGATTTTTAAGAAATCAGAAAAAATTCCAGGATCAATTGTAGAGTGTGGTGTTTTTAAAGGTAACAGCTTTTTTAGATTTTTAATATTTAGAGACTTAATTTTTAACCAAAAAAAAATTAAAAAACACATCTATGGATTTGATGTTTTTGGCAGGTTCCCTAATCAAAAAAATAAAAAAGATAATAAATTCGCACTAGACCACAATAAAAGAATAGGTTTGGGACTTAATTATAATAAAATATTAAATAATCTAAAAAAAAAAAAATTTAAAAATTTTACTCTTATACAAGGTAAAATTGAGGATACCGCAAAGACTTTTCTAAAAAAAAAGAAAAATTTCAAAATATCTTTTTTGCATCTTGATCTAGATGTTTATCAACCAACAATGAGCGCACTTGAAAATTTTTATGATAAAATATCATCAGGAGGTATAATTTTGATTGATGATTATGGTCAGGTTGAGGGAGCTACTTCTGCAACAAATAAATTTTTGAAAATAAGAAGTATTAAGAGTAAAATTAAGACATTAAAATTTGATAAAAGATTAATATTTATTGAAAAAAAATGAAAATTGGCAAGATAATAATTTCTGATAAGCGACCTCCATTCATAATAGCTGAGATATCCGCGAACCATAATAATAGTTTGAACAGAACTTTAAAATTAATTGATGAAGCAAAACATGCAGGAGCTGATGCGGTAAAATTACAAACATATAAAGCTGATACGATGACTCTTAAATCCAAAAAAAAAGACTTTTTGATAAAAAATAGAAACAGTCTTTGGAAAGGAAAATACTTATATGAATTGTACGAGAAAGGGTCATTGCCATGGGAATGGCACAAAACTATTTTTGCTAAAGCAAAAAAAAATAAAATATTATGTTTTAGCACCCCTTTTGATGAAACAGCTGTTACCTATTTGGAGAAATTAAAATGCCCGTTTTATAAGGTTGCATCTTTTGAGAATAACTTCGTTACCTTGATCGATAAATTAATATCATTAAAAAAACCCATAATTGTTTCAACAGGATTATCTAATTATAAAGAAATAAAAAACATCGTTATAAATTTTAGGAAGAAAAAATTTAAAAATTTCTCTTTACTTAAATGTACTAGCGCATATCCCGCACCTGAAAGTGATAGTAATATAAAAACTATACTAGATTTAAAAAAAAAATTTAAAATTGAAATTGGTTTAAGCGATCATACACCTGGTATAGGTGTTGCTATTGCATCAGTTGCTTATGGAGCATCTATTATCGAAAAACATTTCACTTTAAACAAAGAATCTGGAGGATTGGACGACTCATTCTCAATTAATCCAGTAGAATTAAAGAATTTAGTAATTGAAAGTAAACGAGCGTGGAAAAGTAAAGGTAAAATATATTATGGTATATCAAAGTCTGAAAGGTCATCAATAATTTTCAAGAGATCTATTTATGCTTCTAAAAATATTAAGGCTGGTGAAATATTTACTAAAAATAATATAAAAGTGATTAGACCTAATTTAGGATTAAATCCAAAATACTTTAAAAAAATTTTAGGCAAAAAAGCAAAAAAAAATATTACAATCGCTACCCCTATGAAAATAAATTATTTTAAATGATAAAAAAAAAAATCAATATAACTTTTCTACTCGACAAGAATAACAGTTGGATTGAAAAATTTATTAGAGATAAATTTAAAAAGAAATTCAAAAAATATAACTTTAGTTTTTCTAAAAATTTTAGAAATATAAAAAAACAAAATATAGTTTTTATTTTAGGTTACATGAAAATATTGCCTGAAAATTTTCTAAAAAGAAATATAATGAATTTGGTAGTTCATGAGAGTGACTTACCTAAAGGTAAAGGATTTGCACCAGTTCAGTGGCAGATTTTACAAAAGAAAAATAAAATCCCAATTTGCCTATTAGATGCCAATAATAAAGCAGATAGTGGGGACATTTATGAAAAAAGTTTTATTAAACTTAAAGGATATGAGCTTAATGGTGAGATTAGAAAGTATCAAGCAATAGCAACTATAAAAATTATTAGTAAATTTTTAAAAAAATATCCAAAATTCAAAAAAATTAAGCAATCTGGCAAAAGTACTTTTTACAAAAAAAGGGGTCCTGAAAATAGTATGTTAAATATAAATAAGAGTATTAAAGCTAATTTCAACCTGCTGAGAGTGGTGGATAACGAAAAGTACCCTGCTTTTTTTATATTTAAGAAAAGAAAATATTTCCTAAAAATTGATCCCGCAAAACATTAATTACTTTTTTTTATAATAGCATTTGCAACTATATATTTTTTCTTTAAAAATGGATCTTTAAACTCAACTTTGTATTTACCGATTTTTAAAAATGCCCTTGGATATTCATCATGATCAAGCATTCTTATACGATCATAAATTTTTGACAATGATTTTTCATTTAACATATAGGACTTTTCAGGTTTAATTCTTTTAAAAATTTTAATTTTTCCTTTTTGTTTTCTTGGTTTAGGCTTTTTAATAATAATAATTTTTATAAGATGTTGAATAGCTGGAGCAATTCTATTAAATATTTCATTCAGATTACCAGTTAATGAGATGACTTTTTTACAGTATATTGGTCCTGCATCGATTTTAGCAACCATTCTTAAGGCGCAAACAGGGGCTTTTTGAATTTTTTTCTGAATAAGATTTTGTATTGGGGAGCCCCCTCTGCCATAGGGTAAAGGTGATGTATGAAAACATATACATTCAAAACTATCTAAAATTATTTGTGGCACTTTATGACTCCAATGGGGGAAAAAAATATATTTGGGTTTAATTTTTTTTAAATTTTTCATATTTAAATCTGATTTTTTTCTTATGAAATAAAATTTCTTTTTGAATTTTGTGCTCGTATAATTTTCAAACCAATTTTTAGAACATGCAATTACATTTTTCATGAATTGATTTTTCTTATTAATTCAAAACTTTCTGCGAGTTTTAGACCTGATTGATTTCCTCTTATTTTCGCTAAATTATGAATTCCCTTTATTGATCGTGAATGTGGTTCTTTTTTCATCTCGTAATTATATGATTTTAATGCTTTGAGTTTTTTTTTCCAAAATTTATCTATTGATACAAAAATATTTGGCGAAAATAACTTTTTAAATTTTGAAGAACTGAAATCTGTAGATGATGGGATTTCAAAAGTTCTAAATTCTTTCATTTTTTCTTTAGGCTCAGGTCTGAATGCGGTTAGAGTAGCTTGAGCTACAATTCTATGATCAACATTTAAGTCGGAGAAACAATGTGTATAAACAATATCTGGTTGAATAATTTTTTTTACTCTTTCAATTTCTTTAATAATTTTTATTAAACTAACAGAGTCTAATTCGTTATCAGGAAAATTTAAATTTTTTATCCATTTAAAACCTAAAATTTTGCTTGCCTTAATAGAAGCTTTTAAACGTTGTTCAATTTGTTTATTTTGATTTTTTTTTCTTGACGAAATACCGTCTGTAAAAGACATGGCAAAAACTTTATCTCCAATGGAGTTATGTTTGGCTATCGTTCCTCCAGAACCAATAGTTTCATCGTCCGTATGAGCTACTACAAATAAAATTTTATTTTTTTTCATTTAAATAATTAGATTATTAATATATATCTTTAATATAAAATAAAAATAACTTTATGAAGAGTCACTATAATAATTCGCTAAAACTCATCAATCAGATTTCAAGAATTAGATCGAAAAATAACAAGAATTGGATGGATATATTAAAACTTGCTTTTAAAAATGACCCACAAAATGCCTCTAAAATTCTTTCTAAAATAACAAATTTTGACAAAAGAATATCCAAACTTACAAGCAGATTGCATAAAATTAATAAGTAATTTTTGAATGAAAAAAAAAGTTAAAAAGGTTTATTTTTTTAATAATGTTTATGCAAAAAAAAGTAGATATAAAAACCCCAAAGAAATTTTTGTTTATCTTATTAAATTACTTAAAAAACAAAAATTAAAAAAAAATACTTCTATTTTGGACGTAGGCTGCTCAAATGGAGAACTTTTATTTAACTTAAATAAAAATTTTAAAAATTTTAAGTTATCAGGTATTGATATAGATCAAAAACTTCTAAAAAAAGCACAAAAAATATGTCCTAAAAATATTGTTTTTAAAAGAAAGAATATTTCAAAAAAAATAAAAAATATTGGTAAATTTGATATAGTAATATTATCTGGTGTCCTAAGTATTTTTGATAACGGTGAAAGGATTATCAAGAATCTATTGTATTTGCTAAAACCAAAGGGTCAGATTTATATTTTTGACTCAGTAAACGTTAATCCATTTAATTTGTATATAAAATCTGAAAATATAAAAAATAACAAAAAAATAGTTTGGTATCAAAATATGTATAGTGTTGAATATATTAAAAGTATATCAAAAAAATTGAAAAAAAAATGTAAGTTTTTTCAATTTAGATTGAAAAGTAATATTAAAAAGAATAAGAATAATCTAAGCTTAAGATGGACCGAAATACTTTCTGGAAAAAAAATTATTACAAGTGGTATAGGAATGATAGAAAATCAATTCTGGATAAAAATATATTAGATTAATTATGAAAAAACTGATTCCGTACGGCAGACAATCCATTGGTAGCAAAGATATTTCGGCAATAGTAAAAACAACTAAAAGTGACTATTTAACTACAGGACCAAAGGTAATTGAGTTTGAGAAAGAAATAAGAAAGTATACAGGCTCAAGATACGCTGCTGTCTGTAATAGCGGCACCTCGGCTCTGCATCTAGCTTTTTTATCAATCGGTATAAAGGCTGGTGATATTGTTATAATGCCTTCCATAAATTTTATAGCATCTTTCAACATTTGCAAAATGCTCAAGGCTAAAATTTATTTATCTGATGTTGATGGTGTAACTGGAAAGATGGGTCCAAAAAATATTTTAGATTGCATTAAAAAAAATAAAATTAAAAGAATTAAGGCGATAGTTACCATGCATTTAGGTGGTAGACCTGATAATGTAATTGAACTACACAAATTAAAAAAAAAGTATCGTTGTTTTATAATAGAAGATTCTTGTCATGCTCTAGGTAGTGAATATTTATACCAAAATAAAAAATTAAAAATTGGATGTGCAAAACATGCTGATATTAGTACATTTTCTTTTCATCCAATTAAATCTATTACAACAAGTGAGGGAGGTGCTGTAACAACCAATAACACAAAATTATTTAAAAAGATTTATCTTTTAAAATCACACGGAATTATAAGGTCTAGGTTGGGACATTGGAGTTATAACGTAAAAACGCCTGGTTATAACTTTAGACTTAGTGATTTGAGCTGCTCATTAGGCTTGAGTCAGCTAAGAAGGCTAGATTTTTTTATTAGGAAAAGAGAGAGGGTTGCAAAAATTTATGAAGATAATTTTAAAAAGTATTCTCATTATATTAAATTTCAAAAAATTACAAAAAGTAAGAATTCTTGGCATTTATACGTTGTAAATATTAAATTTAACAGCTTTAAACAAAAAAATAATTTTTTTAAATATCTTAAAAAAAATAATGTTTTAGCTCAATTCCACTACATTCCTATATACAACTTTACGATCGCTAAAAATTTTAAGAAAATGCCAGGAAGTGAGCTTTATTTTAAAACAGCCTTAAGTTTACCAATTTTTGTGGATCTAAAAAAAACACAGCAATTGAAGATAGTAAAATTAGTGCTCAATTTTATAAAAAAAACTAATTAAAGTTTTTTCTTACTGGGATATTGTTTTTAGTTAAAAACTTTTTTGCTTCTGATGGAGTTTTTTCAGTAAAATGATAAATACTGGCAGCTGCTACTGCAGAAGCTCCAGAATTAAAAGCTTTTAACATATGATCATAATTTCCAGCACCACCAGATACAATTACTGGTATTTTTACTTTTGAGGAAATTTTATCTAAAGTTTCACAATCATAACCATTCATAAGTCCATCTTTTTCTATTGAGGTTAAAATTATTTCGCCAGCTCCTTCATCTGCACATCTTATTGCCCAACTTATAGGGTCTTTGTTTTCAATTGTACTTCCAGATTTACTAAAACATAAAATTTTTCCATCGACACTTTTATAATCAATACCAACCACAATTGTCTGTGAACCAAATTTTTTAGCTGCCTCTTTAATCAAATTTAAATTATTAAAATTTTCAGAATTTATTGAGACTTTATCAGCTCCACAAAATAAAAGGTCTTTAATCTCATAAATTTTTTTTACTCCACCCCCAATAGTTATTGGTACATTACATTCATTAGCTATTTGTTTAATAAAATCCAAATCAAATTTAGAATTTGTACTGCTTTTTACAATATCAAAAAAAATAATTTCATCTACATCTCTAGAATTATAAATTTTAATGGTTGTTATTGGGGAGCCTGCTCTTCTTGAGTTATCAAAATTTTGACCTTTTACTAAAGTTGTCCCGTTCCACAACATTGTGGTAATAATTCTTTTTTTAAGCATTTAAAAAATTACTCAATATTCTTAAACCAACTTTTGAACTTTTTTCTGGGTGAAATTGAGTTCCAAATATATTTTTTTCAGAAATTATACTACAAAACTCAGTTCCATAATTTGTTGTTCCTAGTATATTTAAAATATTTTTTGGCCTATAAACAAAGCTATTTACAAAATAAAAATCTGTATTATTTGGTATGTTTTCTAGGTACTTATGCTTTTGTCTTAATGCAACACTATTCCATCCTATTTGTGGAAGTTTATGCTTACAACCAAGGTTTTTTAAATCCTTTACTTGACCTGGAATTAATTTAAGTCCTTCTGTTAAACCAAACTCTTCACTAGTGTCGGCAAGCAATTGCATTCCCAAACAAATTCCAAAAATTGGTATTTTATTTTTCAAAACACATTCTTTTATTTTTTCAGTCCATCTGCCTTCATTGAGTAACTTCATAGCAGTTTTAAATGAACCAACGCCTGGTAATATTATTTTATCTGAACTATTAAGATTTTCAGGATTATCGACTACGGTAGGTTTAAAGTTTAAAGTTGATACGGCATTTTCTACAGAACCTATATTCCCCATGCCATAATTTATAATTGATATAGTTTTTTCCATTTTTAATTTATATTAAAACTTTTAATAAGGTTACCTTTTTCATCTTTAATTAAATTTCCACCCTGATCACACTTAAATATCTTTTTGTTAGTAAATCTATCACAAATTTTTTCAAAATCTTCTAAGGGAAGATCAATTTTTTTTAAGATTTCTTTTAAATTTTTACCCATATAAGACTTTGGAAAATATCCTTCTAATTTTTTCACTTTTTTTATAGCTTCTTCTCTTGATATTAAATTTCTTCTAATTGAATAACATAGTTGGTCTGTTGCTCTTGCAAAACCAAACTTTAAAAATTTAAAATAATCATGAATTCCATGTTGATAATTGTCTAATTTCTCAAAATTAAAAAAGCAGCCTTCTAACCCTTTGTCATATGACAAAAAACCATTTTTTTTTGCCTGTTCAAAATTTCTTATACTGTCCCACATTTCAAAATAACCTAAAAAAATACTTTTAATTGGAAATTGTTTTAGTTCTTCTTGAGATGGATAATCATAGATACTCAAATCTTTTTTTGAAAAGTTGTGTATTTCCATCAAATCTGTCACTCTAAGACCAATCAGACCCCCAAATTCCTCTAACCATTTACGATCTAATTCGTAATTACTTAAAGATTTTTCAGGACCACCATATTCGATTTGAGGATTCTCTCCGTACAATATTAAAGGTATTTTGTAGTTTAGTGCAAATCTGATTGGTGCAGTAAATATTGAAACATGTTCTGGCCAAGATATATCCCCTATTAAGTCTATACAAGTTTTGTTCAATTTTGCTCTTATGTCAGGTTTGTTGGATATTTCAACTGTATCAAAACCTAATGCTTTTAGGTTGTCTAGGTTTTTTCTTCCTAAGTAAGATAGATCGCATGTGGTAGCTGTTACAAGTATAGGGTTTAATCCTTTAGATTTTGCCCATAGTGCTTGATAGGTACTATCTTTTCCTCCGCTCGAAGGTATCACACAATCCCAATTTGTGTTTTTAGATTTTGTAGAATTTATAATTTTATCTAATTCCTGTGCTCTTTTAGTCCAATCTACTTTTTTGTTTTTTTCAAAGCTTAAACATGCATTACAAACACCATGTTCATTAAAAATTTGATCTGGTCTAGTATCAGGCATTATACAATTTTTGCAGTATTTCATTTTAAAAATTTTTCTATTTTTTCCTTAAATATTATATTTTTTTTATCAAATAAAACTATATCATTTATTAGTTTTTCATTTTCAATTAAAAAATGTTCATCGGTAATAGAAAATAAATAATTGAGAATATTTTCAAATTTATTTTCGTCAAAATTATTTGTCCAAAAAGTTCCGGTATCTGGAGTAGCTTTTGGATATCCGAATTTATAAAATTTTGCACCCCAATTTCTTATTGAAAAGAAAGCTACTTTTTTTCCTCTTGATAATAATTCGTAACCTAGAGTTGAATCTACATTCACTATGACTTCTGAATTCGCAGCCTCTGTATAACTTGAATAATCGGTTAAATTATTATTTTTTTTTTGAAAATAAATTTTCCAATTATTATATTTTAGTTCTTTTCTGCAAAAATCTAGGGAAGGTCCGTAGTATCTCTCTAAAATTTTTAATTTTTTCTTTTTTTTAAATGCATAAAAATTTAAAAACTTTAAAATTTTTTCATCGGGTAATTCTTGATTGTATTTTTCTTTGTAAATATTATTATATTGAGAGATAAAACATAGTGTGTCTTTTTCAATTTTCTGGGGTTTGTAAAAGAAATTATTATTTCTAAAAAAACCTATCGATTTTGTTTCGCAATTAAAAAATTTTTTATATTTTTGTGAAAAATAATCATTAATAGTAAAAATATAATCTACTTTGTATTTATTATTTTTTGGTTTTTTTATTACGGCATGAACTTTACTTTTGTCATAAATATCATCCTCAAAATTTCTCAAACCATTTTGTATTAAAATAATTCTTATATTAGGAAAAGAATCCTTCAAATTATAGAGGAAAGGGTCATTATCTAATACTGATATAATTATTTTTGGTCTACAGAGTTTTATATAATTAATTAAATAAATTTGAAAAAGAGTCCTTTTTATATTTTTTTTCATTAGCAAGGCTTTAAATAAACAATAAATATTTAGTTGTTCAAACCTTATATAAAGGACCTGGAAACTTTTATTAATTAAAGTATCCTTAATAACATCTGAATTAGTATTATCAAAAATTAATATTTCAGTTTGTTGTGGTTTTTCAAATATAAACTTAGTTTTTAATAAAATTGAGAAAATTTTCCTAAGTTTTTTCAAAATTATTTTCATTTAAACTTCTTGATATATTTTTTATTTCCAAGATCGGCCCACTTTTCGTATATTGGGTATACAATGACTTTTAATTTTTTTTTGGAAATCCTTAAAAAAAAATTTGTCATATCTTCAAATTTTTCATCTTCCAAATGTTTTAAAACTTTGCTGTTCAAAACATAAATTCCCGTATTAATATTCTCATATTTTGATGGTTTTTCCTCATAAGATAAAAATTTTCTTCCTTTAGTTTTTACTACATCGAATGGATTTGTTATCTCATAATGACGTACTACCATAGTTGCATCTGCTGAATTAGATTTATGGTAATCAAGTACATCTGCGTAATTTATTTCACTAATAACATCGCAATTTGTTACTATGATTTCTTGGTTTTTAATTTTTTTTAATAGATATAATGAACCAGCTGTCCCTAAAGGTTTTTTTTCTTTTATATAATTTATATTAACTTCTAATTTTTTTCCTGTTTTAAAATATTTTTTAATCATGTCGCCTAAATAATTTATTGAAAGAGTAAACTTATAAAAACCAAACTTTTTGATATTTAGTATAACTTGCTCTAGCATTGGTTTTCCCTGTACTTCAATTAAAGACTTGGGTTTATTTTTAGTTAATGGCAAAAGTCTTTTCCCCTTTCCTCCCGACATAATAATAACACGAGATTCTTGTCTCTTTTTCTTTTGGCTTCTTCTTAGTAAATCGTTAAGAAAATAAAGACCAAAAGGTGTTTTATCTTTTTTAATAAGGGGTATGTGATCAATATAATTTTCTCTCATGATTTTAATTGCTAATTCTTTTTTAATCTCTTTATTCACAAAAACTGGGTTTTTATTAACAAGGGGAATAATTTTACTGTTTAAACTTAGACCTCTTAATAGTCCTTTCCTAATATCACCATCTGTAATTGTCCCTATAAATTTTCCAGACTTATTTATCACGAGTGCTATCTTTACACCTGTGAAATTTAAGTTTTCTATTAATTTAATTAATGTTGTATCCTTTTGAATTAAGCATTGTTTCCAATAATTTTTATCTTTGGATAATAATAAGTAAGAACCTAATTTTTTTTTTTTAATTTTTTTCATTTAGACGTAGGTAAGTTTAATATATTCGAATTTAAAAAGTTTATTTAGATAATTTTATTTTGCTTAATTTTTGCATTATTATATTCATAATAATCATTTGGAAATCTTCGCTAATTTGCATATCATCAACCTTGATATGAATAGATTTATTAGCTAACTTTAAGCACTTTCCACCACCAAAACCAAGAATGGCAAAAGTTCTTAATTTCATTTTTTTTGCTTCCTTAAGTGCGTTAATTACATTTTTTGAGTTACCACTACCAGATAAAATAAGAAGAAGATCATTTTTTTCACCTTTAACTTTTATTTGTTCAGAAAAAATATCTTCGTAACTAAGATCATTAGCTAAACAAGTCAATATCGCTGGATTGGATGTTAAAGCCTCTACTTTCAAACCTCGCTTATTTGAGACTCCCGCGCCATATAAAAAATCGTTTGCGATATGGATAGCGTTCGCAGCACTTCCACCATTTCCACAAATAAAAAAGTTCTTTTTGCTTTTCCACGTAAATTTGATTTCGTTGAATAATATATTAATATCTCTCTCTAAATTTGGCTGATTAAGACTATTTATTATTTTTTGTCTATATTTTTTAAAATTTACCATTAATTACAAATATTTATCTATATCTTTAATCCAGTTTTTTTTAAAATAAATTGATAGGTCATCAATTAATAAATCATAAGATGGCTTACCCATTATCAACTTATTATACTTTACTCCCCAAATACTTAACTGTTTTTTTGTTAATTTGTATCCTAATTTTTTGGCTTTAAATCTATTATCTTTTGTTCTACCCATAAAACGACTTGTAAAAAGAATAATATTATATTTTTTACTATATAGTTGATTAATCTTTTTAATTGCTTCAGGTATTGGTTTAGAGTTTTTGTAGTTCGATTTGGATGTTTTACATATCACATTATCAATATCGAAGCATATTATTTTTCTTTTTAAGACCATGAAAGTTAACTAATCTGTTTGATATACTTTTTATCAACTTTTCGAAAGTTTTTATTTAGATCGAAAAAGTATACCTGCTCACAAAATTTCAAAATTGAATACCTGTGAGCTATAATAATAATTGTTTTCTTATTTTTAAAAGATTTTAAGGCTTTAATAAATTTTTTTTCAGTTTTAGCATCTAAAGCACTAGTGGCTTCATCAAATATTAGTATCTCTGGATCATTATATAAAGCTCGTGCAATTGCGATTCTCTGCTTTTGACCTTCTGAAAGATTTGATCCTTTTTCACTAATTAAGGTTTTGTACTTTCTAGGAAGAGAATTGATATAATCATGAATCTGTGCACTTTTAGCTGATTTAATTATTTTTTTATCATCAAATAATTTTTGATCAGATCCAAAAGCTATATTCTTTTCAACTGTATCATCTAGCAAGTAGACACCTTGCGGCACATAACCAAAAAGTTTACTCCATTGTAAAAATTGGTTATTTTTTAAATTTTTTCCATCAATCTTTAAAGTTCCAGAATATGGTTTTATTATACCTAATATTAAATCTATTAAAGTTGTTTTCCCAGAACCACTGGATCCTGCAATTCCAATAATTTGATTTTTTTTAATATTTAAATTTAATTTATTTAAAATATTTTTTTTTGATTGAGGATATTTAAATGATACATTGTTTAATGAAATATTCTTTTTAAATTGCAGTTTTTTCTGAAACTTGTTTCTATTCAATTTATCATAATTCGGTCTTTTGAATTCTGTGATTAATATATCTACAGATGGAAGATTAAATTGAAGTACTTGTAAAGAAATTATTATATTTACTATTGCTGGAAAAATTCTGTACATAGCTGCTGCGAATAGCCCAAGCAGAATTATTATCTCACCAAATTCTTTACCTGTATTTGTAAAAAATAAAATTAAAAAAGATAGAGACAATACAGCGACTATCTCAAAAACATGTCTAGGGAGTCTGCTAAGTATTCCTCTATTTCGAATTGCATAGTTAAGTTTGCTTACATTAACATTATATTCTTCATCGAATTTTTTGTTTTTAAAGAAAATTTTAATAATCTTAGAAAGATTAAAGCCAGTTTGTAATTTGTTTATTACTCTAGCCTCATATATCACTCTTTCTTTGGCCCACTTTGAAAGTTTACTTCTTGTTAATAGAGAAAAAAGTAGAAAAACTATTAGTGAAATTGTTGTGACAAAAACAAAACTTTTAGGATCATAAATAAATAATATCGAGCTTAGAGTAATCAATACTAGTATTTCTAAAACTAAATTTGCATATGTCTCGATATTAGCTGAAAATTTTGTTGTCTCAACCATTACATTTCTAATTAATTTAGCTGATTGTTGCTTTACAAAAAATAAATAAGGTTGAATTAAATATTTTCTAAATAATTTTACTGATAGATTAATAGTTAGTTTAGCTGTGAAATTAATTTGAAACCATCTAAAGAAAATTAAATAAATATTTTTTAAAATAAAGAAAAATACAAATGTTATAATAAAAAATTGTAATTTTTCAGTTTTATTAAAGTTAGATAAAAAGTTTATGTTGTTTAAGTATTCAGAAATAGCATTGTTTGGGGACTCACTAAGAAAAATTAATAGGGGTATTATTGAACCTATACTTGCTGTTTCTAATGCATATCCAACAATTGTTAGTAATAAAAGAAAAAAAAGGTTTTTTTTCTCCTTTTTTTCTAAAAGTAATAATGATTTAAAAATTTTTTTAAAGTTGATCATATAGTGTTACAACAACCATTCAGTATTTTTTTTTAAAAAAACTACACTCATTTTAGCAAGTAATTTTCCGTGCAATTTTTTAATATTTTTATTCTTAAAAAGATTATCTTTATAATTTTTCCAAAACTTTTCTTGAATTTTTAAATTTTCATCATTTTCGATCCATTTATTTTCATACCTATCCATCATCTCTATTACGAAATCTTTTATTTCCTCCGATGAATTTTCAATTAAATCAATATTTTTATCTTGATAATCTTTTGAGTTTTGACAATTTATAAGACCAAGTTCCAAAATTTCTGAAAATTTTAATCTTCTATTTAACTCCTTTGAAAAATGATGCTTTGTCATTATTAAAAAATTATTCGAGTTAGTAAAAAAATTCTGTATTGGAACAGTTATATATGCGATTGGTCTTCTGAAGACAAAAGGTATTGCATCAAAACCACAAGAGGTAGATATACAAAAATCACATTTTGCGCCTAGATATATATCTAAAAAATCAGATCTATCTGGTAAATTAGCATAATCTATAATCATTTTATTTTTATTATTAAACTGTTTTTCCACTTTAGAACCCATTCTAAAAACAAAATATCCTCTTTCGGTGAGAGCATTTGCAGCATCATAAAAATTCTCAATATTGTAATTTCTATAACTATGATATGACCAGTTTTTTTCTGGGTATCTATCTTTTAAATAAGCATCATCTCTAACTATTAAGCAAACAAATTTAGATTTTTTTGTTAATCCAAACTTGTTAAGAAATTTTTGACCTTTTTCAATCTCATCAATTGTAAAATCAATATGCGGACTAACTTTATCTATTAAATTAAATATATCTCGGTCTTCTTGTACAGAAGATGCTATATGTATTTTTAAAGACGGAAATAGAAGTGAAAAAATTTTAATTAGGTTAAATGTGGGCTTTATAATAAAATTTGGTAATATCAATAATTTTCGTCTCCACATTTTTGCTACTTGTTTATTACATGCATCTTTAAAAAAAAAAATATCAATAATTAGGTTTTTTGATTTATTTATTCCAAATTCCTTCTCACACAAAAACAGTTCTGTGTTTGCTAAAAAATGACCTATTCTCGATGATTGCAAATTCACAAAGCGAATAAGTATTAAAGGTTTTAATAAATAAATAATTAGAAAAAATAAAGTGGACGGTACATATAATGGAAGTAAAAAAATTATTTTAAATAAAGTAAATGACTTTCTTATAAAAATGCTTACTCCACCTTTTTTTATTTCATTAAAATTTCTTTTAAAAAGATTATTATATAATCTGTTTGCAAACATCAAAATAAATGGATTTAATTACAGAAAATTTACGTGTAAGGGGTTTGGTCCCTTCGCTTCTTCAATTTTTGAAATTCCTTTAATATGATTATCTAAAGCCTGACTAACATAATGCTGAATTGGTAAAGTTCCCATCATGGTTTGGGCATCAAAGTAGGGTGAGGCTAAATAATCCATTATTTTTTTATATCTTTCAGATTTAAAAATATTTATAAATCTCTCATCTGTAAAATTTCCCATATGAAATTTCGAATATCTTGCATTAAAAAACATTCCTGAAGGAGCAACTAACCCGCTACCACTAATTTGTAACAAAAATTGTGGTCCGTAAAATCTATTGTAGGTTGGTATGCCTTTATCTTTGATTTTGCTCCATTTAACTATAATTTTTGTGTTATCATTACTTAGTTTTTCAGCTTGGTTTAAAAGATCATACATTGCCTCATATTTGGAATAATCAACTCCAAGTGATCCAAATTCATCATCAGAACAATGTTTTATCACACCATAATCTACACCAAGATCTACAGCAAGTTTTGAAAAAGGAATAATTTCATCTTTGAATTCTGGCATTAAAACCATTTGAATTCCAAGTGTTACATTAAGTTTTAATTTCTTTTTTAATTCAACTGCATATTTTATATGGCTCATGGCTCGATCAAAAACTTTGGTGTGCTCTGGACCCTTAAACATTATTTTTGAATAACCTTCGGGAGTTCCTGCCGCAACTGTAAACCTTACCCACTTTAAATATGGAAGAACCTGATCAATTTTATCTGGTTCCCATTCCCATCCATTTGTTGCGTTTCCAACATCGATGCCGATTTTTGCAGCGTGTTGAATAAATGGAACGTAGGCCTTGGAAATAGTACTTTCACCATCAGAGATTAAAGAAACACCTCTAACACCAATTTCAGCAAAATCATCTAATAGATCAAGAGCTTCTTTTGTTTTGATATTTGCTCTTTCCTGAGGCTCTTGAACCATTGCATAACAAAAAGAACACATGGCCCCGCATGCTCTTGTCAAAGCCATGTCTACACTTATTGGTGCGATCTGATTTCCATCTTCCCAGGCCTTAACCCTATCGAAATGATAGGAAAGTTTGTGTGAGTCTAAAATTAACTTGCCTTCTTTTGTACTAACTGAATTATCTTTTTCCATAATTTTATTTTGAGTCAATTGTTACTCCTCTTAATTTTCTTAAAACACTTTTATCTCCAACTGGTTCACACCAAACTGTAAGTCCTTTATCAATTTTAGATTTCAACATTTCCTCTAAATCTAAAAGTAACAGGCCTCTTTTGCTAGCAGTAATTAATTTTTCTATTTTAAACACTATTTGTCCATTGTCTGGCACATTAACAATTTTAAAGTCTTTGTATAATTCTTTTTCATTTATTACTTTATCAATAGATTTAATTCTATCATCTGAAGACATATTTATCCATTCTTTACTTGTTAAAGGTGTTTTAATATTTGAATAAATATATTTCATTAAACTAAAATGGACCTAAAAAACTCTTGTTTGGTTGATCAGAAGGAATTTTACTTTTTAAACTTTCTAAGCCTTTAAATTTTCTTTTAAGAATATTTTGTACAAGATTAATTATTGAAAAATAATCTGGATAACAGTATTTTGCTAGCTCTCGTGTGCTTGGAATGGGGCTATCAAGGAGACCAATTCTTTTTATCGTAATATTAGCTTTTTCTTTTAAATTTAAATTTTCATAAGTTTTTGCCATGATTTCCGAGCTAATACCATAATTCATACCGCCGTTATCAACTATAATCACTTTTTTTGTTTTTTTTACTGATTTTAAAATTGTTTTAATATCTAGCGGTCGTAAACATTGTATATCAACGACTTCACAATTCACTGAAAAATTTTTTAAGAATGTAGCTGCTCTTAAACATTCAACAACCATATATGAACTTGAAATTAAAGTTATATCTGAGCCTTTGCGTAAAATATTTGCTCTATTCAATGGAATTTTATAATTTTTTTTGGGAACTTCTCCCTTAACATCATGGAGCCATCTATGTTCAAATATTATTACTGGATTAGGGTCAGAAATACTTGAAAGAAGTAAACCTTTAGCATTAAATGGTGTAGATAAACTTATTACTTTTAGACCAGGTATATGTGCAAATATCGACTCTAAACTTTGTGAGTGCTGAGGTCCTTGACCCCATCCTCTTCCTATAATTAACCTTATAACAAGTGGAACACTTTTTTGACCACCATTCATAAAAAACCATTTTGCAGCTTGATTAATTATTTGTTCAACTGAAAGTAAAGAAAATTCAACCCTTTGATGTGTAATAATTGGCTTTAATCCCAACAATGAAGAACCTATAGCTATACCGGTCATCGCATTTTCAGCAGTTGGAAAATCAAAAACTCTTTTTTTATTTTTAAATAACTTATCTATTCCTTTGGTTGTTCCAAAAATTCCTTTTGGATCATCTACACCTAAGCCTAACAGCAATATATTTTGATCTCTCTTCATCGCCATAGTCAAAGCCTCATTGATAGACTGAGAAACAGTCAATTGTCTTTTAAATTTAGGCATAAATATATTTTTTTAATAAACTTTTTTTAGGAAAGTTGCTTTTTTTTGCAAAATTAAATGAATTAATTGTCTCTAATTTTATAATTTTATTTATTTTTTTTTCATCCGACTGTTTCATTAGTTTTAATTTTTTTAAATAATTACCATAATTTTTTATAGGACATTTTTTCCGCCAACTGTTTATATATTTTTCACTTCTATAATTTAAATTATCATCCAGATTTGGCCCGCAATGCTCTATATCTCTAAAAGTATTTAGCTCAATTAAAAACGGTGATGTTTTTCTTTTGATTTTTTTAATTATTGAATTTGTCTTAGAATATATTTTTTCTACCTGATTTCCATCAATTTTTAAAGATGGTATGCCAAAAGATTTAGCTATTTTTGTTATATTTCTTTTTCGAGATTGTCGTTTTGAAATATGTGAGTAAACAGAAAAATTATTATTCTCACAAACAAAAAGAATTGGTAGTTTCTGAAGTGAAGCAAATTCTAGACTTTCAAAAAATACACCCTCTTCTGTTGCACCGTCGCCAAAAAATGCAACTACTATACTTTTATTTCTTTTTAATTTATTTGCCCATGCAATACCTGTTCCAATAGGTATTGTGCTACCAACTATTGGAACTGCAGCTAATACACCTGCTTTTAAATCAATTAAATGCATTGATCCTCCTAAACCTTTGGCACAACCTGTTTCTTTTCCATAAAGCTCTGCCATCATCTTTTTTAATGAACCACCTTTTGCTAAATAATGCGCATGCGATCTATGTGCGGTAACTATTTTATCATCCTTGTTTAAATTTTGACAAACCCCGACAGCAATGGCCTCTTGTCCAATTGATAGATGAACAGGACATCTCATTTCCTGTTCTTTGTACCTTTTTGAAATTGATTTTTCTACAAACCTTATTCTTAGCATCTCAAAATAAAGCTTCTTTTTTAAACTTGGTTTAATTAGCATAAAACTTATTTATTTCCGAAGAAATTTTAATTATTTCTTTTTTTTTTAAAAACTGATTAATTGGTAAAGTCAAAATTTTCTTTGCTTGAAGTTCAGTCTTTTTAAAATCTCCTTTTTTGTATTTAAACCTTTTAGCTGCTGGCTGCAGATGTATTGGTATAGGATAATGTATTGAAGTTTCTATACCTTTTTTTAATAAGTATTTTTTTAGTTTGTCTCTTTTATTAACTTGAATAACAAAAGTATGATATGTATTGAACTCCTTACTAGTTTCTTTTGGAAAAAACACAAATTTTTTATTTAAATACTTCATATAGATATCGGCATTTTCTCGTCTTTTCTTAATCACTTGGTTTAGATTTTTAAGTCTAAAATTTAAAATAGCAGCTTGTAAATTATCCATTCTTGAAACATGTCCAAAATTCTTAATTTTATTTCTCTGTGTCATGCCGTGATTTCTTAAATCTTTAATATAATTTGCTATTTTTGAGTTATTTGTTGTAAGATATCCTGAGTCACCGAGCGCATTTAAATTTTTTAGAGGGTGAGCAGAAAAACATCCTATAGAACCAACTGAGCCAGAATGACGATTTTGATATTTTGAGCCAATTGATTGGGCTGCGTCTTCTATAACTGGTATTTTGTATTTTTTTGAAAGCGACATAATTTTATCCATTTCACACATCCTGCCGGTAAGATGGACGGCCATAATAGCGGCAGTTTTAGAAGTTATCGCCTTTTCGATTAATTTTGGATCAATACATTGATCAGGTTTTACATCCACAAAAACTGGTTTTGCTCCCAAATGAACTATGACAGCAGTAGAGGCGATGAAAGAGTTTGGAGTTGTAATCACTTCATCTCCTCTTCTTACTCCAATTGCATGAAGACCTAGTGTTAAAGCATCTGTACCGCTATTTAGAGCTACACATTCTTTAACTTTTAAAATTGAAGCAATTTTTTTTTCAAATTTTATTACCTCTTCACCTCCAACATACTGTCCTGAGCTCAAGGTTTTATCTATAACTGAAAGTAATTTCTTTCTCTCGATTTTATATTGATTTTTTAAATTGATATACTTAATTTTCATTTTTTTTATAGAAATCTTTTACTACTTTAATCACAAAATTTATTTGTTTTTTTGAAAGGTGTTGATCACATGGAAAAGTTATAATTTTTTTTGTATGTGAATCTGTTACTGGAAAATCTCCCTTTTTATGTTTTAAGTTTTTTAAAGCCTCTTGTAGATACATTGGTTTTGGATAATGAATCTTGGCTTCAACACCTTTTGAATGACAGTACTTTAATAATTTATCTCTTTTTTTTGCAAAAATCATATAGAGATGAAAAACAATTTTATAATTTTTAGGTCTTTGTGGAATTGTAATCCCCTCAATATTTTTTAGTTTTTCATCATAATACTTTGCGTTTTGTATTCTTTTACTTGCAATCATTTTTGCTTGGGGTATTAACCAATTTCCTACTACTGATTGAATAGTATCTAATCTTGAATTGTAACCTGGTATCTTTACTGTATCTCTATCAATAAGCCCATGATTTCTTAATAATAATAAGTGCTTATAAAATTTTTTACTATTTGTGGTTATTATTCCTCCATCAGACCAAACATTAAGGTTTTTTAATGGATGAAGTGAGAAAGCACCAAATTCTGACCAAGTACCTGCATTTTTTTTATTTATAGATCCAAGTATTGATTGGCAAGCATCTTCTACAATTGGAATTTTGTATTTTTTTGAAATTTTTTTAAGCTTTACCATATTGGTCATGTAGCCAGTAAAATGAACTGGAACAATTGCTTTAGTTTTTTTTGTTATTTTCTTTTCAATAAGATTAACATTCATGCAAAAAGTATCATCGCAATCTACGAAAACAGGTTTTGCTCCTAACTCTATTATCGCTCCAATTGTCGCTACAAAAGTGTTAGCTGCAGTGATTACTTCGTCTCCTGTTTTTACTCCCAAAGATTTCAAACTTAGTTTGATGGCATCAGTTCCAGAATTTACACCAACAGCATATTTTGATCCTATTAGTTTAGCAAATTTTTTTTCAAATTCTTTTAGTGGCTTACCTAATGTAAAATCTCCAGTACTTACAAACTTTTTTAAATCTCGCCAAAGATCTGGGCAATTATTAAACTGTTGCTTGAGATATGAGTATCTTACTTTCATTTTAACTTTAAAGATTGCATTTTTTTTATATTAAAATATTTTTCTTCGTTAAGAGAGTTTGGAAGTCGTCCGTCCTCGAATGCTTTTTTTAAGTCTGAAACAGCATCTTTAATATTTTTTTGAGTTTTAAAACCTAATATTTTCTCAATTTTTTTAGAAGAAATATGATATGAACGATTATCATCCGATTTAGATCTTTCTAGTTTTACATCATCTCCAATAACTTTTTTTACAGTTTCAGCTAATTGTAAAACTGTTTGGTTCTCATAACCAACGTTAAATATTTGACCAGAAACTTTGGATTTGTCTGCTTCTATAAGAACTTCATAAGCTTTTGCCATATCGTCTATATGAATATTTGGTCTTAATTGATCTCCTCCAAAAACACTTATATTTCTCTTTTTATATGCTAAATTTGTTAAAATATTTACAACTAAGTCTAACCTTTGTCTTGGAGAATATCCGCACACCGTTGCAGGTCTTAGTATAACAGTATCGAAATTTTCTGATTTATATTTTAATAGAAGTTTTTCACAATCAGCTTTGAATTTTGAGTAATCTGTTAATGGTTCAAGCCCCATACTTTCTTCAACATTCTTTTCTTTTTTAATTCCATAAACTGAAGATGAGGAAGCAAATATAAATCTTTTTACTGATTTTTTTGAAATTTCCACTAGGGGTAAAAAGGCATCATAATTTATTGATTTGCCCAATTCTGGATTTAATTCGAAACTTGGATCATTTGATATGCACGCTAAATGTATCAATGTATCATGACCAGGAATAACTTTTTCTAACAATTTTATATCTCTTATGTCCCCTTTGATAATTTTAAGATTTTTATGTTTTTTTAATACATCTTCACCATAAATCATTAAATCTAGAGTAGTTATTGTGTAGCCTTTTTCTAATAAGTACGGCACCAAAACTGCACCTACATAACCAGCTCCACCAGTAATAAATAATTTTTTCACTTTATTTAGTAATATTTTCTAAAGATTTTAAAATTTTAGTTTTATTAACTTGTTCTTTGTTTCCAATTGTTTCTACGGATTGAGCTGCAGCGAGTGAACCTAATAATAAACTTAAACTTTTATCTAATTTAAGCTTTAGACATAAAGAAGATAAAGCTAACATTGCATCTCCAGCTCCTATCTTGTCAACTTGATTTGAAGCAAATGCCTCGGAATAATTAAACTTCTTATCTTTTTTATTGAATAAAATTGATCCATCTTTACCCCTTGTTACAATTAAATTATTAATATTCCTTGAAATTGATAGCTCCTTCATTAAACTTTCTATCTTTCCATTCTTGTTTCTTAATTCATGTCTTAACTCTGTTTCATTAATAATAACACAATCAATATTGTTATACTTTCTCATGCTGTGATAACCAATGTTTGCTGCGTTCACTTGGGCATTTAAAGCTAAATATTTTGAATTTTTACATATTATTTTAGCATTTTCATTTGATACAAAACCATGACCATAGTCAGAAACAATAACTAAATCATATTTTTTAATATTAGCTTTTAAATAATTTCTAAATTTTTTTTCATCATTTTTTTTTAAATTTTCATCATTAATTGTATAAACTCCAAGAACTTTTTTATTACCCACATTATCTAAAAATCTTTTTTTAACAATTGTCGGGGAGTCATCTTTTTTCAAAAATTTAAAATTAATATTTTTTGGAAGTCTTTTTGTAATCTTTTCTCTGTAATGATCTTTATCACCAATCATTCCATATAAAGATACATTATTACTAAAATCTGATAAGTGTCTTGCAATGGCGGCAGATCCTCCAAGATATTCTTCCGATTCAAGATTTCTTAAAACAAGCATAGGTTCTTTACCAGATTTTCCTAATGCTTCACAAAATACATATTGGTCAATTATAATCTCACCAATTACAAGAACTTTTATTTTTTTTAAACTTTCTATTAAATGCTTAATCTTTAAAAAATTATATTTCTTCTTGATTTGATTTATAATATTTTTTTGGTTCTGAGAAAAAACATTTATATATTTATTTATTAAATTACCTGAGCTAAATGTCATATCTTTTGTAAAGTAAATTTTTCCCCCAATTTTTTTAATAGCTTTAGATTCATTTTTTATTTCTCCTGTTAAATCATTTTTCTTATTTTTATAATCAGGACCTTTGCAATAAATGTTTGGTTTTATTTTTTTTATTAGTTGGGTTGCAGTAGGAGTAGTGTTTAGTGCAACAAAATCAACAACGTTTAATGCTGCCAATGCCTCTAATCTTAACCTGTCATTAAAAGCTGGTCTAGATGGACCTTTGTTAACATATTTGCCTGGAGTTATAGTTACCACTAAAATATCACCGAGAGTTTTCGCTTCTTGAAAGTGTTTTATATGACCGATATGAAGTAAATCAAAAACACCATGGCAGAGCATAATTTTTTTCTTTTTTGATTTTAAGTTTTTAATTATCTTTTCAAGTTTATCTATTGAAACTATTTTATTTTTCATTTTTTTTATCTAAAAGTTTAAACCATTCTTGAGTTTCAATTTTAATTTTCTCTGGTGTCCAAACAGGTGCTTCTTTCCAATCATTAATTTTATCAAGTAAAGTTTTAATCCCATCATCAATATTTATTTTGGGTTCCCAACCAATATCTTTTTTAATTTTGGATATATCAGCACATGATCTATCTGGTTCTCCTGGTCTTTTTGGTATAAAAATTTTTTCTCCACCAATAAGTTCGGCAATTTTATTTACAGTCGTCTCTTTACTTGAACCAAGGTTGTAAATTTTATTTTGCGGGGATTTTTTTGCTACTTTTAAAATTGCTTCTACCAAATCATAAACATGAATAAAGTCTCTAGTTTGTTTTCCATCACCAACTATAGTTAAAGGTTTGTTAGATAGTTTTTGCGCTAAAAAAACACCAAATACAGCTCCATAGGCACCAGTCGTTCTTGATCTTGGACCATAAACATTAAAAAATCTCAATGATGTACTTGGCATTTTATAAATATTTCCGTAATGCATTACCAAATTTTCTCCAAGATATTTTGTTAAAGCATAGGGATATTGTATGTCTATTTCAGAACTTTCAGATGTAGGATATTTTCTTGGGATACCATAACAACTAGCTGATGCCGCATACACAAAGCTCTTTATGTTATTCTTACGTGAAGCTTCTAGAGTATTTAATGTTCCTAAAACATTTGAGTTAAAATACTTTTTCGGTTCCTTAATACTTGGAACTATATCAGCAAGACCAGCTAAGTGAAAAACCCAATCTACGTTTTTAAAAATTTTGTGAAGTTCTGAGGTACTATTTGAAAGATCAATATTAATAAACTCAATTTTCGATTTAGAAATATCCAGATTTTTTATTTGTCCAGTACTTAAATTATCTATGACAATAACATCATGACCTTCTTTGACTAGTTTATCAACTAAGTTACTTCCAATAAATCCTGCTCCACCAGTTACAATAGCTTTCATAAAATTATTTATATTTTTTTTTATTTTTGAAAAGAAATTCTGCTAAATAAAAATCATCATTATCATCAATATCGGTACCAAAATATCGTGGTAATTCATACATATAAGGTTTTTTTCCAATTCTATTTTTAAATTTAAAATAATTTAATCTTGAGTTTAAAAAAATTCCACTATTAATTTTATTTAATGGTTTTATATCTTGTGTTTTTGGCCATTTTGCTTTTTTATAATTATAATTAATTGATTTTTTATCATCCCAAACAAATCCTTTAATTTTGCTTACTGACATGAGTGAGTCATAATATTTTGATCTGATAATTTTTTTATATTTTTTAATAGCTCCGTCATAAATTTTTTCATCAATAAATGGTGAAGTAACGTGAGTCCATAAAATATGACCGTCTGGAATAATATTCATAGCATGATCAACTAATTTTTGTGTTCTAGTGCTACTAGTTGAAAGAGATTTATCCTTTCTAACATGAATAATGATCTTTTTACTTTTAAGTTTTTTAGCGAAAAGAATTATTTGTGAGTCATTAGTGGACAAATAAATTTTATTAATTAATTTTGCTTTTAATAACTGTGTAAGTTTTATTTTAATAAGATTAGAATTAATATAGGCAAATTTTCTTTTATTTTTATTTTTAACTCTTTGGCTATTTTTTTTACAAGGTAAAAAAACATTAATTTTCATATTTTTTCATAGCTCCGCACTTTGCAAAAAATGCTTTTTACAATTAACAAGTGGTTCATTTTTTTAATTAAAACAAGGTCTAAAAAAATTTTTAGATTTTAATTTTATCCTTGCTTTAAAGTTTCCAAAAGAAATCTTTATTAAATTTTTATTTTTTTCCAAAATTTCGAAAATAATGTTTGAAAAAGGACCATTTATAAATTTACCTTTGTTTATTTTTAGCTCAGAAAAAAATTCAGGTAAGATACTTCCATTTTCATTTTCATATTTCTTGCAGAAATCTATAAAATTTATAATTTCTTTTTGATTAAAATTATGTCCACTTAAAAAGTAATCAATACCTTTTAAGTACTTACATCTCGTTACAGAGCTTTGTGAAATAAAATTTTCAGAATAACAAAATGCATACGTATTAAGTATCGGTATACATAAATTTTTATTTTTGTTTTTTAGTTTTTTAATACATTTTATTTCAGGCCTATAAAACTTTACAGAACTATCAAAATTATCTTTGATAGATTTTGTCATTTGATAATAACTATTATTTTTATATTTAATTACTGTCCACATTATCATTATCCTTTAATTCATTTTTAAGTTCGTCATATTCTTTCATTTTTCTTTGCATAAAATTTAATGTGAGTTTTGTTCTGTGGGAAATTCCTTTTGGTGTTAGTATATAATTTAATTTCGAAGGGTTTTGTTTAAAGCTATTTATTTTAATTAACCCTTTTTTCTTTAATTCTTTTATAACATAATTTAACTTTCCAAGGCTAAAGTTTAGGTCTTTGGCCATTGATCTCTGGCTGGGCTGAGCTTCTTTTCTAATTTTCCTCAAAACATTAAATTCGTCTTGATTTATCTTTTTATCCATTTATAATACCGTTCAAGTAATGAACACTAACGTTCAATTTTTGAACTGTCCAGTAAAAAATGAACTAATTTTCAAATAAAAACCTACTTTTTGATGAATTATTTAGAAAAAATTACATTGTTATATAAAAATCCAAAAGAATTTATAATAAGATTTAATAAGTATTTTCACTGGATTGTTTTGGATAAGTTGTACTTTTTGTTTACAGTTTTATTGTTTACTTTTTTTCCTAATTTTATTCATATATTTTTTAGTGGCGTACTAATTAAAAAAAAGGACCGATGGAAAAAAGGGACCCCTGAAAATGAGTGGATTTTTAATGAAAAACCCAAGCAGATATATGGTGAGATAAATATAGTTTGCAGGGGAAGTTCACTTAATAAATACCTAAATAAAATAAATAAAGATTTACCTACTTTTTTTGTAAACTTTGATAGAAAATCTTTAAACAAAATACCTGAAATACAAAAAATTCCTTATATTGGAATTACTGCCGATATTAATATTGAAAATAAACTTCTTAAATCTGGACTTTCTCCAATCATCACGCTGGTTGGAGGCTATATAGACAATAATAATGTTAAGTGGGATAAATATAATTCTATCATAGATAAAAAAATTCAATTAAGTAATGAAATTTTAAAAAAAATTGGTTTAATCAAGTCGAAAAAAATTACACACTTTAAGGAATATGGGGATGACAAAAGGCTTTATATTGGATCTGCTGTAACTGCTATTTTTTTTCTTGGAAATCATTCCAAAAAAATTAATATTTACGGTTGGGATCATTATTTGGATGACGAAGTAGAAAAGCTAGGTTATTTTCAAGCGTTATACAATATGGCCTTTAAAGCACCATCTGGACCATGGGATAAAAGATTTAAATTTGTCTTTGCCGAAGCTATTTGGAACTGGTTTTATGCATCTAGGCTTGAAGGAGACAAAAAGTATAAAGTATTTTCAAATCTTTCAAATATATCTCGACAGAGAAATATTTTAAAAAAAATAAATAGAATTTTTTTAAATACTTAGATTAAATTCTTCTAGGTTTTACACTTTTATTTTTTTTAATAAATCCGTCATAATACAATATTGCAGAAAGATCCCACGGAACAAAATTTAGCTTTTTTAAATTTTTTATATCAACCAAATGTAAACTTTTACCTTCTCTTAAATTAATTGAATTAAATTGAACTTTAGAAATTTTTATAGAATAATAGTATCTTGATCTATATTTTTTAAAATGTTTTGAATTAATAGAAACTTTAAGAAAAAATTTAGCTTGTTTTGAATTAATTTTTATATTTAATTCTTCATGTATTTCTCTAAGTATGGCTCTTGAATTTTTTTCACTAATGTTAGCTGCTCCTCCAAATACTCCACACAGATTTGGAAAATAAATATTTTTTTTATTATTTCTTTTCTGAATTAAATACTTATTTTTGTAGCAAATTACTGCGCCTACAGATTTCACTTAAAGTTTTGGAAACGGTAATCCTTCAAATGCATCACCAGCCTTTAGATTTAATTGTTTCGTAAATGCTGCCCCTTGACCAGGTCTAGGGTCAAACACAGCTTTTTCAGTTATGAACCTAACGGAAATACCTTTTCTTACATAATTCTTTTTTTTGTTTGGTCCAGAGTAATGCCAGGTGTATCCATTATGACAAACCATATCTGTGTTATTCATTTCCATACATCTTACCTCATATCCCTCTTTCTCAGGATCCTGTGGTATCAAATCTCTGTTTTCATTATCAAAAGGTTTTCTAGTGTGAAGATCAGTAGATCCTTTTATGCCTTCTTTATGTGATCCTATTGCATAATTAAGTGCTCCCGCTTCTTTATCAACGGCTTCTAATGGAAACCATACTGCAATTTGGTTATTAGGTTTTAAAGGGAAATAAGCCACATCTTGATGCCAGTGAAGTGTATTACTTACCTCGTATGGTTTATTAAATATTATAGTCTCTAGCAATTGAAGATAAGCGTTATCATCTTCTAAAATTTTTTTAACATTGGGTATAATTTTGTTCTGTATGAATTTCCACATAGTGGGAAATTCATCAAAAGTGCAAATTCTTTTTTGCTCACCAACTACATGTTTCCAAAAAACTATAATCGGTTTATCTTTAATAATATCTTTATTAGTAAGTGTTTTGTCTAATCTATCATATTCATCACTGATCATTTTAACATCAGTTGAATCCCAAGCGTTTTTAACCAAAACCACTCCATTATCTGTTAGTTCTTTTTTGTATGTCATAAGTTTATATTATGTGTTTTCCTACTGTAAAATTAATTTTTTTAATACAACTCTTATATTCAGATGTCAAACCCAAATTTTTAGGCTTTATTTTTATGCCTGTTTTAAAGTATGAATCTTTTACCTTAATAATTTTATTCAAGTTAATCCCTTTAATATTTTTCGATAATTCATAAATTAGTTTATACATTGAGAGCCTTCTCGAACTTGTAAAATGGATTAATTTTTTACTGAAAATTTTATCTTTTTTAAAACAATTTTGATAAACAAAGCTACATAGTTCTGGTGTGTAAACAGGGGTAGAATACACGTCATCGGCTACAAAGATTTTATTTCCTTTCTTTACCGACTTTAAGAGCTTTGAAACAATTTGACCACTGTGCGTGGGACCAAAAAGTAGAGGCAGTCTTATTACTAACGTATTTTTTGCTTTAAGGATTTTTTTGTCTGCGCTATATTTTGATTTCCCATATATGGTCCCTGGGTAAGCTTTATCTTTTTCCCCATATATTTTATTAACTTTTTTTCCCTTGAAGACTGCGTCCGTTGAAAAATGAATTAGTTTAATTTTAGTCTTCTTAATAGTGCTTAATATTCTTAATGGAATGTTAGTATTTGCCTCGAAAGCCTCTTTTTTTTTCCTTTGACAATAAATTAGTCCTGTTAAAGCTATACAATTGATAATTATATTAGGTTTATTTTTTTTAACTATTTTTTTGATTGAATTAGGGTTGAATTTAATATTATTTTTTTTTCTGTTTATGGAAACAACTTTAATTTTTTTTTTTAAGAAAAAAGACTTAAATTGTCTACCAAGCGATCCTGTATCGCCTAACAATAAAACTTTCATAATTCTAGATTATATCAATAAAAATTTTTTTCAGTGCATAAATCAAGCCATTCGAGCTATTAGTACTGGTCAGCTACACGTGTTACCACGCTTCCACACCCA